>Ga0182024_10002578_pt1 | contig 44695 bp, 39 predicted proteins | sample P32metaG_FD_120480 | JGI IMG/M metagenome (GOLD analysis project Ga0182024, IMG submission 120480) | Permafrost microbial communities from Stordalen Mire, Sweden - P3-2 metaG (Illumina Assembly) | ecosystem: Environmental > Terrestrial > Soil > Wetlands > Permafrost | place: Sweden: Stordalen... | reverse complement strand
GATTTGTCAGCGAGTTCCTTTTCGCGCTGTTCCGCGAGAAGTATCTTGTCGGCGCTCCTCTTTCGCCTTTGCTTCTCTATTTCTTGTTGGCAGGGACGGCAAAGCCCTCGCAGCAACGATAAGCGGCTACGGCCGCATCTGATGCAGGATCGCTGGTTGCCTAATCAGACGAGCGCGGATTTCATGAGGCGCTCATTTCTTCTTTGCCGGCTTCTTCACTGTTTTGACCAGATCCGACTTCGGCGTCGTCAAGATGCGCTGGGTGAGGGCTTGGAACTTCGCTGCGGCAGGTCGGCCCTCGTTGAAGTCTTGCGGACTTGTGTGGGGTGTTGCTGATGCCATAAGAACGCTCCAGTTACATCTTACTTATCATCGCCGTCAAACGGCAGTGAAGTGTGACGATTAAAGCTCTAAACGTCGTTCGCCATCTTGAAATGGCGGCGCAGTAAGCGGCGCGGCCTCGCGGTGAAGCATCTCGTCGTAGTCTTGCGGAGTCATGATCCGTAACGGCTTTCCGTCAACCATTATCTTCTTGTCGAGCGGGAGCATCGGCTTTTGCTTACGTTTCTTCTTGACCGCGTGAGCGCCATCGTTCGTCAGAAATACGGGCGCGTGCGCAAATACTGCGGAGGCGAGGTGTATGGCATCTGCGCAATCGATTTCATGAATCCGCTGAAGTTCAGCAGCCTGCTCGCCAATGAAGATACTTGTGGCGACGGGGACAATCCAAGGCTTGTCAAAAAACTCTTGGATAATGGCCTTCGAGTCGGCTAGTTCTTTCTCGTTTTCGTCCTTGATTCGTACCGTCTCGGCATAAGCCATCGAACAGACCACTATTTTGATTTCCCCGTTTTCAGCGCGCTTTATTATTGGTGTGATCCATTCAATTCGCCCCTTCTTCTTCTCAAGGCAATTGATGATGACCACGGAATCGAAAGCGATAAGCTCCGTCCCAGGATTAGTCGGCACCCCTTAACCTTTCGATGTGCTCGCGAGCATCACGACCATCGGTGATGTTTATCGCGGGGGTTTCCTCCATTGAACGCGACGGCTTCGAGAGGAACCGGACCTTTTCAACGTTCATCCTAGATACAATACCAAACAGACTGGTCTTCGCCGCTCCGAAGACATCGACGCGGGCTGGCAACGCGTCTTTGATTTCTTTCCACAGTTCTGGCGGAATAACGCATGGAATCTCATTGCCCGTTAGCAACTCACGTATACGGCAACGTTGATCGCTTTTCCCCCAAGTAACCTGAAACAGATCGCCACGGATTGAGGTAAGTTCGATGCGGTATTTAATGGACCGCTTGGCGGCCATTTTGACGTTCCTAACAACCTGCGGCGTAATGTTCACTGGACGCGTGCCGGGAAACGACAGACGGATGCCATTGAAACCATCGCGAAGGACGTCAAAGAATTCCTTTGACGCACGCAATGCGCGAGTGTCCAAGGCCGCGTGACCTCTAGTGGAAGTCTTACGGTCAAGTTTACGCAGCCCATTCATGTACTTCGGCGCAATACGATCCGAAGAGGGGCTTCGCACCACAATTTTCAACGGACTATTCTTGGTTACTCGGACGACTTCCCATTCCTCGTTCGGATCAATCGCCTTCAAGAGGGCCAACGCTTTTTCAAGCGCAGCGACTAGCGATCCCACCGTCAAGTGGTCGTCTTTGGCAGCTAGCTGGATCGTTAACTCTTTTGACAAACCAATCACCGTCGCCTCCCGCGACGCTGCCGGTCATGCTACCGGAGCGTCGGGTTGTTCACCGATGAGCGACTTATATGTCAGTCGCTTGCCGTCCGCGCGCAAAAACCGTTCAGCATCGTCTATCTTTCGGTTATTGAAGCGGAAGCACTCCGCGTCAACATACCGGAACAGATCGAACGGCTCAACATAAACATGCGTGCCCTTAATGCACCGCTTGAACAATTGACCAGAAGTTCTCCAGCCCGTTCGTGTGAACGTTTCCCTTGGCGTAGCACTCGGCACGGTCGATCACCTGATGCACATACGTGCGGGCTAAGCCCGCTGTAGGACGCCAGCGCGTCCGTGAAAACCTGTGCGCCGTTCTCAACGTGCTGCCGAACGATCGGCTGTAAATCGCTCCGTTTGGTGATATCGACCACAAGGGTGCGAACTTCTCCATGCCGTTCCAGCAGTCCCATAACAACGGCTTTTCCGGCAGCGCCGCGACCCTTGCCCTTGCGACGGCGCAGGCACAGATTTATGCGGAATCCCCGGATTAAAAACAATCCGGCAGGATGATGCGTTTGGAAGGCAAAGCCCAGTCGGCGGAATTCTCTGACGTTTCGCTTTTTTCAACCGACGTCTCACCCATTCGCGCCGCGGCTCCCTTCATCCACATAAAATCGCCGGGTCGGGTTCACCCGCGTCCAGATGAGCGACGCGGTGAGATAAACCGCGCCGTACACCCAGAAGAGGGTGTGCCAGCCGGCGTGATTAAAAATCGCCTGGCCGATCGGGGGCTGCAAGGTGTTGCCGCCGACGTTGGCAACCATGTTGATAAATCCGAACGCGGTTCCCGCGAACATCCCGCCGACGCTGATGACCGAGGCCCACTCGGCTCCCTGGCCGATGTCGTTGCCGAACGACCCGATGCACATCAGCACGAACGCCTGCGTGGGCGTTTTGGCAAACGCGATGCCTGCCATCGCCGTCGCGGCGGTGCCGAATCCGATGATCGGGAAAATCGCCCGGCCCCAGCGCGCATTGCCGGTGCGCCGGACGGCGATATCACTAAGCCATCCGCCCAGCACGCATGCGACGCCGCCCACGAGCAGCGGGCCCGTATTCAGCAGTCCAGCGATCCTCTCACTTGGATTTTGCACGTCATGCATGTACTTCGGCATCCAGCTGACAAAGAACGACCAACTGAAGCTCCCGCACATGTATGCGATGGCAATTCCCCACAGATTCGGACTGCTGAACAGCGCACGCCACTCGAATCGCGACATCCTTACCTGTCCGTGAAGATCTTGCCCCGCACTGCCGGCTTGGATGAGGTCAAGTTCCGCCTGGTTCACGCTGCGCTTGTGGCTCGGGTTATCGCGGAACCACGGGTAGAAAAGCATCACCCAGACGAGACCAACGAGTCCGCAGATCCAAAACCCCATTCGCCAGGAGGGGATGGTTGCCAAACCACCGATGAACGGCAGCCCGTCGAACTGCTTGCGAAAGGGCTTTGAATCCAGGGCCGCCAGCAGCTTCGGGAACAAGATGAAAGACAACGCGCCGCCCCAGCGCGAGATGCACCAAAGCGCGCCGCCGATCCGGCCCTGCGATGCTTTCGAAAACCAACGGCTCTGAACCCGCGCCAGATTCGGAAATGCGCCGGCCTCGCCCGCGCCAAACAACAGCCGATAGGTCAACAGTGATATAAACCCCATCGCCGCGCCGCTGAGCGCCGTGAAGATCGACCACGCCAGCACGATGCGCGAAAGCGCTCGGCGTGAGCCAAATCGGTCGCTGATCCAGCCGCTGGGAATCTCGAACAGCGCATATGTGAGCCAGAATCCGCTGAAAACCAGGCTCAATTGGCCATCGGTCAAGTTCAAGTCGTGCTGAATAACGTGCTGGGCGCTGCTGATACAGACGCGATCGAAGTAGGTGATGAACGCCAGCACGCCCAGGAACAGCAGCACGATGTAGCGAACGTTGGTTGGGCGCTGGGCGGCGGTCGGAAGCTGTGCCATTACTCTCCTGGTGGCTCGGCAAGCAGAGATTGAAGATCGAGCGGATGTGTATACATCGCCACCGATCCGTCGGCGGCGCGGGGCCATTGGTCCTGCGGGCGATCCCAATACAGCTCGACGCCGTTGTTGTCGGGATCGTGAAGATAAAGTGCTTCGCTGACGCCATGATCGGCGGCGCCGTCGAGCTGAATGCCGGCGCGTGTCAATCGCCGCAGCGCGTCGGCCAGTTCGCGCCGATCCGGATAAAGAATCGCGACGTGGTAAAGCCCCGTCGATCCCGGCGGCGGGGGCGAGCCGCCGCGGCTCTCCCACGTATTAAGCCCGATATGATGGTGGTATCCCCCGGCGGAAATGAACGCCGCCTGCGAGCCGAATCGTTGCGTCAGCTCAAACCCCAACACGTCGCGGTAGAACGCCAGCGCGCGATCCAGGTCGGCCACTTTCAAATGCACGTGGCCGATCCGCGTCCGCGGATGTATCGGCTTCGGGCTCGCTTCCATCGGCGCCTCCAGGCGGGGAGTATATCAACGCACGCCTGAACACCGAACCAGCGATGCCAGATCGATCGCGCCGTGCTACAGTCGCGAAGCATGTGCGGACGTTACACGCTGATCATGCTTGCCGAGCCTCGTCGGTCGCGTTGATCCATTTCCGACGTTGCTGTTCTAACGCGGTGGCGGCTTCTGCTAACATCGCGGCATGGCGGAAATGACGTTGCAGCAGGCACACGAAGCGGCATCCGCCGAGCATCGCGCGGGCCGACTGGATTCGGCTCAGCGGATCTACGAGCAGATCCTTCAATATCAGCCGACCCATCTGGATACGCTGCTCGCGGCAGCGCGACTGAATCATCAGCTTGGTCGCATCGAACACGCGATCGAATACATGCGCCGCGCCAATGTCATCGCGCCCGATCGCACGGATATCCTCGCCAACCTTGGCATGCTTCAGGCGATGACCGAGCACTTCGACGAAGCACTGCCAACTCTCCGGCGGGCGCTGGCGATCGATCCGAATCTGCCGGAAGTGCACAACAACCTTGGCAATGTGCTTCGCCGAAAAGGCGATTTGGCCGGCGCGATCGCGGCCTATCAGACCGCATTGCAGCAGGCGCCCAATTACGCCGACGCGCTGGTGAATCTCGGCATTGGCCTGGTTTCGGCCAATGATCCGCAGGCCGCGATTCCCGTGCTGCAACGCGCCGCCGGCATGGCGCCTGACAACGTCGATGTGCGCGTCAACCTCGGTGAAGCGTTGCGTCGCGAAGGGCGCGGTGCCGAAGCGATTCCGCTCTTCCAGGCCGCGATGGTCAAGCGCCCCAATGAAGCGGAGATTCCCGCGCTGCTTGGGCAGGCGCTCATCGGCGTCGGCGATGTTCGCGGCGCGATCGAAGCTTATCAGCGCGCGGTCAGTTTGAATCCGAATCACGCCGAGGCGCTCAGTTACATGAGCGTCGCGTATGCGATCGCCAATGATCTCGACGCCGCTTATCAGGCGGCTGGGCGCGCCGTGCAAATCAAGCCAATTTCCGGCGAAGTGCAAAATAATTGGGGACACATCCTTCAGAAGCTCGGCCGCGCCGATGAAGCAATCGCGGCATATCGCGAGTCGCTGAAATTGACGCCGCACTATCCCGAGCCGCAGAACAACATCGCCAGCACGCTGTGGGATACCGGCAGGTTCGAAGAAGCATTGGCCGAGATGCACAAAGCCAGCGCGATGAGTCCGGGGCATGCCGCGATCGACGCGAATCTCGGCATGATGATGCTCACGCTCGGCGATTTCGAAAACGGCTGGCGCGTCTATGAAGCCCGCCTCGAAGTCATCCCCGGCGTGCTGGATAAGCAAACCGCCCGGCCGCGCTGGGATGGATCAAACCCGGCGGGCAAGACCATCGTCCTCGAATCCGAGCAAGGCTTCGGCGATTCAATTCAATTTGCCCGCTATGTTCCAATGCTCGCTGCCCGCGGCGCTCGCGTCATCGTGCAATGTCAGCCGCATCTCCAGCGGTTATTGCAGACGGTCGCGGGCGTCGCTCAGATCGCTCTTGCAGACGAGCCACTGCCCGAGTTCGATGCCTACGCGCGGATGCTCAGCTTGCCCGGCTTGTTCAACACCGACTTTGCAACCATCCCCGCGTCGGTTCCCTACGTAAGTGCCGATCCGCGCCGCGTGATCGAATTCCGCGAACGACTGGCCGCCGAACCATCTGGCATCAAGGTCGGCTTAGCCTGGGCCGGCAATCCCGTTCACGGCAATGATCGCGATCGCTCCATCGCCATGCAGGCGCTGGCGCCGCTGGCGAAAGTGCCCGGCGTCCGTTTCTTCAGCCTGCAAAAAGGAGAAGCCAGCCGGCAGGCTCAGTCACCCTTAAGCGACGCAACGGTCACTGATTGGACGAACGACCTAACCGACTTCGCCGACACCGCGGCTCTCGTCCAAAACCTCGACCTGGTGATCACGATTGACTCGGCCGTCGCGCACCTCGCCGGCGCACTGGCGGCCAAAACCTGGGTGCTCGTGCAATATGTCCCCGATTGGCGCTGGCTGCTGAATAGGAACGATTCCCCCTGGTATCCGACGATGCGGCTCTTCCGCCAGTCGATCAAAGGATCGTGGAACGAGCCGATCGCACAGATGGCCGAGAGCCTTCGCGACCTGGCGGCGGGGCGATAGCGTCTGTCTCGGGCTGGTGACGGATGGGACCTTGTAAGCGCCGCCTTGCTTGTCGATCTTCACTAGCGCCGCGATTTGCATTCCCGCTGCTTGTGCTCTTCGATGCCGACGTTGATGCCTTCTCTATATAATACTATCAATGATATGGCAAAGATAAAGCTGGATGGATTCCAGTGCGAGCGCTGTCAGCACAAGTGGGTTCCGGCGGACATCAACAAACCGCCTCGCGTGTGTCCGAAGTGCAAAAGTCCGTATTGGGAAAGGCCACGGAGTGACACAAAAATGGCGAGGAAATGATTGAGGGCCAACCGAAAAATTGCATTCCCGTGGCCGACGACGATAACATGTGCTGGCGAACGAATACCCAACGACGCCACGCCATGAGGTCGCGCCGTATGAGTACAGACGATGCCCATATTGATGAATCTCGCTTGACGGCGATGGCCGTTCGACTGGGAGCCGCCGAGGTGGCGGGTTGGTCTCTTCTCGAATCCAAATACCTTGGCGATCGTCCGCATCTTTTGCCAAGTCAAATTCATAATGCGAAGGCCGCAATTCATGCTGGCGACGATCCTTTAGGTGATGCGTTTTGCCGCTTACGATCCCCAGCTGATCGACGACCGGCTGGAGCGACGTATACGCCCCTGAGTATTGTTCGCGCGATGGTTGATCGCGCTTCCAAATCCTGCGATCCCGCATTGATTGTCGACCCCGGCACAGGGTCTGCCCGTTTTTTGGTTGAATGCGGTAAGCGATTTCCGAAAGCAAAGCTTCTCGGTGTCGAAATCGACCCCGTAGCGGCAATCCTCGCGCGCGGGCATCTGGCGTCTGCTGGTTTCGCCAGCCGGTCGACGGTCTTGCTCGGCGATTTCCGTCAAGTGCTGCTTCCATCGCGCCGCGGAACGACGTTATTTATTGGAAACCCGCCATACGTTCGGCACCATCTAATTGAGCCAAAGTGGAAGCAGTGGCTTGTTGACAAAGCGGAGGCGAACAAACTCTCGGCGAGTACACTCGCGGGGCTGCACGTCTATTTCTTTTTGGCAACTCTTCTGAACGCTCGCAAGCACGATCACGGCATCTTCATTACAGCCGCGGAATGGCTTGATGTGAATTACGGCAGCGTGGTGCGGTCCATGCTGCTTGATGGGCTTGGCGGGAAGAGCATCACCATCGTCGATGCCGAAGCGATGCCGTTTGCTGATGCAATGACGACAGCCGTAATTACCGCATTTGAAGTCAGCAGCAAATCAAAGTGCATTACGTTCAACCGGGTCAAGTCGGTTGCCGAACTAACAGAAAAATCAGCCGGCTTGCAGGTTGGCCGTAAGCGGCTCGAATCAGAATCGCGATGGTCTTACCTGACAAAAGTTCGGCGTGAAGTACCCGCCGGTTTCGTCGAACTCGGCGAACTATGCCGCGTTCATCGGGGACAGGTGACCGGCGACAATGGCGTATGGATTGCCGGACCTGATAGCGATTATTTGCCCGGATCCGTTCTCTTTCCAAGCGTGACAAAGGCAAGGGAGTTGATCCAAGCCGGTACGGTACTCGCCGACTCTTCGAATCTCCGCCGCGTTATTGATATCCCTGTCGATCTTGATGAGTTATCGAAAGAAGACCGTCGGACGGTTGATCGATTTCTCTCGGCCGCACGAAATCAGGGGGCACACCTTAGCTATACGGCAAAGAACCGCAGGGCTTGGTGGTCGGTAGGGCTGCGCAAGGCCGCTCCGGTGCTCTGCACTTATATGGCACGGCGATCTCCAGCTTTCGTCGAGAACGCCGCCGACGCGCGGCATATCAATATTGCACATGGAATCTATCCCCGAGAGACCATCGGCAAGCGATTGCTTACGGCGCTTGTGTCTTACCTGTCCCGCGCGGTACACCAGCGAGACGGACGGACGTACGCGGGCGGTCTCGTGAAGTTTGAACCCCGCGAACTGGAGCGGTTTGCCGTCCCTGGCTTAGATCTGCTACGGCAGGGGCTTGATGGTATCGCCGCCAATCCAATCTGAGGCGCAACTGAATGACGGTCGCGAAAAATCAGAAGCGTTTTTCCGAACACAGCGACTTGAAGAAGACCCCGCCTCCTATCATCAGTATTTCGACGAGTTTCAGGGGGACGTGGCCGACCTGTTAGAACTAACCGTTGATCTGACTCAGTTAAAAGAAAACGCAACTGAAATTATCAAGACACCGAAACTGTTCGCCGTCGCCCGGTATTTTTGCGGTCCGCCTATTTCCTATGATGATCTAAAAGTCATCGCCCAAATAGAGGGGATGACCAAGGCCAAGTTAATTGGCAACAGTGCGGCAGTGGGACGCATTGTTGACGTAATTGTTACCACGCTCGATAAGCGGCGCTTCGCATGGATTGCTGAAAGCCGGGATGCCGACGAAGCTGAGAAGGCCAACGCGATTGCGGCGACAGCGGCACTGATGTCCAGTCAGAAGATTCAAACACTCCGTCGTAGCCAGGCAAAAAAGGATCAGGAAGAGAAGGTTGAGACGGCACTTATTGCCGCTGGACTTCAAAAGGTGCCGACGCGAAAAGTCCAGACGTTCGCCGACGCCCCTGCCATCGGCTGCTTCTGCCGCGAGGCTTCGTTGGGCAAGAGAAAAGCGGACTTCATCCTGCGCCTTTGGGACAACCGCGTCATGGCCATCGAATGCAAAGTGTCAAACTCTTCTACGAATTCGGTCAAGCGACTTAACAACGATGCCGCGGCTAAAGCTGTCCGATGGATCGATGGATTCGGCAGCGAACAGGTTGTGCCTGCTGCAGTCCTCAGCGGCGTTTATAAGCTCCACAATCTAACGGATGCCCAAGATAAGCGGCTTTGCATTTTCTGGGAACATGACCTGCTCGCATTGACGAATTGGATTGAGAATACGCGACCACCGGCCCGCACTCGTCGCCGCTGATCCAGGTCATTCCGTCATTTTTATAGGCAGACGCTCGATTTTGCGGGCAAGTATTAAAAAGGCAAAGCCTTACTTTCCGTCGAGCGTCAGCTTTACGTGCAATAGCTCATGATCGCGCGTCATCAGCAGATCGACGCTGGTCGCGCTCGTAAACACCGGCCGTGATTCCCGCACCCAGGCGGTATACGTGTTCGGCAGCGCCGCCCCGTTCACGTAAATCAGCGTCTTACTATCCCGTGATCCCGTGTAAATCAGTTGCGATCCATCCTCGCTGAAGATCTCCGGCCCCAGCTGATCGAACGGCTCGCTGGCCTTGCTGTCGATCACCATGATCGGCCGCGTTCCGCGATACGCGCGATAGGCCAGCCGTTTGCTATCCGGGCTGAACGTCAGATCAATCAGGTTGTCGTAGGTTTCAAGCTCTTTGCCGTCGGCGACCACGACAAACGATTTATCGCGCACGCCTACATAAGCCATCCGCTGGCTATTCGGGCTGAACAAAATCCCCGGCTTGGCGACGTGATCGAACGTCGCCTGCGGCTTGCCATCGAGCACGATGAACCGATCCTCTCCCTTGCCGGCGGCAAACCCGAAGTGGTTTGAATCCGGGCTGAAACGCAGCGATGTCCCGGCCACTTCTTTGAACGAATCGCTTGGCTTGCCGTCACGAATCACCCGAACATCCGTGCCCGCGGTCGCGGCATAAGCGCTGTGCTGACTGTCGGGGCTGAAGACCACCGGCCCTTCGAATCGATCAAACGGCGGCCCATCTTTTCCGTCGATCGTCGCGACCCAATGTCCGCCGAGCTTCCAGACCGAAGCGACATGCTTGCTATCCGGGCTGAACAAGGGGCTCATCCACATCTCGTCAGCCGATGGAAGCTCCTGGCTGTCGAGGACGCGGATGTATTTGCCGCTTCGCATCGCGGTATACGCCAGCCGCTTGCTGTCGGGGCTGAACAGGATCGTCGCCGGCGGAATCGCGTCGTAAGCCGTCAGCGGCTTCTCATCGAGCACGAGCAGCGATTTCTTGTCAGCGTTAACGGCGCCGTACGCCAGCTGAAGTCCATCGGGGCTGAATGTGGGCGCTGCGAACAGCCCGGGCCACTGCGCTCCCGCGACGCCGTCGCGCACGACCAGCAGCGCGCCATCCTTCACCGGCTGGGCCGCATAGGCGAAGTGCGTTCCATCTTCGCTGTAATAAATATGATTGGCCGCGACGCTGAAGTATCCCTTGCCGACAACCGTTCCATCAATGACGACGGCCATCTGGTCGCCCGTCTGCGTGATGAATCCCAGATGCCGGCCATGCGGCGCAACCGACAGGCTGTCGGGAACCACCCACTCATAAGGCGCCGACATTTTCCCATCGAAAACGACGAATTGCTTGTCGCCCCGCGCGATCAGATATGCCAGATGCTGCGAATCATCGCTGAACGAAATCGACTTGATTGCATCCCGGTCAGTCACCGTGCCGATGGAGATCTCCTGCACCTTGACCTCAGCGACGGCCGCTTTCGACGCAAGAACCGCGCAGATCACGACCGCCAGCGCCAGCACGGAGGGACTCTTCATGAGCCTGAGGATACCGGAAATTGGGCTTTACCGGGTGCGGCGAGCAGGGCCGGATCGGCGCAAAAAAAAGTCGACGGTTGATGGAGGAGGGGGGAGGCCTTCATCGGGGATCCGTCGACAACCGTATTATCCATTCACGCCGCGATCAAAGCATAGGGAAAAAACCTATATTCTTCGAATTGCAACATAATTTAGAGCGTTAGTGCGGCTTGGGCGGTCTATCGCACGTCGGCAAGCAACTCGCGCGTGTATTGACCCACGGCCTTGGCAATTTCAGTCGGCGATTTGTCCAGAATCTGCTTCATCCGGCGCACGTATGCCGTTCCCACGATCGCCCCGTCGGCCACTTCCGCCAGCTGTTTCACCTGCTTGGCCTGGTGAATCCCAAACCCCACGCACACGGGTATTTTGGTCAGCGATTTGAGCTGCCGAACGCTTGCCGCCAGGTCGGCCGGAAGCTGATCGCGCTCGCCGGTAATTCCTGCCACGGAAAGGTAATACACGAACCCGCTGCTCAGGCTCGCGATCTCCGCCCGTCGCTCGGCGGTCGTCGTCGGCGCCACCAGCAGAATCGTATCCAACCCCGCCTGCCGAACCAAACCCGTCACCCGCTGCGCCTCCGGCGGCGGCAGGTCCGGAACAATCAGCCCGTCATACCCCGCTTTGCGAGCATCTTTCGCAAACCGCTCAACCCCATATTTGAACACAATGCTATAGCTGACCATCGCCACCAGGGGCGTCCGGATCGCCCGCCGAGCTTCCGCGGCCGCCCGAAACACGTCGGCGACCTTGATCTTCGCCGCCAGCGCCACCGTAAACGCCTCCTGAATCACCGGCCCATCCGCGATCGGATCCGAAAACGGAAACCCGATCTCGATGATGCTCGCCCCGCTCTGCTCCAGCTCCTTCAGGCAAGCCACCGTCGTCGGCAAATTCGGATACCCCGCCGGCAAAAACGGAATCAGCGCGATCTGCTTCTTCGCCGCCAAAGCGGCGAACGTCTGCCCAATTAACTCAGAAGGTTGGTTCATCGAGATCTACCGCCCAAAGGCCGCGATGATAGGGGGCCGATAGGGGTAATCAAGCAGTCGGCGAAGCGCCAACGCTGGCTGGGGTGCGCCACAGCTCACGCAGGCTTGGTTTGGGTGTTGCGGCGAGCTCGAGAAATGTCAACCGCGGAGGCCGCAGAGGATCGCGGAGTGCTAAGGAGGAACATGAACTAGATCCAGTGCATTGGGTGCCGGGGCTGCTGATGAACCCCAATGTGCATCACCCCGAAGACGGCCTCAAACGGGCGGTCAACAAGCTGGAACCCTCCGCGCCCCTCTGCGCCCTTCGCGGTGAAACTGATTTGCCCGAGGGGCGGGCCAGCCCTGATCAGACAAGAGGACGCGCCGCGTGTGGTGCACCCCGCTGGCTGTCGCATGACGTATCAAGAACTGTCATCGGGTTTGAGTTGCCCGGAAGTTGATCGGTGATATAGTTTGGCAGGGTAACGGTGCCAGATGATTCAAAAGACCAAGAAAAGTTCGCTGCCAAAGCGCGCCTCGGTTATTGCGAAGCGCGCTGGCCGCACGACTGTGAAGCCGCCGACGGGCTCAATCCCGATGTCGTCCGCCGGCTGGCGCAAGTTTGCTGCCATGCTCAAGCAAAAGCCAAAGCCGAACGCCGCCCTGACGAAAGCGGCCCGGTTATTGGATAGCCGTCCGCTTTGAACTCGGCGCACGCAGCAACCGTGCGTATAATCACGAAAATGATGGCCGACACCTGTCGCGAAATCCTCCGTCGCGCTCCCTTCGAGCCGTTCCGGGTGGTGATGAGCAGCGGCAAGAGCTACAACGTCGTCCATCCCGAGATGGCGTTCGTCACCGCCAAAGCGCTCATCCTGGCGCTCCCCGATCCCACCCATGCCGACGGCGAACGACTGGCCTTCTGCTCCTATCTGCATGTGGCGCACGTTGAGACCCTGAAGCCATCTCGAGCCGCCTGAGGGCCGAGGTTTTTGGCGTCGTCATTCTCTCGATTACAATTTGGGGGAGTGTTGAACGGGACTAGTGTGTCGCACGATAACCGTTCACGTCCCGTTTAGTTTTTCTAACCGTTCACGTCCCGTTTAGTTTTTCTAACCGTTCACGTCCCGTTTAGTTTTTCTAACCGTTCACGTCCCGTTTAGTTTTTCTGCCGGAACAGTCGCTCTGCATTCCGGGCAGGTCCCGCTCGAAGGAGACTTCATCAATTTTAGTTAGCCGTGACGCGCAGCGGAGCTTGTCAGAGCGCTTCCGAACAGGCTCCGCTGCGCGTCACGGCTAACTCGGGAAGATTGTCTCACGCCCGTCCCACTTCCGCGATTTTGGTGCCGCACTCAGGGCAGACGCCGCTGGTGTTGGCGGTGAGGTTGTAGCCGCAGATTGAGCAAATGCCGGGACGGACTCGACGGGCCTTGAGAAAGGCATCTCCAATCATCGCAGCCGCAAACAGTGGAAGAAGACCGCACCCAATTGTGATCGGCAACCAAGGAAACAAGGACCAAGCGGGAGGCATTGGTTCGCCGATATCCTGAATCCCTTGCTGCCATATGCCCAATGTTTCTCCGATGGTTGAATTACCACGAATTTGAAATACCACCGTTGTTATGCACATCGTCAACGAAAATGCTGATATCAAAATGAAGATGCGACGAGTGGTCACGCGACGCCCCCAGAATTGCTTTGAACGGGCGTGCCGCATTCGGGGCACTCCTATCTCAGAAACTCAAACTCGCGATACTCAGACCACTCGCCGTTGCCGAGGCTGTTCACTCCGCGAACTCGAAAGCGTCCTGGCTGCGCCCCGGGAAATGAGATCGCCAGGTGCGGACCATTTGGCCTTCGAAATGAGGCTTCATCCGATTCGCTCCACTCGGGAAGCCACTCCCCGTCCGGGTGTTTGCGATAAACAATCGACAGGTCCAGTTCATACGTGATCGGATAGAGGCCGGAGCATGGCTGCCATGGCAAATCCAAGGTGCGAGGGAAATGCGAATACTGCGCTTTTGAAATCGGATTTATGATGGTTGGTTTCGATGGCTTGCCATCCATCGAGAAAACCCCGCCGAACGGGTCGTATTTCGATGTCACAGTGTCATCGACATCAAACAGTATTGAAAAGTCGTAGAAGGAAGGATGGGGAACAGATTTCAGGGAAAGATGGCCATAGCGAAGCCAATATTTTTCGCCCGGCCTTCGAGCATGTCCGACGCTTTTCTGTGGCTCGCCAAGCACCCTTGCGACCTGCTCGTAGCTCATTCCCTCTGTAACGGAAAGCCACTTGGCGTAATCTGGCTGGACCGTTTCCTGTGCCATATTTCCTATCATACGGCGCGCAGCGCGTTTGACGGCATCCTCCGCTTACGGCGCGTCTTAGCAAATTTGTGGTAAATGCACCGTTTTGCAGGCTTTGCACAAAAAGTCAGATTGTCGCGGCGTTTCGGGATGATTTTTGTGCAGACTTCAGACTTTTTGTGCAAGCGCTTTTTCGCTTGGAGCATCGCTATGGAGAACTGTGACTTGCTGCTGCTCCAAGCGATCCAAGGAATCCAACGACAATAAGAATGGCAAGCAGTGTCACGATTCCACAAAGGACGGTCCCGGCAATGCTCGTTCCTATGGGCTTCCCACTGCTGTTCCCAGCAATCAATCCGACTATTCCGAGAACGAGACCAATCGTCGAAAGCGGAATAGAGATAAATGGGACACAGACCAACACGATGGCAATGATGCCAAGCACCAGAGAGGCGGCTCCAAGTCCGTTACCTTGGGGCATCACGAAATGAACGGGCGAAGACGCGTTCGTGTTGTGGATGTTCACCACGACCTGACCAGATGAAGTGGTGGCTTGCGTGGCTTGCGGATGGTCAGAAGATCGTGACATCGCGGATATGGGCACGATGTTCGTTACTGGAATCCATCGTGGACTTCCTTCTTTCCAAACAAGCGCATCGCGAGTAATCGCGCCGCTGCCGAGAAGCATCCCAACTTCATGTTCCGTGTGAGGACCAAATTGACGGCCTTGATCGTGTATCGTCCAAATTCGTTCGAGGTTGGCGTATCGTTTAGATGAACCTTTATCGCGTACCGCCGCCGCAAGATCGTCTAAGTCGGACATAAGCGGTATCCCTCATCGCCGTGAAATCGAGGCCCAGCTAACTGGAGTTGTAGACGATACTGTAACCGGTGATGGTTGGTTCGCTAATAAAAAAGCGGCCAATGCCGTCAAGGATGCGTTTCGGGTATAATCTTTGCGTGTTGAACGAGAACGGTGAGCTTATGGAAACAAAAACGGTCGAACGTCATCACGAAATCTTGAGCACGGAAAAGCTGGATTGTCTTGTCGCCGATGCGATGGGCGAACTGGAATCGGCCAGCAATCCATTATGGCGCGATGCGCTGTTACGCATTGCGGCCGGTGCGGATCATCTGCGAATACTAAAGAAGCGATCCGAAGAAACGATCAATCAAGCTGTCGGCAACGAGGACATGACCAGTTTGTCCCAGCCGGTCGATCAGGATGAATTGCGTTACCAATCGGCGTGAAATCGTGATAGTTCTCGCACTCCCTGATGAAGGCTGTTTGGGGCGATGAAGCATAGAGAGCCTTGAAATAAGGATGTGCGCCAACATGCGAGTGCAATCTCGCGTTCAAGTCTTCATCAGATCGGCCAACATAGGCGATCCGAAATACCTTGCCATCCAAACGTCCAAGGGCGTAATTTCCCGGCGATTTTTTCGTCACTACACGATCAATTTCATCATCCTCAAGTAACCATGACCCCGGTAGTCCTGTACTTGGCATGTCAATTTCCTTTCTTCGGCGGCTGAGTCGGCAAAACCTGCCGCCGAAGAATCATTTTATCACTGCATCGCCGCGAAGTCAGATTGAATCCCAAGCTCGTAGAACGCGCTAATCAGGCAGCAGATATTGTGACAGAGAACCTTAGCGAGCACTTCATTTTTCATCGCGATTTCGGTCTTGCTGCGAAGCGAATCGCCGAACTTGGTCTTGACCATCATCACGGTCGTTTCGACGTTGCTCCGCTGATGGTAGTGGGCTAGAAACTCATCGCGTTTGAAGTTGAAGTAATGGAACATCTTGCCGAACACGCCGCCGACGTGGCCGGTCGCGTTTGCCTTGAACGCGATGTAGGGCGTTGCGCCGTGCTTCACGATCGCGTCGTGGTTGTCCATGCTTGAATAGCCCTTGTCGGCGCTGACTTCGTGCATCGTGAAGTTCTTAGCTGTCGAATCGACCAGCGACGGCAACTGCGGCGCATCGCCAGTATCGCGGCCGTGAATCTCAATTGCGGTCACAACGTTCGTTTTGACGCCGGTGCAAATGTGAGCCTTGACCCATTGTTGCTCGCTCGTGAATTGGTTGTATTTCACGTCGAACCAGCGAACGAATCGGCACGCGGTAAAGCCGGTTGAATCCACCGCGAACTGCGATTCAACAGCGGCCAGCGGAAGCGACGACTTCTCAATCATCGCCAGAAGAATCGGGAACAGTTTCGGGTTGTCGAGATAGTTCAAGACGCTGTTGAAATGCGGAACTTTCGTGATGTAACCCTTGCTCTGCGCGTCGCACAGATCAGACGTGAAGCGGCGGGCGCTCATCGTTGAATAGACCTTGAAGATCGCGCAGAACAGGGCGTCGGAAAACGGGAGTGGCGGACGGCCACGCTTGGCCTTGTCTTCAGCAAGGGGAAGCCCAGGAATGCCGGCGCACAAGTCGTGTAGCAGCGATTGAAACTGCCGCTTCTCATTGGTCTGAGCTTCGTTGTAAGCCGGCCAGTCCTGCGCATAGGTCTTGCGGGTCTTAGTGATCGTCACCTTGTCGGTGATGGTCGCGGTGCCGTCTGATTCCACGACAACCGAAGTTTCCCGCTGGATGAAAAACGACACTGCCCAAATGTGTTTGCAACGGCAGCGGCGAATCTCGTGATCCGGGCAAGTGCATGTTGGCGCTGCGCCATCCATCGTGACCTTGTACGTGGTGCGGTTTGGGCTTGTGACGGATGGGACGTGATAGACGTTCCCCGTCTTGTCGATCCGGGCGAGCGCCGCGATCTGGATGCCGCGCTGCTTACGCTCTTCGGTGCCCGCGTTGATGCCGTCCGTTACTGGTTCGCCTGCTGTGTACATGTTCCATCCCTTTCGTATGGCTTTAATATAGCCATATAAAATAGTGGAGTCAATAGAAATCGACCACTTGACAGCGGAATTTTTATAGCTATGTTTAAGCCATGCAAAAGATTCGCGGACGGCCAAAGAAGCCGAAGCGAGAATTGCGCAGCAAGCCGCTGCGCATCCCGCTTAACCCTGAAGAACGCAAGGCCATTGACGAAGCCGCGAAGCAATCGGCAATGGAATCGTCTACATGGGCGCGGGGAATCCTCTTGGACGCCGCGCGGCGATAGCTGGCCAATTTCCATTGACCGGCTTCAAGAAATTGTGGTAAAATATGCGTATCCGCTGTGCGGACTGGCCCCGATAGGATTCGAACCTACACCCACAGACTTAGCGGGTCTGCTCCGTCCAATCGGCGGGGCCGATTCAGGGTCGGAAGTGTTACAAGCACTTCCGACCCGTTCTATTTCACTTCTCCCTTCCTGATCTCTCGCGGAGAACCAGAATCAATAGTGAACCGTGTTGATTTTCGATACACCTGCGGCCTTCCGCGACGGCCCGGTTCGAGAACCTCTAACTCTTTGGCTTTGTTGAGACGGCTGACGTTTGACGTGATGCTGACTTTGCGATCCGTGGCCCGCAATTCAGGATCAAGCGCATTCATGCGTGCGATCAAATCATCAATGGTGAACTTTTCCATCGCCATGATCGCGGTCTTCAGCCCCGTGATGAGGCTGCCGCGCTCCGTTGGCATAGGTTCTGCGGCCTTGGAGTTGTCTTTGGCAAACAAACCCCCGTTAAACTTTTGCCATACAAAATCAATGTGCTCTAGCGACAACCGATGCTTATCGTTCGCGGCTGCAATCTCGGTATCGCGTTCGGCGTCGATAACGGCCTTCATCTGGTTGTATTCGCGCTCGGTCATTGACCTAATTATCGGACCTTTCGCAAGTGAATGCAAGAACTTTCCTTGCGACCGCAACTCAACGAGATGAGGTATCGGTGAGGGGAATCAAAAGTTAGCGAAAATGCCGGAAAAATCGCGAAGATGACGCGAAACGGTGATGTGGATAACTTGTGTTGGAGCGGTGGAAACAGCGTAACAATGTCCTAATAGGACATGCGGATAGGTTGCCTCCGGGAACTTTTGCGACCCTATTGGATCACGATTGCCCCGAGAACGGTTGTGGGCTAGATTTTTTGTGCAGCCCGTCGATTAAATGTGCAGCCGGCCAAAGTGACGCTATTGTTGTGCAAAGCCCGTTTTGCACCAAAACGCACCATGTTTTTGGAGGTGCGCCATTGCCCATATTCACAATTCGGACGTCGCCGATCTCTACGCCAACCGCCAGAGTTAGATGAAAGACTATACAAAAGGATGTCCTTTGGACGCCCCAATCCGCTCGTGAATTATGAACCCGTTGAAGCCGAACGGCCGAAAGGAGTGAAGTTCGAGAGATCTCCGCCATGTGAAGGCACATTCGAATGGCCAACGCCAATCGCAGAATCGAATTTCTGGACGCGATCCGCGGCCTTGCGGCGCTCACGGTGGTTTGCTCACATTTGTTCTGGCCTATGGATTACCGCGCTGGAAATGGCTTTTGACAAGCACGCCGCTCCACTTTTGGTGGGATGCTCGGCGGCGGTGTCGATGTTCTTTGTGCTCAGCGGGTTGGTGTTGTCGCTCCGCTATTTTCGCTCGGCCGATGCGCCGGCCATCAGCGCGGCGGAGGTCGTCCGCTTTGGCTGGTCGCGGTTTGCCAGGATCTGCCTGCCCTATTTTTTGGCGCTTTTGGTTATCGCGGCGTGCAACCTTGCAGCGCCGAGGATTTGCCGGGCGTTTGGCGCGAATCAGTGGACCGAATTAGCCATCTCGGCGGGTCCGACCCACGTCGCTAAAGAGGCTATGCTGTTCGTCATCAGCGGATCGGGCGAGCGCTATACCGTGATTCCGCAGGCCTGGAGCCTGTCGGTGGAACTGGTTATTTCCGTGCAGGTGCCGTTCGGGGTCATGCTGGCTTCGCGACGGGTCTGGTGGCTGGCCGCGGCTACCCTCGCGTTCATGCTCGGAGGATTGAGTCTTTTCGCGTTTCATTTCACGCTCGGCATCATCATCGGGAAATACTTCGACCGCCTGCGGGAGAGCCGCATCGGAATCGTGTCGTGGGCGTTGCTCATCGCGGGTGGTCTGCTTCTCTACACGGCAGGCCCGACGTTTCATCTTCGCTTCGGAAGAATGTGGATCACCACGGGACTCGGGGCGGCAATGATCATTAGCGCCTGCATCGCTTCGCCGCGACTTTCCCGGGGGCTGTCGGCGGCGCCGCTCAAGTACCTCGGCCGCGTTTCTTACGGCGTATACCTGTTGCATTTTGCGATCCTGGCGCTGCTTGGCCCGATTGTCTATCGAGCCTGCGGAAGCTTTCATCCGTGGATCATGACCCTTGCGTTCGTGATCGTGGCCTCGATAGCGGTCGCCGAACCGTTCTATCGATTCGTGGAATGTCCTTCGATCGCATTTGGGAAAAAGGTCATCGGTTTCCGCCTCAATGCCGCGCTGCCGGACCGGCCGCCCATTCCAACTCGTCAAATCCGGACGGCGGCGTAACCGGCTAGCACGGCCACCCCAGCCCAAATCGCATTCTGCCAGCCAGCGCAAGGTCGGCTCGCTGGTATAACACTCCGGCGGCGCTGTCCCGTTTGAATTCACGCGACTTCCGAACCGAGGACGATTCGAATGACGTTCACTTCCCGTCTGAAACTGTGCCTGATCGCGTTGCTTCTGGCTTCCACCGCCCGCGCGGCGCCGGCCCCAGCGCCGGATGCCGCTAAGCCGGTGTTCCTCTGGAGCCGCTATTTCAATGCCAAGGGCGAAAACCGGTACATGCCGGATGGGAACTATCGCGACGCGATGGATCGATTGCGGGCGGACTTTGATGTGCGGATCAACAGCGATCCGCTGAACGCCGAGACGTTGAAGGGCGTGTCGGTGGTGCTGATTTCGAATCCGAACGACAAGGCTTCCAAGACCAACCCGCCGCCGCATCACATGTCGGATGAGGATGTCACGGAGTTGACGCGCTTCGTCAAAGCCGGCGGGGGCTTGATCGTGATGGGTAATCAGGAGGGCCATAACGTTGAAATCAAGGACTTCAACAAGTTGCTGAGCGAGTTCGGCATGACGTGCGTGAACAACTACACGGATGCCAAGCAAGTGATCATCCCAAAGGACGCGCCGATCCTCGGCGGCCTGCGCTGGGCCTACTACACTGGCAACCAGGTGATCATCGAGCCGAACAATGCGAGCCATGCCAGGTCGTTGGTGGAGAACGATCCCGATGTGAAAGCCCTTGGCGGGCCGCGCAATCCCGCCGGCACGCTGCTGGCGATCGCCGAGCCGGGCATGGGGCGTGTGGTGGTCGCCACGGATGCGGGCTGGATCACCAACGACGCCATGAGCGGAAAAGGAATCGGAAAAGTTGCGATCAAGGATCAGGACAATCTCGAAATCATGGTCCGCCTGACCAAGTGGGCGGCGGGAGTGAAGTAGACCCATGACGACTCGGGCTACGTCAGTAGCTTCTGAGCGATGTCATTGTCTCCGCCGACGTCGGTAAGTCGCATCTGTCGGCCTTCGAACAGGAACGTCAGCTTGCGGTGATCTAACCCCATGAGTTTTAGAATCGTCGCGTGAAGATCGTTCACGTGCACGCGATCTTCAACGGCGCGGAATCCGACTTCGTCGGTTGCTCCGATGGCCCGGCCTCCTTTAACGCCGCCACCGGCCAGCCAGGTGGTGAAGCCATAGGGATTGTGATCGCGGCCGGCGGGTTTGTCGGGATAGCGGCCATCGGCCAGCGGGGTGCGGCCAAACTCGCCACCCCAGATAACCAGTGTCTCGTCGAGCAACCCGCGCTGTTTCAGATCCTTCAGCAACGCCGCGATCGGCTTATCGGTGCGGAGCGCCATCGCGCGATGCACTTTGTCGTTCTCGGCGTGGGCGCCGTCCCAATCGTCGCCCATGCTGCCGCTGCCGGTGAAGATCTGGATGAACCGCACGCCGCGTTCGACCAGCCGCCGGGCAATGAGGCAGTCGGCGCCGAATTTCGCCGACATCTTTTCGTTGATCCCATACATCTCTCGCGTGGCGGCCGACTCGCGCGATAGATCAACGGCTTCGGGCACCGCGCTCTGCATGCGGAACGCCAGCTCATACGACGCGATGCGTGATGACAGGTCATCGACATCCTCGCCGTGGGCGAGCATGTGCTGCTGATTGAGCCATTGGGACATGTCGAGGATGCGCCGCTGCTCGGCCAGATCCTGGCCGCCGGGCGGATCGAGATAGAGCACCGGCGAGCCGGTGTTGCGAAGGATCGTCGGCTGATAAGTGCCCGGCAGGAAACCGCGACCGTAGACAGGCGGCCCGCCTTTGACGTCACCCGTTGTCTGCATCACGACGAAAGCCGGCAGGTTGGCTGACTCGCTGCCGAGGCCGTAGGTCACCCACGATCCCATCGATGGCCGGCCCATTCGAGCCGATCCGGTGTTCATCAGGTACTGCGCGGGCGCGTGATTGAACGACTCGTGATAGCACGAGCGAATGACGGCAAGGTCGTCGGCGCACTGCTGAAGATTCGGATACGTGTCAGCGATCTCCAGCCCCGACTGGCCACACCGGCTGAACGTCTGCGGCGAGCGCAGCACCCGCGCATCCATGTGCGTGAATTGCAGCGTCAGGCCCTTGATCAGGCTCGCCGGAAGCGGTTGGCCGTGCAATTCATTCAGCTTCGGCTTCGGATCAAACGTATCCACCTGCGACGGTCCGCCCTGCATGAACAGGAAGACCACGTGCTTTGCGCGAGCCGGGATGTGCGCGGGATGCGCCGCCAGCGGATTTGCAGCGCCGGTCGTCGATGCCGATGGAGCTGCGGCGCTGTCCCGCGAGAGCAGGTCCAGCAGCGCCCAGGCGCCGAAGCCAAAGCCGGCTTTGGTCAGCATCTCTCGCCGCGACAGAAATCCGGCGGTTTGATGCGGATGGAATTTGCATCGTGACATAACGACCACCTTGCCGCGAATTCAGTCGACGAAGACAAACTCGCTGGCATTCATCATCGCCAGGCACAGCCCTGAAACGGCGCCTTCCCGATCCGTAAGCCGGCTCGCCTGCTCGCCCAGGAACTGCGATGACTTCTCCACTTCCGGCCCCGTCGCCGGGCGCGAGAAGCAAAGCATCCACGCCCGCTCGATTGTCTTCCGATCATCGTCGCCGCATTCATCGATCAATCGCTTTGCCATGGCTCGCGCCTGCTGGCGAACAAACGGGCTGTTGAACAGCGTCAGCGCCTGTGTTGGCGCCGTCGTTTGAAACCGGCGCGGGCAGCTCACCATCACGTCGGGCGCATCGAACGTCGCGAACATCGGCAGGGCGAACGTCCGCCGGACCAGGAGGTAAACGCTGCGACGCGTGTGCTGCGTTGCATCTTTCGTCACCGGCCACTTGCTCCTGGCGTCAAACAAGCCGGCCAATTCCTGATCACTGAGCGGTGGAACGACCGCCGGGCCGAATTGCGTGGGATTCAATGTACCGGCGCAACTGAGGATCGCGTCGCGAATCGATTCGCCGTCGAGTCGCAGTCGCGGGAAATGCGAAAGCAGCCGGTTCTCCGGATCGAGCTTCGCGGCGTTCGCTTCGGAAATGCTCTGCTGCCGATAGGTGGCCGAGAGCATGATCAGCTTGTGGAGGTGCTTGAGGCTCCAGCCATTCCGCATGAAGTCCTGCGCGAGGTAATCGAGCAATTCCGGATGCGTCGGCGGCTCACCCTGGTTGCCGAAATCATTGGGCGTCCGAACGATTCCTTCGCCAAAATGCCATGCCCACACGCGATTGACCAGCACGCGGGCCGTCAGCGGATTTTTCGATGAAGAGATCCATCGCGCCAGCGCCGCGCGACGGCCATCCAGCGGCGCATCGCCAAACTGCTGACTTACTTCCGGCGTGGCGAAAATTGCCGGCACCGCCGGCGCGACCGCTTCATCCGGCGTGCTGAATTGCCCGCGGTGCAGCACGTGCACCGTGAGCGGCTCCTGCCGGTGAAACAGGTGAAACCCGCCGACTTGCTGTTCGGTTTCAACGGTGCAGCGCGGATCGCTCAGCATCTCTTTGGGCACCGGCGCATCCGACAACCAGCCGTTGAGCGCCTTGATGCGCAGCACCCGGATATCAGCCGGGTAGGGCCGATCCGTGTTGCCGAAGACGGCATGCAGCGAATAGTAATCCTTCTGCGTGATCGGATCGTATTTGTGATCGTGACAGCGCGCGCAGCCGACGGTCAGCGCCAGAAACGCCGCGCCGGTGGTGTCAATCGAGTCAGCGCGCCATTCGTGCTCCAGCTCCGTGGACTTCATCGCCGCTTCGTCGACGGCCGGCCCAACGCAGTACATCGCCGTGGCCGTCACCGCGTCGGGATCATCCGGCCAAAGTTCATCGCCGGCGATTTGCTCCTGAATGAAGCGATCGAATGGCTTGTCGCTGTTGAGCGAGCGAATCACGTAATCGCGATACTTCCAGGCTTTTGGATAAAGATGGTCTTTCTCGAAACCCGACGTGTCGGCGTAGCGGACGGTATCGAGCCAGTGCTTGGCCCAGCGCTCGCCGTACTGCGGCGAATCAAACAAGTGATCGACAAGCCGCTCGTAAGCATCAGATCGGGGATCGTTCAGAAACGAATCGATCTGTTCCTGCGACGGCGGAAGTCCCAGCAGATCAAAGTAAGCTCGCCGAATCAGCGTAAGCCGCGCCGCTTCTGTCGATGGCGCGAGGCCGTTGCTTTGAAGCTTGGCGAGCACGAACGAATCGATCGGGTTAATGCCCCAGGCCGCGTTAATCGAAGTCGGTGGCTTTGGATCGGCAATCGCGTTGAACGACCACGGAGTAGCGCGCTCCCCTGCCCCGAGTACCGCCGACGGTAACGCGAGCCCGCCCGCGATCACGCACGGCCTGAAAAGAAGTTGAGCAATTCGCCGGGGTCGCATTCTATGTTCCGGACTTGGGCTCGGCCTCGATCACCTCGAACACCAGGCCGATCCATCATACCGAAAGCATTGCGGTTGGTTGAGAAGTTCGCTGGCCATTCGCCCAATACCCGCCAATAGCCGCAGACCCACGCGGACGGTTAAGCCCGGCGAGCGAGACATGACCGTCGCGAAAAACTCGGACGTGAGCCGATTTTTATTAGTTATATGCCCGACAGATACTCACGGGCCTGCGCGAGATTGTGCAGGCATGGCCGGAATCCGATCCCCAAATGAGATGACCCACCGCGGGCGTGTGGCGAGCTTCACTGATTCGCCCCGGCTTACAGCGAAGTCTGCGCCGACGTCCACCTGCCAAGGACGGCAGTTCCGACGGATGTAATTGCGGCAATCGCGGCCACCACGATCAGGCCGGCAATCAACGCATACTCAAGCACTTCTCCGCCCCGTTCATCGCTGATAAATCTGACGACTTGCTTCCACGCTTGCATGACATTTCCTTTTTTTAAAACCTGCCAATTCACCGGAACATTCGGCATCCGGGAGGCATCGCATGAGTAGGAAATTCCCTTAGGGAGAAGTCCCGCGCTTTCGGTCATGAAATCAACAGATTATTTGTCTAGCTGGCCGGTCGGAGACGATCAATCCGCCTCGAAACGGATGACGTTGCCGCCATTTTCTGCGAATTAGATGGGATGTCATCCTATCGGCAAATGGCCGGCGATTGGCCGGCTCAAATTGCGGGCTGACGGTTGGCGTTCCCGGAGTGCGAACTTAGTACACGTAATCAAACTCCGGCAGCATCGTTACCGCCCACAGGAAGTCGGCCATGCCTTCTTCTTTTACCGGCGTGCCGATCACGTCGAGAGCGAGTTTCATTTCGGGGTCCGACGGGGGCCGGCTCAGCAGGTGCAGATAGACGTGCAGAACCCACGCCTGCGGATCGGGCGCCGCGGCATCATGCGCTCTGGCGGCGGCTCGCTTTAATCGTTCATCCAGCGTGTTGCCGTGCGTGAGTTCGAGCGCCTGAAGCGTCGTCGGCGCGGTGATTCGACTCGTCATCACCTGCTCGCGCGTCGGACGATCGAGCGCGCTCATCAACGTGTCGGCTCCGAGCATCGATGCGCGGATATGCCCCGGCTGCGAAATGGTTCCGATCGCGGACTGGAAGGTCGGGCCGACGTCGATCGCTTCGTTGGCGAAATCGTGTCGCGTGATCGGCGGCAGGGCGGGGCCTTCGTCGATGGGAGTCACGCCATCCGCGAGGACGCTCACCGGACGCCATTCGCTATCGTCGTAGCCCGCGTCGCGCCACTTGCCCGGTGGGGCTCGCATCACATGCCATGAGTCATCCGACACGAGCTCGTTGAAGTTTCCATCAGCGTCGATCAGCCGCACATAGCAGCCGACGCCGCTGATCGCGTTCAGATGGTTTTTGCTCTGCGGAAACTCCTTGGCTTCGACGTCGTTCAGGCTCTTGCTCGTGTGGCTCGTCACTTCCAGTACGACGACGTTCTGCCCGACCTGAAGATTCGGCTGAACGTTGAACGTCGTGATGCGGCCATTGCGCTCGCCATCCGAGCGAATTCCCGGCGCGCCGCGGCCATTGACAATCAGCGAGAACCCCTGGCTCGCCGCGATGGCGGCATAGGCCTCGCGCGGAACTGAAGTCAGCGCGAACTTTTTGCGGAACACCACGCGATGCCGCGGGATGATTTCAACCGGATCGGCTGCCGCCGCATCCTTTTTGTCCGCCGCATCTTTATCAGCTGCCTTCTTCGCTTCAGCGGCTTTGACTTCGGCGGCCTTTGTATCTGCGGGTTTCGCGTCGGCCGCCTTCGCATCCGCGGGTTTCGAATCCGGCTTCTTCTCGTCAGCCTTCTTCGCATCGGTCTTGGCTGCTCCCTGTTTCGCGTCGGCGGGTTTCTTCTCGTCGGGCTTCTTCTCCTCGACCTTCTTCACGTCAAACGCCGCCTCGGTGTCGGCTCGGGCCTGCCCATCCTCGACGGCTTCATCCGTCCACATCCACCGCGGCGTGGCGCGAACCACCGCCAGCCCATCTTTGGCAAAGTCGATATCGAGCGTGTCGGGGAATCGAGCCCAGTCACCGGCCAGGTCGGTGATCGCATCGTAAAACTGCTCGGCGGTGATTCGCCGAACCTGCGGGCCGAGGAACGTGTAAGCTCCCGGCGCCGGCGCATCCACCGACGCAAGCTGATACGCCCGGCTCGTCATGATCGTCTCGATCGTGTGCTTCAGATCGAAATGATGATCGACCAGATCCTGCGCCAGCCAGTCAAGCATGTCGGGATTCCAGGCTGGTTTATCCATCTCATCGAGTGGCTCAACGAACCCGCGACCCAGCAGTTTCGCCCACAGACGATTCACGATCGTTCGCGCAAAGCGTCCATCGGTGGGGCTGGTCAACACCGCCGCCAGTTGCTTCATGCGATCGACTCGATCGGTGGCGCCCTGAATCGTTCCGATCTTCGGATACAGAAACTGCGGCGACGACATCGTGCCCTGCGGCTGATCGCAGCGAATCAATTCCAGCGGGCCGTCGCTGAAGATCGCCGCCATTCCGTACGCGTCGGCCAGCGTGTAGTCGCTCACAAAGCTGTCGTGGCAGCTTGCGCACTTCAGATTCACGCCAAGGAAAACCTGCGACGTGTTCTGCGCCGCCTGCATCGGCGGGAGCTGGCTGGCGTTCACCGTGCCGCGCCAGATGATGCCGCGGGCGAAACCCTCACACGCCTTCGTCGGGCTGATGAGCTGCGACACCATTTTGTCATACGGCTTGTTGTCGATCAGGGATTCATACAGCCAGCCCGTGATCTGCCGGCGTCCTCCGTCAATGAATCCCGCGCCGCGATAGTCGTTGCGAAGCAGATCGTTCCAGAACGAAAGCCAGTTGTCGGCGTAGCCGCGACGATCAGCCAGCAGTTGATGAACGAGTTTCGATCGCTTGTCGGGTGATGGATCGAGCAGAAACGCGCTAAGCTGATCGGCTGTCGGGAGCGTGCCGGTGACATCCAGGCACGCACGCCGCGCGAACATGGCATCGCTGATCGTCGCCGGCGTCGTTGCGCCCTTGGATTCCAGATATTGCTCAAGCAGCGCGTCGAGGGGATAGCTTTTGGCGGATTCCGCCACTTCGACCACGCGCACTTTTAAGTTAGCCGGCTCTGGCCGGGTGAAAGCGATTCTGGAATCCCACGCCGCTCCCTGATCGATCCACGCCCGCAGCAGCCCGACCTCATGCGGCGACCACTTCTTCCCCTTCTTGGGCATCTGCTCGTCCGGATCGACGCCGGCCACCATCTTCACGATATAGCTGTCGGCACTATGCCCAACCACCGCCGCCGGCCCGCTGTCGCCGCCCTTGAACATCGATGCGCGTGTCTCCAGGCTGAGACCGCCCTTGGTCTTCCCCTTGGCGTGACATTGAATGCAACTCGATTCAAACAAGGGCTTAATATCGCGAACGAAGTCAACCTTCTGGTCCGCCGCCGCCGGCATCTGCACCGGCGTATCGCTCGCCAAACCGAACAAAACCCCCGGCGCCAGCGCCCCAACGAAGATTGCACCCACAACGCGACCGATTCTCATAAGAGTTGATACCGTTAAAAGGGCGCCGGCGTTCAGCCGTATTTCGCCGGACTTCCCCACGACATGATTCGCGACCGCGAGCGGTTGCCGAATACGTCAAGCGAGCGCGCACAGTGCGCGTTCAATTTGCTGAAATGTCCGAAACCTGTTCTTCGAGACATTAGGCGACGCGCCGGCGGCGTCGAAGCGCCAAGATCAAACAGGATGCGAGAGCGAAAGCTGCTGGTTCGGGCACCGCCGTGATGACGACGTCATTGCCATCGCCGCCCTGGTAGGTGATTTGGAATTCGGTGCCGTCGGCGGTGAAGGTTGCGCCTTCCGGGAGATTTGTGAACCGACCATACTGCGGCCCCGTGAAATCGTCGTCCACGAGTACAAAGCTGTCCCCAGGTTGTGGAGTATAACCGAGGTTGACGTCTAAGATCCCACCGATCTGAAATAGTAACAGTGGTTCGGGCTTGAATCTGAGTTGCGAATACTGGGAGGTTCCGTCGATCTCGAAGCGAATTACGGCCGCCGTATTGATCCCGAAGAGATTCGTTACCGTCAGTGTGCCCAATGGATCGCCTGGGGAGAGCGTCGCACCACCCGACACCAGGAGATTTCCGTTGAGTGTGCCAGTGCCTGAGAGGATTCCCGCATTTACGAGGTCAAAGAAGTCGCCAGCAGTAGCGCCGTTGACCACCAGCGAACCTTCCTCAACGTCTATCGACGGAAGCGACGCCCCATTTAGACGCAATGTACCCGCGCCCCGCTTCTGGATGATGCCGAAACCCGTAGAGCTGCCTTGAAGTGAAACAGCAATGCCTGAATCGACAAAGAATGGCGTGGACACGGAGCTAGAAATGTTTCCAATCGTCACCGAGTTGTTGAACTGGATCGGATTATTCACGCTCTGACTGTAGCTGCTGAAGCCGAGCGATGTGCCCTGCCCAAGAAACGAGATTGCACCGCTGGGGAGGGCGTTCGGGGCAGCGATTACCACTTCGCCTTGGCTGATACGTAAGTCGCCGCTGATCGAGTTGGAAGCGCCTAAGACAAGCGTTCCCGGCCCAGATTTGGTCAAGCCGTTGCCTGCCTGAATTGCCGCATTCACTGTATAAGTTTGGGGTTGCGATGGACTCAACGAAGAGGTGTGAAAGATCGCTTCGCCATTGCCGAAATCCAACACGCTTCCAGCACCACCGTTGAACGCGGTGAGCTGGGAACCCGAGGTATCCATCGCCACCGCACCGGAGCTCAAAGTCAAGCGGGTGTTCGGCGAGATTGTGATTGAACCATCGGAGACGACGAGAGAGTTGATCGCCGTGTTGGAGGTCACATTCGCGCCGGAAGTGATGCGGACGTTGTTGGCGGTAGTCGTGCCCGATGTGATGCTTGAAGAGTACTCGGAAGACAAGTTCAATGGTCGTAACCCGATATCGTCGGCACTCCCCGCGATCCCATCAGGTCCCGGGTCATAGGTTACAAACGAGACACCGTTGGGAGCATAAGAGACCGCGTAAGGCAAAATATTGATCGTGCTCGTGCCTGCCGCTCCGCCACCACCAACTGGGCCTATTGAGGATGCGCTATTGAGGAGGACCGAAGCCTTTCCAGTCGTAGCCACGTTGCTGAGAACGAGATTTAACGTTGAACCAACAGACCGATTGATGCCTTGAAAGCGCATTGTGGCGTCGGCACCGTTTGTCCACGCCTCAAGCTGGGCCGCTGCGCCGTTTAAGTTGAATTGGCCTGCTGTCTCGACGACGGCCGAACTGGAGTTGCCGATTAAGGAAAACGATCCGAAACGAGCTGACACGGGTGCCGAGTCATTAAGCCGATTCGCATTAATTCCGTCAGAGTTGTCGAGGACCAGCGAGCCGCCCAGCAGATCGTATTCGCCCGAATTTACAGCCGCTCCGTTGTTCCCCGCGAATGACAGTGCTCCCGTGACAAGCGTATTTCCAGTGTACGTTTCGGCGTTAGTCAGCGTTGTGTTCCCGCCCTCGAGCGAAAAGTCGTTGCGTCCAGCACCGCCATTTCCGCCAATCACACCGGTGACCAGCAATTGGCTCAAACCGCCGACGTTGAGGATGCTGCCAGTAGTCGTCAGATTTGCCGAAACGACGTCAGGGCCATTGGACGGCTTCAAGTAATGCGCATTATCTTCAACGCTCGTTGTAATCAATGTCCCGTTTGTGAGCGTGTAAAAGGCGGGATTTGTCTGCTGTTGGAAGATAAGTCTGCCAATCGTTTGCGTTCCGCCTCCCAGATCAATCGTACCACCACTGCCGAGGCCGGCATCGCTAAAGGTTGCCACGCCGGTGGTTACTGGAACATGTGCTGGGTTCCAGTTCTGGTCAGTCGACCAGAGTCCATTTCCACCCGAGTTGCTCCAGTCACTGATTTGGCCAAGACACTGATTTGACACGAGCCCAATAAACGTAACACATAACCCGGGCAGCCAATAGCGCAGAGACATCACAACCCCTCCTGTTGAAACAGAGCCAAACCTTATGAAATAGAACCTCAGAAGAAGATCGAACGCCCTAATTGTAACCGAATTGCCCCATCCGTCAACGCGATTTCACGCCGTTTCGACAACGGTCGTCCCCTTCACCGGCGTATTCCCCGCGCGCAGATCCCGTCGCAATTCTTCATCCAAAAACCCCAGCGCATGCGGCGGCTTAATCACGCGCACGTTCGCGGCTTTCTGCTGCTCGGCGATCTCATGGTGGAACGCCTTCATCTGCGTCCAGTGGAGGCGCGGGCGGTAGTGGTGCTCGGCGTGGTAGCCGTTGTTGAACCAGAGCCAGTTGTAGAGCTTGTGGTACGAACTCACGCCCCAGGCGATCGGCACATCGGGGTTGCCGCCGAGGTGCAGGTAGTAGCCGTTGAGGTACGACAGGCAATGCCCGAAGTAATAGAACGGCAGGAAGTAAACCATGAACCGCCAGTTCAGGTAGAACGCGAGCGTGAAGCTGCCGACGAACACTGCAATTTCTGCAATTCCCCACCACGCCTCGGCGGGGCTGAGACGATAGATGTCGTTGAATGTTTCGCGAGGGTCATCGCGGAGATACGACAGGAACGTATACGTCCACATGTTCTCGGCGTGCCCGTCGTGGCCATGCTTGTATATGGAGAGAGGATCGTGCGTTTTGCCGGTTTCGTCGGGCAAGTCAGCGTTGCCGATGTGGTGCCGCTTATGCACGTTCTCGTAGAAAACCTGTGATATGCCGAGCATGACCGATTCAAGCAGGCTGAAAGCACGATTCAGGAAATTTGACCGGAAGTACGGATTGTGCAGGAAGTTATGCGATATTCCGTTGATGTTCCACGAAATGCTGATGGAATAAACCAGCCCCAGCGGAATCAGCGCCCACCACGACAGATTCCTGAAGGCCAGGAACAAACCGATGACGAATGCAAATTGTGCAAGCGCCGCCAGCACGGGGATTGCATCCCATCTGGAATAGGCGAAGAGCCTAGAATTGGTTTCAACGCGAGTGATCGACACAATGAAATCCTTTTACGCAACTTATGACGACCCGTGCCGAAATCAAGCACCCGCGCCCGACCTCGAGGCTCGAAACGTGTCTGATGATCAGAGAAAAATTCACTTTAGCCCCGACTGGCGTCAGAGGTGACGCAGCCGTGCGATAAGGAGTCCTACTATGTATCGCACTCTCAAGTTCGTTCTCAGTTCAGCGTTGCTTGCCGTCCCGGCGATTGCCGTCGGCCAGGCAACGCAGCCTTCCAGTTACACCTATTCGGCGCCGGCCAGCGCCCCGAAGCCCACCGTGCTGCTGCTGCCCATTGCCGCTCCGTCCGGCTCGTATAGCTGGGTCGGTCGCGCGATTCAGCAGGACATCGAGGTTGATCTGGCCCAGATGGGCATCGCCCGCGTGATCGCCCCTGCGTCAGGCTCAGTCGTTGACGATGCCCCGGCGGCGTTGAAAGCCGCCCGAGATGCCGGCGCTTCGTATGTCGTCTACGCCCAGGCGCAGATGTCTGGCAATCAGATGCGCGTGACCGGCCAGGTGCTCGACGCCAATGACGGCAGGCAACTTGCCGCGATCAAGATGACTGCTCCAGCCGACAACCTCTTCCCGCTGGAAGATGGATTGTCAGTGCAGATCGCTCGTGCGTTGCCCGGCGGCCCGGAAGCGCTGGCCAGCGCCGCGGCGGCTCAGAATCAGCAGCAGCAACAACAACAGCAGCAACCGCAGCAACCGCAACGGCCAACAGTCGTCTACGGCCAGCCGAGTGATGCGAACAATGTCACTCAAGCACCGGCGCAACAGTATTACTCAACGACGCCCGACACGTACACGCCGTACACGACCAACAACTACGTCTACACGGCTCCGTACGACTACGGCTATGACTACGGATATCCGTACTACGGTTACGGGTACTATCCCGGGGTCTACTACGGTGGCTTCGGCTTCTTCGGCGGTGGCTTTCACGACCGTGGCGGCTTCGGCCGCGGCTTCCACGGTGGTGGCTTCCGTGGTGGGGGCGGTTTCCACGGCGGTGGAGGTTTCCACGGCGGCGGCGGCCACGGCGGTGGAGGCGGACACCGCTAATTTCCAGCCTTAAAAAAAAGCGCGTTCGGTGACTTCACCGGACGCGTTTTTTTGTCGACTCGATTTACCCGCTCTCGATCAGAACATCACCGGCTTTCCCAGCACGCGGCGGAGAACCTGAAACTGTCCGATATGCATCGCCACGTGCACCGGGATTGATACCAGCAGATGCCCGGTCGTCGGCGCGAACCGACTCACCGGCTCAGGAAGCGGATGGCTCATGTCCGACTCCTTAAGCGTTGACGCCCAGGCGATCGTCGCATCGCGGCCCTTGTTGAAGGCTTCGAGCAGCTCTTCTTTTTTCGGAAAGAACGCCGGATCGTCAATCGACGCCGTCTCCTTCTTAAACTTGTCCATAAAACTCGCCGGCGGCAGCGGCACCGCGCCGGGAGCCGCGGCGTTGACCATCCGGGCTTCGGCGCCAATCAGATGCCCGATCTGCCACGTCACGTGATTCGCCTTCGGATGCGGCCGCGCCAGCATGTCCGCCTGGCTGAAGTCCCCGAGTGTTCCCGCCAAAAATGCTTTGTTTCGACCCAGACCATCCACCGCCGCCTCAAGTATCGTCATCGGTTCTTCCTCTGAAAAAATGATGGGCGGATTGTGTCGGGGGCGTGCCGGGTTCGCAAGTCGCACATCGCTACGCAAGTCTCTCGACCTGAAATTGCCCCAGCAGCGCATCGACATCGCTCACATTCAGATGCCCCGCGCGGTCGGTCATCGCGTTCGCTGACCCGCACGCGATCGCGAGTCTCAGCGCATCGGGCATGGGGTCACCGCGATGCAGCGACAATGCGAGCCCGCCGGCGAACGCATCTCCGGAACCCACGGCACTGATCGCATCGATCTTGGGAGACTTCCCGCGATAGATTCGCCCTTGCTCGCTGGCGATCGCGCCATCGGCGCCCATCGTCACCACCAGCGCTCCGTTGGGGGGCGTATGCTCACGTAGGGCTGTCAGAAGCGCGTTGTCGCTTGAAAGATCCTTGCCAATCGTCAATCCCAGTTCCTCGCGATTCATTTTCAGAATCGCATTCGAGTGTTGCATCGCGAGGCGCAATGGCTCGCCGACGACATCGATGATCGCGCGGGCGTTTTGCGACGCGGCAAGGGGAAGCCAGCGCGCATAAAAACCTTTGGAGGCATCGGGCGCGAGCGTGCCGGAGAAGATCCAGATTTGCGCCTGCGCGAGTCGTTGCTCGAGCACCGCGGTCAGCTCGCGCCAGGCCGTTTCACCAACCGGCGATGACTCTTCGACAAGCTCGGTCGCCTGGCCCGAAGCGCGGTCGATCAGCGTGATGCATTGCCGCGTCTCCGGGGTCACGGAAATGAAATCATATTCAATGCCGGCCTCCGCCAGGTCGCGAATCAGCGCGTCGCCGCGCGCTCCGCCGGCGAAGCCGGTCGCGAGCACCTCGCCGCCGAGGGTTGCGATCACGCGGGCCGCGTTGACGGATTTTCCCGACGCGTAATCGGCTACCGATTTCGCGCGATTCACGCGATCGATCGTCAGCCGATCAAAGACAAGCGACCGCTGATACACCGGCGTTGTGCCGAGGCACAGGATCACAATTCCACCAGCATTTCGACTGTGCTCGGCCGAAAGCCGCAGCGCTCGAACAAGCCGCGGGCGACGGTGTTGGCGCTGGCGGTGTCGCAGCGCACCTGCGCGACGCCGATCGCTTTGAAGCGCTCCAGCGCCAGCGTGACCAGCTGCCGGGCGACGCCCTCATGGCGGTAATCTTCTTCCACCCACAGGTCATGAATGAACCCGTATTCTTCGAGATGATAAATCGGAATTTCGTGTTCGACGGTGCCGATGAGGAAACCCACGAGCAGTCCACCGGCGTCAGCCACCAAGAACACGCTGCGCCAATCTTCGGCGCGATCGGCGAGCCAGCCGCGATACATCCCCCCGACGTCGTCGAAGTAGTTGTACTTCGCCGGGTCCATCTCCTTGTGCATCGCCGCGATCTTGTCGACCATCGGCAGCACGCCTTCCACATCGTCAGTTGTCGCGGGGCGAACATCCATGGGATTGTGAGGTTAAGACCAGGCGCGCCGCGTGGCAACGCGGAGGTTCAAAACAAGAGCTCACGCGGAGGCGCGGGGGCGCGGAGAAGAACAGCCGGAGTTGGGATTAATGTCATTACATGATATCAATGTCACTTTATTTTTCTTTTCTCCGCGTCCCCGCGCCTCCGCGTGAGTTATTTAATTTTTCAGGGCGACGGCGAAGAAGTTCATCCAGTTGCCGCCGAGAATTCCGCGCACGACGTCATCATCGAAGCCGGCTTTGCTCAGGGCGTCGCCGAGGCGCGGAAGATCCGCCGACGTTTCAATCTCAATGGGAATCTGCTCACGGCCGAGCCCGCCGTCCATGTCGGTGCCGATCGCGACATGCCGGGCGTCGCCCACCAGATCGCACATATATTTGACGTGAGTCGCGACATCCGCGAGCGTCGCCCGGCGCTTTCCATATTCGGCAGGCGGAATCAGGAATCGGTCGTAGAAGTTGATGCCGATGACGCCATCGCGTTTGACGATCGCGCGAATCATCGCGTCGGAGAGCTGACGATCGGTCGGGACGATGTGCCGGCAATTCGAATGCGACGCCATGACTCGACCATCGGTGATGTCAAGCAATTGCCAGAACGATTCCTCGGCCAGATGCGATGCATCATGAATGATGCCGTGCCGATCCAGCTCCTTCACCAGCGCCACCCCATCGGCCGACAGCGGCCCCGGCATTCCCGTTCCCCCGGCGTAACGCGTCTGCCGCCACGCAAGCCCCACGATTCGCACGCCGCGATCGAAAAATGGCTTCACGTCCGCCGGCGTCCGCAGCGGATCGGCCCCCTCCAGCAGCACGATCGCCCGCAGCTTGCCATCGCTGCCGATTTGCGAGAGGTCCGCACGATTCTTTACCAGAACGATTTCGCCAGCAGCGTTCTGCTGCTCGTACCAGGCCAGCTGCGCCGTGCCGGCCTCGTGCGCTTCATCGGCATTGCGATAGCCGCGTTCCTTCGGATCATCGGGCGCGCAGAAGATCGTCGCGCAGATCAATCCCACGCCGCCCTCGCGAAGATCCGGCAGCCCGCACGAAGGAATCCCGTCGGAGTCGGCCTTCTGCTGTCGCGCCGGCAAGAGCACCTCGCGCCCGCGCAGCGCGTTGTACGCCAGATCAAGATGAGCATCGACGATGAGCATGGTGTCTATATCACCCAAGTTTAGCCGCGAAGCAACGCTGAGCGCGCGGGTCTCAGGTGCGTGATGATGAAGAGGGTTGGACGAGAACCTTCTGCGCTCGGGCACGCGCTCAGCGTTGCTTCGCGGCTAAACTTAGAAGGATTTGCAACTAACGAGACGATCTATCGCGCCAGCGCAGTCAGATGTCGCACCACGCTGCGCCCGAGGGCCCGCAAATTATACCCGCCTTCGAGGGTGCTGACGATTCTTCCTTTGCAGTGGCGGTCGGCGGATTGAACGAGCAGGGCGGTAATGCGCTCGAAGGCTTCCTCGCTCAGATTCAAATGCGCCAGCGGGTCTTCGGCGTGGGCGTCGAAGCCGGCGGAGATCAGGAGCAGCTCGGGGCGGAACTGGTCGAGCGCGGGGAGGACTCGGCTTTCGAAATTGGGCAGATACAGATCATCGTCCGTGCCGGGCGGGAGGGGGATGTTGATGGTGAAACCTTCGCCGGGGCCGACGCCGGTTTCGGTGGCGTAGCCGCTGCCGGGGTAGCAGGTTCTCGGGTCCTCGTGCAGGCTGATGAAGAGGACGCTCGGGTCGGATTCGAATGCGGCCTGGGTGCCGTTGCCGTGGTGGACGTCGAAATCGACGATGCTGATTTTGCCGACGCCGTGATGGTCCTGCAGATATCGCGCGGCGATCGCGATGTTGGAAAACAGGCAGAATCCCATCGGCCGGTTCGGCTCGGCGTGGTGGCCGGGCGGACGGATCGCGGCGAAGGCGCGCAGCAGTTTTCCGGTCGCGACGGCGTCGCAGCATTGCAGCAGCGCGCCGACGCCGAGCAGCGCGATGTCGCAGCTTTCGGGGCCGACGGGCGTGTCGCCCTGATCCAGCACGCCGCCACCCGCGGCACACATGTGTCGGATGCGCTGGATGTACGCTTCAGAATGCACAAGACGAATCCACCGCTCATCCGCCGGCGTCGGCTCCTCCAGCTCCACCAGCTTCGGCAATCCCGATTGCATCGAGCCGAGATTGATTCGGAAATCCGGAAATGGATTCGGCGAGCCGATCAATCCGGCGGCGCGCACGGCTGCCGCGACCGCGCGAATGCGATCCGGGTGTTCGGGATGCGTGGGCGAAGTCTGATGGTCCGCGAATCGTGCGCTGGAGATGTAGCCGGTGGTCGAGGCCATGGCCCTCAATGCAAGTGCGCCGGCTGTGTCGCGGGAGCACTTGCCGCCGGCATTGTGGTTGACGTCAGACCCTCGACGGTGAAGTCGGGCACCAGATGGCTGCGGAGCGATTCAAAATCCGGCGCCCACTTGTCGGGAATCCCGCCGCGTATCAGCAGGTTTTTCAGGCCCTGCCTGGTGGCGTCGAGCGACACGCCGGTGGAGGGGTCTTTCCCCAGCTCGGCGTTGGAACGATAGAGCTCGCTGGTGGCTTGCCAGTAAACATCGTTGTCAATGACTTTCTGCTCGTGCGTTGCCGGATCATCCACAAGCAGGGTCGGGCCGCCGAGCTTGCCAGTGTTGAGCAGCGTGCCGAGAAACTCTGATGACTCGCGATAGTTGCCTAGCTCAAAGTCAGTCAGCGCGATACCGAGTTGCACATTCGGATCGGGTTGCTGCGGATCGATATCTCCCGCCGCCACGCGCTTCGGATCGAGTGTCGCGCGGTAGAGTTTCACGTTGTCTGCCGACTCCAGCTTCTTATACGCATCAAGGGCGATATTCAGCAGCCTGGTTCGTTCGGCAGGATCCGAGTTCAGCGTGCCCGCGAGGCGCTTGGTGCGGGCATCAAAAACCATATAGCGATAGGTGTAGCCATTGATTTCCGGCACGGGGCTGTTCTTCGCCCACTCAACCAGGAAACCGCTCAGGTCCGATTCGCTCTTGGCAATATCCCGGCTCGCCGTGGCGTCGTGGGAAGCCTGAGCCATCTCCAGGCTGGCATCAAGTCGATCGAGCAGCCCTCGCACGTAATCGGCGCCTTGTGATCCGCCGGTCGTATTCAGCAGTGTTACCAGCGAATCGGTCGCATTCTTGAGCTGCCCCATGGCCATGTACGCATTGACGCGCGTCAAAGCCGCATCGCTGGCCAGCGACTTCTCGCGCGGCAATCCAGCGATAGCCGCGTCGAATCCTTCGAGCGATTTCAGAGTTTGCCGCGGATTGTGCAGATCGGCTCCCGCGGTGCGCGCTTCGAGCAGCGTTGCATCCGCCGCCCGCTCTCGGCCGGCGGGGTCGGTGCTGCCGGCATACAAGTCGCGCACGCGCCGAGATTGCGTAACGAGTTGTTGCGCCGTCAGGATGCGCTGCTGATCGGGCAGCTTCGGATCTTCCAGCAGATTCTGCATCGCAAACAGCGTGAAATATTGCGCCGAAGGGTAATTCTTATCCTTGCGATCGACCAGCGCGTAATACTTCATCGCGTCGAGCGGCTTGTTCTGCAGTCGCAGCCGCTGCGCATAAAGAAACGCCAGCTCCTTGTGATTGAATGGCGGGTTCAGCGCCAGCGGCAGAAACTGATCGTACAGTTCGGCGACGATTGGATTATCGCCAATCGTCCGCCGCAGCTCGAACACCAATCGCCCGGCGTCATCGAGCGAGCCCTGGGCATTTTGCGAATGGCCGACTGCGTTCTCCTGCGCGTACTTCAGATAAAGCTTGGCCGCTTCGATTTTGTTGCCCATCGCCTCCATCAGCACCGGCGTGAGACGCGCCGCCTGGTCGATCAATTCCGGCGTCACGCCCGGCTGCCCGCGGCGCGAATCAATTTCCGCCGTCGCATCCAGCCCGCGCTGCAGGACCGCTCTGTCCATCACGGCGCCGGCCGGCTTGCTCGATTCGTCATACGCCTTGGCCATCACCCCCTGCAGCAGCAGCGGGTCCATCCCTTTTATCGGCGCATCCTTCGGCATGCGCTCGACCAGCTGCTGGAAGATGATGCCGCGAAGCTCCTGGCGCTGCTCGGACAGTTTCAGCAATACATCTGCCGCCGCCTTGTCGGCATTCTCTTTGGCAACGGGGTCGGTCAGCGCGTTGGCCTGCGCGGTGAGAACGCGATATCGCAGCATCTCCACCGCCGCTGAGATCTGCTTCTGCGTGACGTCATCTTTCGGCATCGCCGTCTGCCCGAACTTCACCAGCCCGTCGATACCATCCTGCGCGTCCTTCACTTTTCCCGCCTGCATCAGCGCGACCAGCTTGAAATATTGGGCTTCATACTTTTGATCGGGTGTCGGCGGCGGAGCGATCTTGTCGTCGGCGCTCACCGTGTCGAGGATGCGGATCGCATCGTCAAAACGGCCGATCACCAGGTTCAACTTGCCGAGCATCAGCCGAACGCGTGGCTGTACCTGGCTGTCGGGCGTGTCGAGATCAGTCAGGTACGCCATCGCCGGCTCGACGAACGCCGCTCGCTCGGCCAGCGGCATTGCCAGCGCCACGTCGTAAGCCGTCATGTTTTGGCTGTACTGCGCGTCATGCTGAAGCTTATCGAGTTGATCCCATTGCGCGCCGAGCGTTTCCTGATTGGACGGCGTGATTTTCGACGCCAAGGCATCGGCTCGCGCCTGGGCATCCTTCGCGGCCTGCCCGAGCATCTTGTAAACCGCTTGCGCCACCGGCTTGAGCCGGGCCTGCGTGGCGGGGTTGTCGCCCCAATATTCCAGCAGATTCACATCACGCGTGACGCCCAGGTCGAGCAGCGTGGCGGCGTCTTTCGCCAGCGAAACCGGGTCGTGCAGGCTTGGCAGCGCAACGTCAATCCCGGCGACAATCTGCTTGATCTTGGCCGTCTTCTCGGCATTGCTGATCTTCGGATCAGCGCTCAATTGCCGCAGCGCCTGCATCGCCTTGAGCGCATCGCGCTGGGCGGTCGGCACGTTGTGCGTTTCGAAATAGCGATCGAGCAGCGAATTGAGGTTGCGATCCGCCAGCTCGTTCATTAGCCGGGCGTCGCCGATGCTGGTGAGGGTTTCAGAGCCGGCGGTCTGCGCATGCACGCGACCGGTGAGCATCAGCGACAGCGCGCCAACGCAGGCAAGCTTCAATGCGGTGTTCTTCGCGGCGGTAGGGCGTGGTGTAGACATCAATGTCAGCTACTTTAGAGAAGATTCTCAGGTCGTGAACAGCTTCGCGACGCGGATCACGTGAGAAAGAGCGTCTGTGACATGGGCTTCCAGCCTATGCTAACGATTGCCGCAAGCGGTTGGTGTCTCCATCTGATTTCCCAAGCTCGAAGCATGGCGCTCTTTTGTATTTCCACCTTGCTGTCGATCGAACTGCCACCCGAACCGCAAGCGGCGAGCTGGAAACATTGGATGCCCAGGTTTATTGAAGACTTGGGCATCACTCGCATGGGCTGGAAGCCCATGTCACGGACGCTCCACCATCCTCGCCAGCGAGGGAAACGTTCGAACTCGGTTAATGCGACGTTGTAAACGCGATCTTTTCATACCCCGCTTGCATCGCCGCCTGGTAGACGTCGATCAGGTATTTGTACTTCACGTCACGACTCGGCGAAAGCGTCACCAGGATTTTGTCGTTCGCGGTGCCGGCCTTGTTGTACGCGGCGCGCTTGCCGGCAAACCAGCTCTTCACCGCTTCGATGTCGTGCGTCGGCCGCAAACCCGTGCCGGTGGCGACGAAGCCGGGGTTGTTGCCGGTCGGGTCAAGGTTCGCGACGCGAACTTCCAGCGGCGTGTCGGGAACTTCGCCGGGCTTGAGCGGCCGGCCAATGCCGCCGCTTTTTTTGATCCCCTGTTTGCTCATCAGGAAAGTCGTCTCACCGCCGAAGTTGCCCGCGAGCATCAGGAAAATCAGGATGACCATCACGACGTCAACCAGCGGCGTCATGTTTGGGCCCGATTCGTAATGAACTTTTTTCGCGCCGGAGATTTTCATGGCTGTGGTTCTTTAGATGCTCATTGCGTCGAAGGTGCTCATTGGGTCGACGAATCGCCCTGGCGCGTTTCGTAGCTGATGTTGCCTACTTCCGCCTGGGCCGCGGCCAGCAGCACCAGCTCGAGCTGCCGGTACGGCATGTCCTGGTCGGCTCGGATGATCAGGTTCGCTTTGTCGCCTTGAGCTTTGCGCCAGTCGGTCAGCACGCGGGCCAGTTCCTGGTCGCTGCCGCTGCTGTACTGCTTGGACACATGCAACTCGCGCTTGTTCCCTTCGACGAGCGCATCCAGAACCGGCTCGTCGCCGTTGCGATTCCAGTGAACATTGAGCGTCAGCGTGTTGCTCAGCGAGTCCATCGACTTGCCGAGAATCGCCGACGGCAGCGGGATGTCCGCGTCTTCGCCGCGCGACACGCCGATCTTCGCGACCAGCATGAAGAAGACGATCAGCACCATGACAATGTCGATCAGCGGCGTCACGTTGACACCGCTTTCGTGCATGTCCGGCATTCGACGACGCTTCATAACGATCCCGCGGAAAATCCAGGTTGCAGCGACTTACAAAACGAACGCAGCGATCAACCCGACACCAGCGGCGAAGGAGACGGAACGCCGGGCTGGACCCGACGCGGAGGTTGCTGACCGCCCTGCATCGGGGCCGGCTGCGGCATCGCGGGCATCGCGCGCGGCGCCGCGGCCTGGGCCGGGCGCGGCTCGGCGGGCTTAAGCATCAGCAGCATCTCCTCGGCCGTCATCGCGCCGCGAACCGTGAGGCGATCCACGATCGTTCGCAGAATGCCGAACGCCGCCAGGCACGGGATGGCCAGCGCCAGTCCGAGGAACGTGTGCGTGAGCGCCGTCGAGATGCCGAACGCCAGCTCCGACGGCTTGGCGCTACCACCGGCGGCGTGCATCGCCTCGAACGCCTGGATCATGCCCATAACCGTGCCCAGCAGACCCAGAAGCGGCCCGAGGTTGCCGATGATGTTGAGGTATTCGATGCCGCGAAACTGCTCGGCCGTCTGCTCGCCGAGCGACGTTTCCATCGCTTCTTTCATCGCGACGAATCCGCCGTTGGCGCGCTTAAGCGACGCGTTGATGGCCTTGCTGACGAAGCTCGGATCGGTCTCGGTGAAATCGAGCAGATCCTTGAAGCGGCGCTGCTCGATCAGCTCGCGCATCTGCACGTTGCTGGCTTCGGGCATCAGCACGTCGACGCGATTGGCCAGGAAGCCCTTGATGATCAGCGTCATCGCGATGACCGACAGGATGCCGATCGTCCAGAAGATCGGATCAAGCCAGTGGCTGAAGATCAGCGTGAACAGGTTCTCCCGCTGCACGACCTGCGTGGTGGCGTCGCCGGTGGCGGCATCGGCCGCGTGGGCGATGGTCACGAACAACCCCACCGCCAGTAGGATCGTCAGCAGCACGATCCGGAATTTTGAAGACGCATAACGCTTCATGACGTCAAGCCTTTCAGGATGTTAATCAATCGTTGCTTCAGGGCGCCGATCAATCGTCTTTGGCAAAGTTGTAAACGCCGCCGGTCTCTTTAGCGATCTGCTTGAGAAGATCGATGAACGCCTTGTCGGTGTCGCGATCATTCACGAACGCGATTGTGTTGATCTTCACGTGACCGTTCTTATTCAACTGGTGAATTCGCCCCAGCACCGCTTCGTTGTCCGGGAAGTCGCCGTCGGTGAGAAGGTAGATCAGATCCGGCTGCTGCTTGAACGCCAGATCGAGCGCCGGGATGGGGTTGGTCTCGGCGCGGGGCGTAACCGTTTCCAGAAACTTATCCGCCCGCAGTTTGGCTTCGGGCGTCGCCATCGAAAGGTTGGAGTCCATGTAAACGCAGTTCTGCTCCTGAAAGAAGATCAGGCTGAATGACTGCACCGGCTTAAGCTGCCGAATGCTGCCGGAAAGTTCCCGGCGAAGTGAGCTGAATTTGCTCACCATGGAACCCGAGGCATCGCAGACGAACGCGATCTTCTTGGCATTGCCACTATGCCCAAAGACCGGCCCCTTGAGGCCCATCGAGCCGCCGCCGACGGTGCCGAACATCGCCAGCGGCCCGCCGTCCCCCTCGCCCGCGCCCAGATCGTTGCCCACGCCGCTGCCATGGCCGGCCTTGCCCTTGCCGAAACCACCGCCGGGACCGACGCCGATCGTGCTGTCGGTGGAGTCACCCTCACCGCCGCCACCGGCGGATTGGAGGTTCAACCGGCTTCCCTTTTTATCAGCCCAACCGTCCGGCGTGCCGCCGTCCTTGAACTTGTCCTGCATCGCCTGGCGAGTCGGGTCGTTCTCCAGCCCCTGATTCGGCACCCCGCCCGGCGCGGCGTCATTGACCATCGACGCCGACGGGATGATCACTTCTTCCTGGTGAACGATCTTCTTCTCAACGTATTTAGCCCCGAAGAAGAACATGACGCCGACCCCGATGATCGTCAGGTGAACGACGATCGACGTCACAAACGGCAGCACTTCCTGAACCCACGGCTCTTCCAGGAAGCCGCGCTTGGGCCCGACCCGCGGCGACGGCAATACTTCTTGGGCGATGAGTTCAGCAGGCATCGGCGTAGGTGCGGAAACCGATTCATTGGCCATAGGAACAACTCCCAACGCAGGAGGATGCTTGGAGCTCCCTTTGGAAGCTCTGTAAACCGACGGAGGGATCGTACGACGGCCAGCGCCCGCTCTCAACGCTTAGGCCGTATTGTAGTTGCAAAAATACATCCCCACCCCGGTTTTCGTCAATCAAAATGACAAATCGCAACGAGCAAGGATAGTGAATTGCGGAATGGTTATGTTGGGGGCTGTATTGAAGCGGGAAGAGCCGGGGAAGCCCGCAGGGCCTCCCCGGCTCTCCCACGCGCGACGCGCCCTCATCAAAAGTATTCATGACAAAACGGAAGCAAACCGCGCGAGAGCGAATCAAGCGTCGTTATCGATGTTGGGTCAGTTGACGATGCGAGTCCCAACTCGACGGCACGGCTCGCGGGAAGATCTCCGCAAACAATCGCCGCCCAAACTTTGTCGGAGCATTCGAAAGTTGAAGTCGCGCTGCCGTTGGCAACGACGCTCATCCGCCCGTCCGACAGGTCGATCGCGAACCGATTCACATGCCCCTCGCATTCATGAATCGCCACGACCGCTTTCCCCGTCGCATCGCTCGGCAATCGCATCGCCTCCAATACTTTCTTGTGATCCAGAATCCGCACCTGCATGCGCACGGACTGCTTGAGTTCAGAATGCGGGTGATTGACCGGCCGATGCGGGATCTGCGTCTCGCGCAGCAGCCAGTTCAGCGGCAGATCCGCCGGCAGATAGAGCACCGCGGCGGCGTACTGATCGCGCAGGCTTGCCAGGAAATGAAGCTGGCGCTTGAGGGCATCAATGTCCGCGTAGTTCTGCTGGATCGCCCGCAGATAGTCCTTGTCATTGCGGCGTTCATGCTCGACCCACAAGTAACTCGTGATCGGCCCGCTGCCTTCGCGATCGACGAAGAACAGCCCGGTTCCCGTTTGCTGAAGCCAGAACCGCCAGGCGGGCTCTGATCGCTCGATGTCGCACTGGCCGGCCTCCACGAGGCGCTGGCGGAGCTTCACGAGCTCCGGGATATCGTCTTCGCGGTACAGCCGCATCCCGCCGAAGTCTCCATGCGGCAGCACCGCCAGCGGCAGCGTCCACTCGTTGCGGCGCTCGACCAATCCATATCCAAAGTGTTCGTAAAAGCTCGCGCGAAATGGCATCAGCGCCGAGATCGCCTGCCCGCGCTCGCGAGCCATGCGGAGCGTTTCGCGCATGACCTGCGTTGCGACGCCATCCTCGTTGCTGGTGCGTCGTCGGCTCGTCTTGACCGTTCCCACCCACGCCACGCCCTGGCACGGCACCGCGCCGCCACGTATCCACATCGTGAACGAACAGCTTGTGGCGGTCCCGACCCCAACGCCATCGCGCTCCGCCAAAAGATAATCGCCCGGCTTGGCGCGCGGATTGGCGCGGATCAATTCCTTGAACCTCGCGGCCTCGTTCATCGCGTGCGAATAGCACTGCAGCCGCGTCATCGCGACCGCGTCGAGGTCTTCCTCACCAACCCAGCGGAGTGACAGCGCCATGGCGCCGGATTATCGAGACGCGCGCGCCGCAAGCAAATCGACATTACTCGCATCCCTGCTTGAATCCCTCCGCGTCTCCGCGCCACCGCGTCTCCGCGCCACCGCGTCTCCGCGCCACCGCGTCTCCGCGCCACCGCGTCTCCGCGCCACCGCGTCTCCGCGCCACCGCGTCTCCGCGCCACCGCGTCTCCG
>Ga0182024_10002577_pt1 | contig 44712 bp, 44 predicted proteins | sample P32metaG_FD_120480 | JGI IMG/M metagenome (GOLD analysis project Ga0182024, IMG submission 120480) | Permafrost microbial communities from Stordalen Mire, Sweden - P3-2 metaG (Illumina Assembly) | ecosystem: Environmental > Terrestrial > Soil > Wetlands > Permafrost | place: Sweden: Stordalen... | reverse complement strand
TTCTGTCCTTTGCCGACCTGGTGGTCATAGCGAAGGAATTCTACCCGATCCCATTCCGAACTCGGCCGTCAAAGCCTTCTGCGTCCATGGTACTGCGGCTCAAGCCGCGGGAGAGTAGAACGCTGCCAGGTCTGCCAAGGACAGAAATAAGAGAATCCGCCAACACAATTCAAAAAAGCCCCCGTGCGCGAAAGCGCCCGGGGGCTTTTGTTTTTTTGGCGCTCAGCCGTCCCGGCCTCGCGCCGCGCTTGGACGCGCGCCGCTGCGGCGTTTAACCCGGCAAAAGGTCGTCGCGCTACGCTGTCGCTAGCGACGGACCTTTTGCTGGCCCGGCCTCACCCGTCGAGCAATGCCGACAGATCTGCTGGAAACAGCTTTTCCAGCATGAAATCCGGCAGCAGATACTGCGGAAAGCTCTTGGACATGTTGTCCTTGCGCAGCACATGCAGGCAAAGCCCCTGTGTGTCGGCGAAATGGTCCAGCCGGCAGCCCTTGGCCTGTGCGGCGGCGACAAATCCGTAATCCGACGCGTACTTCACGTGCGGGAACGGTGCGGTCTCCCACATCGACTTCCTAAACACATAGCTGAAGCCATAGCCGGCGTAATTGTTCTTCATGTTGTCCGGTGCGGTCTGGTTGAAGAAGGCGTTCAGCACGGGTTCGGGCCCGAAGGTGAAATGCAGCCCCAGCGTGTTGGCACTGTCCCAATAGCCCAGACGCTTCAGCTGCGCGGAATAGACGAACCAGGCCGACAGCTTGGTGATGTCGGCGCCGCTCTTGTCCAACCGCGCCAGCATCGTCGCCAGATAATCCGGCGCGTAATAATCGTCATCGTCGAATTGCGCGATGACCGGCGCGTTCGCGCGTTCGCACAGCCAGTTGCGCTTGGCGCTGACCAGCATCGGCGTCGCTGCCAGATGGTGATAGCGGATGCGGCTGTCTGAAACGTCCCGGAAGTGGGCGCAAGGCTCAGGGCTGTCGTCCAGGATCAGCCACTCGAAATCCTGAACAGTTTGCGCGCGCACGATTTTTTCCTGCGCCACAAGCAGCGCGGGGCGGTTGAAGGTGGGGGTGATGATCGAGACGGCCGGGGACATTGTCGTCCAGCCTAACAGGGCTCAGTCGTTCGAGGCAGTGGCCAGACTTTTGGAAATGAAGCCGGAAATCGCATAGACATGGGCGCCAAAGGTGCCCGAGTGGATGTCCCACACCCGCACCTGGCTCCAGTCATTGTTCCGGCTCACGTCCAGCACTGGGGTCGCATGGTCGATCTCGCCATGATTTTCCCAGTTGGCCTGGTCCACGATGATCTGGCGGGGCGAGACGATCTCGGTCACCACCGCGACATGGCCGCGCTTCAGGCGCTTGGAGCCCGAAAACACCATCACCGCTTCCTCAACCGGATGCGATACGCGGGCATAGATGTTCTTGGCGTGATCCCACCAGTGCCGGGCGTCGCCGAACACCGAAAGGCCGGAGCGCATGCGGGCATATTCCACACAAAACAGCCGGTGCAGCGGCGTCTGGACCGACGGGGCAGCCGCGGTTGCCGCCGGCAGGCGGGGCGGGGCGCCCACATCGGTAAGCTGTGCCGGCGCGATCTCGCGCGGGGCCACTTCCTGCTTCACCGGCTCGGCGACGGGCTGCGGATCGGCCGGATTGTTGGCCTGGTTGGAACCGAAGCCGAAGAAATTGATCACCTGGCTCGGGGTGGTGGGCTTGTCGGCGTGCAGGCCCAGGAAATTCACGACATCGCGGGTGATGTCGGAAACCGGCTGGCCGGACGCAGCCAGCGCCGGCAACGGCGCCATGGTTACCGCGGCAACAGCCAAATTCAGGAACAGGCGATGGAGCTTGGACAAGATCAGCAACCCGGCTTTGCGTTTCATGTACGTGCCGGCGCTTTCCGCCGGCGGCATTGTCGGACTGAAGCTTGTTGGGACCCCTCCCGGAAAGCCGCTCGCCCGCCCCGACTAGAGCAAGACTCGGGACTGTCACAAAGACGTATCTCGGTTACGCCTTAGTGATATTTCAGCAACAGTAAATCCTTGGAATTGCTGAATTTTTCCTAACTATTGCACCGCAGCATCACACAGCTGTTACGGACTGCAACCAAGGGGTGCGAACCCCAAAAGCAAAAGGGTGCGGCCCCAAAAGCAAAGGGCCCGGCTGGCTGCCGGGCCCTTGCAGTCTGGTCTGTCAGTCTGGCTACTTGGCCGCGGCCACAATCGCCAGGGACTTGTCGACATGCTGGTCGGGCGTGAGCTTGTCGTCCTTGGATGACATCACCGCCATGATCTTGCCGTCCTTGCCGACCACATAGGTCACGCGTTCGATAAAGGCATGGCCGATCTCGTCCTTGTTCACGTCCGTGGCGCCGGGCCGGGCCGCACCCACCGACAGGTTGTAAGACGCCGCGATCTTGGTGTCGGCATCCGAGGCGATGGGGAATTTTCCGGCGCAGAAATTGGGGTCGGCACTGAAGCGCTTCAGCCGGGTGAGATCGTCAGCCGACACGCCGATGATGCTGGCGCCAGCCGCCGCGAACTTGTCGGATTGTTCCGCGAAGGTGTGGGCTTCCAGATCGCAGCCGCCGGTGTAGGCGGATGGATAGAAATAGACCACCACCGGGCCCTTCTTCAGCGCGTCCTTGAGATGGAAGGTGAAGTCCTTGCCTCCCAGGCTGCCTTGGGCGGTGAAATCGGGCGCCATATCGCCGGGCTTGAGCGCGGCAAGGGCAGGCGTGGCGGCAAAGGCCGCCAGAAGGCCCAGTACAAGGTGCTTTTTCATTGGGTTATCCTCAAAATTGGGCGCCGGAACGCTATCACGCTCCGGGCTATGGTTGGAAGAAGCGGGGGCAGGCTAAAGTCGCGCTGGCCAGTTCGCCCGCCGGGGCGAAGCCGTTACAGGAAACCGCAAAAATGGGCGTCCAAGTCCTGGAGCATGTCACCATCCGTTGTGCGCAGCTAGGGCGCACCCGCGACTTCTATGTCGATCTGATGGGCCTGACCGAGGGCGAGCGCCCCGAATTCCCCTTCCGCGGTCACTGGCTTTATCTGGGCGGGGTGCCGGTGATCCATCTGGTCGAGGCGTCGGACAGCGCCGGGGCATGGGGCGGGCGTCTGGTGATCCCCACGCCGCAAGAGGGTACCGGGTCCTTCGATCATGTCGCCTTCCGCGGCGACGATTTCCAGGCGATGCGCACCAGGCTTCAGGAGGCCGGCATCACTTTCAAGGAGCGCGTCGTGCCCGGCGGTCGGCTGTCGCAGCTTTTCGTGCCTGATCCCGAGGGCGTGCTGGTCGAGATCAATTTTAGAAATTGAAGAGGGGCGCAATTAGTGCTTTAGCGCCTCGACTGCCTTCAGCGTGCGGCCGACATGCTCGTCTGGATCCATGGCGCTGTAGGTGAAGGCAACCCTGCCATCCTGGCTGACGACATAGGACGTGCGGCTGGCATAGGCGGTCAGAAAGCCCAGGGTCGCGTCATAGCTTTTCATGATGTGGCGATCCTGGTCGGCGGCGACCGGGAATTTGCTCTGGCATTCGCTGACCGAAAATTTGTTCAAGGTGGCGATATCGTCATGGCTGACGCCGATGACGCTGGCGCCCAGCGCCTTGTATTGCGGAATGGCGGCGGCGAATTCATGGGCCTCCACCGTGCAGCCCTGGGTGAAGGCGGCCGGATAGAAATAGACCACCACCGGCCCGTTCTTGAGCGCATCGGCCAGGTGGAAAGTGAATTCCTTGCCGCCTAGGGTGGCAGGCGCGGTGAAATCCGGCGCGTGATCGCCGATCTTCAGGCTGGCAAAGGCCGGCGTGGCCGCAAGGGCGAAAAATGCAGCGATAATCAGCTTCTTCATGCGCGGCCTCTGCCGGAAAAACTTTCTTTCCTTACGCCCGCATCACGCGAGCGGATCAGTCTTTTGCTCTTTCGACGTAGGAGCCGTCCTCCGTCATCACCACCACCCGGGTGCCGGTGACGATATGGGTCGGCACCATGGTCTTGACGCCGTTGGACAGCAGCGCCGGCTTGAACGAGCCTGACGCAGTCTGGCCCTTCACCACCGGCTCGGTATCCACGATTTCAAACGTGGCGCGCTGGGGAATTTCGATCGAGATGGCGTTGCCTTCGAACAACTGCAGCTGCACGTCCATGTTCTCGGTCAGATAGGGCGCGGCATCGCCCACCACATCGAGCCCGACATGCAGCTGGTCGAAGGTCTGCGGCTGCATGAACACATACTGCTCGCCGTCCTGGTACAGGTATTGGAAGTTCTGGTGCTCGACAAAGGCCTTCTCGATGCTGTCGGTGGTGCGCAGCCGCTCAACCGTCTTCACGCCATCGCTGATGCGGCGCATTTCCAGATGGGTGACGGGCGTGCCCTTGCCAGGATGGATGTTCTCGGCGGTGATGACGAGATAGAGCTTGCCGTCCTTCTCCAGGACATTGCCTTTGCGCACAGAGCTGGCGATAACCGAAACCACGGGAAAACCTCTCAAATCGCGGGAATTTGGGGGGTCTTTAGCAGGGAGGCTGTTGATCCGCAAATGTCCTGGTGGCGCCCCGAAAACCATGCCGACCGCCGGCCCCTGCTGCTGCAGCGTGGAGCGATAAAGGCCTCGATTCGTGGGCATTTTCAGGCCCAAGGCTTCACCGAGGTCGAATGCGGAGTCCTGGTGGTGTCGCCCGGCAATGAGCCCCATCTGCATGCCTTTGAGACCAGCCTGACCGGGCGCGATGGGGAAGGGCTGCCGCTGTACCTCCACACCTCGCCGGAATTCGCGGCCAAAAAGCTATTGGCGGCGGGCGAGACGAAAATCTTCGATTTCGCCCGGGTGTTCCGCAACCGCGAACGCGGCCGGCTGCACGCCCCGGAATTCACCATGCTGGAATGGTACCGGGCGCGGGAAGAGTATCGCGCCGTGATCGAAGATTGTCTGGCGCTGCTGCGGCTGGCCGCCGATGTGGCGGGAGCAAAATCGCTGCGCTATCGGGACGCCGCGTGCGATCCCCGCGCGCAAGCCGACTGGCTGACGGTGACGGGTGCCTTCACCCATCTGGCCGGCATCGATCTGATGGCGACGCTGTCGCCGCAAGGTATCGGCGATGCCAGCGCCTTGCGCGTGCGCGCCCGGCGCGGCGGCATCGATGTGGCCGACGACGACGACTGGTCCGACATGTTCAGCAAGATCCTGACGCTTCGGATCGAGCCGCGGCTGGGGATGGAGCGGCCCTGTGTTCTTTATGAATATCCTGTCTGCGAGGCAGCGCTCGCGCGCGTCAGTCCGCGTGAGCCGCGCGTGGCCGAGCGCTTTGAGCTGTATGCCTGTGGCGTGGAGCTGGCCAACGGCTTTGGCGAGCTGACCGATCCGGATGTGCAGCGCGAACGCTTTGAACGCGACATGGCCAAGAAGGAAAAAATCTACGGCGTGCGCTATCCGCTGGACGAGGATTTCCTGGCGGCCCTGTCACACATGCCGCCGGCCAGCGGGGTGGCGCTGGGCTTTGACCGGCTGGTCATGCTGGCTACGGGTGCGCCCAATATTGACGCGGTTTTATGGACGCCTTTGCCATAGTTTTGCCGTGGTGCAGCATGGCCGCCATTCCAGATTTGCGGTGGCGAAATATGCGCCAAAGCGTAGGCTCCGCCCGCCATGACTGACGCTGCCGCCGTTCGCAAGATCGCCCATGACACCAGCTTTACGGTGCTGTTCGCGATCGGATTCTGCCACCTGCTCAATGACATGATGCAGGCGTTGCTGCCGGCCATCTATCCCACACTGAAGACGCAATTTCATCTGAACTTTGCCCAGATCGGACTGGTGACACTGGCATTTCAATGTACGGCCTCGTTGTTTCAGCCGGTGGTGGGCTATTTCGCCGATCTCAAGCCCATGCCCTATTCACTGGCGTTGGGCATGGTCTCCACATTGTTGGGTCTTCTGGTGTTGGCGGTGGCGCCCAGTTACCCGGTGATCCTGGTCGCCGCCATGATGATCGGGTTGGGCTCATCGGTATTCCACCCCGAATCCAGCCGGGTGGCGCGCATGGCGTCCGGCGGCCGCTACGGCTTGGCGCAATCGGTGTTCCAGGTTGGCGGCAATACCGGACAGGCGATCAGTCCGCTGACTGCGGCGCTGCTGGTGGCGACCTATGGCCAGCGCTCCATCGTCTGGTATGCGGGGCTGGCGCTGCTTGGCATCGTTACCCTGTTCAATGTCGGCACCTGGTACAAGAACCATGGCCTGAAGCGCATCAAGAGCCATCAGGCGGTCCGCGACAGCGGCTTGCCGAAATCCAAGATTGTGCTTTCGCTGGCCATCCTGCTGGCGCTGATCTTTTCCAAATTCTTTTATCTGGCCAGCATCGGCAGTTATTACACTTTCTATCTGATCCACACGTTCGGCGTCTCGGTTCAGAACGCCCAGGTGCATCTGTTCTTCTTTCTGGGCGCGGTGGCAGTCGGCACGCTGGTGGGCGGTCCCTTGGGCGACAAGATCGGCCGCAAATATGTGATCTGGTTCTCCATCCTGGGCATGCTGCCCTTCACCCTGATGCTGCCCTACGCCAATCTGTTCTGGACCGGCATCCTGTCGGTGATCATCGGCCTGTTCATGGCGTCGGCTTTTCCGGCCATCGTGGTCTATGCGCAGGAACTGTTGCCTGGCCGGGTGGGCATGATCTCGGGTCTGTTCTTCGGCTTTGCCTTCGGCATGGGCGGCATAGGCGCTGCGGTCTTGGGCGCGTTGGCGGATGCGACCTCGATCACTTACGTCTACAAGGTCTGCGCTTTCCTGCCTGCGATCGGATTGCTGGCCGTGTTCCTGCCCAGCTTCAAGGCCAAGACGTGAGCCTGGAAGCCGTCGCGCGGCGCTATGCGGTGGCGGTATCGCCCACGCTTCTGTCACTGGTGGATCCGGACGATCCCAATGATCCCATCGCGCGCCAGTTTCTGCCTTCGCTGGAAGAACTGAACACGCTACCGCAAGAGCGGCCAGACCCAATCGGCGATCAGGCGCATTCGCCGGTGCCCGGCATTGTGCATCGCCATCCCGACCGCGTGCTGTTCAAGGTGGTTGCCGCTTGCCCGGTCTATTGCCGCTTCTGCTTTCGCCGCGAGATGATTGGGCCGGGTCAGGATAACGCACTATCACCGGCGGACTTCGAGGCGGCGCTGGCCTATATCTCGGCTCACCCCGAAATCTGGGAAGTGATCCTCACCGGCGGCGATCCTTTCATCCTCAGTCCGCGCCGCATCACCGAGATCACTTGCCGTCTTTCAGACATCGCGCATGTGAAAGTGGTGCGCTGGCATACCCGCGTGCCGGTCACTGATCCAGGCCGCGTCACCGACGATCTGGTGGCTAGCTTGCAGGCGCCGGGCGCGACAACTTTTGTCGCGGTTCACGCCAATCATCCGCGCGAATTTTCACCGGATGCCCGGCGCGCCATCGCGCGTCTGGTGGAAGGCGCGATCCCGCTGGTCAGCCAGTCGGTGCTGCTCAAAGGCGTGAATGACGACGTCGAAACGCTCGCGGCCCTGATGCGCAGCTTCGTCGAGAACCGTATCAAGCCCTATTACCTGCATCATCCCGATCTGGCGCCGGGCACGTCACACTTTCGTCCGGGAATAGAAGATGGCCTGGCGTTGATGCGCGAGCTGCGCGCGCGGCTGTCGGGCGTGGCCATGCCCACCTATATGCTCGACATACCGGGCGGTTTCGGCAAAGTGCCGCTGGAATCCAGCAATGTCGAAAAGACCGCGCAGGGCTGGCGTATTCGCGATCTTCAAGGCCGTTGGCACGACTACGTGGCTGGTTGAACCACCGGCCCTTCGCTTTCGCTCCGGGCGCTCGTCGCTTTCGCATGTCCACTGGACATGCTCACATCCTCTCGGATTACGCGTCTCGCCCGCGCAACCGCTTGAAGAACGCGCTGACGCGGTGGCGGAACTGCTCGCGCCGGACAACGCCCATGTCGGTCACCCAGTTCAACTGGATCACCCGGCGCGGGCCTTCGAAGGCATGAAAGCCATGCCAGGCATTGGGATCGTTGCGGAATACCAGAAGCGTGCCTTCATCCGGCGGGACTTCCGCGATCACGTCTTCCAGGCTGTCGGACCGGCGCAGCAGGCGCAGGCGCCCCGTCTTCGCTTCCCAGGCATTGTTCATGTAGATCAGCACCGTCACCAATTTGGTCCGCGAGTCGGTGTGGATCTGGCCATCGCGCGCCGCCGATACGCCGCGCGCCGTTACCATGGTGGGGCGGCCCTGAAGCTCCATGCCCAGCTTTTTCTCCACCGCGCGCGTGAATTCCGGCCCCTGGATCGCCGCGATCAGGGCGGCGAAAGCGGGACCATATTTCAGCGTGGGCAGCGGGAAAGAACCCGGATGGGACACCAGCGGATAGTCGGCATTGATCGCCGCCATCGCCTCCGGCTTCACGAAACGCGGCACCAGGGCGAAGGCAAAGGGCTCGCGCATTGTGGGCGCGGCATCAAAGGCTTCCAGATCAATCGGCAGGGCGTTCATGGCTTTCGCCAGATACTGGAAAAGCGTGCAAAAAGATAGGGACGGGAGCGATGTCCTCGCGCTCCCGTCCCTGGCTCCGGAACCCTTATTTTGCCCCTAAGAATTCCGGAGCATTCCGAACGACCTAGTTGGTCGAATAGTGAATGACCTGTGAGCTGTTGCCGATGGCGCTGGAGGACAAGGTCGCGGTGCTGCCGACATTGTAGAGGTTGGTGTTGATGTTGGAGGTCACACCGGATGCGTTGATCTGCCTGGACATGATCGGCATGTTCGGAGCGTTGGAGTCGGCCTCGAAGGTGTTGGCGATGGCCGAACCCTGGACGACCGCATTGCCGGCCACGTTGGAGATGTTGGTGGTGATGCCCGAATAGGTATCGCTGGCGCCGCACTTCTGGAAGCTCTGGGTCGAGGCATAGGTCGGGTCGGTGGAGACGCTGGCGCCGTTGCACACCGCCTGATTGCCGACGGCGGCGTTGCCCCAGACATTGTTCAGGTCGACGGCGACGTTCGAACCGATCGAGGCGCTGGAGCCGACGATCTGGCTGTTCTGCATACGGGTGTTGTTCATGGTGATGATGTCGATCAGGTTGCCCGCGGCCGCGCCGGTCACGGTGGCGTCACTGCTGGTGGTGTCGATGCTGCCGGTCAGGTTCGACCAGTTGGTCTGCAGGTTGATCTGGCTGTTCAGGATGTTGGAGCCGCCGGCGGAAGCGCCCACGCCTGACGATCCACCATTCCAGGTGCCGTAGGTCTGCGCGAAACCCGCGCTGGTGGAAAGGATGATGGCGGACGCGGCGAGAAGAGCTTTGACGATCTTCATAGTAGGGGCTCCTTAGAAGTCTGTTGGATTGGGATGAGGCTTAGAGGCCACCGCGAAGGCGCGTGTCGCCCACGGGGTCGGTCTCACTGAAGCTGCGATAGGGGTTGTTGCGGCCACCGTCGCCATAGCTGCCCATGTAAGCGGGCGGGGCGTAATAGGCGGGCTGCGGCGCATAGGGCTGCGGGCCATAAGGCTGCTGGCCATAAGGCGCGGCATAGGCCTGCGGATAGTAGGGCGCTTCACCGGCTTCACGCAGCGGATCTTCCGCGGTGCCCAGCGGGATGGCGCAAGAGGCGCCCGGGGCGCGATAGACGCGGGTGATCATCTCCAGAACCGCGCGCTCGATCACCGAACGCACCGCCAGCTGGATCGGCTCCAGCGCGCTTTCACCCACGCTGACGTCGAAGAAGTTGGTGCCCAGGAACGAGAACACGCCGGCCGAAACCTGGCGGCCGATGATCTGCTACTGCTACGAGATCACGTCGGCCACTTCCAGTGTGTTGGTGTTGACCAGGCGCATGTCCAGGCCGACGTTCATCACATAGAGGCTGCCCGAGGCGGTGCCCGTGGTGGCGTTGGTGGCGGTGCCGCCGCCATCGCCATTGGCGTTCTCCGAACGGATGTTGAAGTTCAGTTCGGTGACGCCGCCGACGATGTAATAGTCGGAGCCGGGGATCGAACCGGCCAGGATCTTGCGGAAGTCGCCGGCCTGCGGATTGGGATGTTGGTCATCGCCGATCAGCTTGTTGTTGGCGTATTTCAGTTCCATTTCGGCCACGGACGTGTCGAAACGTTCCACCATGTGCACGCCGGCCTTGTTCAGGGCGCTCATTGCCATCAGGGCGGCGCCGGCGGTAACCTTGCGGCCCGAGCCGTCGGATTCCGTCTTGCCGGTATAGTCTGCGATCTGGCCGACCGCGATGCGCACCGGGCGCTGGCCGACAAAGCCGCCCATGCAACGCAGGGCCGCGGACTAGGGGGTTTCGTTGGAGATCACCGGCGCGCCGCCGATCGGCGAGGTGTAACGGCCGACCGAGTCCGGCGTGGGGCTGATGCAGCCTTCCAGCGCAACCGCGGCCAGGATCAGGACCAGCGGTTTGAAGGAGATGTTTGCGGGCGCGGGCGGTCATGGGGGGCTTCCCTGTTCCTTCAGTGCGTGTTCACAGCCGCGGTGGCTGTCTGGTTGCCGGTATTGGTCTGCTGGTTGTCGATGATCGTGGTGTTGTGTGTGCCGATGACAGTCACGTTGAGCGAGTTGCCGATCGCGGTGGCCTGTCCGTACGCCTCACCTGCTGCACCCGCCGTGCCAACTCCGGACGAGGCGAATTGCGAACCCGAGGCATTGGAGTAGATCGACGGGGTGAGCTAGCCATTCACCATGGTCAGGTTGCCGTTGGCGTCGCGCATCGAATAGCTGGACGCGGAATTCATGTTGTTGGCGCCAAAGCCGTTGTACATGGCCGAGTTGGTCCAAGTGGTCTGGGCCTGGGCCGCGAGCGGACCGGCCAGGACCGCAACGGTCACGGCCATCAGCAAAGAACGGGTCTTGAACTTGGACATAGGGGCGTCTTTCCAATTCTGTTGACACCAACAGAGCAACCCCCATGCCAGCCCTTAATCGGCGTTAGCTTTTGGCTGTGCCGTCTCGGCACGGGCGGCAGCGAAAAAGCCGCGCAAAAGGCGGCTTTTTGGCCAAGCGCCGGTCACGGGGCTTGGCTGCAGAGGCACAGTCCTTAATGGCCTTGTCCCGAAATGGGCGCAGCTCACGGCTCCCGGGCGCGCGTCCCGGGATGGCAATGCGTTTCATCCTGAAACACATCAGCGCCTTGGCGCGGAAGGCGAAGCAACCTAGATAGGCGCCATGGCTTTCCTGCAGTCCCATCCGCCGCGCCAGCCCATCTTTCGCGCGCCGCCTGTCGTGCTCTGGCTGATCGCGGTGTTAACCGCCCTGCATGCCGTCCGAATCTGGCTGCCGCCCGCGCGCGCGCAGGATCTGGCATATGAGTATGGCCTGGTGCCGGCGCGTTACAGCCGCGCCTTCCTGGAAAGCCGCATGGCCGATCCTGGTACAGTGTGGGATCGCGCGGTTCCGTTTGTCTCTTATATGGGGCTGCACAATGACTGGACCCATCTGGCCATTAACTGTCTTTTCTGTCTGGCCTTCGCTCCCATCGTCGCACGGCGCTTTGGCGCGGTGCTGTTCCTGGCCTTCTTCATTCTCTGCGGGATCGCGGGCGCACTGACCTATCTGGCGTTCGCTTGGGGCAGCGACGCGCCGGTGATCGGGGCATCGGGCGCCATCTCCGGCCTCATGGCGGCGGCCTTGCGCATGTTGCCGGGCCAGAACCCATGGGCGGTGCCGGGCACAGCGCGGCTTGCTCCCATCTTCTCCCGCCAGATGCTGGTCTTCACCGGGGCGCTGGTTGCCATCAACGTGCTGATGGGGATATCGGGGCTCAGCATCGGCGGCGAGACCGCCCAGGTCGCCTGGCAGGCCCATCTCGGCGGCTTTGTCGCCGGCCTTCTGCTCTGCGGCCCGTTCGATGCCTTGCGCCCCCGCAGCGTGGGCGCGCCGCTGGATCATTAAGGATCTGCCTTGCCCGGGCACAGCAGCCGGCCTAGGGTGTCTGACGCGTGTAGTAGGGATGCGCCGATGCGGCTGCCCAAATTGAGCAAGTTGGAACTGCAGATCATGGAGGTCTTGTGGTCGAGCGGGCCCTGCGCCATCCGCGAGGTCCAGGAAAGCTTCGGCGCCAAGAACCGCCCCGCCTACACCACCATCCAGACCATGGTTTACCGGCTGGAGGCCAAGAAGGCGCTGCGCCGTTCGCGCAAGGTCGGCAATGCCCATATCTTCGAGGCGCTGATCAGCCGCGACGCCGCCAGAGCCCGGCTGGTGGATGAGTTTCTGTCCCTGTTCGGCGGGCGCATGCAGCCGGTGATGGCCCAGCTGATCGAGGCCGGCAATCTCACGCCCAAGGATGTCGCGGACGCCGAGAAGCTGCTGAAGGATCTTTCCGCCAAGCGGAAGAAAGACACATGACGCCTGCGCTGCTGGACCATCTCTGGCAGTCCACTCTTTTTGCCGGCGGGGCCTGGCTTTTGACCCTGTGGCTGCGACGCAATCCGGCGCGGCTGCGGTTTCGGCTGTGGTTTGCCGCTTCGTTGAAATTCCTTGTTCCCTTTGCCGCGCTTTCGGCACTGGGCGAAAGCCTGTCGCGGCTCTTTCCCACCACCGTCCCGCGTCTGGTGCTGGCGATCCAGCCGGCGGCGGAACGGCTTTCCGCGCCTGCCCGCGCGCTGGCGGACCATCGCCCTGTCGCCGGTTTCGACCTTGTTCCTGTCCTGGCGGTGCCCTGGCTGGCGGGTTTTGCCGTCGTACTCGCCATCCAGGGTATGCGCTGGCTCAGGCTGCGTGCGGTCATGCGCCAGGCCCGCGATGCCAGGATTGCCGCGCCGGTGGATGTCAAAGCCAGCCCCTCGCTGCTGGAGCCGGGGCTGGTCGGTATCCTGCATCCGGTGGTGCTGCTGCCCGAAGGATTGATGGCGCGGCTTTCCAGAGCCGAGCGCGACGCGATCCTGGCGCATGAACTCAGCCATTTCTCAAGCGGCGACAATATCACCGCCGCCATTCACATGCTGGTGGAAGCGCTGTTCTGGTTCTATCCGCCGGTCTGGCTGATCGGGGCGCAGCTGATCGTCGAGCGCGAGCGCGCCTGTGACGAAAGCGTGCTGGCCGACGGCCATGATGCGGAAGTCTATGCGCGGGGCATCCTCAAGGTCTGCCGCTTCTGTGTTCAGTTGCCCCTCGCCTGTGCCCCGGGCGCATCGGGCGCGAATCTCGACAGGCGCGTGCGCCAGATCATGTCAGGTGAGGCCGTGTATGGCCCAGGCCAGGTTCGCAAGGCGTTGCTGGTCACAGCACTGGCGGTTGCGCTGGGGCTGCCGGTGGCGGAAGGCTTTGTCAGCGCGCCACCCGTGATGGCGGCCGTGCAGCAGCGGGTCGCGGCGGGAAAGTCCCGTATGGCCGCCGGCATTTTGCAGGTTGCCGTGGAAGCTGGGCAGATCGCGGCCATGCCGCCGCCGCCCAAGGCGCGGCGCGCACCCCGGCTGAAGATCGCCATGGCGCCCGCACAGCCAGCGCCGCAGCCAACGGCTGAGATGGCTCCGTCGCCTGCGCCGCCGCCAGCCGATACCACCGTTGCGGCCGCGCTCTGGACTGCGCCACCCGCGCCTGCCGTCATCGCCAGCGCCGCGCCGCAAGCTGCGGTGAAAGAAGTTCTGACGGCGCTTTATCCGCAAGGCAATGGCGATCCCGAGGGTGTGACCTGCCGCTTTCCAGAGACGCTGCCGGGTTCGCGCCTGCCCGGTCCCAAGGTCTGCCAGACCAACCGGCAATGGGCGAGTCTGCGGGCGCAGCATGAAGACATCGCGCCGGATGGGCAGGCCATCATCATGCCCGACGGCAGCGAGCACAATGCGGGCTATGCCGTTCCCAACTGCGCCCTGTATCGCGCCACGAGCAGCGGGCCGTTCAACAGCAGCATGGGCCTTTCGGGCAACATCTGCTTCTGATTGTCAGGGGATCGTTCTTACCAAACCCGCCAGGGCGGGGACCCTACTCAGCCGGTGCAATACTCGGCGCCGGGCGGCCGCGCGACTTGCGGCTCTTGAGCCTGCCGCCCAGACGGTCGAGATAGGTATAGATCACCGGCGTGATGTAGAGGGTGAGAAGCTGCGACAATAGCAGCCCGCCCGCCACGCATAGACCCAGCGGCCGGCGGGATTCCGCGCCCGTTCCGGTGCCGAAGGCGATGGGCAGGGTGCCCATCAAGGCCGCCATGGTGGTCATCATGATCGGGCGGAAGCGCACTTGTGCGGCCTCGAAGATCGCCTGTTGAGCCGGGATATGGTCCTTGCGCTGCCGGTGCAGCGCGAAGTCGATCATCATGATCGCATTCTTCTTCACGATGCCGATCAGCATGATCATGCCGACAAAGGCATAGAGCGACAGCGACATATCCGACGGCGTGATGCCCGCCAGGAACAGCAGATGGGCGATATAAAGCGTAACCAGCGCGCCCACCGCGGCCGAGGGCAGGCCCGACAGGATGGTCAGGGGATGGATGAAGCTTTCATAGAGAATGCCCAGGATGATGTAGACCACCACCATGGCGATGACGAGCAGCGCGCCCATGTTCTTGGTGGAATCCTCGAACGCCGCGGCCGTGCCCTGGAAGCTGCCCTGGATGGATTCGGGAACGCCAATATCGTCGCTCGCCTCATGAATGCCTGTGACAGCGTCGGACAGCGCCGCGCCCGGCGCCAGGTCGAAGGAAACCGTCACCGCCGGGATCTGGCCGGCATGGTTGATCGAGAGCGGCACGGTCGAGGACGTCATTTTGGTCACGGCGGTCAGTGGTACCAGGGTGCCGTTCTGAGCCGTGACATAAAGGCGGTCGAGCGCGGAAGCATCGCGCTGGAAGCGCGGCAGAAGCTCCATCACCACCTCATACTGGTTGGATGAGGTGTTGATCTGCGAAATCTGCTGTCCGCCGAAGGCAGCACCCAGCGCGACCTCGATCTGCTGCGGGGATACGCCCAGGGCGGCAGCACGATCGCGGTCGATCTGCACCTGGACCGAGGGCATGGCGGCGTCGAGATCGGAATTGACGTCGACGAAGATGCGGCGGCTGCGCATCTCGTCCATCAGCTTGTCGGAATATTCCTTGAGCTGGCCCAGATCCAGGCCCTGCATGGTGTACTGGTAGCTGGAACGGGCCATGCGCGCGCCCAGCCGGATGGTCGGCGGATTGACCAGGAACACATTGACCCCAGGAATGCGCGACACTTTGGGGCGCAGTTCGCGGATGATCGCGTCGGGGCCGAGCTTGCGCTGGCCCAGCGGCTTGAGCGAAATCATCATCAGGCGCGCCTGGTTGGTGCCGGCCGAACCGTTGGCGCCGTCCATCTGCGCCAGCACGCCTCGCACATTGGGGTCCTCGCCCACGATCCTGGCCACCTGCTTGGTATAGGCGGCCATCTGCTCGTAGCTGGTGCCATTGGCGGCCTGCAGGTTGCCCTGGAGGCGCCCGGTGTCGTCGCTGGGCAGGAAGTCTTCCTGCATCACCGCCATCAGCACCACGCTCGCCACGAGCGAGAGCACGAAGGCGCCCATGATGACCAGGGAATGCTTTTGGCTCCAGCGCAGCGAGCGATCATAGGCCCCCTGCACCCGGTTGAAGGCATTTTCGCTCCAGCGATAGAAGATGTTGTGGCTGGTATTGTGTTCGTCGCGCAGCAGGCGGGCGCAGAGCATCGGCGTCAGCGTGATCGAAATGATGCCGGAGAAGATGACCGCCATGATGATGGTGACGGCGAATTCGTGCAGCAGCCGGCCCACGATGCCGCCCATGAAGACGATCGGGATGAACACCGCCGCCAGGCTGATGGTCATGGACAGGATGGTGAAGCCGATTTCGCTGGAGCCCTTGACCGCGGCTTCATAGGGCTTTTCGCCCATCTCGATGTGGCGGACAATGTTCTCCAGCATCACGATCGCGTCATCGACCACAAAGCCGACCGACAGGGTCAGCGCCATCAGCGAGAGATTGTCCAGGCTGTAGCCCATAAAGGCCATGCCGGCGAAGGTGGCGATCACCGCAATGGGCAGCGCCAGCGAGGGAATGATGGTGGCGGAGATGCGGCGCAGGAAGACGAAGATCACGCCCACCACCAGGGCGCCCGCGATCAACAGCGTGGTCTGCACGTCGTTGATTGAGGCGCGGATCACCTGGCTGCGGTCGAACACCACGTCCAGATGGACCGTCGGCGGCAGGTTGGCCTGGAACTGGGGCAGGATCTTCTTGATGTTGTCGATGACACCGACCACGTTGGAGCCGGGCTGGCGGAAGACCGCCAGCTGGATGGCGGGCTCGTTATTATACCAGCTCTGGCCGTAGGGATTTTCCAGTCCGTCGATTGCACGGCCCACATCCTTCAGGCGCACCGGCGCGCCGTTCTGGTAGGCGATGACCTGTTCGTTGAACTCGGCCGCGTTGTTGAGCTGGCCGCCGGTGTGGATGATCGTGGAGCGGGTGGGACCGTTCAGCGCGCCGGTCGCCAGATTCACATTGGCGGACGACACCGCATTGACCAGCGTGTCGATGCCGATTTTGCGCGCCGCCAGCGCGTCGGGATCGGCCTGGATGCGCACGGCATATTTGGCGCTGCCGAACGCGCTGACCTGGGCCACGCCTTCCAGGGTGGAGATCTGCCGCGCCAGCAATGTTTCGGCATATTCGTCCACCTCCGAGGGCTTGACCACAGAAGAGCTCATGGTGATGAACATGATCGGCAGGTCGGCCGGATTCACTTTGCGGAAGGTGGGCTGCTGCGGCAACGCCTTGGGCAGGAAATGGCCGGCGGCGCTGATCGCCGACTGCACGTCCTGGGCGGCGCCGTCCAGGGTGCGGTCCAGGCTGAACTGCAGATTGATGGACGTCTGACCCTGGATGCTGGTCGACGTCATCTGGTCGATGCCCTGGATGGTCGAGAACTGGTTCTCCAGCGGCGTGGCCACCGACGAGGCCATGGTGTCGGGGTCTGCGCCCGGCAGGCTTGCCATCACCGAGATAGTGGGAAAATCCACCGTCGGCAGGTCGGACACCGGCAGGTTGGAATAGCCATAGGCGCCGAAAATCACCATGGCCGCCACCACCAAAGTGGTCATGACGGGGCGTTCGATAAAAGGCAGCGACAGATTCATTTTGAAGCCTTGAGGCGGTTAGCCCGCATTGTCCGCAGCGTGCTTGACCTTGTGGCGGCCGCTGGTCATCGCGCCCGCACCGGCGCGCTTTTTGGTGCCGCTGATGCTGACCTTGGCGCCGGGCAGCACGCGCAGCTGGCCGTCGGTGACCACCAGATCGCCCGCCTTTAGATCGCCTGAAACCGCATCATTGACGCCGTCATCGAACTCAAGCTGCACAGGACGCTGGTCGGCCACACCGTCTTTCACCACATAGACGAACTGACCATCCGGGCCGGTGTTCACGGCATCGCGCGGCACCAGCGTGGCGTGGGGAATCTCCGACAGCATGACGGTGGTGTCCACCAGCTGGCCGGGCACCAGTGCCATGTCGGTGTTGGCATAGGTGGCACGCAACTCGATGGTGCCGGTCGTGCCGGCCACGGCGTTGCCCACGAAAGTGACGGGCACCTGGATATCGGCGGCGCCGGCGTCGTGCAGGTTCATGGTGAAGGTGAGCCCTCCGGGCCTTGCCATCTGCGCCTGGATGCGCGGCAGGTCGGACTGGGGCAAAGACAGCGAAATCTTCACCGGCTGGATCTCGTTGATGGTAACCAGCGGATTGGCGGTCGAGATGCCGTTGGTGGTGCTGCTGCTGGAACTCGAGGAAGTGGAGCTCACCATGTTGCCCGGCATGATCAGGATCGCGCCGGTCTTGCCGTTCACCGGCGAACGGATGGTGGTGTATTCCAGGTTCAGCCGCGCGGATTCGACATTGGCCCTGGCTTCCAGATAGGCGGCCTGGGCGTCGTCAAAATCCTGGCCCGCCACCGCGTTCTGCGCCTTCAGGCGGCCATAGCGCTCAGCCTTGGCCTTGGCCGTGACCATCGAAGCCACGGCGTTGTCGTACGCGGCCTGATAGGGGCGCGGATCGATCTCGAACAGCGGATCGCCGGTTTTCACCATCTGGCCCTCCTTGAAGAAGGCCTTGGTGAGTTGACCGTTGACGCGCGCATTGATCTGCACGGTGGAGTTGGCCACGACGGTACCGATGGTGTGCTCGATCACCGCCATGTTGCGGATTTCGACGGGAGCGACCTTGACCGGCGCCGCCAGATTGCGCTTGGGCTTGGGCGCACCACTGTCATGGGTGAAATACCAGAAGCCGCCCAGCGCCAGAACCAGCGCCGCGCCACCGATCACATAGGTGCGCAGGTGGCTGCCCCGGTCTTCTTCCAGCTCGGCGTCGCGCGCCGGCGAGGTCTGCAACGGGGTGATCTGAACATTCATGCGACGCAATCCCGACAACTTGTAGCGGCCCCCAAGGCCGACGGTTCACAGTATACACCCGGCAATCTGCCGCACGGCGGCGGATTGGGGTCAGATCCTTCGATGGCTTGGTGCTTCCAACCCGTCCGGCACATGGCCGGCCCCTGGCCATTTTTGGCTTTGTTGTCAGCGGTTATAGGGCAAAAGCCTCTCAATAGTGTGCCAAAATATCGCGTTCAAAATGCCGCAACTACTGGAAAAGATTGGGAAAAGCGATTAACGCTTACAAATGGGTGACAACACCGACAGGTGCGATGTTGCTCCGCAGCAGGACACGCGTCTATAAGCGCGCCGCGTCCCGCATTTTCTCTTATTGATTCTGGTGTCATGGAAATCCGCAACATCGCCATCATCGCGCACGTCGACCATGGCAAGACCACCCTGGTGGACCAGCTGTTGAAACAGTCCGGTTCCGTGCGCGAGAACCAGCACATGGACGAGCGCGCCATGGACTCCAACGACCAGGAGCGCGAGCGCGGCATCACCATCCTGGCCAAGTGCACCAGCGTCGAATGGCACGGCACTCGCATCAACACCGTCGATACCCCCGGCCATGCCGACTTCGGCGGCGAGGTCGAGCGCATCCTGTCGATGGTGGATGGCGTGGTGCTGCTGGTGGACGCTGCTGAAAGCGTGATGCCCCAGACCAAGTTTGTGCTCTCCAAGGCTCTGAAGCTGGGGCTCAAGCCCATTGTGGTGATCAACAAGATCGACCGCCATGACGCCCAGCCCAAGGAAACGCTGGAATCCATCTTCGATCTGTTCCTGGCGCTGGAAGCCAATGACGACCAGCTGAACTTCCATTACCTCTATGCCAGCGGCCGCAACGGCTGGGCGGTGAAGGAACTGGAAGACGAGCGCAAGAATCTCGATCCCCTGTTCCAGCTGATCCTGGACGACGTACCGGCACCCAAGCCGCAGAAGCTCGCCGGCGACGAGCATCCCTTCAAGATGCTGGTCACCACCCTGGAGGCCGACAATTTCCTGGGCCGCATTCTCACGGGCCGTATTGAATCGGGCGTTATCACCACCAACCGCAACATCAAGGCGCTGAACCGCGCCGGCGAGATAATCGAGAAGACACGCGTCACCAAGCTGCTGGCCTTCCGCGGCCTGGCGCGGGTGCCGGTGGAACGCGCCGAAGCCGGCGACATCGTTGCCATCGCCGGCCTGGAAGAGGCCACCGTCGCCGACACGCTGTGCGACCTGAATGTCGATGCGCCGATCCCCTCGCATCCGATCGGCCCGCCGACCCTGGCGATGACCATTTCCGTCAACGACAGCCCTTATGCGGGCCGCGAAGGCGACAAGGTGCAGAGCCGCGTCATCCGCGAGCGCCTGCTGCGCGAGGCCGAAGGCAATGTCGCGCTGAAGGTTGCCGAAACCGGTGACGGCGATTTCGAAGTGGCGGGCCGTGGCGAACTGCAGCTGGGCGTGCTGATCGAATCCATGCGCCGCGAGGGTTTTGAGCTTTCCATCAGCCGCCCGCGTGTGCTGTTCAAGACCATCGACGGCGAGAAGATGGAGCCGATCGAGGAAGTCACGGTCGATGTGGACGACGCCTATACCGGCATCGTCATCGAGAAGATTTCAACCCGCAAGGGCGAGATGACCGACATGCGCCCCACCGGCGCCGGCAAGACCCGCATCGTGTTCCATGCCCCGGCCCGCGGCCTGATCGGCTATCACGGCGAATTCCTCACCGACACCCGCGGCACGGGCGTGATGAACCGCATGTTCCTGGATTACGCCCCGCACAAGGGCAGTGTCGGCGGCCGCACCAACGGCGTGCTGATCTCCACCGAGCAGGGCGAAGCGGTGACCTATGGCCTGTGGTACATCGAGGAACGCGGCAAGCTGTTCATCAGCACGGGCGCCAAGGTCTATGAAGGCATGATCATCGGCCAGAACGCCAAGGACAATGATCTGGACGTCAATCCGCTCAAGTCCAAGCAGCTGACCAACATCCGCACCACCTCGAAAGACGAGGCGGTGAAGCTGACCCCGATCGTGCCGATGACCCTGGAACAGGCGATGGCCTATATCGAGGACGATGAGCTGGTCGAAGTCACGCCGCAGAACATCCGGCTGCGCAAGCGCGCGCTGCTTCCTCATCTGCGCAAGCGCGCCAAGCAGGCGATGGACGCCTGACAGCGCGGTTCTAACGCGCCGCCGCGGCCTTGCCGAATTGCGGCATGGCGGCATCCAGGAACGCCTGGATGCGGCGGACCATGTCGGGCGTAAAGCCTACTTCACCCACCGAACGCAGGCGCAACTGCCCGCCATCCAGCTCCAGCACCGCGACGCGGGTCTTGCCACCCGCATCGCGCGCGAAAATTGTGAGTGGATAGCCGGCCTGAACCACTTTGTAGTCCGACGGCGCCGGCACGATGTCGGAGCGGGCGCAGAAGATCGATTTGATCGCGGTGCCGGGCGGCGCGGGGCCCGGATCGAAGGTTGCGTTGGCGCTGGTCTGGTCCAGCACATGCAGCTGCGGGTCCACCACCAGCTGGGGCAGGCCGCCCGGCGCTTCCAGCGAGCGGCCGCAATGGATTTCCTTCAGGCCATCGGCTTGCGCCGATGCCGTTGCCAGCAAAAGACAAATCAGCGCTGCGCCAGGAATGCCACCCGTCATGTCGCTCTCCCATCGGCTTTCGAACTATTGTAAGCCTGATGCGGGAAAGCGGGAATAGCCGATGAGCGTGGATGACAAGCTGATCGCCTTTGCCGGCCGGCTGGCGGATGCCTCCGGCGCGGTGATCCGCCCCTTTTTCCGCCAGCGCATCGAGGTGGTGCACAAGCCCGGCATCCGTGCCTTCGATCCGGTCACCGAGGCCGACAAGGGCGGCGAGCGCGCCATTCGCGCCATCATCGAACGCGACCGGCCTGATGACGGCATCCTGGGCGAGGAATTTGGCGAAAAGCCCGGCAAGAACGGGTTACGCTGGGTGCTGGATCCGGTGGACGGCACCCGCGCCTTCATTACCGGCCGCCACGAATGGGGTTCGCTGATCGCGCTGGAAGACAAGGAAGTGCCGGTGCTGGGCATTCTCGACCAGCCGGTGCTGGGCGAACGCTATCTGGCGGTCAATGGCCGCGCCGTGTTGCTGGAAGGGGAGAAGCGCACGCCGCTCAAGGCACGCGAATGCGCCTCACTCAAGGACGCCATTCTTTGCGCCACCGATCCGTCGGCCTATTTTTCGCCCCAGCAGCAGGCCGCCTTCGCCCGCATGTCGGCGGCGGCGCGCATGACGCGCTTTGGCGGCGACTGCTATCTGTTCGCGGCGCTGGCGCTGGGCTTTGTCGATATCATCATCGAGGCCGGCTTCAATCGCTGGGATGTCGCGGCCCTGATTCCGCTGGTAGAAGGCGCCGGCGGCATCATCACCAGCTGGGATGGCAGCGACTGCCGTGACGGCAAAACCATCCTGGCCTGTGGCGATGCCCGCGTCCACGAAGAAGCCATAAAGCTCCTGAAAAGCTGATCATCCGGGCTTTGTTTGTCGCAACATTGCGGCGTGCGCCCCGCAATCTCGCCGCAATCTGCCTTTGTTCCCCGACAAGGAAACTCTGCCGCGCAAGTCACGTTGTCTTACTGAAAACAGACACTCTCTTGAGGAGAAAACATGTCTCTGCGCGACTTCAACGAACCCTCTCAGCCCATTGGCACCCTGCACACAGATTCGTCGGGCAATAGCGCGGGCCTCAATGCCTTCCACACCACCAACCCCGAAGACCGTGAGCCCAACAACACGCCCAAGATCGTGGGCGTGCTGGCGGTGGCGCTGATGGTGGGTGCGGCCGGCATCGGTCTCTATGCCTATTCGGGTTCGAGTTCGCAGCCCAAGCCGGTGGTGGCCGACAACAGTCTGCCCCAGCCTCCCGCGCCTGCTCCGCAGCAGGCGGCGAACACGCCTGACGCCAGCACGCCGGCGCCTGCCGACACCACGCCCGCGCCGGTGAAGGAAGCATCAGTCAAGCCGGCCAAGCATCATATGGCGTCGAACACCACTCAGACAGCCTCCACCGCTTCGGATGCATCGTCTGTTCGCATGAACGCGGATTCGACCCAGACCAGCCAGGCGCCTGCCCAGCAGGCAGCGATAGCCCCGTCGGCCGCGCCGCTTCCGGCCGCGCCGCAGCCTTCGCCGTCTGACGTGGCCAGCAACAACGCCCAGGCCAGCCAGCCCGTGCAGAGCGCGGCCCCGGCTCCGAATACCACCGCGCAGCAGCCGGCTCAGCAGGCGCCTGAACAGGCTGGCACTGCTCCGGCCCCGGCTCAGTAGTTCTGCAATGAGAGAAAGCCGCGCCGCGGGGAGACCCGCGGCGCGGTTTCTTTTTGTCTAAACGGCGGGGAAAGGCGCTTCGCGCGCCATGAACGCATCAAACGCGGCCCAGAATTCGGCGCGGATGGGGTTGCGCTCCATCAGAATCTCGTGCCCCGCATCCGGGATCTCGACATAGTCGGCATGTGGCGCGGCCTGGGCGAAAGCCCTGGCCTGGGGCGTGATGCAGATACGGTCGCGGCCCGCGCCGACCACCAGAAGCGGCGTGGTCACGGATGCGGCCTGGGATCGCAGCCAATCCATCGAGCGCAGAGCCGCCGCCAGCCAGCCCCAGGTCGCGCCCGCGAGCCTGAGATCGGGATGTTCGCGCAGCAACATCTGGGTGCGCTCGAAACGCTGCGGATCGGACGTGACCAATTGGGTCGTAAAGGTGACCTTGTGCGGATCGCGCGCTTCCATGCCCCACACCCAGTCGGCGCGCTTGCCCCGCCACATCTGGAAGCCGGTCAGCGCGCGGACCAGGAATTCACGCTGGCCGCGGAAGGAAATCGCGATCATGGGCGCGCTGAGCACGCAGGCCTTGAAGCTGCCGGGGTGCTTGACCAGCCTGCGCATCAGATTGTGTGCGCCCATGGAATGGGCCAGCGCCACCGGCTTTTCGTTGGCACCCAGCATGGGCGTGACGATCCAGTTCATCAGCGTGTCCAGATCCTGGTCATATTCGCTGAAGTCGCCGACAAAACTCTTGCGGCTGTCCTTGGTCATGCGGCTGGAATCGCCCTGGCCGCGCCAGTCCATGGTCGCCACCGCAAAGCCGCGCCCGCGCAGCTCGTCGATCACCTCGAAATATTTTTCGATGAATTCGGTCTGGCCGTTGAGCAGCACGCAAGTTCCCCGCGCGGGCACACCGGGGGCAGCGGCAAAGCGGGCGGCGCGCAAATCCGCGCCCACGGCCTTGATGGGCAGGGGTTCAAACAGCGAGGCGGCGGGGATCATTTTTCTGACGGGTGAGGGCGCTTCCATGGGCACTTAAGCCTGATTTTCAAGCCCCCGCAAAGGGCTTGAAGACGTCTTTTTCCATCCCAAATAGAGCAGATCCGGCCGCCAAGACGGGGCCGGGTTTTGATCCCGCGCGAATGGTTCGGCGGGACGTTTAGCAACGCTTCCAGAAAGGTTGTTCCCATGCGTATCGACTATTCCCCCTTTTTCCGCTCCACCGTCGGCTTTGATCGCCTGATCGGCCTGTTGGAGTCCGCGTCCGAGCAGGGTTATCCCCCGTACAATATCGAACGCAACGACGAGAATAATTACCGCGTCACCCTGGCGGTCGCCGGCTTTGCCGAGAAGGATCTGTCGGTGGACGTAAAGGACCGCGTGCTCACCGTCACCGGCAAGCGCGAGGCCGAGGGGAGCGAAAAGCAGCACCCGCTGCTCTATCACGGCATCGCGGGCAGGAGCTTCGAGCGCAGCTTCCAGCTTGCCGAGCATGTCGAGGTCAAGACCGCGCGGCTCGAGAACGGCCTGCTCCATGTCGATCTGGAGCGCATCGTGCCGGAAGAGAAGAGGCCGCGCCGGATTGCGATCAATGCGCCCACCCTCACCACCATCGAGGGCGCAAAAGCGGCCTAAAGGCCGCGCGCCTTAAAAGACTGCATAAGCCTGTTCATGCTTAACCAGAACGGGGGCCTTTCCTTTTGGGGGCCCCCGTTTTTTTGGTAAAGTTTGGCCGCAAACACTGCTTCGGCTCAAATGGCGTTCTGGCCGCAAACCCTGGCGCAAGGCAAAAATCCTCCCGGTATCGAGGAGGTGCGCGCGCGCTATGCCGCCCTGTTTGCCCGCCTTGGCGCCGCCCCTGCCGCGATGGATTTCAGCCCCGGCCAGCTTGGTCCCATCCATGGCGAATGGGTGGGGGCAGTGGGCAACGGACCTGGGCGCACGCTGCTGTATTTCCATGGCGGCGGCTTTGTCGCCGGCTCGCCGGAAACCCACCGCCCGCTGGTCGGCAAGCTGGTGGAAGCCAGCGGCGTGGGCGCCTTCAGTGTCAAATACCGTCTTGCGCCGGAATGTTTTTTTCCGGCCGCGGTGCGTGACGGCATCGATGCGTATCGCGCGCTGCTGGCCAAGGGCATCAGCGGGTCGTCCATCATTCTGGCAGGCGACGAGGCCGGCGGCGGGCTTGCTTTTGCCGCGGCCCTGGCGGTGCGCAACGCCAGTCTGGAAATGCCCGGCGGGATCGTGGCGCTTTCGCCCTGGGCCGATCTTTCGTTGTCGGGATTGTCGGTTCTGGGCAATCGCAAAAGCGACACGATGCTGGACTGGGAAACGTTGTTTCTTTGCGCCCGGCATTATTTGCGCAAATCCAATCCCTGCGATGGCTATGCCTCGCCCGCCTATGCCAGCTTTCACGATTTCCCGCCGTTGATGGTGCATGCCGGCGCCAACGAGATTTTGCGCGACGATGCCTCCAAGCTCGGCGACCGCGCCGCCGAGGCCCAGGTATCGGTGAGCGTGGAAATCTATGACGGCATGGGCCACCTGTTTCAGGTGGATGCGGGCCGCAGCGAGGCGAAGGTGTCTTTGTCGCGCCTGGCGCAGTTTATCCGCGCCAAAAGCTCGGCGCTGGCGGCTTAGTTTAATGACCCCATCCGGTTTCAGCTTACTTCCGGCGCGGCTCACGCTTGCCGGAAACGCTGAAACCACCTTCCCCTTGGTGCGCTTCGCGCAAAGGGGAAGGCAGGTCTGTGCTTTCGGTGATCGAGGTCAGGCAGAAGCGGCGAGAGCCTCTGCGAAGCGCCCTGGCAGCTTCGCGCCAGAGAAATCCGCGCCCTGGGCTTCGGTGTCGCGCATGTCTGCGTCACCCAGATTGGCATAGGACAGATCGCATCCCGACAGGCGCGCCCGGCGCAGATCGGCGCCGCGCAGATCGGCATAGCGCACCTGGGCATTGTCCAGGCGCGACGGCAAAAGCCTGGCGCCGGCAATCATCAGCGGTCCGAGCTTTGTGTCGCGCAGATCGGCATGATTGAGCAGCGCGCCGGAGAAATTGACGCCGCGCAGGTCCGCGCCGCCCAGCTTGGCCGCGCGTAGGTCGCAGCCTGCGAGATTGGAGCCCTGCAGCGACGCGCCTTCCAGGCTGACACCATAAAACAGCGCCTGGGGCGCGATCAGCGCGGTCAACCGGTATTGTGACAGCTTGGGGATCTGGCGCAGGTCCTTGGCCGTCAGATCGGCGGGCTTGCCCTGGCGGCCGTCGGTCTCGGCCCACAGCGAATGTTCTTCCAGCAGCTTTTCGATTGTCGCCACGGCTTCAGGGTCCGCAACCGCCGCTTCCTTCAGAATCTTGGTCATGTCGGCGCCATGGGTGGTGGCGAAATCCAACTTGGCGCCGATCAGGATGCAGCCGGCCAGATCCGCGCCGGTCAGATTGCAGCCCGACAGATCGGCATTCTCCAGATTGGCGCCGGTGAGCCGGGCCTGGCGCAGATTGGCGCGGGTCAGCCGGCAGCCTTTCATCACCGCGTCGGTGAAGTCGGCCTGGATCGCGATCACGCCCGTCATCTTGGCGCGCTCCAGATTGGCGGAGTTCATCATGGCGGCCGGCAGTTCCGACGGCCCCAGATCATGCTGCAACACGCGTAGATTGCCGTACTTGTCCTTCTCCGCGATGGTGCCTTCGCGCAGATCGGCTTCAAACAGGTCGGTGCCGATCAGGTTGGCGCCCCGCATCGAGGCGCCGCGCATGTCGGTCCGGCGCATGGAAGCGCCCGACATGTTGGAACGGCGCAGGTCGGCGCCGAAAAAGCTGGCGGAATCCAGCTTGGCGCCCGCGAAATTGGTTTCTTCCATGATGGCGCCGGTGAAGTCGGCATCGGCCAGATTGCGGCCCGAAAGGTCCAGTCCAGACAGGTCGCAGAAGGCGAAAACCGCGCGCGCCCCGCCCAGGCGCCCGGAATAAAGCATCTCATGGCGCGCGGCTGCGGCGCTCACATCCTTCTGGGTGAGCCTGGCGAAGCTGGTGTGCCGGGCCTTGGTCATGGGCGCAATTTTCGCTTGTTAAGGCTTTTTCACGCGCGGATTTTGCGCAGAAGGGCGCTAACGCCCGATTAAGACGGCCGGATTCGGCCGCTTCCCGCTCCCAAGGCCAAAAATTGCTGTTGAACCGGGACGATAGCCGGGTACAAAGGCGCCTGTCAGACCGCTCGGCGGGCCCTTCGGGGCGGGCGGGGAGTCTGGCATAGGGTAAAGGGTGCATATTCCCGCGGAGGACGCGGGGATTGGCCGAGGTCCGGGAGCGGGCCTTGTGGAGAGAGATGCCGAGATTGGCGGTGCCCCGCCCGGCGACATTTTAAAGAGGCTCGTGTTGATCAAGCACCGTTTGATGCTTTCCGCCGCTGCGGCTGCCCTGCTGGCGGCGGCCCTGGCAGCCGCCGCGCGCGCCGATACCGAAATCTCCACCGCAACCTCCACCGCGCTTTCCACCTCCACCAGCGGCAGCATCACCATTGACGCCACCGGCAGCGTGGGCATCTCGACCAGCGGCACCCCCGCCGTCACCATCAATTCGAACAATGCGCTGACCAACAACGGCGCCATTGCCAACACCAATGTCGATAGTGCCATCGGCGTCTCGATCGACACCAGCGGCGGCAACATCAACCCTGGCACCGCGGGCTTCAGCTCCACCGGCAGCATCAACCTGGGCGGCAATGGCACCGGCAAGCTCGGCATCATCTTTCAGGGCGGCAACACCTTTTACGGTCCCGTCACCCTCACCACCCTGACCGCGCTCAACACCCTGACCGGCACGACCTCGGCCGCCTCGACTTCGTCCCTTATCATCCAGGGCGACTCGTCCGCCGCCTTCGAGCTGGTGCAGGGCACCAAGATCACCAGCAATATCCTTCTGGGCGGCGGTGGCATCGTTCAGGACTCCAGCGTCAATTCCACCGCCTCCAACTCCGCCATGGTCGACCTGAACGGCACGCTGAACGGCAATTTCTACATTGCCTCGGCCTTGTCCGGCGTGGGCGCCGGCATGACCGGTGTGCAGACCCTGGGCGGCATCCATTCCTGCGCCAGCGACACCGGCGCGCCGTCCGGCTTCGTTTGCCCGACCTCGTCTGGCGGTTCCTTTGTCAATGCCGGCAGCATCTCGCTGATTGGCACCGCGACCCCCTCCAGCCGCGGCGGCAACCCGGAATCCGGTTCGGCCGTCATCATCGGCGGCAACATCGACGGCGGCTTCCTCAATGCCGGTCCGGGCACGTCGTCCACCGCCGGGGCGTCCATCATCTCGTCCTCCGGCCTGGTCGTTTCGGGGTCTTCCGCGCCGACCCTGATCATCGATCCGACCAAATCTATTACCAGCTCGCTGACCACGCCCCGCGGCCCGATCATCATCGGCCCGGTCACCGCCGACATCGACCCGATCGATCCGGGCTATTCTTTCACCAACCGTGGTTCCATTCACGGCCAGACGATCGACACCGATCTCAGCTCGGCCGCGATGATCATCCAGGGCGCGTCCGCGACCTATTTCACCTGCCTTGGTACCCAGGTCTCGGCGACCGGAACCACCTGCTTCACCGCGCCCAACACCGTGTCTGAGAACGTCACCACCACGGTCAACAGCACGCCCACCACCACCACCCAGCTGGTGACCAATGTCGGCGGCCTGCTCAACACCGGCTCGATTGCGGCCAACGCCGTCACCGGCTCGCAGACCGTCACGACCAACGGCATCACCAGCGCCACCGCGCTCTATATCGGCTCATTCGCCAGCGTGCCGCGCCTGGACGTCATCTCCGAGGCCGAGAACTCCTCCGGCAACACGCCGGGCAGCATCGGCGCCGAGGTGTCAGGCCTGGGCCAGGGCAGCGCCTTTGGCGTGATCCTGGGCATCAATTCCCAGGTGCCCGAGATCACCGTGGGCAAGAATGCCAGCATCGTCGCCACCGTCGTCACCAGCACGGTTTCGCCCACCGCCAGCATTGCCTCGGCCACTTCGCCCTTCAGCCTGGTGTCAGAAGCCATTGTCGATCAGGGCGGCAGTCTGAAGCTCATCAACAACGCGGGCACCATCGAGGCCAACAACACCACGCTGACGCCCGACACCGGCGCGGTGACCAGCTCCATCGAGACGGCGATTGACGTGTCAGCCAATACGACCGGCGGCGTCGCCATCAACAACAGCGGCCGTATCCTGGGCAACATCCTGTTCGGCAGCGGCGCCGGCAACGGCAATACGCTCAATGTCGGCAACACCGGCGTTGTCCTCAACACCGGTGGCAGCACGGCGGCCGCCAACGCCCTCAACGTCGTCAACTCGCCTTCGAACTACGCCATCGTGGCGCAGGACATCTTATCGGACTCGGTGGGTCTGGTGCCGGTCACGCAAGCCACCACCATCAGCTTCGGCGCGGGCACCGGCAACCTGCTGCATGTCGGCGGCTATGGCTATGTCAATGCGGTGATCACCTCGGCGGTGGGCGGGCTCGCCGTGCAGGTCGATCCCAACGGCCAGCTCTTTGTCGCCAACACCGTCACGGCCTTGCAGGCCTCGACCTTCAATGTTGCGGCCAACGGCACCCTGGGCCTGGCCATCTCCCAGACCAATCTCAACAGCCTGACCCCGGTGGTCCAGGCCAACAGCGCGACACTGACGAACGCCAATCTGGCGGTGCAGTTCGGCACCTATATTTCCTCCGGCTTTACCGCGGCCTCGACCGCCGCGCCCGTCACCCAGACCATCACCCTGATCCGCGCGCCGGTGATCAACGACACCGCCTCATCGCTGGCCACCCAGAATGCGGCGCTGGGCCTCAACACGCCCTTCCTGTTCGAAACCCCCACCGAGAGCGGCATCACGCCCCTGACCTCGAGCACCGACACCTCGACCGGCCAGCAGGTTCTGCAGCTGCATCTGCTGCCGCGTTCCACTGGCGCCAAGAATGCCGACGGTTCGCCAGGCCTCAACCTGTCGGGCGACGCCAAGAACGAATTCCCGTTCACCGCCTCGGCGCTGGCCACCGACAACGAGCTGGGCGCGGCCGTTGCCACCAGCCTCACCGTTTACAACACGCCCGGCGTGCCATCGAGCGGGATCAATGTGGCGGCGTCCCAGCAACAGTCCCAGCAGGTCTTCTCGCAGTTTGCGCCCGACGTTTCCGGCGGCACGCGCGAGATCGCCATCATGCTGACCGACCAGGCGACGGGTCCGGTGGCGGCGCGCCAGCGCCTGCTGCGCAGCTTCTCCAACGAGCCCGGCGACGCCACGCTTTGGGGCGAGGAGTTCACCGGCCAGATCAACAACAAGGGCCGCGTCTCCGGCGACGGCACGCTCACCGCCTACAAGGATCATGGCTTCGGCTTCAGCCTGGGCCTGGACGGCGGCAGCCCGCGCAACGGCTGGTATGGCGGCGCCTTCACCTTTTATACCGGTGACGTCGCCCAGGATCTGCCGCGCGACACCCGCACCAATACCCAGTGGTACATGCTCAGCGGTTATACCGACTGGCACGGCAAGCATGCGTTCCTGGATACCCAGATCAGTGCGTCCTATGGCGACTTCGACGAAATCCGTGTGCTCAATGTCGGCGGCCTGACGCGCGAGGCCACCAGCAAGCGGCCGGCCGCCATGCTGGCCATGGGCGCCAATACCGGCGTGACCCTGAATTATGCCGGCATCGAAGTGGATCCGCATGTCAGCCTCGACGGGCTGACCTTGCGCGAGGAAGGCTATCAGGAAGCCAATGGCGGCCCGGGCATGGACCTGGATGTGGCGCCCTATTTCGCCAATTCGCTGCGCGGCGCGCTGGGTGCCGATGTGAAGGGCAATATCACCCTGTGGGGCTTCGACCTGTCGCCGGAAGCCCGCCTCGGCTATCGCTACGACTTCGTGCAGGACGCGGTGAAGATCAAGGCGGCGTTTGAGGCCACAGGCGGCCGCTCCACCGCGGGTAACACTCTGACCTTCATCGGGCCCGATCCGGATACGGGCAATGCCATCGCCGGTCTGACGCTTGGCGCCCACACCGACACCTGGGAACTGGGCGTGAATTACGACTGGATTCGCGGCAACAACGGCTCGACGACGCAGGTCGGTATTCTCACCGTGCTGGGCAGAATCTGAGAGCCGCGCACCCCGAAAACGAAAAACCCCGCCCGTCCGTAAGTTGTTGCTACGGACCGGCGGGGTTCTTTGTTTCTGGTGCTACCAGCTGCCCGTATTGGGCATCGAAACCCAGGGTTCCCTGGGCTCCAGCTTGCCGTCCTGCAAAAGCTCGATGGAGATCCCATCAGGCGAGCGGATGAAGGCCATGTGCCCGTCGCGCGGCGGGCGGTTGATGGTAACGCCGGCCGCCATCAGCTTCTCGCAAAGGCCATAGATATCGCCCACGCGGTAGGCCAAATGGCCGAAATTCCGCCCGCCGGCATAACCTTTTTCGTCCCAGTTATAAGTGAGCTCGACCACCGGGCTTTCCGCCTGGCCATCGGACATGCGCCCCGCATCCTCCGGCGTCGCGAGGAAAACCAGCGTGAAACGGCCTTTTTCATTCTCGATGCGCCGGATTTCCAACAGCCCAAGCTTGTTGCAGTAGAAATCCAGCGATGCGTCCAGGTCGGAGACGCGCACCATGGTGTGGAGATATCGCATTTTACGTGATCCTTACGTTGGGCCGATGATTCGCCGCCATCTTCGCGAATTTTGCACGATGAGAAAAAGCAAAGATGTCGCAATGGAACCTGCGGCCCGCTTTTGGCCGCGCGCCCCGGCCTTCGCCTTTATGTGCGGTAGCTGTGTAACATAAGTCTGCGAAGCAATTTCCATCGGCCGCACCAAGGCTTACATGCTGAATAGTGCAATGCTGCATGTGCGAAGTGCGTATCGATGGCGGGGTTGCCGAACTCTGCCCAATCCGCAGGCCCGCCGTTGATGGCCATGAAGGCCGCTTTTTCAACAGCCCGGCGAACAGCGATACCCCTTGCAAAGAGGGTAAGCGATTGCTTTAAAAGCTCCCGGCTAAGACGTCAGTCATAGGACGTCGCGTTGGGTACACTTTGGTCTCGAACAATCTGTTGGACCGGGCTCGTGAGTGCCGGTTTTTCTGTCTTGAGTGAGAGCGCATGGAACGTCCGAATCATCTGAAGGTCCAAGAGAAGAGCACCGCCAGCAAGGCGACGAGTGTTGCGATTGTTATCGCAATCCATATCGCGGGCATCGCCGGTCTTGTCGCCGCTTTGGCGCAAGGCGCCTTGATGAAGCAGCTGCAGGAAATCAAGGCGTCGGTCGATACGCAAAAGACCCCGCCCAAGGCGCCGCCGCCGCCGCCGCCGGATCTGGTCAAGCCGCCGCCGCCGGTCGCCATCGTTCCCGACTTCCAGGTGGCGACCGCGCCGCCGCCGCCGGTTCATACCGAAGCGCCCAAGCCGCCGCCGCCGCCGGCTCCGCCGACGCACGCCATCAGCAACGATCCGTTGCGCCCGATCATGCGCACGCACACCTCGCCGCCCTATCCGGCCATTTCGGTGCGTCTGGGCGAGCAGGGTACGACGCTCATCGATGTGAGCATCAGCACGGAAGGCGTTGTCACCGAATGCACCGTCGCCAAGAGCAGCGGCTCTGATCGTCTCGACACCGCCGCCTGCGATTGGGTCAAGGGCCACTGGCGCTGGCAGCCGCCGACGCTGAACGGTGCGCCCACCGCAGCCAAGGCCCAGATCCAATACACTTGGAATCTGAAAGACGCCAAGTAAGCAGTCCTATTTCGTTCCTTCTTTTCGGTTATCCACGGAGTAAAAAAATGAACTTCAAAAGACTGACGATCGCAGCTGCCATCGTCGCCATGACCAGCCTGAGCGCCGCTCCGGTTTTTGCCCAGGCCGCCGCTCCGGCTGCGCCTGCCGCTGCTCCGGCCGCACCCGCGCCCGACGCCGCCGCTCCGGCTGCTGCCCCGGCCGCTCCGGCTGGCGACGCCGCCGCCAAGGTGAATGCCGCCGACCAGTCCACGCCCTACGGCCTGCAGCACATGTGGGACACCGGCACCTGGATTTCCAAGTTTATCCTCATCACGCTGGTCGTCATGTCGGCCGGCACTTGGTACATCTTCTTCACCAAGTGGATCGAGCAGCAGCGCATCCTCGGCCACGCTCAGCAGGTCGAGAAGAAGTTCTGGACCTCCGCCACCCTGAATGAAGGCGTCGACAAGCTGCCCAAGAACTCCGTGTTCCGCGGCATTGCCGAAGCCGGCCTCAAGGCTTCCACCGGCGGCACCACCCTGGTGGGCCTGTCCGACTGGATCGGCATGACCCTGACCCGCCAGCTGGAAGACGCCAATGCCCGTCTGCAGGGCGGCATCGCGTTCCTGGGTTCGGTTGGTTCGGTTGGTCCGTTCGTCGGTCTGCTCGGCACCGTTATCGGCATTCTGAACGCGCTGATCGGCATCGGCGTCGCCGGCCAGATGTCGATCGACAAGGTCGCGGGCCCGGTCGGTGAGGCGCTGCAGATGACCGCCATCGGTCTGTTCGTCGCGGTGCCCGCGGTGCTGCTCTACAACTACCTCGTCCGCCGCAACAAGGTGATCACCGAAAAGCTGCGCGCTTTCGCCGGTGACCTGCAGGCCTATCTCATCAGCAAGAAGTAAGAGACAGGCCCTTACGGAGTTAGTCTTATGTCAGTCGACGCCCAACATGCCGTCGAAGACGATGAAGCGGACCTAAACGTCACGATCAATACCACCCCTCTGGTGGACGTGATGCTGGTGATGCTCATCATCTTCCTGGTCACCATTCCGGTGGTGCTCAAGACAGTGAACGTCCAGTTGCCGACCTATCGCAATATCGTCACCCAGACGAAGCCTGAGAATATTGTGATCGCGGTCACCACGGACGAGCAGATGTACTACGACAATGTGCCGGTTGATCCGGCCACGATGGAACGCAAGTTCGTCGTCGCCCTGAAGGGGGCGGTGGCGTCGGGCAAGCCCCTCCCTGAAGTTCACATTCGCGGCGACAAGAATGTGCGTTTCGAGGCGATCGGCCGCGTCATCCTGGCGTGTCAGAAGGCCGGTATCCAGAAAGTGGGTTTCATCACCGAACCCCACTCGCTGGATGCCAGTAGCATGTGAGGTAACCAGCCATGGCAATGAGTACCAGTACTGCTGACGGCGAAGTCATGGTGGAAATGAACACCACGCCGCTGATCGACGTGATGCTTGTTCTTCTCGTGCTTCTGATCGTGACCCTGCCGATCCAGACCCACGCGGTGAAACTGGATATGCCGGCCCCCAACACCACCCCGCCGACGGTCGAGCCGGTGACGGTGGATCTGGGCGTGGATTTTGACGGCACCGTCACCTGGAACGGAACCGTGGTGGACCGTGGGACTATGGACTCCTATTTCGAGGGCGAGTCCAAGAAGACCCCGCAAGACGAAATCCATATCAATGCGAACCGGCTGGCCAAATATGATGCCGTTGCCAAGGTGTTGGCCGATGCCCAGCGCCTGGGTGCGACCCATATTGGGTTTTCCGGGATCGACCAGTATAATTAGGCTGTGAGGGTCACGGCCGTGGGTGATAAAGCGTGCGGCATCCCCGCACGCTTTCCCTTTTTGTGATGAACGCGAAACGAGGTCTTGTTATGCCTGTCCGTAAACTGCGTGCCGCTCTGACGGCGATCTTTCTAGGCACCGCCACGGCCGGCGCTGTCCTGGCCCTGTCCGTCCCGGCACAGGCCCTGACCGTCAGCCCCAAGGTCGGTCCGTTGCTCAACGAGGCCAAGTCCCTGTACGCGTCCGGCAACTATAGCGCTGCCCTGGCTAAGCTGCGGGAAGCCGAGGCGGTCAAGTCGACCCCCGACGACACCACCGTCATCAATTCCATGAAGCAGGCCATCGGCGTGAAGACGGGTGACGTCGCGCTGGGCGGCGCGGCGGCGGCCAAGGCCAAGTTCGCCAACGACTATAATGCCGGCAAATTTAAGGATGTGATCGCCGACGCCGAAATCCTGAGGAAGAACGGCGCGCTCGATTCCAATTCCCAGCTCATCATCGGCCAGGCCTATTACAAGGCCGGCGACTATGCCGGCTGCGTACGCTACGCCAAGACCATCGCCGGCAATGACACCGCGCTGGAACTGCAGGCGCGCTGCGCCTACGAGACCGGGGACGAAGCCACCCAGCGCGAGGCGCTGGAATCGCTGGTCAGCCGTACCGGCAAGTCGGAATACTGGGTCGGCCTGCTCAAGCTGGGTGAGCGCGCCCGCGGCCTCAGCGACCACAACACACTGGACATCAACCGCCTGCGCCTGTTGACCGGCAGCATGAGCGGCAAGGACGATTATGTCGCCCTGGCCCAGTTCGCGCTGCAGTTCAAGCTCGCCGCGGAAGCCCAGGCCGCGCTGGAAAAGGGCGTCGCCTCCAAGCAGGTGAGCGATGACCGCTCCATGCGTCTGCTGGCGACCGCCAAGCAGATGGCTGCCGCCAATGCCGCCAATGAGCCCAAGGCGCTGGCTGCCGCCAATGCCGCGCCCCAGGGCGATGACCTGGTTGCGGTGGGCGAGAACATGATCGGTGAAGGCAAGGCCAAGGATGCCATCGGCGTGATCCAGAACGGCATGAAGAAGCCGCTGAAGGATGCCAACAACGCCCAGATCCGTCTGGGGCAGGCCTATCTGGCTGCCGGCCAGAAGGGTGACGCCGAATCCGCCTTCAACAAGGTCAAGGCGCCGGAGAAGGACGCGTTGGTCGCCCATCTTTGGGCCCTGGCGGCGCATCATTAGGGCAGTTTGCCCCAACGGAAAAAAGGCGCAGGTGAAAGCCGGCGCCTTTTCGTTTTGGGGTTCCTGGCGCCAGCTATGGGCGTCTAGACATAGATCATCTTGATCGTCATGCCGCCGTCCAGGATCAGGTTCTGGCCGGTCATGAAGCCCGCATCTTCGGCGATGAACCGGCAGGCCTTGGCGACATCTTCGGGCACGCCGACCCGGCCCGCCGGGTGCTGCTCCCGGTCGGCTTTGGAATGATGCGGCGTGTTCGCCTTGCTGGCCTTCTGCCAGTCGGCGGTTTCGATCCAGCCGGGGCTGATGCAGTTCACCCGGATATGATGCCTTGCCAGGCTGACCGCCATGCCGTGGGTCAAGGCGATGATGCCGCCCTTCGACGCGGTATACCCCTCGGTGCCGGCTTCCGACATGAAGGCCCGGGTCGAGGCGATATTGATGATCACGCCGCGCTTGCGGCTTTTGACCATCATTTTCGCCGCGCCTTGCGAGCAGATGAAGGTGCCGCGCAGGTTGGTGGCGATGACGTGATCGAACTCCGCGACCGACAGCGCCAGCACATCCTTGCGGATCTCGGTGCCGGCATTGTTGATCAGCACATCGGGGCAGCCCAGCTTGGCTTTGGTCTCGTCCAGCCAGCGGTTGACATCAGCGGGCCTGGAGACATCGCCCGGCACAAAGATCGCCTTCACCCCGGCCTCGCGCATCACCTCAAGCGATTCCCTGCCGGCCTGGCGATCGCAATCGGTGATCGAGACGGCATGACCGGCGCGGGCAAAATGCCAGGCAATGCCGCGGCCGATGCCCGCACCTCCACCGGTGATGGCGATAACCGTCATGCCGCGCTCCGGAACACCAGGGTCTTCGACAGGGTGAAATTGAAGACCAGACCTACCAGCACGCCGATGGCCTGCGCGACGAACTTGTTGCTGAACGGGGCGCTGGCATAGTGGACCAGCGCGAGCGCGGCCAGATAATTGGCCAGCGCGCCGACCGAATTGGCGCCGGCGAATTTCAGGCCTTCCTGCAGGATGCCGGAAAGGCTCCTGGCGCGGCGGTCGCTGAAGGTGAAATGGCGGTTGCCCTGCCAGGTGAACGTCATGGCGATGAAAATCGCCAGCGCATTGCCGGCGGCGAAATCCAGCTTCAGCGGCCCCGTGGTCAGCGCCAGAACCGTTGCGCCCACAACATAACCGCAGGCTCCGATGATTCCGAAACGGATGAAGGAATGTCGTAGCAGATACTGCGCAAGGGTTTTGAGACCGCTCACGGGTGGTTTTGCGGGCCGGGGATGGCGAGATAGGCCATGCGCTTGGCCTCCCAGCGGCCGCGGGTCACCGTGTCCAGGATCAAGCCGCAGGTCAGCGACAGAACGGCAATCACCATCAGCCCGGTGGCCAGCACCGCCGTGGGCAGGCGCGGCACCAGTCCGGTCTGGAAATATTCCGACACCACCGGACCACCGATCAGGATGGCGCTCGCCACGAACAGGGCCGAGATGGTGGAGAAGAACACCAGCGGGCGTTCCTCGCGCACCAGATAGCCGATGGTGCCCAGGATGCGAAAACCGTCGCGATAGGTGTTCAGCTTGCTCACCGATCCCGCCGGGCGTTCCTTGTAGCGCGTGTCCATCTCCGACATCGGCATCATCAGCCGCACCGCATGGACGGTCAGCTCGGTCTCGATGGCGAAGCCTTCGGCGGTGAAAGGGAAGGATTTCACAAAGCGGCGCGAGAAAACACGATAGCCGCTCAGCATGTCCGACAGATGCACATTGAACAGCATCGCCGTCAGCCCGGTCAGCATGCGGTTGCCCAGCACATGGCCGGGCCGGTAGGCCGCCGCCTCGGTATGGATGCGTCGCGCGGTCAGAATGTCGGCGCCTTCGGCGATCATGCGCGCGATCATGCGAGGGCTCGCGCCCGCGTCATAGGTATCGTCGCCGTCCACCAGCACATAGATGTCGGCCTCGATGTCGGCGAACATCCGGCGCACCACATTGCCCTTGCCCTGGCGCATTTCGGTGCGCACCACAGCACCCGCGTCGGCGGCGCGCGCCGTGGTCTGGTCCTTGGAATTGTTGTCATAGACATAGATGGCGGCATCGGGCAGGGCCGCGCGGAAATCGCGTACCACCGTGGCGATGGCCGCTTCCTCATTGTAGCAGGGCACCAGCACTGCGATTTTCACGAACGTTCCGCCCTCAGGTCTTTTTTGCCAGCGGACACCATTGGTAGGTGCCGATCAGGTTTGTATCGAATTGCTGGCACTCCGGCCAGCGTATGGCCAGGTGATAGTCGGCCAGGGCGTCATGGGCGCGGGTCATGTCGCCGGCGTCGGCGATCAGATAGAGGTCGCCGCCGCCCTGAAGCTGGGCCTGGACCCGGCGTATCATGTCCTTGGTGATGACGGTGCCGTCGCGGGGCTGCACCATCCAGCCGTCGATCCGCAGCACCGGGATCTGCGGCGGCAAGGTGGTGGCGATGAAGCCCATGGGCGCGTCGCCGGTCATCAGCACCATGGTATGGTCGGGGCGGGGAATGGGCGGCAGCGCGGCCTGGACATAGGGGTCTTCCACCGGCGCCCGCTCCAGAAAGTCGCTGCGGGCCGACAGCAGGCAGCAGGCGGCGATGGCGCCGAGCGTCAGATATCGGCTTTTGCGCGGCATGGGCAAAAGCCCCACCGCGGCGATGATCAGAAGCGGGCTGAGCATCTCGAACAGGATGATGTAACGGTAGATGGCGAAGGTTCTCAGCCATTCGAAATAGGCGAGCGCCGAAAAGGCGAACAGCACGGCCGTGACGCGCTTGTCCAACAACGGATCGCGGCTTTCGCGCCGGACGATCCAGACGAGCGCCGCCGCGATCACCAGCACATAGGCGACACACACACGGATGTCCTGGAAGCCCAGATCGTCGGCGACATGCCAGTCAAAAGTGAAAAGGATGGGAAAGAAAAGCTGGTGCCAGAATGTCGTGGGCACAAAACGCAGATCGCGATAGGGCGCGGCCAACGCCAGCGGCGAGCGCCAATATTCATTGAAGTAGGGAAACAGCGGATTGCCCGTGAGGTGGTACATGTAGAGCATCCACGGACCGCTGAAGATCGCAAAGCCCACCACGCCCGCAAGGCCGCCGGCCACCAGCCGCACGCCCTGATGCTTCCAGTTGCCGCCCAGTGCCAGAAGTGCTGCCGCAAAGCCGACACAGAATGGCATCTCCGGCAGTTTCAGGCCCATCGCCATGCCGGTGACCAGACCCGCCACCGCCGACAAGCCCGCCGCGTTGCCCAAAGGCCCCTCGCGCAGCACATCGCGGTTGAGCACCAGGATGGCGACACCCGCCAACACCAGCACGCTCATCACATTGTCATAATAGGTGGTGCCGAATTCGGTCAGGGTCAGCGCACCCACCAGCCCCAGCAGCGATAGCGCCCCTGCCATGATCTTGCGGTCCGAGGGACTTGCCTGCACCAAAAGCGCGGAGCGTGCGATCAGATAGATCGGGATCAGGTTGGCGCCCTGCACCGCGCCCAGCATGCCCAACGCGACCCAGGCATGGGTGTGGGTGGCAAGCCAGTAGAAGGGCACGTCGAGATAGGGGTTGTAGTAGCTGGCCTGATGCGCCACCGCCACGTCGATCGCCATGCGGTGGTTGAGCAGGGCGTAGGGCGCGTACCAGTGGTAATTGCGGAAGTCCCAGCTGGTGTCCTTGCCCAGCAGGATGACGAACCCCGCCCAGAACAGCAGCGCCAGTCCGAAAAACGCATATTCGCGGGCCGTCAGGCGGGCGTTTGGCGCGGTCATGGGAAGGGCTGGGTACCGGGGCTTGCGGGCTCCTTCTAGCCCAGCGAAGCGGCTCCGACCAAGCCGTCCGGCGGCGGATTAACCCTTGTTGTGGCCGGGGTGGTCCAGGTCGGGTTCGACCGCGATATTGCCCAGGAACTGGAGCGTGCAGGCCCGCCAGGAGTGGTTCTCGGCAAAAGCCCGGGGGGTGAGCCCGCCCGGCTTGCGGGCCAGCTCCAGCGCCCCCAGGCAGGCCGTGCGCAGGTCTTCGTCCAGCACCGCCACCTCGGGGCCGCCGGGCACGTCCGGGCCCACCACATCGCGGGGTCCCTCCACCGGATAGGCCGCGACGGTGAGCCCGCAGGCGAGCGCCTCAAGCGTCACCAGCCCGAAAGTGTCGGTGCGGCTGGGGAAGACGAAAACATCGCTGCCGGCATAGGCCTTTGTCAGCGCCTCGCCCGACAGGGCGCCCAGGAACTTCACGTCCGGGTACTTTTTCGACAGCGCGCCTTTGGCCGGGCCGTCGCCCACCACCACCTTGGTGCCCGGCAGATCGAGCGCCACGAAGGCCTCGATATTCTTCTCGACCGCGACCCGCCCGACATAGATCCAGATCGGGCCTTCATACGGCAGGCGCTCGCCAGGGATCGGATGGAAGCGCTCGATATCGACGCCGCGCGACCAGATGCGCAAATGCTTGAAGCCGTGATCGGCCAGTTCGCGCTTCAAGGTCTGGGTCGCCACCATCACCGCGGTGGCGGGATGGTGAAACCAGCGCAGCCAGCGCCAGATCACCCGTTCCGGCACCATCCGGAAACGCGCATGGACATATTCGGCAAAGCGGGTGTGGAAGGCGGTGGTGAAGGCGATGCCGTGCTTGAGACAGATGCGCCGCGCCGTCAGCCCCAGCGAGCCTTCGGTGGCGATATGCACCGCATCGGGCGCGAATTCCTTGATCTCGCGCGTCAGCGCGTTGCGCTGGAACAGGGCCAGCCGGATTTCCGGATAGGTGGGCAGCGGAAAGGTACGCCGGCCAAGCGGGGTGATGTAGCGCACGGTATGGCCGAGGCTCGCCAGATCCTTGCCCAGCGTCTCCAGCGTGCGCACCACGCCATTCACCTGGGGTGTCCAGGCGTCGGTGACGATCAGCACTTTCAAATGCGCCGCCACGCCGGGGAGCGGTCCCGGCTCCAGCCGCCTGATCCTACGCGGGTACAGGCGCGGCCGCGGGGGTTGCGGCAGCCACAACCGGAGTGCCGCCGGCATGTCTGGGGGCGTGTCTCTGTTGAGGGTCTGCCCAGCGAAGAATCTCCATATGCCCCTGGGCATCTTCGACAAGGGCGCTGCAGCTTTCAACCCAATCTCCGTCATTCAGGTAGAGGACACCGCCGATGCGGCGGATTTCGGCGTGGTGGATATGGCCGCACACAACCCCGTCCACGCCGCGCATTTCGGCTTCGCGCGCCACGATCTCCTCGAAGCGGGAGATGTATTCGACCGCGTTCTTGACCTTGTGCTTCAGGAAGGCCGACAGCGACCAGTAGGGCAGGCCCAGCTGCTTGCGCACGGCGAACAGCATGTCGTTGAGCCGCAGCGCCATGCCGTAAGCCCAGTCACCGGCATGGGCCAGCCACCGGGCATAGGCGATCACGCCGTCGAAGCGGTCGCCATGCAGCACCCACAGCCGCTTGCCGTCGGCGGTTTCATGGATCGCCTCATTGGTGATCTCCACACCCGCAAACAGCCGGCCCGCGTAATCGCGCGCGAACTCGTCATGATTGCCGGGGACGAAGATCACGCGCGTGCCGGCATCCACCTTGCGCAGGATCTCACTCACCACCTGGCTCTGTGCGTCCGTCCAGTACCAGCGGCGCTTCAGTTGCCAGCCATCGACTATGTCACCCGCCAGAAACAGCGTGTCGCACTGATTGTGCGCGAGGAAATCGGCCAGCGCTTCGGCCTTGCAGCCGCGCGTGCCCAGATGTGTGTCGGAGACGAAGATGGTGCGATGGCGTGCGAATCTTGCGGTGTCTGTCGCGATGATTGGTGGTGCCGAAACGCGGGGCGGATTGAAACTTCCCAGCACATTTTCGAACCAAGCAACTTCGGCCATCGGGTGTCTCCAGCCTTTACTTCCGCGGGAGATAGCTGACCCGCGCGAATCTTTTGTTGCGTGGTTGCGACGGTGTGATGAATCTGCCGCGTTAACCTCTTGGCGCAATGCTGCGTTGCGGTGGTGATGAAGGATGCAGCAAATGAGGAAAAATCAGGCAATTGTGACAGCTTTTCCCAGCGTTTCTGCGGCGTTTTGTCTAGAATCGTTATACTTTGTTCCTTGCAGACAGAGCGCGACTTCGGCATATTGTTGCAGCGCGGTATCGCGATCCTTGATTGCGAGGCCGCCGCCCTTCCTGGGCGTTTCCTCCCTGAACTTGGCCGCTCTTCGGAGCGGCCATTTTTTTGTGCGGCGATTTTGGCTTCTGAGTTCGTCGCGGGATCGCTCATGAGCATTTAAGCCCACATCGCTCCCCGCTCCTGCTCAGAAGCCAAAATCGCTCGCGCAAAAACGTGATTGGGACGGAACTGATTTAGTTCGCGGCGGTGCGTGTGGCCGAAAGCGCGGCGATCTGCGGCTGGTCGTCGCTGGTGACCAGCGATTTGCCGTCATAACTCGCCGCAGCGGCGCCGATCACAACGGTCGTGCCGTTATTGGCCCAGAAAGACAACGCTGCGGGATGGCCGTCCTGATCGGTCTGAACCTGCATCGCCTGGCCGATCACCTGGCCCTTCTGATCCATCACCTGCAGCGAGGCGATATTGGCCGGCGCCCTCGACAGGCTGTTCAGCGCAACCGGCGCCAGATCCTCGGCGCTGGCCATGGCTGGCGCAAGGAAAAGACAGCAAAAGAAAACGGTCCGGAATTTGGACATGCCGGAACCTCCACCTGATAACCCGAGGTGAAAACGCGGGCGCGCTGCCCGCGGTTTCGAAGCCCAGAAGATTCCTTATTCCGCCGCTTGCGGCAGGGAACCGGGGCGGCCCAGTTGGGCATGCGGCATCGTCACCACGCTGCGCAGGGCTCGCGTCAGGCGCTGCCGCACCGTTTCAAACGCGGCCTTTTTGACGATTTTCTCTTCGTCCAGATACAGCGCCCGATTCACTTCGATCTGCAGCGCATGGCAGCCCAGCGCCACCCGGCCATGCAGCACCGTGGTGTGGCCGCCGGCATAGGGCGTGTTGCGCGCCACCGAAAAGCCTTCGCGCACAAGGGCGCCTTCCGCGCGCGTGGTGAGGGCGGGCGCGGCGCTGGCGCCATACCGGTCTCCCAGCACAATGTCGGGCACTGAAAGCGCCGACGGCATGGAATGGCAGTCGATCAGCACCGCGACACCGAAGCGGGCGCGGGTCTCCTGCATCAGCGCCGCCAGCGCCTGATGATAGGGCTGGTAGAGCTGGTTGATGCGTGCTTCGGCTTCACTGGTGTCGAGCTTGCCGCGATAGATCTCGGCCCCGTCACGCACGATGCGCGGGATAACGCCAAGGCCGGCCGTCACCCGCGGGCTTGGCGTATCCACCGGCACGCCAAGCGGCGCGTCGAACATGGCGGCGTCCAGCTCGGTACTGCTGCGGTTGACGTCCAGGAAGGCGCGGGGGAATTGGGCCGCCAGCAGCGGGGCGCCCAGCTGCACCACACCGGCGAACAGCTCATCGACAAAAGCGTCCTCGGAACGGCGCAGGGTGGTGGCGTCCAGCCGCGTGTTTTCCAGCAGGCTGGCGGGGTAGCTGCGCCCGGAATGGGGCGAGGCGAACAGAAAAGGCACGGTCTGACGCACCGGGCGGTCCAGGCGGAAAGGTCCGGGGGCGGATTGCGCTGCCATCAGGGTCAAGACTCGTTGCCAGCACAAAGGTTGCACCGCCAAGGGGGGCTGGCAAGCTTTCCCGTTAACCACGGTTTACAGCTTTGCCCTGTATAGGCTTTTATAAAGGACCGGGCGGGCAGGCAGGCATGGCGCATATCCTTTTGGCGGAAGACGACGAATCTCTGCGCAAGTTCCTTGCGGCGGCGCTGGTCAAGGCCGGCCATATCGTGACCGATTTCGGCGACGGCGACGAAGCCTGGGAATGCATCCAGGGTTTCACCTTCGACCTTCTGCTGACCGACATCGTGATGCCGGGCATGGACGGGATCGAGCTGGCCAAGCGGGCCGCCGAACGCAATGGCGCGCTCAAGATCATGTTCATCACCGGCTTTGCCGCGGTGGCGCTGCATCCGGCGTCCGGCGCGCCCAAGCAGGCCAAGGTTCTGTCCAAGCCGTTCCACCTGCGCGAGATCGTGTCGGAAGTGGACCGCATGCTGAAGGCTGCCTGAGCCTTCCGGCACACAGTCACGCGCGCAAACAAACGTCTTCGTGAAATGCAGCAGCAGGCACATGCCTGCGCGCGCCCAAAAGCCGGCTGAACGCAAAATCACCGCGTGCGGCGCGACGCTGTTTTCACAGCGGCCATGGACGCATCTTATCCATATAAATCAGGCAAAAACAAGCGTAACATTTCACAGGTCGGCATCTGCGCCGGCGCAAAAAGGAGGAAGTATGGAGCGTCCTTCACACATCACATTCGACAGAAATCCCTCATGGTCCCGCCGTGCGCCATTCTTTGCCGTGGCGATCAGCATTCAGCTCGCGGGCTTTTGGCTGTTCACCCACGGGCTGGCGGCCCATATGCCCGCCATCATTCACGACTTCGTATTTGTCGATACACCCGAAAAGCAATTGCCGCCGGTAAAGCCGCCGCAGCCTGATATCACCAAAAAGCTGCCGGTCATCGATCTCATTCCGCAGGATTTCAAAACGGACCCGCAGTCAAAGCCTGACGGCGGAAGCATCGCCGGGACGCCGACACCGCCGACGGGTGACACCGGTTCTGCTAAGCCGCAGCAGCCCGTCATCCGTGCCGCTGTCGGCATTGCCGCCACCCACACCGTGCCGCCCTATCCGCCCATCGCCCGGCGCATCGGAGCGGAGGGCAAGGTTACCTTCCGCCTGATCGTGTCGCCCGAGGGCCGGGTCACCCGGGCGGAGGTTCTGGCGTCCAGCGGCCGTGATGAGCTGGACCAGACCGCGCAGGCCTGGATCCTGGCGCACTGGGCCTACAAGCCGGCTCTGGAAAATGGGGTTGCGGTGGCGAGCCAGGTCCTGGCCACGGTGACGTTCAGCCTCTCGGACCAGCGCTGAAAGCCGCCATTTGCCCGGGACCGGCGGGGGGCCGGTTCCGGGCGAAGGTGGGGTTCGGGGGACACGAGGCTTTTGCTTGCCCCCGGCCATAGCCCGAGGTTATAGAGGCCCCCTTGCGAACAGTGGGGCGGTTAGCTCAGCGGGAGAGCACTACCTTGACATGGTAGGGGCCATAGGTTCGATCCCTATACCGCCCACCA
>Ga0182024_10002576_pt1 | contig 44713 bp, 39 predicted proteins | sample P32metaG_FD_120480 | JGI IMG/M metagenome (GOLD analysis project Ga0182024, IMG submission 120480) | Permafrost microbial communities from Stordalen Mire, Sweden - P3-2 metaG (Illumina Assembly) | ecosystem: Environmental > Terrestrial > Soil > Wetlands > Permafrost | place: Sweden: Stordalen... | reverse complement strand
GATCATCCTGGGTGTGGTCATTGCGCTGCTGATCGTTGGCATCGCTCTGCTGATCGCCACCTTCGGTGCGACCAGGCATTGGTTTGCGTTGCATACCGGCACTCTCCACGGAGGGCCCGACCTCTATTACAACTTCTGGTCCGGTTTTGGCTCTGATCTGGGCGAGGCGACGCTCATCACGGCGGTCGGCGTCGGGGTGTACACCGGGGTCCGGAAGGTCAACTGCCACACGAAGGGCTGTTGGCGTATCGGCCATCACGTCCTGGAGGGCACCCCGTACATCTTGTGCCGGCACCATCACCCGGGGGTGCCGACCCGTGGTGCGACCCATGAGCACATCCTCGAGGAGCACGAGAAATTCAAAGCAGCGAAGGAGGCCCGGGAAGCGAGGGGCCTCTCGTAGAGAGAGCTCGGGTGCAGGGACCTGCCCAGGCCCTTAGAGGGCAATCATTGACGATGCGCCACACGGTGACGCTCGAACGAGCGCACGATGTCCGAGAACACCTGCTGCTCATCCTGCTCACCGTTGATCTCAAGGACTAACCCACGATCACGATAGAAAGCAAGAAGTGGCTCCGTCTCGACAACGTAGACCTCAAAACGATGCGTGACGACCGCCTCGGAGTCATCGATTCGCCCTTCACGTTCGGCCCGTGTCAGTAGCCGCCGTCTGAGTTCTTCGGGCGTGACATTGAGATGGACGACGGCCTCGAGTTCGATCCCTTCGACATGTTTCGTCGTGTGGTATGCCGTCTCGGCTTGACGCAGGTTCCGAGGAAAGCCATCAAGCACATATCCGCCGTCACGACTTGCTCGGATAACTCGCTCAGCCAACATCTCGAATATCAGCTCATCGGGAACGAGATCGCCGCGTTGGAGATACTTGAAGGCCGTGTTCCCGATTTCTGTACCCGCCTTGACTTCCTGGCGCAGGAGTTCTCCGCTCGACAGATGGGCGACCCCGTAGTGGTCGGCCAGCTTTTCGGCCTGAGTTCCCTTGCCAGCGCCCGGTGGCGCGACCAAGAGCACTCGCATTGACATGACCCTACCGCCGCCGATCGGGCTCCGAAGGGGGTGGCGAGCGTGAGGCACAACCCAGCCGGTCCAACCGCTCACTCGAGCCAAGCTGGTGCTTTAGCCGGCAAGGGTTCTACGAGCCTTCGCGACATCGCTCCCTGATGTCTTGATGCATCAAGGGGGCATACTCAATCGAGCATCACTCGGAGAGGGGGTCGGACGTCGGATTGAGATCGGCCTTCGAAATGGCCAGCAAGCCGGCGGTACTGGCGGCATTCGAGCGGTGCCGCGCAGCGAAATCGATCTCGGCCGCTGGACACGGGGCCTGAATCGCATAGCCCTGTCCGGCATCACATCCGAGCGCAGCCAAGACGCCGACGAACTCGAGACGCTCGATCCCCTCGGCGACGACACGCAGACCGAGCGCGTGCCCGAGGTCGATGATGGAGCGGGCGATGTCTTCGTCCCGGCCACCCGTCTCTGCAACCTGGAGGCGCGATATGAATGTGCGGTCCAGTTTGAGCTCGCCGACCGCCAACTCGTTCAGGTGGGAGATCGAGGAGAAACCCGTACCGAAGTCGTCGATCGAAACCAGGATGCCCGAGTCGGTGAGGCTCTGAATGACGCGCTTGGATCGGGTCACGTCGGCCACGACCATCCCTTCGGTGATCTCGAGCACGAGAGCTTCGGTCGGCAACCCTGCCTGCGCCAGGAACTCGCCGACCCGCCGCGGCAGAGAGGAGTCCAAGAGGTCGGTAGCCAGGAGGTTGACCGCGACCGCGGCCCGATGACCGTCGTGCCACCACCGGGCGCAGTCGGCGACCGCTTGCTCGAAGACCCAGGTGGCCAGGGAATGGATGAGCCCACTCTCCTCGGCGAGAGCCAGGAGGTGCTCAGGCGGGATGAGGCCGAGGGTCGGGTGGGGCCACCGCAAGAGGGCCTCGACCGTCACCACCTCGCCCGTTCGGAGGTCGATCTCGGGTTGGTAGTGCAGCGCAAGGGAGCCTTCGGTCATGGCCACCCGCAGATCCGCGATGAGCGCGAACCGGTCGGCCTCGTCGTCGAGCGCCGACTCGTAGACGTCGAAGGAACCCCGCTCGTTCTTGGCGCGGTACATGGCGATATCGGCGCAGCGGATCAGGTCGTGGGCGGTCAGCGCGTGTTCAGGCGCCAGCGCGACGCCGATGCTTGCGCCGACGTGGAGGCTGGCGGTGCTGACGTCGATCGGCTGCTGGAGCAGCGTCGTAATGCGTTTCGCCACCGCCGTGGCTTTGTAGGCATCCGCCCCGTAGAGGAGTACAGCGAACTCGTCACCGCCCAGGCGAGCGACGAGGTCGTTGCGACGGACGACCTGGCGGATGCGCGGCCCGATCTGACGCAACAGTGCGTCCCCAGTCTGGTGCCCGAATGAGTCGTTGATCTCCTTGAAGTGATCGAGATCGATCAACAGCAGGGCCAGGCCGCTGGTTTGAGTGCCGCCCTGGGGCAGCGCCCCCAGGGCTTGGTCGAGTTCGTCCAGGAGGCGTCGACGGTTTCCCAGCCCCGTAAGCTCGTCGGTCACCGCCTGGTGCCGTCGTGATTCGTTGAGCGCCTTCTGCTCGCGCAGTGAGACAGCCATGCGGGCCGCGGCCACCATCAGCGTCACGCCGGCGAGTACCAGGGCAATCGCGCTCACGCGCTGCACATTGCCCAGCACCAGGATCACGGGGCAGGCCACCAACACGAGGGTCAGGATGGCGACTCGTGGCGCCTTTTCGACGAGCGGCGAGGGTGCGGTTACCGGGGCGCGAAGCCAGAGCGAGCCGGTCATGACGATCATGGCCGCCGGCCACAGCAGGTCCAGTGGCGCACCGGCTTGATGGGCGTTGGGCGCAGACTGGTGCAGGGAGACGATGCCGCCAACCGCCATGAGCGCCGACCCGCCGGCGAAGAGGAGGGTGCGCGCCGGATGCCGCGGCACCAAGACGACCACCCCAAGGGCCAGTGCCAGCAGGACGACGTCACCGACGGGATAGGCCAGGTTCACCACTACAGAGGCCGGCGTCCCACCAACCGCATAGACGACCGTGTCGAGTGCAAATGCAGCGCAGATGGCCGCCGTCCCCAGACTGACAACGGCGGCATTCAGCCAAGCGCTGGCTCTGCGCTGGTCCAGCTCGGAGCGCACCAGCAGGATCAGTGCCACGCCGGCCAGCGGGTAGAAGAGAAGAGAGGCGTCGGCTACCGAAGGGGGAGACTCGAGGGCCCAGGCGATGGAGCCGAGAGCCCAGGCGAGCAGGCCGGCACCGAGCGCCAGCGAAGCCCGCCGCCCCGGACGCTTGGTGAGCGCCCGTCCGAGGCATGCCAGCGCCAGGGCGACCTCCACGGCATCGATCAGCGGCCGTATATGGCCGGCGCGCCGGGTGAGCAGGGTGAGGGCGCAGAGCGCCAGGATCGCGACCGCTCCCAGAGCGAGATCGCGGCGCGCCCATCGTGCGCCGCCCACTGCACTTGCTCCAACCTCCGTCCTCGAAGTCATGTGGTGAAATCGGCGTTTCAACGGCGTTGCTTGACGAGAGAGTGCCGATTCTCGTTGCAATTCGGTAGCGGAGTGGTCCGGCGACGCCGAATTCCAGCAGGGCGAGCCAGAGGGCTCCACAGCCGCCGTCCAGGAGATCGGTCTCGTCAGCTCCTCCGGTGCCGAAGGGACCCCCGACTTGGACGTATTGGGAGGTCACCGGGTCCCCCAAGACCCAGGAGGTGGGCTCAGGCGTCCATCGAATAGACCAGACTGATAATCGTTCGGTAGTAGTCAGGTCCGATCGTGTCCGTTTCGTTGGCAGAGCAGACGAAGCCCACAGGCAAGTTGTCAGGATCCCGTCCGAGGATCAGTTCCGTTGCGCTGTCGCCGACGTGCCGACGATCGGTGAAGCCCTCACGGCTTCGCAGGACGGACTCGATTCGATCGAGTTCGCTCAGCGATCCGACGTTGAACGTCATCGACCGGAGACCGAGCGATTGCTGGCCATGGCGAATGTGATGGAGGCTCGGCGTTTCACGCAGGAGAAGAACGGCGGATCCGGCGGAGACGTCGCCCAGGACAGCGACACCGTCCTCGCGGACGATCACGCCGAAGGGACCGAGCTCCCCGTAGAAAGCGACCGACCGATCGAGGTCGGCGACCGCAACAAGCGTGGAACGGAGGGTCAAGAGCTGGACAGCCGGTTCCGCGTGCATGATCTTCCTCCGTGGAGTTGAGAGGTCCTTCTGCAACCAGAAAAATCTTGGTTGTCAGGTTATCTCCAACGGCTTGCTTCTGGTCCGGTCGTTCCTGCCTTCGGGCGCAGACGAATGCAGCGGTCACGCAGCCCTGCACTGCCTATGCCGGGTCGCTCACAACGCGCGGATCACCGAGGTCCAGAATGGTGGTCGGGCCAACCGCCGCCGTGGCGGCACCCTCAGGCTCCTGATCACGGTTTTACCTACGACCGGCTGCACCCCCGCCGCTGGCCGGCGCCGAAAATGCACTAGTCGCCTTCGACGCCGTCGAGGGCAGCCAGAAGCTCGTCACCCCAACGTTCGAGCCGAATGGGCCCGACGCCCTTGCACCGGGCCAACTCGGCCAGAGTCCTGGGCCGAGACGTTGCGATACCGACAAGTTCACTGTCGTTCAACACCACGTACGCCGGCACCGAAGCTTGCTTCGCCGCCCCCGAGCGCCATTCCCGAAGAACGGTGACGTAATTCTCGGTAGAGCCCAAGGATCCGGAATCATCGTGCGGCGCAATGAGCTCCACGGTGACCCCCTGCACGCGTACCTCAGCGCCGAAGGGCACCTTGAGTCGAGCGTTTCCCACCTGGATGATGGCCGCCGATTCGGTGAGTTCGGCCACAGTCCCCGAATGGCCTCCGTGGTCGAGCACGAGTCCGATCTCTGCTGCCATCGCCGGTGCGCTCCGGCTCGGTCGTGGGGAAGGGGCAAGTCCGCGCTTGTTCGCTTGCTTTCGATCACGAAGTGTGCCCGCAAGAGTGGTCGAACGACTCGAAGGTGGGTGTTCGGCGTCGCGGCTTGCTCCTTGCGCGTGCACGATCGGCGTCCGAGCTCTGCTCCCATCGAGTTCCGCCACAAAGGGTGATGGGTCTTGGGTATCAGCCAAAACCAACACCTGGCGGATGGCGCGGGTGAGCCCTACGTGGAAGACACGGCGTTCCCCCTCTTCGTCTTGGCTCAATCGGTGAGGGAACAGCCCTTTGGAAGCGCCGTACACAATGACGTGTTCCCACTCTCGACCCTTGATCTTGTGGATCGTCGAAAGGTGCACGGCCGGTCCTTCGATCGGTCGCCGTCCGAGAGCAGAGCGAAGCCAGGCTTCGAAGGTGGCGACGTTCGGATGGAGCGCCGCCAACGACTCGAGCGCCAGGAGATCATCGGCATGCGTCGATCGGTCCGCCTCTCGCCGGGACGAGTCCAGCACGTCCATCGTCTCTCCCAATCCCACCTCTGTCCGGACCGCCCGGACGGCGGCCGCGGTGGACCTCCGGCACGCGTCAGAGACGGACTCGATGGAGTGCGCGTAGTCGGAAAGCTTGGACACGTCCCGTCCCGACAGGCGGCCGGCCAAGCGCCTGATATCGGTGACCGACGTCATCGCCCGTTCCGACAGCATCTTCGTCACATTGGGGGCGATCCCTCGAGAGGGCCGGCGAATCGTCTGGGAGAGGTCCTCCCTTCGGATTGCATCGGGAGACTGGCCCATTCGCAGGTAGGCGAGGGTGGTCGCGATGCCCGTTCGCTTCAGCACATCAGCGCTCAATGGGGCGTTGCAGGGCACGCCCGCCTCGGAGAGGGCGACCTGGACCGGGAGCAACGTCGAGTTGACCCTCGACAGCACGGCGATCTGATCGAACTCCACGCCAGCGTCCCTCCACGCCGAGATCGCGGCAATAGCAGTCTGGGGGAGCAGTTCGGCATCGGCATGCATGACAGCAACCGACCCACGTTGACGGAGGGGATCGCCGAAGTCTGGAAGGGCATCGGTGCTGCCGATGGGCGTGGTGATCGTCTTCGTGATCCGTGCCCTGTTGTAGGAGAGCACGTGCTTCGCTGCGGTCACGACCGCTGGTGGACACCTGTAGTTGACTTCGAGCGCATATTCCTGCGCCCCAGGGAAGTACTCGTCGAATTTGATCAGGTACTCGGGAGTCGCTCCGGAGTAGCCGTAAATGACCTGGTCGTCGTCGCCGACGCCGAAGGTGTTGTAGGCCGGTGCGCTCAGCAGCCTGATGAGCAGCATGTGGGCCGGGTTGAGGTCCTGGAACTCGTCGACCAGCAGGTGCCGGCAGCGATTCTGGGCAGCGCTCCGGGCCTCGGGGTCACGCAAGAGGATCTCAATCGAACGGTAGATCTGCTCGTCGAAGTCGACGGCTCCGGCGTCGGCCAACGCCTCTCGATAGGCGTCGAAGCCGTGGGCCAGGCCGCTGGCGTCCGGGATCTGATCTTCGGCCGTTGCCGGCGGGGTGAGCCCCAGTCGTACGGCCGAGAGCGCATCGATGTACGGGAGCACGGTGTCGGTGTTGGCCTGCCGGCGAACCTCGAAGATGCCCTGCACCAAGTCTCGTATCCGGGGCTCCTCCAAGACGCTCAGCCGCCCCCGACCGCCGAACTCGTTACAGATCCAGAAGCCGACGCCGTTGAGCGTCCGGATGTGGGGCCCTCGGGCCGTCACGAGGCTGGCGCATCGCTCGTGCAGCTCGTCTGCGGCCTTCTTGTTGAAGGCGAGCGCGGTCACGGTGGATGGGTCCACCCCGCGCACGTCCATCAGGTGGTGGAGGCGCTCGGTCAGTACCCGGGTCTTGCCCGAACCTGCTGGAGCGATGACCCTGGCGCCACCCGAGGGATGGCTCACGGCCGCCAGCTGGTCTGAGGCCAGGTCGGCCCCCGGCGGAAGGTGGCCGACCACGGAAAGGGATCCCGCTTCCGTGTTCCAGCGGTGCACGATCCCAATCCCATCGGGGAGGGGAAAGGGAGCGAATGGTCCGCCGTCGACGTAGAGGGGTGCCCCAGTGCCCTCCTCGATGTCGGCGCGCTCCGTTTCCCTCACCCCCCGGGGAGCAAAGCTCCTGGTGGCTTTACGCCCGTGCCACCAGATGGGCCCTGGGCCCCGAGCGTCGTAGTTGTTCGCCCAGACCAGAAAATGAAGCCGCTCTCGTGCGAACTCGAAGCGGGGGCTCAGGTCATGGACCGGGAGACGGCAGGTCTCGCGCTCCTGCAACACCTTGGAGTCGACTGCAAGCTCCACCACTACGGGTTGGCGCTCGAACCAGGCTTCGTGCAACCTGGCCAAGGCCTCACGCGGGTCCTCGAGCGCCTGTTGATCGATGACCACCCTGGGGCACCCAACCCATGCGCCAGGGGGGGCTATTCCAGGTAGCACGACCACACCACGGCCGAGCTCGGGAGGCCCTGGTACTGCCATCCGGCCCAATCTACTGGAGGGCTGTTTCCCGCCCCCCGAGCCCCGTGAGCCGTGTCCTCGGGAGGCGCAACGATCGGCGTGAACGCAGGCAACCTCGGATGAAGAGATGAAAAGGACGACTTTGGCGTCGCCGTAGCCGACCTTGATCGGTGGCGTTCTCGGGGCGGTTGTGCCGAGTCCCTGCCCGTTTCGGTCGACCTCACTTCCTGCGTCTCGGTAGGTGTAAACAGAAGTGGATTGCCCGTTGCGGGCCCAGAGAGGAGAACGCCAATGGCGACTGAAATAGCCGAAGGCGGGCAAGCGACCATGGACGCCTTCGCAAGAATGCGAGATGAGTCCTTGCCGCTTGAGGAGAGATACGACGTCAACTTCACCGACCATGACCCCGCCGTTGGGCAGCCCACCGGGCCAGGGGGTCCCGCCTGGTACTGGGAGCAGTTCGATAAATCATTCACAGACGTCGAACGCGAACTGATTGAAACAATCGCCACGCCGACACGGCTCATAACCATCATGAACCTTTCGGGGACTCATACGGGCGAGTTCCTCGGTCACGCGCCAACCAGCAAACGCTTCACCGTCCGAAACGTCCAGGTTCTTGGATTTCGCGACGGCAAGGCGTCCGATCGCTGGGGCTCGACTGATGAGTTGGGCATACTCCAGCAACTCGGTCTGATCTGACCCCATCCGATCTGCATCGGGTGGACGCCCGGTCCGGTGGCGACAGCGGTGACGGCCGTGTTGTGGATTCGAAGGTACAGGCGATCACTGAGACGGTGTCGTCCGCGAAAGCGTGTTGCAAGGTCGGCATGAGCTGCTCGCTGGAGGTCATCTCGTCGCGGGCCGCTCGCCACCCCTCCCTCAGCCCTCAGCGACCGTCGCCGAAGTCTCAGGCAGACGGCGCCGCGAAGTAATACTGAGCCAGCCCGAGCACCTGCTTCATTTCGAGGTGATCAATGTCGACCCGGACGTCCGCCACCACCTTGGCCGCGACCTCCTTGTGGTGTTGTTCGACGTAGGCAACCCAGCGATGTGATGCATTCGCCTTCCCGTTGCCGTGGCCCAACAGTAGAATTGCCCCTGCAGGCGCTAAGGCGTCGGTCAGCTCCTGCCAATACGCCGGACTGTCATCTTCGTACGTGCCCGAGGGATTGCCGGCGTGGTGGTGGACTTTGTGAAAGTGCCCGCGAGGATCCGTCGCAACGAGACGCTCGGGCCGTTGGCCTGCTGGAGCGTCAGTCAGGTAGATGATGGTCTCGCGGAAGTCGATGACAGCGACGACGTTCTTTCCGCGGATCTGCTCCAAATCGTCGGCCATGCTCAGTCCTCTTTGCCCTTGGACTCGAGGTCGGCGACAACGGTGTCGTAGCCGGCGCTCGTCAACATTCGTCGCAGGTCGACGATTTGTTGGGCGTCGATGTCCTTCGCCTTCGGACGCCTGAGCACCTCTCTCTCTTCGCCAATGCGGAACACGAACATGTCGTCGTGCCGCTCTTCGATCGATCCGACCGTCTCGAGTAACGAGATCACGTCGTGCCATTCGATGTTGTGACTCGTCGGATGCTGAAAGATCTGCAGCAGGGTGTCTCGATGATGGCCGGCGATGTGCTTTGGCTCTGGCGTTGATGACATCGGGATCCCCTCGTCGTTGTGAACGATCTCAATGTAGCGAGAGTCCGCGTTTGCCCGCACAAGATGCTCTGGAGATCCGATAGGAGCCCAGAGTGGCCCTCGGGATTCGAACCTGAGACCTGCGGATGAAGAGTTCCTGGCGGGGGGGCCACGGAGTGCCGCTGTGTGGGTGGCCTGCATAGATGTTCAGGCGTTGTCCACGGAAAGGGTGCATCTCCACCAAGCTTCAGCTAGATGGCGGATTGGATACTGGGTCAGCTCAAGGTTCCGGTCCCTCAGAGTTTGCAGGGACGAGACATGATGGCTGCCTTCAGCAGCTCTGCTCTGTCCATCCAGTTCGACCGGTTCCTGGGCTTCGGCGGACGGGGGGCCGCGGCGACGTCACCTGCCGGCCCGACGGGGGCTGAGCGTACGGGCGGCCGTTGACCCGCTCTGCAGAAGCGCGCGGCGCGGGCCAGTCGGCGGGCCAACGGCCGCCTCCATTGGGGGCCGGGTAGGAACCGGGTTCGGGCAAGCCGAGTCTGACGGCAAGCCGAAGGAGCCGTAACGGACGTCAAAGAACTATCGAGCTGCAGGTGCTCTGAACATGCATGCTCATCGCGCTGCGATCCGAATTCGCATTGGACAGGCAGCACCCCGCTTCGCCTGTAGCCTGAGCCGGCCCGTCGGTGACAGCACGAAGGAGATTGGCCGATTGCCTGCTTGCTCCCGCTGCCTGGTTGAGGTGCCCCCGGGGACTGCGGTTTGCCCCAAATGCGGCGCCGCCATTAGGCCGCCCGTCAGGTCGCGACCGACGCCCAAGCGCGTCGGGAGGTCGCGGCAACGGCTGAACGCTCTGAACCGGAAGGATCGTGTGTTCGGCTCCGCCACTGCGGTCCTTCTGGTTTCGTTCTGGCTGCCCTGGTACAGCATCGGTCCCTTCTCTGCCGACGGACTCAGCGTCCACGGCTGGTTGTTCATAGCGGTGCTGAACTCGATCGTGCTCGTGCTCTACGTGCTGATCACCGCGTTCGGCGTCGGCGATCTCGCGGCGCCAGGTCGAATGTCCAAGGATCAGCTGCTGGCCCTCCTCACCGGAGTCAATCTGGCCCTCGTGGTGCTGGGCTTCCTGCTCAAGCCGGCCGGCTTCAGCTGGTCGTGGGGCGCCCTTCTCGCATTGGCCGCCGCCATCGTGGCGTTTGTGCCCTTTGGGGTTCCCCTCATCCAGGCCCAACGCCGGCGCTGAATCCGGCGCCAAGCGCCGATTCTGAGGGATGGCATCGCACTTCGGGATGGAGGTACCGAAGTCGTCTCCACGCGACCATTCCGCCAACGGCTCCTGACATCTGCCTTGCGCTCGTCGACCGCAGCGGGGCACCGTTTGCCACCGGGGGTCGCCAGTCCCTGACTCCTCCGTGTCGTAGGCGACGATGTGCTGGCTGGTCGAACGTCGTAACTCCACGCGGTCGAACGCCTTGGCAGGGTGGGCTGGGCTGGGCGGATCTCCCACCGTGAGGGCGAAGGACCACATCACTGAGCCCCAAACCGTGTCCGCCATGGCTCCCTTACCGGGGCGGTCGGTGCGACGACGAGGAGCGGGCCGTCACGGCTCACTCGAAGTGTCGGAGCCTCGTTCATGAGAAAGTCTGACGACTGAAAGGAGAACAGGATGAGTGATGTTCAGATAGCGAAGCCAGTCAAGACACACCTCCACATTGGTCAAGCGATCAGCCTTCGCGGGATGCGCGCCGAGGTCAAGAGGGCCGACGGAATCAATGCCAAGATTGCCGTTTTTCTGACGAACATCGTCGGATCGATGTGGTGCGCCTATGTGTTTGCCATCATCGCTCTGATTGGATTACCACCGGCTTTGAAGCCTGGCGGCGAAGGAATCATCGCTTGGATCGCACAAACGTTCCTCCAGCTGGTGCTGCTGTCGGTCATCATGGTCGGCCAGAACGTGCAGAGCGTGGCGAGTGATGTCCGATCGCAACATACCTACGATGACACCGTGGAGATTCTCGATCGGCTCGACGTCCACACCGCCGGTGGACTGAAGGATTTGGCTGATCGAATCGACAGTCTGGAGATCGCTCTGAAGCAGCAAGGCCGATGATTGCGTCGCAACCTGCCTCTTCTTCGGTCCGTTCGGTGCATCGCGGTCTGTGCCGTCGACCCGATTGGCCCGAGAGGCAGAAAGGGCCCTACCTGACGCGGGTGTCAGTGAATGGCTATATTCCCGCCACAGGGGATGCTCTCGATTCCCGCCACACGGGATGCTCTTGCCGGCGCCTCAGCCATGTGGGACGGACCGAGGAAGGGGACGCAGATGAGGAGTGAAGCGCAGGGGTCGTGCAGCACGAATAGACCGGATGAACGCTCGAAACGACGACCGCGAAGGAGAAGTCACAACGTTGTCGTTCTCGGGGTGGCCGCGACCCTGGTGACGCCGTTGACCCAAGTGCTTCTTGCCGGCGGTCCCGCGGCGGCCTCGTCCTCGAATGTCGACCCCAGCGGCGTCTTGAAGTATGGGTTCGACCTCAACAACGAGTTCAACAACGACTTCGCTCCGGCCACCGAACTGAACGACTGCTCGTTCACGGTGACTTCGAACATCTATCAGTCCTTAACCATCCCGGGGAACACGGCCATCGCCGGCGGGGTGGCCCAGAGTTGGACTATTTCCAACAACAGCTCCACCGTCACCTTTCACCTCCGGCCCGGTCTCGAGTTCTCCAACGGCCAGCCGGTGACCTCGGCCGACGTGGCGGCAAGCTTGAACCACACCAAGACGAGCCCACTACGGTCGTCCCTGTTCGCGATCTCGAGCATCGAGACGCCCGACCCATCGACCGTGGTCGTCAATCTCAGCAAGCCGCAAGCCGGTGACTTCCTGTGGGCATCGACCTACATCGACGGGCAGATCTACCCGGCCGACGCGATCTCGAGCCAATCGCGCCAGCCGGTGGGTGCCGGTCCGTACGTGCTGAAGAGCTACCAGCAAGGCTCGTCGATCGTGCTCGCCAAGAATCCAAAGTACTGGGATTCGAAGGCGTACCCCCTCGGAGGAATCGACTTCACCCAGGTGACCCAGGGGCCTGAGGCAGCCACTGCGCTGACGTCGGGCGCCGTGGACATGATCGAAGTCGAGCCCGAGAACTACCCGCAGCTCAAGGGTGACCCGAGCGTCGGGATCTCAGTCGGCAAGTCGTACGACTACATGGACATCGAACTCCGCCAGAACACAGGGCCCTTCGCCAATGAGCAGGTGCGAGCGGCGCTCGAGTACGCCGTGAACCGGGCCGCCCTGAACAAGGTCGTCTTCGACGGTCTCGGCGAGCCGGCGTACCAGGCGGTGCCGTCGTGGTCGCCGGGGTATTCCAAGTCCCTTGGGAACAGCGATTCCTACAACCCCTCCAAGGCAAAGGCCATGCTGAAGGCCGCCGGTTACCCCAAGGGAGTGAGCTTCAGCCTGATCATCCCGTCGGGCGACGCGACCTACGCGCGAGCGGCCGCATTGTTGCAGCAACAACTGGCCGCGTCCGGGTTCAGCGCCAACATTCAACAGATCCCCGGCTCGGACTTCGAGACCGACGTCTATGTCAAGAAGCAAGGAGATGCAGTGCTGAGCGAGGAGCTCAGCAACGGCCCCGACCTCACGAACAGCTTCGAAGCCCTCTTCGAGTCGTCCGGGTTCCCGGCCAACGCGTTCGGCTCCGTCAACCAGCAGCTGACGCCGCTGATTGTGCAGGCCAACGGGTCGTTGAGCCCGAGCCTGCAGGGACCCCTCATGCAGCAGATCGACAAGACGGTGATCCAGCAGGGACTGCTCGTCCCGCTGGTCTTCATGCCGTCGATCGTTGCCTACAACAAGAACCGTGTTGGTGGGCACGTCGTCGCCCCGATCGGGCAATGCCGTTCGGACCTGGCCGGCATCTACATCAAGAAGTAGCGGCCGTCGTGGGCCAAACGAGGACCGCACCGGACTGGACGATGTGCCGCCGTCACGGATCGCGCTGAGCTAGCCGACGGCAATGGCGTCCAGCGGTGGCTCTCTCCTGACGTTCGTTGCCCGTCGGCTGCTCATCGCCGTTCTCCTGCTGTTCCTCATCTCTCTCGGCGTCTTCTCGCTCATCCTCATCATCCCTGGCAACCCAGCCGTCGCCCTCGCCGGGGGCGCCAAGGCGACTCCGGCCGAGATCGCCAAGATCACCGCTCAGCTCCACCTCAACGAAGGCTTCTTCGCCCAGTACTGGCATTGGTTGAAGGCTGCGCTCCAGGGAAACCTGGGTAACTCCCTGTTCGAAAACGAAACGGTGTCCTCGGGAATCGCCGCTCGTTTCCCGGTCACGCTGAGCGTGGCGATCGGAGGGATGATCGTCGCCATCCTGCTGGGTATCCCGGCCGGGATCGTCTCCGGGCTGCACCAGCGCACCGCCCGCGACCGTCTGGTCACCGTGGGATCGAGCATCGCCGTTGCCATTCCTGATTTCTGGCTGGCCATGATCCTCGTGATCGTCTTCGCGGTGAAGCTGGAGTGGCTGCCCGCCCTCGGCTATACGCCGATCACCCAGTCGCCAGCGGAATGGTTCCAGGACCTGCTCCTGCCCTGGCTGGCGCTCGGCATCGGCGGTTCGGCTGTGATCGCACGCCAAGTGCGCGGAGCCCTCATCGACACCTTGGACCAGGACTACATGCGCACGGCAGTGGCCAAGGGTCTCAGCCCGCGCATGGTGGTCGGGAAGCACGCCGTCAAAAACGCCCTCAGCCCCGCCGTGACGGTGATTGGCATCCAATTCGGGTATCTCCTGGGAGGCACCCTGATCATCGAACAGATCTTCTCCCTTCCCGGGCTGGGCACGTACATCATCCAGGCCATCAACGACAAGGACATCCCCGAGATCCAGGGCGTGGTGCTGGTAGTAGCCGCTTCGTTCGTCCTCATCAACCTTGTCGTCGACGTCATTTATGCCTACCTGAACCCGAAGGTTCGCCTGTCGTGAGTACACGCCCATGAGCACATGGAGCGGCCCCGGCACCGGCGACCCGTTCGTCGGGCTCACCGTCATCCCCGAGACGGGGGACAGCCCCGACGAGCTGCCCGAACGGCGCGCCGGGTTCTGGATCCGGTTCCTCCATCAGCGTTGGGCCATCGCGGGGCTGATCTTCCTTCTGATCGTTATCGTTGCCGCCATTTTCGCTCCGCTGGTCGCGCCCCACCCGCCGGACGCCCAGGACATCAACGCCATCAACGCCGGACCGTCGTTCTCGCACTGGCTCGGTACCGACGACCTCGGGCGTGACATTCTGAGCCGCCTCATCTGGGGTGCTCGCATCTCGCTGCGGGTGTCGTTCGAGATCGTGGCTCTGGCTGCCCTGATCGCCATCCCGCTCGGTTTGATCGCCGGGTTCTTCCGGGGTGCCGTCGACTCGGTCATCATGCGCACGATGGACGCTCTCTTCTCCTTCCCACCCCTGATCCTCGCCCTGACGGTGGCGGCGTTGTTGGGCGCCGACATCAACGACGCCGCCATCGCCATCGCCATTGTGTTCGTGCCGGGATTCGTACGGTTGCTCCGCGGCGAGGTGATCGCCGTCCGGGAGGAGGCGTACATCGAGTCGGCCCGAAGCCTTGGTGCCACCTCCAATCGGCTCCTCGGCCGCCACGTGCTGCCGAACGTCGCCTCGCCGATCATCATCCAACTCGCGCTCGCGCTCGGATTCGCCCTCCTCACCGAGGCCGGCTTGAGCTTCCTCGGAATCGGCGAACAGCCGCCCGCGCCGAGCTGGGGAGGGATGCTCCAGGAGGGATTTCAGTTCATCAATTCGGCACCGTGGGCGGTCATCTTCCCCGGGATCGCCATCATGCTCACGGTCCTGGCCTTCAACCTGATCGCCGACGGCCTGCGGGACTCATTGGGTCGGGAGCGACCGCCCGGAAGCGGCCTCGTCGGCGGGGGCGGCCGGCCCAGGCGTTCTTTGGCACGTCCGGCCACAGTCCGCAAGATGGACGAGGAGGCACCGACCCCCGAGCCTGAGGACTCTCTCCTCCGGGTCGAGGGCCTTCGGATCGAATTCCTGGCTCACGAGGAGTGGCTTCCGGTCATGGAGGACGCCAACTTCACGGTGCACCGAGGTACGACGCTGGGCCTGGTTGGCGAGAGCGGTTCGGGCAAGACCGTCTCCGCGCTCGCGGTCATGGGGCTCCTGCCGGCCAAGGTGTCCCGGGTGGCGGGTTCCATCCGGTTCGAACACCAGGAGCTCACGACCGTTGGCCCGGCCGGACTGCGCAAGCTCCGGGGAAACGACATCGCCATGATCTTCCAGGAGCCGATGACCAGCCTGAACCCGGCGTTCACCGTGGGCAACCAGATCGCCGAGCAGGTGCGGACGCACCGTGGTCTCAGCCGGGCGGACGCGTGGAAGGTCGCGGTCGAGATGCTGGACCGGGTGGAGATCCCCCAGTCCGCCACTCGGGCGGGGGATTATCCGCATGCGTTCTCGGGCGGGATGCGCCAGCGCGTCATGATCGCCATGGCGCTGTCGTGCTCGCCAAAACTCTTGATCGCCGACGAGCCCACAACGGCACTCGATGTCACGACGCAGGCACAGATCATCGAGCTGCTGCAGACGCTCCAGCGCGAAGAGGACATGGCGATGATCTTCGTTACTCACGATCTCGGGGTGATCGCCGACGTCGCCGACGATGTGGTTGTGATGTACGCCGGTCAGATCGTCGAACAGAGGGTCGCCGCTGATCTCTTCGCTCACCCTCGGCACCCCTACACCGAAGCGCTGCTCCATTCGATCCCACAGCTCACGCCGAGAGGCCAGCCGTTGCACGCAATACCGGGCATGGTGCCGCGTCCGGACCAATTCCCGACGGGCTGCCGGTTCGCGCCGCGCTGCTCCTACGCCCAAGACGGGTGTACCACGGCGTCGGTGCCCATGCGAGGGCCCTCACAGGAGACGAGTGTGACCGCCGGGCAAGTGGAAGACGGTCGAACGCTTGTGACCTTGGCCCGCTGCGTCAGGCAAGACGAGCTGGCTCTGTCCAGCCCGCCGACTGATGTTGAGCGAGCTCCTTTGCCAAATTCCCAGGGCAGGACCGAGGCCTCCACGAGCGTCCAACCACTGGTGCTCGAGGTGAAGGACCTCGTCAAGGAATTTCCGCTCCGAAGCGGGTTGCTGCGTCGGACGACCGGGACGGTTCGGGCGGTCGACCATGTCAGCCTGGAGATCCGAGCCGGCACGACCGTAGGTCTGGTTGGCGAGAGTGGCTCGGGCAAGTCAACCCTGGCCAGGGTGGTCCTCCGCCTCATCGACCCAACGGCGGGGACGGTCGTGGTCGACGGGAAGGACATCACCTTGCTGCGCGGACCAGCGCTTCGCAGGCGTCGGGAGTCGATGCAAATGGTGTTCCAGGATCCGTATTCGTCGCTCGATCCCAAGCAGAGCATCGCCGACATCGTTGGTGAACCCTTGGCTATCCACACCTCGATGAGCAGGGTCGAGCGCGAGCAGCGGGTGGTGCAGCTCCTCGCCCAGGTCGGGCTGGGCTCACACGTCCTGTCGCGCCAGCCGCATGAGTTCTCCGGTGGGCAGCGCCAGCGCATCGCCATCGCACGGGCACTGGCCCTTGAGCCTCGGCTGTTGGTGTGCGACGAGCCGGTCAGCGCACTCGACGTCTCCACGCAGTCCCAGGTGATCAACCTCCTCTCCGAGCTTCAGAGGGAGCTGGGCGTCGCATATCTCTTTATCGCCCACGACCTCTCGGTCGTCCGACACATCAGCAACCGGATCGCTGTGATGTACCTCGGCCAGGTCGTCGAGGAGGGTGATGCCGGCGAGGTCTACGAGCGACCCACTCACCCCTATACGGCAGCACTGCTGTCGTCGATCCCGGTGCCCGACCCGGCGCGGCAGCACGAGCGGAAGCGGATCCTTTTGCGGGGCGAGGTCGGGGAGCCGATGGGTGGTGAAGAGGGGTGCCGGTTCCGAGCTCGTTGTCCCTTCGCCATGGAAATCTGTGCCGCGGTCGAGCCGGAGCCCTACCGCACGCCAGCCGGGACCACCGTCCGCTGTCATCTGCACACTTCGGGTCCGGTGCTGGCGGGTGGCACCCTCCAACTGCTCGACGAGCCTGTCAGTGGGTGAGAGGCGATGGGGGAGGGGTTCTGGTTCTGGCCTCGATCTTGGCGACTGAAAGCACCTCCATTGAAGAACCGGGCCGATGCACTCAGGCGTCTCGGCGCTTCATCAGCACGCCTCCGAGGACCAGAGCTCCGATGGCATACCCGCAGAGGACGGCGAATCCCACCCAGGGGCTCAGTGCAGGTGCACTGCCTACGGTGTGCGTGACCGAGGTCAACGTGTCGCTGATGTTCAACGGAAGGAACTTGCCGACCGGGTGGCTGATTGAACTAGGGAGTGCTTCGTTGATGAGCGGGAGGACGAGCAGCGTTCCTACGTATGCCGAGATCCCCCCAGCCGTGTGACGGATGACGGTGGCGAGCCCCAACCCGAACAGACCGAGCACGGTCACTGCCAATCCGCCCCCTACGACTGCGCGGAGCACGCCAGGCTGCGAGAGCGTTGCGTGAGGAACAGGGCTCCTGAGGAGCGCTTGACCCAGAAGGAAGGCACTGAACGACAGCAATTCGCTGACGACCAGCGTCACGATCGCCAATACCGCCGCCTTGGTCGCCAGCACCAGCGGCCGATTGGGAACGGCGGCCAGCGTGGATCGGATCGTCCCGGTGCCGTATTCAGCACTCATGACCAGCACGCCCAGAACCCCGATGATCAACTGGCTGAAGAGCAGGCCAGTCAGACTCACACTCGTCGGATCGAAGCTGAGCTTGTCCCCGAGGGACATCGTATGCCAAGAACCCGAGACTGCTGCTGAGGCGATTGCGGCAACGCCGACGCTCACGACGACCATGGCCACCAGCGTCCATGTTGTCGAGCGCACCGTGCGCATCTTGATCCATTCGGACCTGAGCACGTTGCTCATTCGAAGGTGGTTGCGCGGTGTTGGCGCCGGAAGGGTGTGGGTGAGTGTCACGGTCTCTACTTTCTTGACGCGGGGGATGGGGTCAGATGTGCAACCGGTCCTGAACTGCTTACGCCGTGGTATTCGACGCTGTCCCGGGTGATTTCCATGAAGGCGTCCTCGAGCGATGCCATTTGTGGAGAGAGCTCGTGGAGGTAGATGCCATGGGCACCGGCAACCTCGCCGATCGCACTCGCAGATGAGCCGGTGACGGCGAGAGCGCCATCTTGTTCATTGATCACCTGGGCACCTTCGGCGACCAGGCGCTGGGCGAGTTCAATCGACTGGGGCGATCGAACCCGAACGAACTGACCGGAGCCCTCGGCGATGAACTCCGACACCGTGCCCGTCGAGATGAGATGTCCGCGTCCGATGACGACCAGGTGATCGGCCGTGAGAGCCATCTCGCTCATCAGGTGGCTCGAGACGAACACGGTCCGCCCTTCTGAGGCGAGCCCTTTGAGCAGATTGCGAACCCACAAGATGCCTTCAGGATCCAGCCCGTTGATCGGCTCGTCAAGAAGCAGGACTTGGGGATCCCCGAGGAGAGCTGCGGCGATCCCGAGTCGTTGACCCATGCCCAGCGAGAACTTCCCGGCACGCTGTTTGGCCACCTCAGTCAGTCCGACCCGCTCGAGGACTTCATCGATGCGAGCCCGAGGAATGTCGTTTGATTGCGCGAGATACAGCAGGTGGTTGTACGCGCTTCGGCCGGGGTGGATGGCCTTGGCTTCCAGGAGGGCCCCGACCTCGCGAAGTGGCAGGGGAAGGTTGCGATAGGGACGACCGTTGATTCGGACTGACCCTGAGTCAGGGGCGTCCAGGCCCATGATCATCCGCATCGTTGTCGACTTGCCCGACCCATTGGGTCCAAGGAAGCCTGTGACCTGGCCCGGATTGACTTCGAAGGACAGGTCGTCGACGGCGACCTTGTCTCCGTAGTGCTTGGTGACACCGTTGACTTCAATCATGGTCGGACTTTCCATCATTTGGCCGTGTGCCTATGCACGCAGATGTATCGGGGGGGTTGGTCATGGAGGCAGTCTGATTCCCCGGGTCCGAGGAAACATCGGTCCACCGACCATTCGCTGCTCTCCTCGGGATGTAGGTCCGCCGCCAGGAAATGGTGCCAACTACATCGGAAGATGTAGGAGCAAATGCCCGCACGTTGGATGTATTGCCATGCAGAGATCGCTAGCGTCTGAGCATGGTCGGCACCGTCGAATCAATTGCTCCGCCCCGGCCGCCGCTCCTCGAGCGGATCTCCTACCGGCAGTGGGTGGGCGTCGATGTCGTTCTCGCCGGTCTCTTCTTCGCTACGGCCCTGGCTCACCTCTACTCGAAGCTCGACATTGGCGCGTCGACCGCGGTATCGGGTTGGGTGCTGTGGTTGCTCTATGCCTTGGCAACATTGCCCATTGCCTTTCGCCGCCGATGGCCCGAACTCTCCTTGGTGTGCGTCACCGGAGCCCTCGCCGTGGCCACCATGCTCGGGCACTTCCTGGACCCAGCGCCGGTGCTGGCGCTCCCGCTCTTCTCGGTGATCCTCAAATACAACCGGAGACAGTCCCTGGTCGTACTCGGATTCGTCGAGGCCGCAATGATCTCTGCGTGGGCAGTGGATGCCGCGCTTCGACAAGTTCAAACCGCGGATGCGACGTTCAACATCATCGTCGCGGGCGCGACGTGGTTTGTAGGCGACAGCGTCAGAACCCGGCGCGCCTATCAGAAGGGCCTCGTCGACCAGGCCCAGGAGCGGCAACGACAGGAGTTGGATCGGGCCCGACACGCCGTTGTCCAAGAACGAATGGAAATAGCTCGTGAGCTCCACGATGTCATCGCACACAGCCTCAGTGTCATCGTCATCCAGTCTGGGGTCGGTCGTCACGTCATCGACCAGCAACCTGACGAAGCTCGGTTGGCTCTCGCCGCCATCGAAGACACGAGTCGATCGGCACTGCAGGAGCTGCGCCAGGTACTTGGAGTCCTGCGGCGGGGTGACCGAGAGGTCCCAGACCTCAATCCCACACCGACACTCTCTGACCTTGATGATCTCATCGGCAGGGTTCGAAGTGCCGGAGTACCGGTCGATCTGCAGTTCTCGGGAGGAGCGCCGTCGCTTCCTCGGGGACTTGAACTGTCGATCTACCGGATTGTCCAAGAGGCCCTGACCAACGTGGTGAAGCACGCTCGATCGGCACACACGTGGGTACGCCTCCAATATGGACAAGACGAGTTGATCGTGAAGGTGACCAACACTGCGCTCGGTGCCGGCTCAAAGCTGGCCGATCCCACGGCGGCATCGACCCGCCTTGATAATGACGACCGTCACGGCATCATCGGCATGAAGGAGCGTGCGGCGGCATTCGGTGGGACCCTTTCAGCTGAGCCTCTTCCAGATGGCGGTTTCCAGGTGCTCGCTCATCTTCCGCTCAGAGCTGCGCCATGACCATCAGAGTGGTCGTCGTTGACGATCAGGCGCTCGTGCGTGCGGGGTTTCGCGTCCTCGTGAACTCGGCCCCAGATCTCCATGTCGTCGGCGAGGCTGCCGACGGCATCGAAGCGGTCGCCGTTGTCGCGGACACCCGTCCCGATGTGGTGCTGATGGATGTACGAATGCCGAGGATGGACGGCCTCGAGGCTATGCGACGCATTTTCGGCTCAGCGGGAGGTGATGCCAGTCGAGTCCTGATGGTGACAACCTTCGACTTGGACGAGTACATCTTCGACGCGCTACGCGGCGGAGCCAGTGGATTTCTCCTTAAGGACACGCCGCCCGACGATCTTCTGGCCGCGATTCGAATCATTGCCCAAGGAGAGTCACTGCTGGCACCGAGCGTGACAACACGCCTCATCGCTGCTTTTGCCAGCAGACCGGCCAACTCGACTCAGGAGGATGGTCGCCTTGACCTCCTGACCGATCGTGAGCGGGAGGTGCTCACGGCCATCGGCGAGGGGAACTCGAACGCTGAAATTGCTGAAGAGCTGCATATGAGCATCGCCACCGCAAAGACTCACGTCAGTCGGATTCTGACAAAACTCGGAGCGAGGGATCGAGTTCAACTTGTCGTTCTCGCATTTCAAACGGGGATCGTCTCGGCGTAGGCCGATGTCCCCCTCACCAAGACCTTTGGATCGCAGCTTCGCCCGCTCACACGCCGGGAAGACCTATCGGCTCTCCGGTCCGGGACTGATCTCCGACTACGACGTCGCGGCCATGCTCAATGCTGCCCGGCCGAACAGTTACCCACCGAGAGCTCAGCTTCGACGAGGTCGAGATGTCACATATATTCGCCTGGACTGATGCTCATGGGGAAGCGGGTTGCGGTGGCGGACGTCTTCAACCACAAACGATTGGCTCTGAAGTTCATCGAGAAGCTCGTCTGTCCCGTAGAGGGTGCCTCCGACGGTCTCTATTTGATGGCCCAGAAACTCGCTGCTGTAGACCTCTGATTCACCCAGGTGGGTTGCAACCACGAACAGGCCGGCTGGCTTGAGGATTCTGCGGATCTCGATCAACGCGGTTCTGAGCGCCGATCGTGGAAGGTGATGGATGGAGTAGAACGCGACAACCCCCGAGAATGACCCCGACCCGAAAGGAGCGGAGCGCATGTCACCGCATGCGAGGTTGCGGCTTCCCGTGCGTTGCCGTGCCACAAGAAGCATCCGGAGAGCCAGATCCAGACCGAGCACCCGAAGTCCATGCTGAGCGAGATACTGACCGACCTGGCCCGGTCCACAACCAAGGTCGAGGACTAGCGAGCCTTCGCTCAACCGTTCGGCTACAGAATCGAGGGCCTCACGATCGATCGGGAGACGGAGGAGATCATCGGCGAATGCTTCTGCATAGTCCTCCGCCGTGACGTCATAGGCGGCTCGCACCGCCGCCGCGTCGAAGGGCTCGGGCATCAGTGGCTCTTCGAGATGAGCCGGGAGGGATCCGGCCAGAAGTACCTGTGCCCAACTGCTCTCCCGCCTCCAGGAAATGGCCCGCGCAGTGTGCTCTCCACCCGCCTACCCCCGTGCGTGTCATAGAAGAGTTGGGCAGCCTCGTTCTGGTCGAGCACCCAGAGATAGAGCGACTCCGATGGCCGACACAGAATGAGCTTCAGAGCGGCCTCAGCAAGCAATCGTGTGCCGATTCCGTGGCCCTTTACATCGCTCCGCACATGCAGATTGTCGAGAAGGGCTCCCCACGTCGGATCGTGGTCGAACACGGTGTGAGCAAAGCCGATGACGTCGCCGCCTGCGTCGGCGCAGACGGTGTACTGATTCAGCCTCGGAGGACTGAGGCGGGTCGTCCAAACCTCTCGTCGATCCGTCAGTATGTCGCCGTCGAGGTAAGCATCTAGGTATGCACCTCGATAGTGGCGTCGCCAACTGTCAGCGTGCAGAAGCGCAATTGCACCGGCATCGTGCTCTGTTGCCTCTCGATACTGCACACCTGGAACGGGTTGAAGTTGTGCACCAGGTGCACGGGTCATGAAGGCCTCCTCATCGGTCCTGGCATTGGCACCGCGCCGAAGCCGGCTGCCGGACCGTCGTAGGGCCAGGTCCCTCAGGTCACTCTTGATGAACGAACAACAGGATACCCGACGATGCACGCTCTGTGCCCAAGGGCAGCGGAGATAGCTTCCGTTCGTGACTCCGGACCCGCGTTCGAAGCGCCCACAACGCCGGCGCCGCAGGCGATTGGTGAGACCATGGACTTGGTGAACCGCTCGACTGGGCGCCACGCCCACGCCGGACGGCGCGATCTGATCGGGAGGTCATACATGGACGACGCAACTGGGCCGAACGTACCAGAGTTGAGCCGCCAAAAGAGTTGAAACAGTGCTCGGTGGATGTACGTTGCGAAGCATCAGAACGCTCTTCTACGGGAGACCACACGGCAAGATTCGTGACCGTCGCCTGTGTGCTGTCCGACAAAGCTCTTTGGGGAAGGTGAAATGAAATCCGCCTTGAGCGCCCGACGTCTCGCCGTGCTCCTTTCGGCAGTCGTCACGGGTTCGCTGCTCCTCCCAGGATTTGCTGCTGGGGCGAACCACTCGAGCACGCGAGATGCGCTTGAAACTGCGCTCGATCGCCTCGTTTCCAGCCCGAACGGGCCGCCAGGAGCGATCGCTGTCGTGCAGCATGGCGCTACCGTCTCGGTGGTCACGGCGGGTGCTGCCCAGGCGGGCGCCGCGACCTCACCAACTGACTCTGACCACATTCGGGTCGCCAGCGTCTCGAAAGCTTTTGGTGGGGCGGCCGCCCTGGCCCTGATCGCCAGACACACCCTCGCGCTGGACGACACGATCGGGAAGTGGCTGCCGAGCCTGCCCAAAGCCTGGGACGCAGTCACACTGGGCGAGCTGTTGCACCACACAAGCGGGATCCCCGATTTCAGTGCCTGTCCCTCCTTCCATACTGCCGTGATCGCCTCGCTCCTGAATCCTCCGCCACCCCAACAGCTCCTGAGCTATGTGGAAAACCCGCCCTGCTACAACGCGGAGATGCCTCTGGCGTTCATGCCGGGCACGAAGTACGAGTACTCGAACTCGGACAACGTCATCGTCGGTCTGATGATCGAGGCCGCGACTCATGAGGACTACAGCAGCATCATGTCGGCCATCGTCTTGCAGCCGCTGGGGCTGTCCGGGACGACGCTGCCCTCGTCGGCGCTCATGCCCGCGCCCTATGTGCACGGCTACGCCCCGGACCCCCCGCAGGCACGCGAGGACGTGAGCGAGGCGCTGGCGGCCGGTTGGTCCTGGGCCTCCGGCGGCGTCGTTTCGACACCCGCCGACGCCAACCGGTTCGTGCGGGCCTACGTCCGGGGCACACTGACGAACTCGGCCACCCGCGCCAAGCAGTTCCAGTTCGTCAACGGCTCGTCCGAGCCTCCAGGCCCTGGGACCAACTCCGCTGGGTTGGCCATCTTCCGCTACCAGACGCCCTGCGGGACCGTATTCGGACACACGGGCAACACGCTTGGTTACACCCAGTTCATCGCGGCGTCTGCCAGCGGAGGGAACTCGGTGAGCATCACCGTGAACGAACAGATCACGCCGAAGACGGACCAGACCCTCTTCACGCAGCTTCGAGGAATATTCGAACTAGGCGTCTGCGCCGCAACGAAGGGGTGAACACCCAGAACGCCCTTGCCGCATGGAGGCGCGACAGGGATTGGCCGATGGCGTGGCGAGTCCCCGGATGCAAACGATTGGCCAAGCGATCTGAAGCAGACTCATGGCACAATGCCGGGATGGCGGTGGTGATCGACACGTTGGGGCAACGGCGCCACCGTTCCGTCCACCATCTGCAGTGCCTGCTGCCATTCGCCGTTGCCGCAGGCTCTCTTGTATTGGCGCTCGGCGTCACCGGCGCCTCGGCCGCGTCGAAAACGAACACCAGCAATTCACGGATCATCGGCACTTGCACCGTGATCCCGCACCCCACCGCCGCGCTTCACACCGAATGCGTTGGGGCCAGCCTGCAGAAAGCACCCCTGAGTCACGCCGATCTCTCCTACGCCGATCTCACCAGCGCCAAACTGAACGATGCAGACCTTGCGGGCGCCAACCTCACGGGGGCCACGCTGACGAAGGCAATCCTCGCCGGCGCCAACCTCGCCGGCGCCCAGTGGAGCGGCACCACCTGTCCTGATGGAACCAATAGTGATGCCGTCGGCTACATCTGCAGCGGGCCGCACCTTTCGACGGTCGCCTATGCGATTCCGCCATCGATTACCTCGGGACCGAGTTCCTCGCTGCCGTATACCGGGTTCGACCCATGGCCGTCTGCCCTAGCCGGATCTGCGCTGATCGCCATCGGGCTCCTGCTGCTCGAGCTGGCCCGTGCCCTGGCTCGGCGTCGCCCGCAACCCAGACGTCCTGACGTACCGACCCCCTAAACGGGTTCGGCGCTCGCAGCCTGCTCCGCTTTCCGCCTGGATGTAAAGAACTCCTGTAGCGATCCGACGAGCGCACCACCGGCGACGCCGACCACAATGCCCGCTATGAACTGAAGGTTTCCGTTCCGGGCCGCCACGGTGAGATCCGTGCCGCTGTCGAGCGTCGGGCTCGCGGTGTCCTGGAGCGCTCCCGCTGATGTGCCCGTCCACCGGTCGAACCCGTTGACGTAGTCGGGACTGGCTCCTACATTCCACGTGTAGGCGCCCCCATTCTGCGTCTGCTCCGCGTACACACTTTCCACCTGCACGTAAGGGTAGGAGGGGACATTCCGAAAGGGCGCCGGTCCGAGCTGGAAGGAGATCGGCGGCGTGAGGACCGCGATGTACTCGGCGTTGAGGTTCATATTGGTCGCGACGTCGTACACCTTGATCGTCTGTCGCAGCTCGTAGCGGTCAGGGGCGGGCTCTTTGTTCCCGACGTCAGTCCAGTTCGTGGGGAGCTTGTAGGTGGCGTCCTTGACGCCGGCGAGATTGGGTGGGCAGTAGGCCTGCGTCGGGCAGCTGTGCGGCGATCCCCACGCCGTTCTGGGAAGCACGATCGTCACGTACCCGCTGTGCGACACCGGGCGCATGGCGTGCAGGATGATCTGGAGGCTAAAGCCGTTCACTGTGGGATCGGGTGTCTGGCTCACTGCGATACCGGTCGGTGAGAAATTGGCGAGGACCGCAACCCCCTGGAGGGCATCCTCGGGAGCGGCGGGCGCATCCTTGGGATAGATGACATAGGCCAGCACGCCGAAGAGGATAGCGAGCGCCAAGAGCCAGAGTGGCGTTCGGTACCGCTCGATGGTGCGGCGCGTCCGCTTCCCCTGCCCCACGGTCGGGCCACCCGCCCCCAGGTCCCCAGCGCTCACCGAACTCCCTCCGACCGGTTGGTGAGCGTACCGCGCCGGCGATGCCGATGACGGAATGATCGGACATGTACGTCGAGCAGTTTGAAGGTTCGGTTGCTCGCCACTCGGCTCGATGCTTTGGACCCGCTCCAAAGCCCGTGCGAGCTTGCAGAGGAGGTTGACGCTGAGTTGCCCACTCCGCGCTGGTCCGTGCGAACCGCTCGCTCGACATAGCGCCGCTGAACTCAAGATGGGTGGGCGCTGCGGCTCCGTGTGGAGTCATGAACTCACGCATCTGTTTGGCCCTCCAGTCGAAATGAGTGAGTGCCTGCGCGGTTACTGAGAGGAATGGAAGTCCTCGCCACATACGATCTCAACGAACGAACCAGTCGGCAAAGGTCTGAGGTTGACTGACTCGCGCCTCGTGCTCGATTCGGATTGAGGGCAAGGACGGACTCACTCGCCTCCGTGTGGCCTCGTCGACCGCTACCGCCGTCGCACGCAGGTCTGCGCGGTCCCCGTTTTTGAGCTGCACCATGAGTCGCGGATGGGCAAGGACGTTTGCTCTGTTGACAATCTATTAACTCCGAATCGAAGTGTGTTCACGCCCTGTTTCTCATCCAAGATTCACAATGGCAGAGGCATTGGAGGTGAGCACAATGTGGGATCGACTGCTGTGTGCAATTGGTCAGTTTGAATCAGACCAGACCGCTTTGGGCTTGGCCGCAAGCGTGGCATCAGCGAACGAATCCAGCGTCAGGGTCCTGCATATCCGTGAGCTGTCCAAAATGGCTCGTGTTATCCCGCTCGAGACCCCGGACCAGGCCGAGGAACTCGTGCGCGACGCCGTGGATTCTCTTCGGATGCTGGGGATCGCCGCCGCGGGTCGGTCTTGCTCCGCCCTCGAGGACCATGTTGCGCGCCGAATCGTCGATGAGGCCAGGCTCTGGGAGTCCCAGGCGATCATCCTCGGATCTCGGCGCCTTCGCGGAATCGACAGGCTCTCTGGCCGCGGGGTCAGAGAGCGGATCCTCCGGGCGTCGTTGCTTCCGGTGCTCGTAGGACCTCGTGCCGACGGGATTTACCGGTCACCAATGTTAAGGCGCGATCGGGACCAACCTGCCAACACTTCAGGCTCCTAGGACCAGCGTGCTGCGGTCGACTCATCGCATCATGAAGCCGAGTCCACGATGAATACGGCGACGGTGGGCACGAACGTAGCCACCCTCTTCATCTACGGAGCCTCCCTGATTGTGGTCGTGTGGTGCATCGTCGACGTGACGAGGAGGCCATCAGATGAATTGTCAATTGGCAAGAAGGCGGCCTGGGTACTCGCATCGCTCGTCGGCTGGCTCATCCTAGGGATCGTCGGTGCAGCCATCGCGGTGTTTTATCTCGTCGGTCCACGCCGAAAGCTGAACGCTCAGAGATGGTAAAGACCGACAATCGTCCAAAGAGTCTCTAGGGGGATCCGAGGCGGCCCGCAGAGGTCGGCGCGACAAAGGCCCGGGGTGCAACTGAATGCCGTCCCCTTCCACCTGGCAAATCAGATCGACGAGCTGCGGGCCGGAATGGCGGAACCGCCTGGTGTAGCTATCCATTGAACCGCATGTCGCGCCCGACGCGTCCTCCTGTTGTGATGGATTCGTTGCCCATACTGGGGTGCTGCTGTCCCATGCGGACTTAGGATTCTCCACGGCGTTCGATAACCTGCCGAACACGTGGCCCAGCGGACTGGAGGAGTGGAGTGGATCTCGGGCTTGCTGACACACGCGTGCTGGTAGTTGGTGGCTCGCGGGGCATGGGCCGCGCTGCCGCTGAGACGTTTGCCCGCGAGGGTGCCCGCGTGGCGGTGCTCGCTCGGGCGAGCGAGGCGCTCGATGACACTGTCCCTGCACTTTGTTCTCTAGGGAGCCCCGAATGTGTGCCCTTGGCCGCGGACCTGACGAGCCTCAGCGAGGTCGACTCGGCCATTGACGGTCTGAGCGAACGGTGGGACGGCTTGGAAGTTCTCGTCAACGCCGCTGGACCGGTCGACGTCGGGATCGGTCCTTTCGACGGGCTTGACGACGACGAGTGGCGTGCCACCTTGGATATCGGGCTGCTCAGCGTGGTTCGCACGGTTCGGCGCTCCCTGCCCCTGCTCCGCCGAGGGTCGTTCGCCAGGATCGTCAACGTCTCTGCCCACTCCACCAAGCGGCAGAGTCCGGACCTGGTGGCGTACACCGCGGCGAAGGCTGCCCTGAGCAGTCTGACGAAGAATTTGTCCCAGTCGCTGGCGCCCGAAGGCATCCTCGTGAACACCGTCTCGCCCGGATCCTTCCTCTCGGAGGGGATGCAGGGCTACCTCCGATCCCTCCCTCCCGAACGTGGTGTGGACAGCGCCAGCCTCACCGACGCAATGCGGGTCATCGCGGAGGATTTCGGTCACCCCGCCTATCTAGGGAGGGCCGGCAGCCCCGCTGAGATCGGGCCCGTCATCGTGTTCCTGTGCTCTCTCGTGAACAGCTACATGACGGGAGCCGATGTGAATGTTGATGGCGGGTCCGACTTCACCTGAGAACGCCGCTCGGAAGTTGTCTCCCGAGGATGCGCGGCGAGGTTCGGTCCGTACTACTTCGCGGTGCCGACGTAGATTGCTGGTGGCCAGCTCGAGGACAACAAGGCAACCTCGGCTCATGCCAGATTCGCCGCCCAGCTAGAAAGGATCCTCTTGTTCGCAGAACAGCACACATCCGGAGCGACGATCGGAGTCATCGGGCTTGGCACTATCGGCAGTGGCATCGCCAGCAACGTCCATGCCGCTGGTTTGCCGCTGGTCGTGTGCGACGTCCGCGCTGAAGCGACCCACCGCCACACCGCCTACGCAAAGGTCGTAGGTTCGCCAGCTGATCTGGCTCGAGAGTCCGACATTGTGGTCGTGGCCGTAGTGAACGACGAGCAGGTCCGCTCTGTGCTGTCGGGCCCAGAAGGTGTGTTGGCCGAAGGTGCAACTGGTATCACGGTAGTCGTAGTGAGCACCATCACCCCGGCGTGCGTGGCCGCCATCGGCGCCGAGGCGACCGCACTCGGCGTGCCCATCGTCGATTGCGGCGTCAGCGGCGGCCCGTCGGCGGCGGCGTCCGGCAACCTGGTCTGCATGTGCGGGGGCGACCCCGAAGTGATCGCCGGCCTGGCTCCGCTGTTCGAGGCCATTGGTTCGCTCGCCGTGACCATGGGCCCGTTCGGCACCGGGTTGGCGGCCAAGCTTGCTCGCAACCTGGTCCAGTACGGAGGGTGGTTGGCTGCCTACGAGGGGCAGGTGCTCGCCGAAGCCGCCGGCATTGAGCTCGCCAAGCTGGCCCAGGTGGTGAGGGCCAGCGACGCTCAGTCCGGCGGCCAGACCACGCTTATGTTCCGACAGACAGTGGCGCCCTTCACGACTGCAGACGACGTGGCGTTGGTCCGGGCGATGCATGCAGCAGCTGATCTCGCGCGCAAGGACCTGCAGGGTGCGTTGGCATTGGCAGACGAATTGCACCTCGAGCTGCCGGTGGCGGCGATGACTGAAGCGCACTGCGCTGACATCTTCGGCCTCGGCGCTCGGACCACGGAGACCGATCGGTGATAGGGAGTCACGAGGATTCGGTCTCGCTGGGCTTCAAAGTTCGCACTAGTTGAGAATCTAGAAGTCGCAATGTCGGGCCAGCCGCCGGACTACTTCGCCTAAAAGCGACCGGATCAAGATCGCACTACACGATCTCGGTTGACTGAAGTTAGTGTCCAGTCAGCGGGTGACGAGACCACCGTCGGCGTGGATCACTGTGCCCGTCAGATAGCTCGACGCATCGGAGGCGAGGAAAAGTGCCGGCCCCACCATCTCGTCGGCGTGTGCCACCCGTCTCAGCAAGGCGGCTCGGGCCATGCCGGCGGTGGCAGCTGGTCCGGTAGCGCGTGTCATATCGGTGTCGACAGATCCTGGAGCGAGGGCGTTGACCCGAATGCCATCGGGGGCCAGGCCCGCGGCGAGCGCCTTGGTATACGAGACCATGGCGGCCTTGGCGGCGGCATAGTGGGCGACCGTGGCGGAGAAGAGCCAGGCTCCCGCCGAAACCATGTTGATCACCGACGCATGATCTGAGACACGTAAGTGGGGAAGTGATTCCTGGATGAGAAAGAGCGGCCCCTTGACATTGACGTCGATCGATTTCGTAAACCCCGGTTCGGTGAAACTACCAATGGGCTCGGCGAGAGCATTCGCAGCATTGTTGACCACGACGTCGATGGCACCGTAGCGTTCTACGGTAGCGGCGACGAGTGCACGCACTTCACTCAGGGAGCCCATATGGCAGGCGATGCCAATGGCGTCGATGCCCACGGCACGTAATGCCTCCTCGGTGTCCACGCACGCGTCGGCCTTTCGACTCGCGACAACAACGCGAGCCCCAGCTTGGCCGAATCCTTCGGCGATCGCGCGGCCGATCCCGCGAGTCCCCCCAGTGACCAGCGCCACCCGCCCATCAAGGCGGAAGAGCCGATTCACGTCCACGCCTTCGGTGTCACTCTCCACGCCGCCAGCACTTCCTCCTACGTCGATCGGACTTTCGTCATCCCCTTCGGAGATCATGAGAGTCCCGGACCGACATGCGGGCGGATGGTAGCCACCTGGCCGGAAACGTCATGTGCGTCGATAGGCAACCAGCCCATGATTCGAAATACCTCTTTCGTGGAAACGTGAACCTGGAGCCCAATTCGGCCGGTCGTCGGTCTTTGAGAGTTTGCATATCATATTACATAGGCTGGAGCGCGTGCTCGGTCGCACCTCTGCGCGTAACGATTTCCACCCGCGCGTACCCAAGGCGTGGCTGGGATCATGAGACACGCGTCACCACGACGAAAGGGACAGAAATGCACGGCGTCGACGTTGCCTGCGTTTGATAGGTTCGTCCGATGAGCACGCTGGTGATACCGGACGGTCTCACGACGATCACCTACGACGTTCGTGACTACGTCGCACAGGTCACGCTGAATCGGCCTGAAGTGCACAATGCATTCAACGAGCGCATGCAAGATGAACTCGCTGCGGTCTGGCGCCATATTCGCTTCGATGACGCAGTAAGGGTCGTCGTATTGACCGGCGCCGGAGATCGGGCATTTTGCACCGGCATCGATCGTGGCGATATTCCTGCCGATGAAGAATTCGATCCTTTCACCTACGACGATCCCGGCCAAAAGATTGGCCCGAAGAGTCAGGGGTTGTGGAAGCCCGTCATTGCCGCAGTCAACGGCATGGCGTGTGGCGGAGGGTTCTACCTCCTCGGCGAGAGCGACATCATCATCGCGGCAGACAGCGCCACGTTCTTTGACCCGCATGTGAGCTTCACGATGACGGCTGTCTATGAGCCAATCTTGCTGACCAACAGGATGGCCTTTGGGGACCTGGTGCGGATGAGCCTGGTGGGGGTGGATGAGCGGATGTCGGCGCGGACTGCCCGTGAGACTGGACTCGTCTGCGAGGTTGTTCCCACGGAGCAGCTCCTCGAGTCCAGCCGAGCACTCGCAGAAGTCATTGCCCTACAACCGCCGACAAGCGTCCAGGCAACGCTGCGGACTTTGTGGGCGGCACGGAGCCTTTCGCGGGAGCAAGCTCTCAGCCTGGGAAATGTCTTCCTTCAGCTCGGCACGAGCGCCCGGGCGCTGCAAGAGGGCCAGGAGCTCTTTGCTCAACAGAAGCGAGGAGAGTGGAAACTGCGCTGACGATCCGTGCCGCGATGGCGGTCACGTAGGCATCGGCGGTGCCGGATACGTAGCTACGTGAGACCCAAGCGCAGTTCCTGCTTGAGTACCTTACCCATTGCGTTCCTGGGGAGCGCATCGACGACTTCCAACTGCTCGGGGCACTTCTGGATGGCCAGACCCTCAAGGCGGCAGTGGTCACGGATATCGCTTAGCTCCACTTCGCATCCTTTTCGCGGAACCACAACCGCCACGACGCGCTCTCCCGTGCGTGTATCTGGGAGTCCGAGGACGGCCGCCTCGGCGACGGCGGAATGACGGTAGAGCATTTCCTCGACCTCGACGGCGGAGATGTTCTCTGCATTCCGGATGATGATGTCCTTCAGACGCCCCGTGATGCGGACGTTTCCAGCGGCATCGATCGTGCCGAGGTCCCCGGTGTGGAACCATCCCTCGGGATCAAACGAAGTCTCGTCGAGCGCCGGATCGACATATCCGGAGAAGCATTGTGGACCTCGAAGGAGAAGTTCGCCCTCTTTCCCCGTTCCACAGACGTCTCCCTGCGCGTCGACGGTACGCACCGAGACACCCGGTGCTGGCCGTCCAACCGACGTTGTGAGGATCTCCACTGAGTCATCGGGTGCCGCGGACGTGGCGTTCGGGAACTCGGTGAGACCCCAGCTGCCGATGAGTGGCACGCCGAACGTCGCACTCATTTCGAGGTGTATCTCGCTGGGGACAGGGGCACCGCCGAAGGTTCCGAACCGCAGGTCGGGAAAGAGTGACGGATCGTTGCTCTCGCGCGCTGCGTCCAGGTACGAGCGGAAGAATGGGACGGCTGTGCCTAACGCCGTGGGCTTGTAGATGGCCATTCGGCGGGGAGTTTCCGCAGGGTCGAAGGCCTCGAAGAGGATGAGGTGGACCCCGCACCGAATGCTCGTCGCCAGGACCGATGCCCCACCAATATGGGTAATCGGCCAGGGGATTGGATAAACATCGCCCTCTCCGAATCCCATGAGTTCGAGCAAGGCGTTGGACGAGGCCATGATGCTGGTGTCCGTATGGCGAGCACCCTTGGGGTCGGCGGTGGTGCCGGACGAGTAGTAGATCCAGCGAGGAGCGTCTCTCGATGGCGATGGGGACTGCGCCGAGCTGTTCGGGTCTCTGGTGGGGAGATTGAGCCCGCGTCGGGATCCGCGAGTGCTCAGGTCATGCAGATCTATCTCCAACATGTCAAAGTCACCGGAAGTGGCAAGTTTGCGCGCCATGGCTCCGTGCGAAAATCCTCGCCACTCCTCCGGCACGATGAGTAGCTCTGTACCAACCTGTTGGGTGATGAACGACACCTCCCGCTCGCGCAGGATTGGGATCAACGGGTTCTGGACGGCGCCGATCCTTGCCAGCGCGACCAGGAGCACCGCGGCTTCGATCGTCGTTGGCAGCTGCCACGAGACGACGGTGTCGCTTGTGACCCCGCGATCCGAGAGCGCAGCGGCTGTGGCCTCCGCTTCGTCTCGGAGCTGGGCTCGTGTCAACGACCGGCCGTGATCGTCAGATACCACGGGGACGTCCGGTTGTTCGTCGGCCGCTTGAGCGACGAGCGACCAGAATGTCAATGGCAATGTCAATCCCATTATCCAGCTCCATCGGCGAGGCCGACGACCTCGCTGCGGTCACGAGGATCAGCGTCCTTGATCTCGGGGTCTCCCTCGAACATGAGGTCGATACTCTCGCTGAGATAGTCGTAGACCCCGGTGATGGGTAGACGCCCCGCGGACCATGCACGCAGCTGGCTGTCGAGGACGGCATCGACTGTCCGGACGATCGTTCGGGCACGACGCGGCTCCACACCCTCGAGCAGCTCCATGTAGACGCCCGATGTGGTCTGGTCCATTCTCTCGAGGATCTCCGTGGCGAAGGGGTCCGAGGACAACTCAAGTGACGCGATGAGCCGGGCCAGTTGAGGCTGATGCTGGAAAGCGCGAACCGAACGATGGAGTGCCTCGGTGAGCTTCTCGCGTGGCGACAGGCCTCGCGGTGGATGGCGAGCGAGGCTCGACTTGAGTGTGGCCGCCCATTTGACCAGTACCTCTGCGAAGAGATGCTCCTTCGACGAGAAGTAGTGGTACAGGGTGCCAAGCGCCACATCGGCTTCCTCGGCCACGTCCTTGATTTGGATGCGTTCGTACTCGTTGCGCTCCAACAGCGCGAGACCCGCGTCGATGATGCGCTGACGGCGTGCCAGCTGATCGTCAGTCAGCAGGCTCGGCGATACCGGTTCGGCCATGTCAGCCTCGTCCGGGAGGCTTCATCACGCCGATCCGTGGCATCGCAGCTCGTACTTGGCCGTGGAAGCAGTCACTAGAAGCCGAGTCTAGCTCTTGCGGGAAAACGGGGCAGTGGGCTAGGGAGGACATATTGAAACATAGTTCTATTTGGGCAGAGGGTGATGCTGACTGACCGAGCCGGCGTCGAGCGAGGCGGAGCACTGGCCATCCGTGAGAACACAGAGGTGGCGGCTCAGGTTCGGCTTCAACGGCTCTCGGTGCGATCAGCCCAGGGAGGATCGTTGATATCGCCCAGCTAGACGCGAATGGGGAGTTGCTGGTAGCCGCGCACAGTGCTGGTGTGGAGCGGGACAGAGTGCTCCTTGTCGACGGTCCAAGTCTTGTATCGCTTGACCGTCTCTTCGAGTGCGATCTTGCCCTCCATTCGGGCTAGCGCCGCACCCAGGCAGAAGTGAATGCCATAACCGAATGCAACGTGCAATCGGAAGTTACGGCGAATATCGAATTGATCCGCCTCGGGGTATACGCGTTCGTCGCGGCCCGCAGAGCCCGTCAGCAACAGCACCTTCGAATTGGCGGGGATGAGCTGCCCATGGAGTTCAACCTCTTGGGTCAGCCACCGACCCTGTACAGGTGACGGCGACTCGTAACGCAGAAGCTCTTCAACAGCGTTGGGTATGAGAGACGGATCCTCGACCAGCGCGGCCAGCTGCTCAGGATGATCAGCCAGAATGAGCCCGGCCCACCCAAGTAGGCGGGCAACAGTTTCCGTGCCGGCGCTGACCAGAAGGATTCCGAACGCCGTGCATTCTTCGGGGGTGAGGCGCCGCGGCGTGCCGTTGTTGCCGGGAATCTCGGCTTGCACCAGGTCGGTGAGCATGTCGTCCTGCGGTCTTTCTCCGCGTTCCTTGATCAGTTCCCCGAGGTAGTTGAAAAGCCAACCCGCTGACTGCATGGACATCTCGTTGCCCATCCCCACCCCGGGCTCAATATGGAACAGACCATCGATGTGGTGGCGGACGTCCTCGCGGTCAGAGGGTGGCACCCCGAGCAGCATTGCAATCACCGTGGCGGGGAGCCGGGCCCCGAAATCCTGTACATAGTCGAAACCGTTCTGTCCCTGCTGAGCATCGAGGAGACCCGCGCAGAGGGTTCGGATCTCATGCTCGAGCTCGGCCACGCGACGAGGCGTGAAGGCCTTCGACACCAGACGACGTAGAGCTGTGTGCTCCGGCGGGTCGAGGAAGATCATCATGCCCTCGGTTTGGGCCTCCTCGGTCATGCTCTCTAAGACGGTGGAGTGTGCAGAGCTGTAGCGCTGTGGATCCCGGTGGGCCCTGTCGATATCCTCAAAGCGACTCAAAGCCCAGAAGTCGTATTGCTCGTCGTAGTACACCGGCGCCTCGTCACGGAGCCGCTTCCACACCGGATGAGGATCGTCTTTGAGCGATTCGTCGAATGGGTCCCAACGCAGGTCGTCAGGTTGACCGGGGACTCTGCTCATCTCTCTATTGCCTCGTGCATTCGTGTCTCAATCATGCATCCCTCTGGTGCCAGTCTGCCGTGACCCGACTGCAGCCCGGTGCAGCCAGGCTAATTGGATATAATATACCCGATGGCGATCGTCCAAGAACCAGACGTCGACAAGATCCCCTGGATCGTGGACCTTGACGCGCATGTCGTCGAACCCCCGGACGTGTGGTCCAGCCGCCTTCCAACCCATTTGCGCGACACGGGCCCCCATATCGAATACATGCCCGGGGGGGTGCCCAAACTCGAAGGGGCGTCCTACGTTGAAGCTCCCGGCACGGCCGGCCCAGTGGTTGCCTGGTGGTGCTACGAAGATCATCGGGCCTCGGTCAAGCGCACCATCGCTGCCGCCGGCTTCCCAGCCGAAGAAGTGGTGCTGAAGGGAGTCACCTATGACGAGATGCGTCCGGGCTGTTGGCAGCCCAAGGCGCGCCTCGAGGACATGAGTCTCAACGGAGTGCAGGCCCAGCTCTGCTTCCCGAACTACCCCCGATTCTGCGGGCAACAATTCCTGTGGGGGAAGGACCGGACCCTCGCGCTGCTGTGCGTGGAGGCGTACAACGATTGGATGGTGGAGGAGTGGTGCGGTCCGAGCGAGGGCCGGCTGCTGCCGCTGTGCCTCATCCCGCTCTGGGACGTTGATCTCGCGGTGGCCGAGGTCGCGCGTAACGCGTCTCGCGGTGTGCGGGCTCTGGCCTTCAGCGAGCTTCCCACCTTCCTGGGCCTCCCCAGTATCTACTCGGGTTACTGGGATCCACTGTTCCGGCTCTGCCAGGAGACTGGGACCGTCGTCTGCATGCACGTGGGTTCGGGCACCAAGACGCCACAAACGTCGCCCGATGCACCGGACGCTGTGCCGGCAACCATTCTCTTTGGGAACAGCATCGGTGGGATGTCCGATTTCATGTTCTCCGGTGTTCTCGAACGCTTCCCGCAGCTCAAGCTGCTCTTCGCAGAGTGCCAGATCGGCTGGATCCCCTACCTGCTCGAGCGGGCCGATGACGTGTGGCTGACCCACCGAGGTTGGAGCAACTCGCAGCTGTACTGTCCCGAACCACCTTCCACTTACTATTACCGGCAGATCTGGAGTTGCTTCTTCAAAGATCCAGTTGGCATGGCGCTTCTCGACCGCGTCGGTCCGCGCAATGTTGTCTTCGAGACTGACTACCCGCACCAAGATGGCACCTGGCCCTATTCGGTCGAGGCGGCCGCTGAACAGTTCGGTGATCAGGCACCCGAGATCGTGAACCGCCTAGCGCGGGGGAACGCCATCGAGTTGCTTGGCCTCGACCTCCCGCTGGAGGCACCGCGGGTGTGAGGGTTAGGCGGTTGCCTTGGCCGCTATCGTGGCCAGGTCCACACCTTCACCGGTCCGCTCGAAGCGACCCTGATCGTACGAGCGGATGGACACGTCGTGTCCGATCGCCTCAGCTCGTAGCGCGCTCACTGTGCAGCGCTCCCGGGGTCGATGGGCGAGCGGATCAAAGGAGTACCAGCGACACGCATTCCCCCAGGAGATCTTCTCCATTTCATCGTCCGGTACGCCGGTCGCGACGTCAGCCAGTTCTTCGGGAGCCTGTGGCCATGACGAGTCGGAGTGGGGGTAATCGCACTCCCAGGCAATGTTGTCGATCCCGATCTGATGACGGAGCTGAATCCCGATCGGATCGGAAATGAAACACGTCAGGAAGTGCTCACGAAACACCTCGCTGGGCAACTTGGCGCCAAAGTCCTGCCCGGTCCACTTGTGGTGCATCTCATACGTCCGATCGACCCGGTCGAGGAAGTAGGGAACCCATCCCGTGCCTCCCTCCGAAAGAGCGATGCGAATGTCTGGGAAGGTCTTGATCACGCGAGACCAAAGCAAGTCTGAGGCGGCGCTGCAGATGTTCATGGGTTGGAGCGTGATCATCACGTCAACCGGGGCGTCCGGAGCGGTCACGGCGAGCTGGCCTGACGAGCCAAGATGGATCGACAAGACAACCTGCTCATCGCACAGCGCCGTCCACAGCGGGTCCCACGAAGGGTCATGAAAGCTTGGGTACGTGAGGGCGGCCGGGTTCTCGGTGAACGTTAGCGAGTGGCAACCTTTCGCCGCCACCCGGCGTATTTCCTCCGCGCAGAGCTCGGGATCCCAGAGGATGGGCAGTGCCATTGGGATGAACCGGCCGGGGTAAGAACCGCACCACTCGTCGATGTGCCAGTCGTTGTAGGCCCGCAGGACGGCAAGAGCCAGTTCCTTGTCACGGCACGCAGCGAAGAGGCGGGCACTGAAGCCGGGAAAGGACGGAAAGTTCATTGAACCAAGGACCCCACCAGCGTTCATGTCCTTGATCCGCTCATGCACGTCGAAACACCCCGGTCGCATCTCTTCGAACGCCGTCGGTTCGATGCCGTATTCCTCTCGAGGCCGGCCCGCCACGGCGTTCAAGCCGATGTTGGGAATCGTCTGCCCGTTGAAGAGCCATACGTCGCTGCCGTCGGGCAGCCGTTTGACCCTGGGGGCCTCGTCCTGAAACTTCGCAGGCAGTCGGCCCTCGAAGAGATTGGGTGGTTCGACCAGGTGGTCGTCCACACTGACCATGACGAGGTCGTCGGCGTCCATAGCGTCCCTTCCTGTTTAGTTGGTGTGCTCTATGAAGGCTGGTGGGAAGTGCTCAACCGCTACGGACCAACGATCCCCGTTCGCTCGGGAGCTACTCCGATGGTTCAAAGAGGCCCTCGAATTCGAGCTTCGCATTGCGTACTCGGCCGTAGAGCAGCCAATCCCCTCGGAACATCCCGTGCTCATATGGCGCGGCGGCTATGTGCGTGCGCGGCCCGCCGGTCGTGCTCGGCATGAATCGGATTTTCTCCAGCCCGTCCTTGAGCCCCGGCCCCGAGAGTGAAGGTGCCCGAAAGAGACCCTCAGCAAGCACGCGAGCCGTGTCGTAGGCCAAGACCGGGATTGCGTTGGGCCACATTGGTGGGTTTGCTTGATGTCGCTCGACGTACCGTTGATGAAATCCCTCGGTCAGGGGGTTGTTCGGGTCGAACTGGTCGATTCCCACCCAGCCTTCAAACTTGTCAAAGCCCATCAGGTAGAACATGAAGGCCGTACCCATGATCCTCGGCGGATCCCACGCCAATTCGTCGAGCGCCTTGCGGAGGAATCCTTGCGCCGCCAACATGCCGTATCCCATGTAGCAGAGTGCATCAGGATTTGACTGCCGAAGGTTGTCCAAGTTCTCCGTAAGATTCGCCGGGTTCTGGCTGACGGTCTCGAGCGCGACGATTTTCAGGTTGTGCCGGCGGCATTCTTGTCGAAAGAAGCGAAAGTACTCTTCGCCATTGGGTGACACTTCGCTGAGCACCGCGACGCGGTTGTACCCGTTGCGAGCAAGCCAGGAGACACAAAGCGCGGCGTCACCACCGCAGTCTCCGTTACCGAGCCGAAAGCAATAGTCGCCAGCCAGCCGCTCGGTGCCAGCCCAGCTGATGAGGGGGATTTTGAGCTCGTTCGCCAGCGGCGCGGCGACAATCGCGTTGTCGGAGCTGTACGCACCAGCGATGCCGATACAACCCTGGTCGACGAGATACTTGAACCCATCCGCGGTGTTGCGAGCCGAGCCGCGCGGCAAGCCGTTCTCCGCGTGGAGCACGAACTCCACCGGGCGATCGAGCAGGCCCTCCTCGAGTGCTTCATCGAACGCCATCCGGTGGATCTTGTTGTAGCCGCCTTCAGGACCGTCAAGCGCCGAACCAAGCCAGCCAATCTTGATCGGGTCTGGAGACCCCGCCCAACCGATTGCACTGTCTGCCATTGCGGGACTCCTTACATTCAGGTGCAGGCATGCCATGCCGCACTGGATCGACGGAAACAAATATAATGTACAATTCTTCTCGGCCGGAGGGCCGGAACGGTGACAAGCCTCCGGAAAGGAAGTTCGGTTGTCTGAGCCCGTCATCCAGCGCCCGACCCTCAGCGGGCTTTGCCGCGCGGAACCACAATTTGCCGAAACCGCTAGCGCCGAGCTGCCCTCTCGTATTGCCGCGTCATGACGGACTCCACGGGCAGCCTGGCGGAATTGTTGACGGCGCATCCGTTCTCCGATGGTGAAGCCCTGGTCAGCACTCTGGATCGGACCGTCACGGCAGGCACGGCGCGAGAGGAAGCCGCTCGAATAGGTGCTGGGCTGGGATCCGCTGGGGTCGAGCCTGGCCAGGCCGTGGTTGTCCAGCTGCCCAACGGACCCGAGTTTGTGTTCGCCATGTTCGGCGTCTGGCTGGCCGGCGCGGTGTTCGTACCGGCGAACGCCCGACAGCCACGGACCGAGCTGGACCACGTCCTCTCGGCCACGGCGCCCGCATGCGTGATCGACACGGCTGGAGTCCACGTCTCGGGCCTGTCGCCCACCCTCTACGAGCCCGATACGGCCTTTGTCACCTGGACGTCGGGAACCACGGGGAAACCGAAGCCGATCCTGCAGACGCACACCGGGTACCTGGAACTGCTGGACCGCGTCCTCGGTCCACTGCGGGGCCGGCCCGCCGATCCGGCTCGGCCACCATCGCCCAACCTGGTACCCGTGTCGCTGGCGCTCAACGCCGGGATCTACAACGTGTTGTTCGGTCTGCGGGCCGGAGCTTCCCTGGTGCTCATGGATCGCTTCAGCACAGCGGAGTTCGCCATCCTGGTCGGTCGGTTTTCCATTCGTTCCACCGTCCTACCGCCGGCAGCCATGGTGATGCTCGCCGACGACGTCAACGTGGCCGATCTCACGCCGCTCCGCTACGTGAGGAGCATCACGGCGCCGTTGTCGCCCCTCGCGGCGCGGCGCTTCACCGAGAAGTTCGGCGTCACGGTGCTCAACGGCTATGGCCAGGCTGAGATCGGAGAGGTCATTGGATGGACAGCGGGCGATGCGCGGGATCATCCCGAAAAGATCGGGGCGGTTGGGCGGACCCATCCCGGGGTGGCCATAAAGGTGGTGGGGGAGGACCGGTCGGTGGCACCCGTCGACACGGTGGGGGAACTTCTGGTGAAACCGCCCCGTATGGCCTCGGGCTACGCGGACGGGGACAGTCTGGACGATCGCCTTGATCCGGAAGGTTACGTCCGCACTGGGGACTTTGCCCGCATCGACGGTGACGGCTTCGTCTGGATCGAAGGCCGGGTCGGCGATGTCATCAATCGCGGAGGGAACAAGGTCTTCCCTGGGCAAGTCGAAGAGGTCCTCCTCCTCTCATCCGGCGTGAGAGAGGTGGCCGTCGTCGGTCTCCCCGATGAACGCCTCGGTGAAGTGCCGGTCGCCTTCGTCGTGGGTGACGCGTCAAACGTCGAGCTCGGTCAACTGTGCCGAGACCACCTCGTGGCGTACAAGATTCCGGTGGCCTTTCGGCGCTTGGACGCGCTGCCGAGAAGCGAAGTTGGGAAGGTGTTGCGCCGCGAGCTCGTCCTGATGGGAGCAGCGAGCGAGTCTGACACCACTTCGGACCCTTCCGGCCAGAAGGGGTAGTTCGAGCCCTTCTGGCGGCGGTCGCCTCAGCCGTTCCAGTCCTCGGTGCGATCGGCGCGAGATGGTTGACGACCCAGACGCATAGGCGAAAGTGCCGAGTCCGCGAGCAAGATTCGGGAGACGCGCTCGGTCAACGCGAGGTTCTGCGCCTCCAGCTCGACCAGTCCCCGGTGGTGTCGCCGTGCCTTCTCGCGGTTGGCCCAGTCCTGCCACGTGGGTATGGCCCAGAGCAGGAAACACTCGCTGTCATCGACAAGAGCAGTCTCCCAGGCTCCGGCCAGAACCCACCCGAACTCTTGCATCACCGGGACGACGTCGCGGTGAACGAACTCCAAGTAGGACGCGGAACTCCCTCTGGGCACCTGGATCTGCTCGTGCGCATAGACATCACCTCGTATCCCCGCCGAGCACGCCTGCTCAATCGTGGGCATCCACGGAGCTGGGACCAACAGACGGTCAACACCCCCGGCCCTGAGCTCGGCTGCCGCCGCCCACCAGGCGGCAAGCTTCGGGTCCTGGAGATCGCGGTGGCCCAGTTCATGGCCAAAGGACCGGGCTAGGCCGTCGAATCCGTCTTCTTCCCACAGATTGACCACCTGTGGCCACCGTCCCGTACTGCCCACGACGCCCCACACGCCATAGCAGAGCTGGTGCCGGTCCTCCAGCGCCGTCGGGCTCCAATTCGCCGTCATGTGGTACATATAGCGCCCACGGTTATGGCCAATGATGTCGATGTACTCGTGGATGTAGACCTTGTCGTTGACGGGCAATTGCACTCCGGTCATGGCTGACTCGCTGCGGCCGCAGAGAGGTATGGGAGCTTCATTCCAGCAATGCCCGATGGGACTGGGCGGAGACGTGTCAATCTTCGTGCGGTTCTGACTCTGGCGGGGCCGGTGTTCGACGATTCGACCGTCAGGCGGTTGCTTCCACCGACTCGAACAAGGAGCGCTCCCGGAAGAGCTGTGTCACCTTGTTCCCCACGTTGCGCATCATCTTGACGTATTCGGCTGCCGCCTTCTCGCCGTCCCCTTGCTTCATCGCTCGAGTGATTGCGGCGAGCCCGCGGCTCTCGACTTCCACCGCCTCAGGAACCTCTTCGAAGAAGTTTCCGGGCACGAGGGCGGACATCGCTCGAAGCGCCACGTTGATGCGCGGTGATGCTGCGCCTTTCACGATCAGGCTGTGGAATGCAATGGAAAGATCATAATGATCCGCCGCTGTCGTGGCTTTGGCGAACTGGACCTGGATCTCTCCCAGTTGTTGCGGCAGATCCTCGCTTGCACGCGCCAGGGCACGCTTGGCTGCGAATCCATAGATCAAACCGAACAGTTCGTAGTGGTCATGAACCGTCGGTTCATCGAGCGCGTTGATAAAGGCGCCCCGGTGCATTTCGTTGGTGACCCATCCCTCGCGCTCGAGCACGATGAGCGCTTCGCGCACTGGTATCCGACTCACGCCCAGGTCTTGGGCAATCGCATCCTGGGGAACCCGCATGCCGGGGCGCAGCTCGCCCTCGAAGATCAAGCTTCGGACGTGTGACGCGATGTGCTCCCCACTCGGCGTGCGGACGAGCTTTGCTTGGCGACTTCCGTTCGAGCGGCCCTTGGTTGCAGTGCGGGAACTAGAAGTGGACGATGGCATGCGTATATCTTATGCGAACCGACGCACCAGCCGGCCGATCTCTGCCCTCGCTGCTCCCGGCATTGCGCAGCAGGGCCGCGTAGGTCCATCTGGCCCGGCCTTCCGAGCCAACGACATGATAAAATATACAATCGGACGAAATGGGACACGTGGCCGATGTGCTCGTGGACGAGGCCCGAAGGGTGGGTCACAACCGGTGAGCGATATCGGAACCAGGACGGGTGACGATGAGCCCGCTCCGGCGGAGCCCATGAATCGGATCAACTGATGACGGAGCCGCTCACGATCCCAGACTCCCACGCCGGCGCCGACGGGCTCGTCTCTGTGCCGTCGGACGCCTCCATCGATGATGTCGTCGCGTTGGTGCGAGCCTGGATCGCGTCGGCCGTACCCGCGGCATGGGTCGAGGCCGGCCGTCGCGGCGGGCCGGCCGCTGTTCGTGAGGTCCGGACCCGGGCGGAGTATGAGGCGTGGTATCCCGTCTTTGGAAGATCTGGATTGGTTGCCGCCACGTGGCCTCACGCGTACGGCGGGCTCGATCTGTCACGGGAGGCCGCCCGGCAGGTCGAGCAGGAGCTCAGTCCGTTCAACCTGGGGCGTCTCAACCCCCTCGGGCTCAACCTGGCTGCGCCCGCCCTGTTCGCGCACGGGACTGAGGAGCAGCGACTTCGATTTCTCCCTCCGATCGTGCGGAACGAGGAAGCCTGGTGCCAGCTCTTCAGTGAGCCAGGGGCCGGGTCCGACCTCGCATCACTGGCCACCAGGGCAGAGCATGACGGAGATGACTGGGTTGTCACGGGACAGAAAGTGTGGACCACATGGGCGCACCTCTCTGACTGGGCCGTGCTGCTTGCCCGGACCGATGTCGATGTCCCCAAGCGGCAAGGGCTCACGTATTTCCTGATCGATCTACACCAGCCCGGTGTCGAGGTTCGCCCGTTGCGTCACATGGGCGGTGAGATCGACTTCAACGAGGTCTTCCTCGAGGGCGCCCAGGTTCCAGATGGGTGTCGGGTGGGTGAAGTCGGTGCGGGGTGGAAGGTGGCCAACTCCACTCTGTCAGGGGAACGCCAAATGGTGTCGGGCGCGGGCTCGGGAGGTGTGGACCGGATCGGAGGCTCGGGTGTTGGCTATCTCATTCGGTTGGCGAAGCGCCAAAGCGCCGAAGGGGGACCGGGCGGGTGGGAGGATCCCGTGCGCCGCGACGAGATCATGCGCCTCTACTGTGAGGAGCGCGTCCGGGAATGGACGAACCAGCGGGTGCGCAGCCAAGCCCGCGCCGGGCGCCCCCCCGGCCCCGAGAGCTCGGTGGGCAAGGTCCACCAAGGTGAGCTCAACCAGCGCGTCCAGCTTGCGGCCACGTCGGTGTTGGGTGTGAGGGCGACGGCCTGGGAGGGGGACCTCGGCGACTATGCCGCCTCATTGCCCTACGAGGTGAGGGGGATGCTCCGCAGCCGCGCCAACACCATCGAGGGCGGGACCACCGAGATCAACAAGAACATTCTCGGGGAACGCGTCCTCGGCTTGCCCCGCGAGCCAGACCCGTATGCATCTCGCCCGTGGCGGGAGGTGCCGCGCAGTTGAAAGAGTTCTCCACACTGCTGGTCGAGCGCGAGGGCCCGGTCGGATGGCTTATCTTCAATCGCCCCCAGTCCGGCAACGCCATGGATGCGCTCATGCTCGACGAGCTGGAGTCGGCCTGGCGTGAGTTGGACGAGGATCCCGCGGTACGGGTGATCGTGAACACGGGCGAGGGCGGGGTCTTCCAGACCGGCCTCGATGTGGTCCAACTCAGTCGGGATCCTGACGCACTTCGGAAGCAGTCCGGGCGGACGCGCCGTGCCGAGTTGCGCTTGACATCCTGGCAGAACGCGGTGTGGAAGCCGGTCATCGCGGCGGTGAACGGAATGTGTGTCGGTGGCGGGCTGCATTTCGTGGCCGACGCCGACATCGTGCTGGCGGCGTCTGACGCAACCTTCCTCGATACGCACGTGTCGGTGGGACAGGTGGCCGCCTACGAGTTGATCGGACTGGCCCGACGCATGCCCTTCGAGGCGGTCCTGCGCATGGCGCTGGTCGGACGGCACGAGCGCATGTCGGCTGACCGCG
>Ga0182024_10002575_pt1 | contig 44720 bp, 33 predicted proteins | sample P32metaG_FD_120480 | JGI IMG/M metagenome (GOLD analysis project Ga0182024, IMG submission 120480) | Permafrost microbial communities from Stordalen Mire, Sweden - P3-2 metaG (Illumina Assembly) | ecosystem: Environmental > Terrestrial > Soil > Wetlands > Permafrost | place: Sweden: Stordalen... | reverse complement strand
CGCCACGTTTCCCGAAGACGCGTGACCTGATAAGAGCTTGCCCTCGACGAGTGGCCCGTCATTGGTCTGTCCGCTGTCTTTTCCTGAGATCCCTTGACTTCATCCATAGGAGCGTCGGTTCGGAGCGACCCCATCCACGAGTGTCAAGCGACCCATTGTGGGCGGTTGCCAGCATTATCCAACCACGGTCACCGACCATCGATCACTGGCCTGGAGGCGGCTGAACCCACCTATGGAACGGTCGCCAGACCCAAGAACGCGCTTCCCCGAAACCCCGGAATCCGCACCGAACACCAAGGGGACGGCAGTCCTCAGGGATACCATGCCTGGATTATCCGGTCGGAACTTTCTTGTGCATCTGACACTGGCCCGGTGACCAGATGGCCCCGACGGTTGCGGCCAGCCCTACTGCTCGGCCAGGATGGCCGCCAGTTCGGCCAGGGGATCGCGCACGACCGGCCCGGTCACCTCGACGACGGCCCGCTTGATCCTCCCGTTGAAGGCGAACGGCGCCCGGTAGCCCTCGCCGATGGCCGGACCCCACTCGTAGCCGCAGGTGAGACCCGCCCCTACCCCGTTGAACCCGGCGGGGGTGAAGCGCTCGATGACCCCTTCAGCCACGACCGCCCCGTCGCAGTGCAGGGCCCCGGTCCCACCCGCCCCCTCGTCCTTTTCGAAGCTGAACCCGAGCGTGTGGGCTCCGGGGATGAGCGGCTCGGGGGCGGCGAGGAGGTAGCGGGTTTTGCCGTACAGATTGTGCACGTAGCGCAGCCGGCCGTCCAGCAAGTGCAGCGACCATCCTCCGAGGGCTGAGCCGAGTGCGATCAGAGCCCCCTCAGGGGTCTCGTCCTCGGCCACCACCACGTCGACCCAGACGGCGTGGGAGCGGTTCCGCACGTTGGCCGCCACGTGTTCGGGCACCTGGGCGCCCCCCTGGAAGTAGCGGTACCTGGTGCGCGGGGCCCGATGGTCGGGCTTGGGGTGGGTGAGGGTCCAGAGCACCCGGTTGTCGAGGGGGAGGACCTGGTTGCGCTCCGCCTCGTCCCACCAGCGATCGACCATCTCGGCCAGTCGCTCGGGTTGCTCGGCCGCCAGGTCGGTGGTCTCGGAGAGATCTTCGGCCACGTGGTAGAGCTCCCAGACATCGTCGTCGAACGGGGCGTTGGGGTTGAGCCCGTCGCCGTAGATGGGGCCGACCGGGTGGAAGGTCACTGCCTTCCACCCATCGTGATAGATGGCCCGAGAGCCGAACATCTCGAAGTGCTGCGTCACGTGCCGTCCCGGCGCGGCCTCGCCGGGAGAACCCAGCAGGTAGGCGAAACTGATGCCGTCGATCGAGGACTGGGGCACCGAGTCGACCGCTGCAGGCGGCTGGACCCCGCACAGCTCGAGCACGGTGGGGAGCACGTCGACGGCATGGACGAACTGGTGACGGACGACGCCCGCAGCGTCGAGGGGACCGGCGGGCCAGTGCACGATGCACGGGTCGGCCACCCCGCCTTCGTGGACCTCGCGTTTCCATCTCTTGAAGGGGGTGTTACCGGCCATCGTCCAGCCCCACGGGTAGTTGTTGTGAGTGAGCGGGCCACCGATCTCCTCGATGCGCTGGAACATCTCGCCCAGGCCGGCCGGGTCAAGGTTGGAGAGCCGGACGTCGTTGATCGATCCCTCGGGGCCGCCCTCGGCGCTGGCCCCGTTGTCCGAGACCAGCAGGATCAGGGTGTCGTCGAGCTCGCCCAGTTCCTCGAGGAAGCCGACGAGGCGGCCCAGCTGCTCGTCGGTGAAGGAGAGGAAGGCGGCGAAGCATTCCATGAAGCGGGCGGCCACCGCCCGCTGCTCGTCCCCGAGGCGCTCCCAGGCCGGGACCCAGCTTGGACGGGGCGACAGGGCGGTGCCCGGGGGGATGATCCCGAGTTCGAGCTGGCGGGCGTGGGCCCGGGTCCGCCACTCGTCCCAGCCGCCGTCGAACTGGCCGCGGTAGCGCTCGATCCACGGGCGGGGGGCCTGGTGGGGCGAGTGGCACGCCCCCGTCGCGAAGTACAAGAAGAAGGGCTGGTCGGCCTCGACCGCCCGCAAGTCGCCCAGGAAGGTGATCGCCTGGTTGACCAGGTCGGCGCTGAGGTGGTAGTCGTCGCCCGGCTCCTGGGGCGGCTGGACCGAGTGGTTATCGTGGTAGAGGGCGGGGACGAACTGGTGCGTCTCACCACCGTGGAAGCCGTACCACCGGTCGAACCCCCGACCGGTGGGCCAGGTGGCCCGGGGGGCGGCCATCGACGTCTCGTCTTCGGGGGTGAGGTGCCACTTCCCGACCGCGTAGCTGGCGTACCCGTTGGCCCGGAGGATCTCGGAGAGGTAGCCGTTCTCCTTGGGCGGACTCCCCCAGTAGCCGGGGAACCCGCTGGCCAGGTCGGCCACCCGTCCCATGCCGCTGCGGTGGTGGTTGCGCCCGGTGAGCAGGCAGGCTCGGGTCGGCGAGCACAGGGCGGTGGTGTGGAAGTTGGCGAGCCGCACCCCGCCTTGGGCGAGCCGGTCGATCGTCGGGGTTGCGATGTCCGAGCCGTAGCACCCGAGCTGGGCGAAGCCCACATCGTCGAGGACGACCAGGGCCACGTTGGGGGCACCCTCGGGGGGACGCGGTTCCGGTGGCCACCAGGGCACCGAGTCCCGCCAGTCCCGACCGATCCGTCCCCCGAACTCGATTGGCGTCATCGCTGCTCCTTTCGGCGCCAGCATGCCATCGCCCGAGCAGGTGAAGCAGGTGTGACCTGGGCGGGACGCTCGGGTGCCGGGTGTCCGGCCAGGGGCCCGGGCCTCGACCATTAGGCTCCGCGGGACGTGAGACGAGACGTGGGACACGGTGCCGCCGCCGGGTAGGGGCGGGATGGGCGGCGGCGGCTGGATGGGCATGCGCTCGTTCCGCCAGGACCGCTCGGTCCTCCAGCACCGGGTGAAAAAGGGCACGACGAGGCGGATGCTGCAGTTCGCCGTCCCCTACCGCCGGATCCTCATCTTCTTCCTGGTGGTGGTGGTCCTCGACGCGGCCGTCGCCGGGGTGAACCCCCTGATCCTGCGGGCCCTCATCGACAAGGGGATCCTGGACAAGAACTCGGCCCTGGTCGTCCAGTTGGCCCTGCTGGCCGCCGGGCTCGCCATCGTCGACGCCGGGCTCTCGCTCTACGAGCGCCGGGTCTCGGCCCTGGTCGGCGAGAGCCTGATCTACGACATGCGCTCCAAGGTGTTCCGCCACATCCAGCAGATGCCGCTGGCCTTCTTCAGCCGCACCCAGACCGGAGCCCTCGTGAGCCGGCTCAACAACGATGTCATCGGGGCCCAGCAGGCCTTCACGGACCTGCTCTCCAACGTGGTCGGCAACCTGGTCACGGTGGCGATCGTGCTCGTGTTCATGTTCATCCTCAGCTGGCAGATCACCCTGATGGCCCTGGTCCTGCTCCCACTCTTCCTGATCCCGGCCCGCATCGTCGGGCGCAAGCTCGGGGCGATGACCCACGAGGGCTACAACCTCAACGCCGAGATGAACATGGTGATGAACGAGCGCTTCAACGTCTCGGGCGCCATGCTGGTCAAGCTCTTCGGGCGGCCCGAGGAGGAGGCCGAGGCGTTCGAGAAGAAGGCCTCCCGGGTGCGCGACATCGGGGTGGCCCAGGCCCTCTACGCCCGGCTCTTCCTGGTGGCCCTCACCCTGACGGCGGCCCTGGCCACGGCCTTCGCCTACGGGTTCGGCGGGGTTGAGGCGGTGAACGGCACCCTGGCCGTGGGCACCGTGGTTGCCCTGACCGCCTACCTGGCCCGGCTGTATGCACCACTGACCCAACTCTCCAACGTCAACCTCGACGTCATGACCGCCCTGGTCTCCTTCGAGCGGGTCTTCGAGGTCCTCGACCTGGTCCCGATGATCGACGAGCGCCCCGACGCCGTCGCCGTCCCCCGCGGCCCCGCCGCCATCGAGTTCGACCACGTGGACTTCTCCTACCCCACCGCCGAGGACGTCTCCCTGGCCTCACTCGAGGCGGTCGCCGTGCTCGAATCCGCGCCCCGGCGCGAGGTGCTGCACGACGTGTCCTTCCGGGTGGAGCCGGGCCAGATGGTGGCGCTGGTCGGGCCGTCGGGGGCCGGCAAGACCACCATCTCGAGCCTGGTCCCCCGGCTCTACGACGTCTCGGGCGGGGCGGTGCGCATCCACGGGGTCGACGTCCGGGGGGCCACCCACTCGTCGCTGCGCGACGCCGTGGGGGTCGTGACCCAGGACCCGCACCTCTTCCACGAGACCCTGCGGGCCAACCTGCTCTACGCCCGGCCCGAGGCGACCGACGGGGAGCTCCTCGACGCGCTGGAACGGGCCCAGATCCTGCCCCTGGTCGCCTCGTTGCCCGACGGGTTGGACACGGTGGTCGGTGAGCGGGGTTACCGGCTCTCGGGCGGTGAGAAGCAGCGGGTCGCCCTGGCCCGCCTGATCCTCAAGGCCCCCGACGTGGTGGTGCTGGACGAGGCCACCGCCCACCTGGACTCCGAGTCCGAGGCGGCGGTGCAAGAGGCGCTGCGCGTCACCCTGGCCGGGCGTACCTCGCTCGTGATCGCCCACCGCCTCTCGACCGTGCGCGATGCCGACCTCCTACTCGTCGTCGACGACGGCCGGGTGGTCGAGCGGGGCACCCACCGCGAACTGCTGGCCGCCGGCGGCCTGTACGCCGAGCTCTACCGGACCCAGTTCGCCGACCAGGCCGAGGACCCGGTCCCACCGCTCGAGCGCACCCCGTGAACCCGGCCGCCTAGGCCGAGGAGCCGGCCGAGCGTCGCTGACCCGGGGACCCCGGGACCGTCCCGCGGGCCAGGTCGGGGAAGACCCGGGCGACCTTGTCCACCAGGTACTCGCCGTAGGTCCCCGAGAAGCCGTGGACGCTGGCGTGGTCCCACCGCTCCCCCGCCGCCCCGTCGGGGGGCCGGGGGACGACCGGGAGCCGCTCGACCACGGCGTCCCACGAGGGGTCGAGGAAGAAGGGGAAGGACAGTCGGTCCTCGCCGGTCACCGGCACCCGGTGCGCCGTCGAGCGGTAGCGACCGCCGGTCAGGCGCTCGAGCATGTCGCCCAGGTTGCAGACGAGGGCGTCACCGAGCGGTGGCGCCCCGATCCAGCCCCCCGGGGTCCGGACCTCCAGGCCGCCATGGCCGTCGGTGCCGAGCAGGGTCAACAGGCCGTAGTCGGTGTGCTCGGCCACCCCCCACCGACCGTCGTGGTCGGGGGCGCCGGGCGGGTAGCGGAAGATCCGGAAGAGCAGGGTCGGGTCGGCCGTCAGGTGGTCCCCGAACCAGTGCCGGTCCAGGCCGAGGGCGACGGCCACCGCCCCCAGGATGGCCTGGCCCAGCCGGGCCATCTGGTCCATGTAGGCGAGCACCGCGTCGCGCAGCCCGGCCGGACGGCGCGGGAAGAGGTTGGCGCCGTGCAACGGCCGGCCGGCGGCCACCCTCGGGTCCTCGGGCCCGAGCTCGGACCCGAAGTAGAGGCCCTCCTTGGCGTCGGGGACCCCCGCCGTCAGCTCGCCACCGACCGGGAACCACCCCCGCCAGGCGGGCCCGGCCCGGGCCATGGCGATGCGGGACTTCTCGTCGGCACCCAGGGCGAAAAAGCGGCGGGCCAGGTCGTCGAGCCCGGCCCGCAGGGACGGGTCGACCCCGTGGCCGGTCACGTAGAAGAAGCCCACCTCGCGGCAGGCCTCGTCGACGGCGAGGGCCGTGTCGACCAGGTCGCCCGCACCCTCGAGGAGTGGGCCGGCGTCGACGACCGGCAGCCGGTTCACCGCGTCAGCCGGGCCGGAACCGCCCGGGCCACCGGCGGCGGCACTACCCGCCGTCGAAGAAGCGGTCGTGGACCTCGGGGTCGTCGGGCAAGTCCCAGAAGTCGGTGATGCGCCCGTCGGGGCCGATGGCGAAGAGGTGCACCTCGTTGACGTCCAGGGAGGCGCCGTCGGGACGGCTGGCCGTCTCGCGCAGGACGGCCACCCCGTGGTGGTCGTCGGCGAAGATACTGGCGATCTCCAGCTTCTGGGTGCCCCCGGTGAGCTCGAACGTGGCGATGAGGGCGGCCGTGATCTCGTCGACCCCCCGGTGGTCGCCGCCCAGCGGGGGCGCCCCGTTGAGGTGGAACACCCCGTCAGGGGCCATGTCCTTGAGGGCCGCCTGCAGGTCGGCGGCCTCGAACGCCGCGTAGGCGTCGCGGATCTTCGAGACGTTGGGATGCTCGGCCACGGCCTCCTCCTCTGACGCGCCGACTCTACGCCCATCCCGGGCCCCCGTCCGGGGTCGAGGCGCAGCCCGAACCGGCTCCGCTCGGCGGGCCGGGCCGGCGTCAGCCGGTCGAACGGCGGTGTCGGGGCTCGGGCGTTGCGCACCCCGGGAACGGTCCCCCACGGCCGTCCAGCCCGCCGCCGGGCCCCGGCTCCTCCTCAGGGACGGCGGAGGACGGCGGCCAGCTGGTCGGCCACCGGGACGAACTCGGGCATCACGAAGTCCCGACGCAGCCAGTTGCCCCCGTCGACCACCAGGGTGTGGCCGGTGACGAAGGCGGCGTAGGGGGAACAGAGCCAGGTGACGGCCCAGCCCAGCTCGTGCAGGCGGCCGAGCCGGCCGGCGGGGGATCGGCGGGCGTCGACCCCCTCGCCCTCGGGTCGCAGAGCCTTGAGGTCCTCGCGCATGTCCTCGTGGGGAAAGAGGCCCGGGGCCAGGGCATTGACCCGGACCCCGTCGGGGGCCCATTCCACCGCCAGCGACTTGGTGAGGTTCCCCACCCCGGCCTTGGCCGCCGCCGAGTGGGCCATGCCCGGGCCGCCGGTGAAGGACTGGGTAGCCAGGATGTTGCAGATGGCGCCGGGCTGGTCCGCCGCCTTGGCCCGCCGGTGGAGCTCCTGGCTGCAGAAGAAGGTGCCGTCGAGCACGATGCGGGCCACCGCCCGCCAGGCGTTGGGGCTCATGTCTTCGGCCAGGACCGGGAAATTCGCCGCCGCGTTGTTGACCAGGACCCGGACCGGGCCCAGCTCCGCCTCCAGCCGATCGAAGGCGGCGGTGACCTGGTCGGCCTCCCGGATGTCGGCGCCGGCGTGGGCGGCCCGACCCCCGACCGCCTCGACCGCGGCCACCCCGGCCAGCCGGTGCTCCTCGCTGCGGGACAGGATCCCGATGGCCGCCCCGGCCCGGGCCAGCTCGACGCCGATGGCCCGGCCGAGCCCGGTGCCACCCCCGGTCACCACGGCGGTGGTGCCGGCGAAGGTCCCCTCGGGGAGCATCGGGCGCCCGGCGCCCGGCGGCTCGGGCAGCCCGCTCACTTGCCCTCGAACCGGACGGCTTGCTTCTTCGCCTTGGCCGCGTAGCCGGCGGTCATGTCGTCGGAGACGAATTCGACCGACGCGCTCATCGCCTCGAACTTCAGGGCCTCGGCGAGGCCGCGGTAGGCGAAGGCGTCCACCGTGCGCTTGATGCTCTGGACGGCGAGCGGCGCGTTGGCAGCGATCTCGGCCGCCAGCCCCATCGCCGTGGGGAGGAGCTCGTCGGGCGCCGTGACCTGCTGGACGATCCCCAGCCGCTCCGCCGTCGCCGCGTCGATCCGCCGGCCGGTGAAGGCCAGCAGCTTGGCCCAGCCGGCCCCCACCTCATGGGCCAGCCGGAGGTCGCCCCCGGCGTCGATCGACACCCCGACCGTGGCCTCGGGGAGGGCGAACACGGCGTCGGTGGCGGCCACCCGGATATCGGCCATCAGGGCCAGCTCGAAGCCGAAGCCCAGGCAGTAGCCCTGGACGGCGCACACGATGGGCTGGGGTAGCTCGGAGAAGACCCGGAAGCGCTCGTGCACCCAGCGGATGCCCTCGTAATAGTTGCGGACCTTCTCGGCCGGTGAGCGCCCGGTCACCCGGTCCTCGGGCATGCCCAGGTCCACCCCGGCGCAGAAGGCCCGACCCTCGCCGCGGACCACCACCACCCGGATCTGGTCGTCGAAGCGGATCTGGTCGGCCCGGGCCCCGAGCTGGCGCGACGCCTCCCAGCTCCAGGCATTGAGCTTGTCCGGGCGGTCCAGGGTGAGGACCCCGATGCCATCGTCCACGTCCAGGCGCAGCTGCCACTCGTCCTCGGCGATCACCGGCGATGTCCGAAAGGGCATGGATCCTCCGTCTCCCGGGCCCCGGTCGGGACACGGACCGGCGGGCCATGGGCCGCCGGGCGCCCGAGTATCGCGCCGGGGATCGGCCCGACGCCGGGCCGCCCCGTTGGGCAGGGGACGCCCGACGAATTAGAATCGGTTCTCGTTTCGGCCGTGGTGGCCGGACCCGACCGGAGGTACCCCGTGCACAACGAGCTCTGCGAACGCCTGGGCATCGAGTTCCCGATCTTCGCCTTCACCCACTGCCGCGACGTGGTCGCCGCGGTGACCAACGCCGGTGGCCTCGGTGTCCTCGGCGCCGTCGGCTTCAGCGCCGACGAGCTCGAGACCGAGCTGGCCTGGCTCGACGAGCACGTGGGCGACCGCCCCTACGGCGTCGACATCGTGATCCCGGGCAAGTACGAGGGCATGGGCGAGCTCGACCCGGTCAAGCTCGAGGCCGAGCTGAAGGCGATGGTGCCCGAGGGCCACCGCAAGTTCACCAAAGACCTGCTGGCCGAGCACGGCGTGCCCGAGCTGCCCGAGGGCCCCCGCCGGGAGCTGCTCGGGTGGACGGCGGCCACCGCCGCCCCCCAGGTCGAGGTGATCCTCCAACACCCCAAGGTGAAGCTGGTGGCCAACGCCCTGGGCACGCCGCCCGACGACGTCATCGAACACGTCCACTCGTCCGGCCGCCTGGTGGCCGCCCTGGCCGGGTCGGTCAAGCACGCCGTCAACCACAAGAACGCCGGAGTGGACATCGTGATCTGCCAGGGGAGCGAGGGCGGCGGCCACACCGGCGACGTCGGCAGCATCGTGCTGTGGCCCGAGGTCATCGACGCCGTCGCCCCCACCCCGGTGCTGGCCGCCGGGGGTATCGGCGGCGGTCGCCAGATGGCGGCGGCGATGGTCCTGGGGGCGGCCGGGGTGTGGACCGGCTCGCTCTGGCTGACCGTCGAGGAGGCGGACGTCCCGCCGGCCCAGATGGAGACCTACCTGTCGGCCACCAGCCGGGACACCGTGCGGTCCCGGTCGTTCACGGGCAAGCCCTGCCGCCTCATCCGCAACGACTGGACCGACGCTTGGGAGCGGCCCGACACCCCCGACCCTCTCCCGATGCCCCTCCAGATGATGGTGGCGATCGAGGCGGTGTCGCGCGGCCACCGCTATCCCGAGCAGGCCAAGAAGGTCAGCTTCAACCCGGCCGGCCAGGTGATCGGGGCGGCCACCAAGGTCCGCAAGTCCCGCGACGTGATCCTCGAGATGGTCGACGAGTACATCGACGCCGTCGGCCGGGTCAGCCTGGTCGACTGACGGTCGACCGCCGGTCGACCGCCGGTCGACCCGGGGCCCTGGTGCGACGGGGGGAGCTCCCAGGCTCCTGCTACCTGGAATAGCCTCGGCCGGCGGGCGCACGGCCCGCCACCGACGACGGGCCAGTGGACCGGGGGCGACCAATGGAGTTGCACGAAGCGCTGTACACCACCCGGGCCATGCGGCGGGTGCGCCCGGACCCGGTGCCCCTCGACGTGCAGTCCCGCATCCTCGACGCGGCCATCCGGGCCCCGAGTGGGGGCAACCAGCAGAACTGGCGGTTCTTGCTGGTCGACGACCCGGCGACCAAGGCCGTCCTCGGCCCCCTCTACCGCGACGCCATGACTCAGCTCTGGCAGACCATCTACGCCCCCCAGGTGGCGGCGGCCCGGGAGCACCCCGACAACCCGGCCAGCACCCAGTTCGACCAGGTGGCGCGCTCGGCCCAGTGGCTGGCCGACCATTTCGAGGAGGTGCCGCTCTTCCTCTTCCCGTTCTGCCAGCACGACCCGACCGGTGGCTCGATCTACCCGGCGGTCTGGAGCGCCATGCTGGCCGCCCGGGCCGAGGGGGTGGGCAGCTGCCTCACCGTGGTGCTGGGGGTCTTCCATCTGGCCGAGACCCTGGCCGCCCTCGGTGTCCCCACCGACCAGGGCTGGCAGCTGTCGGGCTGTGTCAGCTTCGGCTACCCGACCGGCCGCTGGGACGTCGCCCGGCGCCGACCGGTGGCCGACGTCACTTACCGCAACCAGTGGGGGCGCACCTCCGGCCTCGACGTCGCCGAGCCCCTCTGGCCCGGACCGCGCTGACCCGGGGTGAAGCGCCCGCCCTCCACCCGGTCCGGCGTCAGCGCGCTCGTCATTATCGCCGTGGTCACCGCGGTGACCGCGACCGGGCTGATCCTGGCGTCCGAAACGCCGCCCGGGCCGGTCTGGCCGGCGGCGGTGGCCCCCATCGCCGCCTTCGTGAGCCGGGACCGGGGCCTCGTCTTCAAACACGTGGTCCCAGTCCACCTCCTGGACCCCAAGGTCTTCGATGCCCGGATCGCCGCCCAGGACGCCCCCGGTGGCCCCGGCCAGCGGGCCGATGACCGCCGGACGGCGGCCGAGCTGCGGGCCCTCGGGTTGCTCGCCGGGTCGGTCGACCTCACGCGGGCCGAGTCGACCGCCGACGCCGGTACGGTGCTCGGCTACTACGACCCAGACACCAAGGCCCTCTACGTCCGGGGGTCGGACCTGACCCCCGAGGTCCGGGTGACCATCGCCCACGAGCTCACCCACGCCCTGCAGGACCAGTACTTCGGGCTGGACCGGCTAGACGACCAGGCGACGTCCGCCGGGGCCCAGCGCGGGCTGGACGCCCTCGAGGAGGGCGACGCCGTGCTCGACGAAGGCGATTACCTCAACTCGCTCCCCGTTGCCCAGCAGCGCACGGACTCGGTCGAGGAGTCCAGACCGGGATCGGGCATGGCGGCCGGGCCGGCCATCGTCGAGGTCGACGACAACGTGCCCTACGTGCTCGGCCCCGACATGGTGGGGGCGATCTACGCGGTCGGCGGCAACCCGGCCATCGACGACGCCTTCCGGGACCCGCCGACGACCGAGCTCGACGTGCTCAACCCGGTCGACTTCCTGCGCCACGTGCGGACCATCCCGTTGGCCGCCCCCCGGCTGGTGGCCGGTGAACGCCGGGACGGAAGCGCCGGGGACTTCGGGGCCCTCACCCTCTACCTCACGCTGGCCTCCAGGATCGACCCGACCACGGCCCTGCACGCCGCCGACGGCTGGGGCGGTGGCTCGGTGGTCCAGCTCTCGAGCGGCGGGCGGTCGTGCGCCCGGGTGCGGGTCGTCGGCCGCTCCGGCGCCGACACGTCGACCATCGCCCGGGCGGTCACCGCCTGGTCGGCCGCCATGGCCCCGGGGCAGGTGACCCTCGGGGCCCCCGGCCCCGTGGTCAGCTTCACGACCTGTGATCCCGGGGCGGCCGCCGTGGCCGGGCCCCGGTCACTCGACGACGCCCTCAACCTGGCGGACACGCGCAACCAGAACGAGGTGAACGCCATCTACGCCGGGGCGCCGATACCGACCGCCGGATGTGTGGGCTACGACTCCCTCGGCGACTCCGCCCTGCTCAAGGCCGAGGCGGCGCAGAATGCGGTGGTGGGGCCGGCCCCGGCCGGTCTGCAGGACACCATCGACCGCCAGACCGCCCGCCTGATCGAGCGCTGCGACCCCCGGACCCGCAACTGACGCTCGGGCCTCCCGGGCCTCAGTCCCTTCGGGCCGCCTCGAACTCGGTGACCAGGTCCCGCGGCGCCTGGGCGAGCCAGGCCTCGGTGATCAGCTCCTCTAGCTCGTCGAGGGACACCGCGTCGAGCCGGACCAGAACGGCCGGGAAGCCGTCGTAGTGGGGCTCGGTGAAGAACTCCTCGGGGTCGGCGGCCAGGAGAGCCTCCTTGTCGGCCGCACCGGCCACCCGGACGGCGATCAGGTCCTCCCGGGGGACCCTCGGCTTCATGGGCTCGACGCGCTCGTTCCAGACCCACACGATCTCCCTCCGCCTGGTCCCCGGGCCACCGAGAAGCCGAAGTGGTCCCCGGCCCCTTCGGTCTCGGGCAGGGCCAGCGCGAGCCGGCGCACGTCATCGTGGGTGGTCACGGTCCTCCTGGCGCACAAGGCCGAGCGGTCACGGGCCCGGCCGAGCGGACGAGTGGCCGGGACCACGCTACGCCGGCGGAGCAACCCCGACCCCAGTCGTGGCCGGCTGGCCCTCGCGCCCGGGACCCGCCGGCGCTACGGGGACGCCGGGCCGGGCCGCCCGGGCCCTACGACCCGCTCCCGGCGACCCGGTCCGGGGCCCCGGGCTCGCCGGGGGCGAAAGTCACCGGCGCGTCGAAGGCGGCCCGGCGGGCCCCGCGGCGCAGTGCCGCCAGCACCGGCCGGCCCAGCACCACGATGAGCACCGCGTTGGTGAGGGCCCGGGGGATGTCGAAGCCGAGCGAGGTGGCGAGGTCGAAAAGGACGAAGCGGTGGAGGTTGGCGAGCACCCCTGCCCCCGGGACGAACTGGAAGACGGTGGTCGAGCCCACGAAGGGCCAGAACCAGAAGTTGAGCAGGGCGCCGTAGGCGAGGCAGGCCACCACGGCGTAGGCGGCCAGCATCAGCAGCTCCCGCGCCCCGCGGGCCGGGGGCAGACACGCTGCTCCCAGCCCCATCCAGGCGGCGCCGAAGATCTCGAAGGGCAGCCAGGGACCCACTCCCCCGGTGATGAAGGCCGAGGTGAACATGGCCAGGGCGCCCAGCACGAAGCCGAATCCCCGGCCGTAGACCCGGGCGGCCAGGATGATCAGGAACCACATCGGCTCGAACCCGTCGATACCCGGGCTCGGGACGCGCAGAGCGGCGGCGCAGGCGGCCAGGATGCCCAGCAGGGCCACCGCCTTGGCGTCGAGGGAGCCGTCGGCGATCTCGGCCAGGACGATGCCGAGGAGGAGCGGCAGCAGGCCCACGAACACCCAGGGGGCGTCGGCCCCATGGGCCGCGTTGGCCCCGGCGTGGCGGTGGACCAGGAGCGGCCATCCGAAGGCCACCAGGCCCAGCCCCGAGGCCACGGCGATCAGCACCCAGGCCCGGCCCCGCAGTCGGACGGCCGCCGTCCGCCGCTCGGCCGCCGACCCGGCGGGGCCGTCGCTCATGCCGGTGCCCCGGCCAGGGCCCGCCGAACCTCGTCGACGGTGAGCCACGGTTCGGGGGCCAGCACCTTGGCCACCTGGGGAGCGAAGACCGGCGAGTGGCAGACGACCTCCCGGGCGGCGCCGTCGGCCACCACCTCCCCGTCGGCCAGGACGATGGCCCGGCCGGCCACCCGGGCCACCAGCTCCACGTCGTGGGTGGCCACCACGACGGCGTGGCCCGACCCCGCCAGCTCGCCCAGAACGGTGACCAGCCGCTCCTTGGCGGGGTAGTCGAGGCCCCGGGTCGGCTCGTCCAAGAGCAGCAGGGGCGGCGCCGGGGCCAGGACGACGGCCAGGGCCAGGGCCAGGCGCTGGCCCTCCGAGAGGTCCCTCGGGTGACGGCGGCCGGGCATCCCGGGCAGCACCCGTTGCAAGGTGGCCGCCGTGGTCCCGGGGGGCAGGCCGGCGTCGTGGTCCGCCGTCTCGCACTCCGCCTCGACCGACTCGCCGTACAGGAGGAGCCCGGCGTCCTGGGGCACCAGGCCCACCTTGGCGATCAGGCGGCGGGCGGTGAGGGCGGCCGGGGCCTCGCCCAGCACCCGCACCCGGCCGCTGGTGGGGGCCCGCTGCCCGGCCAACTGGCCGAGCAGAGTCGACTTCCCCGAGCCGTTGCGCCCCATCAGGGCGACCACCTCGCCCCGGCGCACCGAGAGCCCGACGTCATCGAGGGCCGTCACCTCCCCGTAGGCCACGCCCAGGTGTTCGGTCGTGGCGAGGACGTCGTCCCCGGCACCCACCGGCGCCGCCCGCCCGGCGCCGGGAGCGCCGATCGCCGCCGGCGCCCCCGGCTCGAGGGGAGCCAGGCGCTGGCGCAGGGGCTCGGCCAGGCGCCGGGCGTCGCGCACCGAGAGGGGAAGGGGGTCCCACCCGGCCAGGCGGCCGAGTTCGACGATGGGCGGCACCACCGGGGAGCTCGCCATCACCGTGCCGGGGTCACCGCGCACCAGGGGCCGGCCACCGCCGGGGACCAGGACGACCGAATCGGCGAAGGGCACGACCCGCTCGAGGCGGTGCTCGGCCACCACGACGGTCAGCCCGACGTCGTGGACCAGCCGGGCCAGCGCCGCCAGCACCTCTTCGGCGGCGGCGGGATCCAGGGCCGAGGTGGGTTCGTCGAGGACAAGGACCCGGGGGGAGGCGGTGAGCACGGCACCGATGGCCACCCGCTGCTGCTGGCCGCCCGAGAGGGCCAGCAGCGGGCGGTCCCGCAGCTCGTGCAGGCCCAGCAGGTCGAGCGTGTCCTCGACCCGGCGCCGCATGGCAGCGGGCGGGACCCCCAGGTTCTCCATGGTGTAGGCGAGCTCGTCCTCGACCGTGTCGGTGACGAAGCTGGCGGCCGGGTCCTGACCGACGAAGCCGACCAGGTCGGCCAGCTCGCGCGGCGCGACGTCGCGGGTCGAGCGCCCGGCCACGGCGACCTCGCCGGCCAGGTGTCCCCCGCTGAAGTGGGGCACCAGGCCGTTGATCGAACGCAGCAAGGTCGACTTGCCCGAGCCGGTCGGCCCGACGACCAGGCAGAGCTCGCCGTCGCCGATGGCCAAGTCGACGTGGGCCAGGGTGGCGGCCGGGGCGTCCACGTAGGTGAACGAGACGTCGCTGAACCGGATCACGTGACCGGCGCCTCGACGCCGACCCCGGCCGGCGCGCTGGCCGCGGTGCCCCCGGCGGCCCCCCGGCCGCACGGCCCGGCGGCCCCCGGCCGGCTCGGGGCCGGGGCGGCCACGGCCGGGACCAGGCCGACCAGGATGCTGGCCACGGCGAGCACTGGGAGGCTCGGCACCACCAGGGGGGTGAACGCCACCTGGACACCCCGGACCCCGGTGGCCTCGGCCACCGCCACCGCCCCCAGGGCGACGGCCCCGGAGCACGTGACCACCCACTCGCGCCACCCCCACCGGTCGGGGCGGTACCGGGTGCGGGCGGTCCGTCGGCCTCCGGCCACCATGCCCAGCGCGCCGGCCGCCGCGCCCAGGGCGAAGACCGGGAGACCGAGCCCGAAGATCGAGCCCGGATCCAAGATGCCATAGACCCCGGCGGCCACCAGGAGGAGGCCCACCACGACCCCGGCCGTGGCCAGGCGCCGCACGCCGGGGTCGAGGGCCTGGCGCCGGCCGTAGCCGCGGGCGTCCATGGACGCCGCCAGCTGCAGCGAGCGGTCGAGCGAGCCCTCCAGGACCGGCACCGCCATGCCCCGAAGCCCCCGCAGCCCCCTGGTCGGGCGGCCCCGGAGCCGTCGGGCCTCGCGAACCCCGGCGATGCTCAGGACCAGCTCGGGCGCGAAGGCGAGGGCCACGGTGACCGCCACCCCGGCCTCGTAGAGGATGGCCGGCAGGCAACGGAGCAGCCGGTAGGGACTGGCCAGGGAGTTGGCCGCCCCGAAGCAGACGAGGATGGCGGCCAGCCTGAGCCCCTGGGTGGCGGCCACCAGGATCGACTCGACGGTGACCGGTCCCCCGATGCTCACCCCCTGGGCCCACGAGGGCAGCGTGACCGACGGGACCGAGAAGACGATGTGCCCCGGGACACCCCGCTGCCCGAAGACGATCTCGATCACCACCCGCACCGCGATCACCACAAGCCCGAGCCGGATGAAGAACCCGAGCGAGCGGGCCCAGGGGGCCGACGTGCGCCGGGCGGCGACCACGAAGGCACAGACGGCGCCGATGAGGAGAAGAAGCAGGGGGTTGCTGGTCTTGTTGGCGGCGACGGCCATGCCCCCGGCCCAGAGCCACCACGCCACCGGGTGCAGGACCCGGCGGCCGGCGGCCGGTCTGGGCCGTCTGATCACCGGGTCTCCGGGCGCTTCTTCCAGCGCCAGGCGGCGGCCAGCACCAGGGCCAGCACCAGCGCAGCGACGACGACCGCCGGGAGGACCGACCCGGATCCCGGCGGGCGCCGGTCGGCGGTCGGATCCCCGAGCGCCACCGCGCCATGGCCCCGTCCCTTCGCACCGTCGGCCGGTGACCGCCGGCCGCTCGGCCCCCCCAGCACGCTGGTCGTGGTGGCCCCGGTGGCCGCCCCGGTCGTGGTCGACGTCACCGTCCCCGTCGGGGCCCGCGACGTGTTCGTCGCGCCCGGTGACGTGGGCTTCACGACCGTGGTCGGGGGCGGGGACCCCGCCCCGGCGCCGCCGGTGGTCGGGGCCGGGGCGGTGGTGGCGCTGGCGGTGGCCCCGGGGGCGCCGCCAGTGGTCGGGGGCGGGATGGCCGTCACGGCCGTCGTCGCACTCGACCCGTTGGGGCAGATCGACGCGTAGGCCGGCGCCGGACCCGGGGCCGGGGCGCTCGGGTTGGCCGGCCCCGGATCCTGGAATCGCCATCCCTCGACGTCCCCGGGAGCCGCCGGCTGGCTGGCCGGGCCGTCGTTGGCGTACACCCAGGTGCCGCCGCTCCCGTGCCAATAGGACCAGAAGTAGTACTCCTGCCCCGAACTGGCGTCGCAGTTGCTGACCCCGTCGGCCGGATAGCCGTCGATCTGGCAGAGCAGCCCACTCTGGGCATAGGACACCTGCTGTGTGGCGGCGATGCTGAGCGCCTCGGCGTCGGTCGAGCCGCTCGGCACCTGCACGCACTGGACCACCGTCGCCGGCGCGCCCGACCCCCCGCCGAAGTCGATGACCACGGCCACCGAGACCTCGGCCACCGCCGCCACGGCCCGCAGGGGGGCCAGGGCCTCGGGGCCGGCCGGGGCCAGCGCGGCCGCCCCGGCCCCGAGGACCAGGGCGGCCGGGGCGACGGCTCCCCAGCGAGGACGGACCGTCACGGGGTCCGGGCCGGGCTCGCCGCCACCGCCACGATCGGCTCGCTCAGGGGGCTGGTCGCCAACGATCCGGCGAAGCCGGCCGAGCCGAACGCGTAGACGCCCCCGTTGGCTCCGGCCATCCAGTAGCCGGCCCCGTCGGGGGTGGCGCTGATCCCGACGATGTTGGTCACCGAGACGCCCAGGGCCGGGAGCGAGCCGGCGTAGCCGACGGCCCCGAAGGCGTAGACCCCGCCGTCACTGCCGCAAAGCAGATAGCCGGTGCCGTCGGGCGACGGCGAGATGCCCACGATGTCGGCGACGTGCACGCCGAGTGCGGGAAGGGACCCGACGAAGCCGGCGTCGCCGAAGGCGAACACCCCACCGTCCGCCCCGACCAGCCAGTAGCCGAGCCCGTCGGGGGTGGAGACGATGCCGACGATGTCGGCGATGTGCACCCCGAGGCCGGGCAGGGACCCCACGAAGCCGGCGTCACCGAAGGCGTAGACCCCGCCGTCCGCCCCGACCAGCCAGTAGCCCTGCCCGTCGGCGGTGGGCACCAGGCCGACGATGTTGGTGACGTCCACCCCGACCCCGGGAACCGACCCGTAGTAGCCGGCGTCACCGAAGGCGTAGACCCCGCCGTCCGCCCCGACGACGGAGTAGCCCCGGCCGTCGACCGTCGAGGTGAAGGCCCGGATGTCGGCCACGTGGACGCCGAGGGCGGGGAGCGACCCGTAGTAGCCGGCTGCGCCGAAGGCGAAGATCCCCCCGTCGGCCGCGGCGAGCCAGTAGGAGCCGCCGGAAGGCCCGAACGGGAAGGCCAGGCCGGCGAGGGCCGGGGCGCCCTGGTAGGTGGCGAGCAGATTGGCCGTACCCGAGCCGCCCGCGGCGGCCGGGAAGACGAGGGCGCCGGCGTCGGTGCCGGTGGTCAACTGGAACGACTCGAGGGCGCTGACCGGTGTGGCCGACCCCTGGCGGAAGGGCGCCGCACTGGGCGACTGGCCCAGGGCCACGATCCCCTGGATCACCAGTGCGGTGGAGTCTGGGTCCGAGGTGCCCGGCGCGTCGGCGGCGTTCGGGAAGTAGCTGAAGCCGCCGTCGGGGTCCTGGGCGCCAGCCAGAAAGCCGAGCGCGGCGGAGGCCACCGGGCCGGCCAGCGCCCGCTGGGCGGCCAACCCCTCGAGGGCCAGCGCGGTGGAGTTGGTGTCGGGGCCGTCGAAGTCGGCCGGGTCGCCGGTGCAGGAGTTGCCCGGGGATTGGTCACTCGTCCACCCGCCGTCGGGGCACTGCTGGCCGAGGAGCCAGCGCAACGCCGGGGCCGGGGCGGCCACCCCGGCGGCGGCCAGGGCGGCCAGGGACAGCCCCTGGCGGTAGGCCCCGTCGAACGTCGGGTCCTGGGCCCCGAAGAGCCCGGCGTCGCCCCCCGTCGTCTGCTCGGTGGCCAACAGGCGGCTGACCAGGTTGGTGCCGCCGAAGCGGGTGGGGTCGGCCCCGAGGGCGTGGGCGTCGAGGATCAGGAGGGCCAGCTGCCCCGGCCCGTCGCTCCCGTCGACGGTGACGTAATTGTCCACCTGGCCCGCCATGTAGCTGAGCGCGCTGCGGGCGGCGGCGGGGGCGGTGTTGGCCGCCGCCAGAGCGAGCGACACCTGGACGGTGCTCGACAGGTCGGGTTGCCCGGGCGTCACCGTCGACGCCACGTCACCCTGGGGCGTGAGCTGGCCGACCAGCCACTGGGCCGCCGCCCTCGCTTGCGGGAGCTGTGGCAGGCCGGCCGGCGGCGGCGGGGGCCCGTCGGTCCGCACCGATCCGGAGATCGCACTCGCCGGTCCCGCGGCGACGGCGACCGTGACGCAGGCACCCAGCAGTGCGCACAGCACTCGCTTGACGGGCATGCTGTCCTCGCTTCCGGGACCACGACCCGGAGGCGCCACGCCCGGCTGGCGGGCGTGGTACTGACCGAGCCCCGGTCCGCATTTCTCGACGGATTGGGAGCTCAAGACCGCACCACCTCGGTATCCCGGCTCGTGGCAGCCGGCCATCGGCTGCCACCTACGGTTGCGGACCAGCGCCGGACTTCGACCGGCTTCCCCGCGGGGGTGACGTGAATTGTGCGGACCTCAGGCTACCAGAGGGCCGCAGCCGGACCCCGGCCCGACCATCCCGGCCGCTCCATGGGCCCCCGGCGGCCGGCGGGGACGGTAGCCGCGCCGGGTCGTGGCCCGCTCGCGTCCGCGGCCCTTGCCCACGGGACATCGCGGACCTTTGCGCCCGAGATCGTGACCTTGTGCCCTGGGGGCGACGGCCGCCGCGGCCCAACGTGGTCCCGAAGGCTGATCGCCTCCGGGGGGGGACCGATTCGTGGAGATCGTTGCGTCGGCGACGGAGTGCCGAGGTCCGAGGAGCCGGCGGCCAGCCCCGGGGACCGCCGGTCCACGCCGGGCCCCAAGGCGCTCGGCCCCCGCGTGGACCGGGGTGGTGGCCCTGGGCGTCGGTGTCCTGTCGACGGGGATCGGCGCGATCCCCGGAGGTGCGGCCGAGAACCTGCCGGGGCAGCGCGTTGCGGTCTCCGCCGGCATGGCCCTGCTGCCCCTGGCCCACTCCGCAGTGGCCATACCGGAGGGGGCCGCACTCCAGGGCCCGGTGCCCACCGACCAGGTGATCAACGGGCAGGTGGCCCTCGCCAGCCGGGACCCCCAGGGTCTGGGCGCCTTCGTGGCCGCGGTGTCCCAACCCGGCGGTGCGACGTACGGCGACTACCTCTCCCCCGGCCAGTTCGCCGGGCGCTTCGGGGCCACCACCACCGTCGTCCAGGCCACCGAGGCGTGGCTCGGCGCCCACGGCCTGCAGAGCTCGATCGACGCCGACGGTCTGTTCGTCCGCTTCTCCGGACCGGCCAGCTCGGTCGACGGGGCCTTCGCGACCACCCTGGACCGGTTCACGGTGGGCGGCGCCGCGCGCTTCGCCCCCCAGGGCGCGGTCTCGGCGCCGGCGGCGCTCGCCGGCGCCGTGACCGGCGTGGTCGGCCTGCAGAGCGTCGCCGTCCCCCAGAGCAACGCCCTCGTCGGCCGGAAGCCGCAGCATGCCCCGGCGTCCTCGACGGTGTCGTCGGCCCCCCGACCCGATGCGGTGCCCGCGGCGTCGCGCCCGGTTTGCCAGGAGGCATCGGCCCAGCAGGCGTCCGGGTCGGGCTACACGCCGGCGACCCTGGCCGAGGCCTACCAGATCGACGGGCTCGAGGCCCGGGGCGACGACGGGTCGGGGACGACGGTGGCGCTGTACGAGCTGGGTCCGTACTCGCCAAGCGACATCGCGGCCTACTCGTCGTGTTTCGGGGGCGCCACCTCGATCACCGACACTCCGGTCGACGGCGGGGCCGGGGTCGGGCCGGGGACCGGAGAGGCCGATCTGGACATCGAAACGGTGGCCGGGTTGGCGCCGGGCGCCCACCTCGACGTCTACAGCGGGCCGGAGGGCACCGACGCCCAGGCCCTCGACGTCTACCAGCGCATCGCCAACGACGACACCGCCCAGGTGGTCTCCACCAGCTGGGGCATGTGTGAGGCGGAGGCCCCTTCGGGCTACGTGACCTCGGAGAACCTGGTGTTCGAGCAGATGGCGGCCCAGGGCCAGACCGTGGTGGCGGCGTCGGGCGACTCGGGTTCCGAGGGCTGCTACATGACCTCCTTGGACATGTCGCTCTCGACCACCGATCCGGCCAGTCAGCCCTACGTGACCGCCGCGGGGGGCACCAGCTCCCAGGCCCCCGGGTCCGGCTCGTTCGCCGCCGAGGAGGCGTGGAACACCTGCTGGCAGCTGAACTTCACCACGTGCGCCCAGCTCGGCGATGGCGGGGCGACCGGGGGCGGCCTGTCGTCGTCTTGGAGCCAGCCGTCCTCCCAGCACGGCGTGACGCCCGCCGGGGGCACGTGCGGCACCACCTACTGTCGGGCCGTCCCCGACGTGGCCGCGAACGCCGATCCGGCCGACGGTGACCTGGCCTTCTGGGACGGCGACTGGATCCCTATGGGGGGCACCTCGGCCGCCGCCCCACTGTGGGCGGCCCTGCTGGCCGACGTCTCGACCGGGTGCGCCCAGCGGCTCGGGTTCGTCAATCCTGCGCTCTATCACCTGGCCGCCGACCACGCCGGCTTCAACGACATCACCACTCAGGGCAACGACTACACCAACGGGGCCGGGGGCGAGTACGCCGCCGGCCCCGGCTACGACCTGGCCACCGGGCTCGGGACCCCGGCCGCCGCCGCGCTCGCGTCGGGACTCCAGCCGGTCGCCGGATGCCCGGCCGTGGCCGCGCTCTCCGCCAGCGGGGGGAACACCGGAACCCAGGTGCGCATCACCGGCTTCGCCCTCGCCTCGGCCTCCTCGGTGCATTTTGGCGCCACCCCCGCCCACTACAGCGTGAACCCGGACGGCTCGATCACCGCAACGGCTCCAGCGGTCGGGCCCCAGACGGTTCCGGTGACCGTCACCACGGCCGACGGGACGTCCGGGGACTCAGCCGGATCGGCATATTCCTACGGCGAGTCGCCGTCCGTCTCCTCCGTACAGCCCGGGGGGTCCCGGGTGGCCGGCGGCGGGAGCGTGGTGATCCACGGCGACCACCTCGCCGGCGTCTCGGGAGTCGCCTTCGGCACCGACCCGGCGAGGTTCCAGGTGGTCAGCGACACCGAGATCATCGCCCGGGTGCCCGGGTCCGGCGTGCCGGCGCTGGTCAACGTCACGGTGAGCAGTGACGGGGCCACCTCGTGGGCCGGCGGCGGTTCGAGGTTCTGGTTCGACTACCCCGGGACGTTCAACATCGTCCACGGCTACTGGGAAGCGGCGGCGGACGGCGGGGTCTTCGCCGAGGGGGACGACACGCCGTACTACGGGTCGATGGGTGGCCAGCCGCTGAACAGCCCCATCGCCGGCATGGCCGCCGCCCCCGACGGGGGCGGCTACTGGCTGGTGGCCGCCGACGGCGGGATCTTCTGCTTCGGCGACGCCCAGTACTTCGGCTCCATGGGAGCCGTCGCCCTGACCTCCCGGGTCGTCGGGATGGCCACGACGGCGGACGGGGGCGGCTACTGGATGGTGGCGGCCGACGGCGGCGTCTTCGCCTTCGGCGACGCCCAGTTCTCCGGGTCGATGGGCGCGCACCCCCTGGTCCGCCCGATCGCCGGCATGGCCGCGACCCCCGACGGGGGCGGCTACTGGCTGGTGGCCGCTGACGGCGGGATCTTCGCCTTCGGCGACGCCCAGTTCTCCGGGTCGATGGGCGGCCATCCGATGAACGCCCCCGTGGTCGGCATGGCCAGCAGCCCCGACGGGGGCGGCTACTGGCTCATGGGCGCCGACGGCGGCATGTTCAGCTTCGGTGACGCCGTCTCCTACGGGTCGGCCATCGGCCAGGATCTCGGGACCATGGTCGGCTTCGCGGCGGTGCCCCCCGGGGTCGGCTACTGGCTGCTGCTCCCCGACGGGACCTTCGTGGTCTGCGGGGGTGGCGTGTTCGAACAGCCCAACTGGGCGACACCGGCGTCGGGTTCGGCCCGGGTCGGCTTCGAGTTCTCCGCCACGCCCTTCGCCTCGGGCACCGAGCCGGCCAGCTGACCGTCCGGGAGCGGGCCACCGATCGCGAACGCCGGGACCGGCGGCCCCGGGGGCGACCATGCGCGGTCTCCCCGATCGCCCCCGAGAGGTCTCTGAGGCCGTCGACCCGGCGCCGCCGGGCGCGGCAACCTGGACCGATCCGTGTTACACATGGCCGATCGCGGGCCGGTTGGCCGCCGCACGACCGATGGAGGAGCCCATGTCCCCGTCCGAAGAAACCAGCAGCCTGCTCCTCGGGATCGCCCAACACAACCCCGAGGTGCTCGAAGGGATGCTCAAGGCGCGGGTCGAGAACCTCGAGGCCTGCGGTCTCGACGCCAAGACCTACTCGCTCGTCAACGTCGCGGCGTTGATCGCGCTCGATGGCCCTCCGGCCTCCTACATCTGGCAGGTCTCGCTGGCCCTCGAGGCCGGAGTCAGCCCCGAGGAGATCCTGGGTCTGCTCGTCGCGTTGAACCCGGTCGTGGGCAACGCCCGGGTGGTCGCCGCCGCCCCCGAGCTGGCCCTCGGTCTGGGCATCGACCTCGAGGCCCTCGAAGGCTGACCGGCGTGACGGCTCTCGGACAACCGGACCACCAGATCAGGGAGGCAGCACGATGTTGATGCGCAGACGCCCGTTGCTCCGCATGGCCGCCGTCGGCGGCGTGTCGTACATGGGTGCCAAGGCCGGGACCAACAGGGCGATCGCCGCTCAGCAGGCCCCGGCCCCGGTGCCGGCACCAGCGGCGGCGCCCGCCGCCGGAGTGGCCGGGGCGACCGACCGGATCGCCCAGCTCCAGCAGCTGGCCCAGCTGCACGACTCGGGGGCACTGACCGACGCCGAGTTCGCCCAGGAGAAGGCCCGGATCCTGGCCTGACCGCGGGCGGGCGCGCCCGGCCGGCGCGAGGTCAACCCGCCATCGGGTTGGCCGGCTCGGGAACCGGCATGAGCACGTTCATGACGACGTAGCTGACCACAACGGCCACGATGACCACCGGGGCCACCGACACGCCGTCGGCGGCCAGCAGGAGGGTCGGGAGGAGCACCGAAGAAACCGGTAGGCGCAGCATGGCGGCCGTCATGGCGCCCATACAGATGCCGATGGCCGGCACCAGGGCCAGGCCGGGCAGATGGGAGGCGGCGATACCGCCGGCCGCCCCGAGAAGCAGCGACGGGAAGATGGGTCCTCCCCGGAAGCTGCTCAGCGACAGCGCGTAGGCCACGCCTTTGAACAGGACCAGGAGGAGGAGGGCCTTGACCGACCAGCTGGAGGCGCTGGCGATCAGGGGTCCGGTGAAGCTCTGCCCGGAGAACAGGACGTCGGAGGAGGGGCGGCCGGTCGACTCGGCGAAGGCGATGGCCAGGCCCCCGATGGCCAGGCCCAGCACCGGCATCCGGGAGATCATCTGGGGCTCGACCCGGGCCCGCAGGTACAGCGCCGTCCGGCGGATGCCGAGGGCGGCGAACGGGATGACCAGACCCAGGGCCACGGCCCAGGCCAGGTCACTCGGGGTGGGGCGGGGGAAGGCGGGCAGGTTGGGGACCGAGAGGGTCAGGGATCCGAGACCGGTCCAATGGCCGAGGCCGATGAAGACCAACGACCCGATGGCCGCCGCCAGCAACCCCGGCAACAACACCAGTGAGAGCAGCGGGCCGCCCAGCCCGACGGCCTCCATCATGAAGACCGCCGCCACGATCGGGGAGCCCAAGATGGTCCCCAGGGCGGCGAAGCTGCCGGCGGCGGCGAAGACGGTCTGGGCCATCATCGGGGTGTCCCGCTTGACCAGCCGGATGGTCAGCACCGCCAGGCCCCCGCCGAGGGCGATGAGGGGCGCCTCGGGCCCGAGAACGACCCCGAGGCTGAGGCTGCCAAGGGCGGCCAGCACCACCCCGGGCAGCGCGCTGGGCTCGGTCAACCCGGCCCCGAAGGGGTCGGCCGGTGAGTGACCGCCCCGGCCAGGCAAGCGCTCGATGAAAAGGGCCACCAGGACACCGCTGACGGCCAACGGCGGCAGGGGCCACCAGACGGGCTCCCCGTGGAAGCCGAGCTGGGCCGGCAACGAGTCGAAGATCCAGTTCTGGAGGTGGTCGACCAACTGGATGAAGCCGAAGGCGGCGGCGGAGACCGGAGCGCCGAGCAACGCGGCCAGGACCAGCAGGCGCACGTAACTCTTGTCCCGCAGCATGGCGGCGACACCGCCGGCCCCCCCGGCGGGCGGCCCGGGCGGCGGGGGTGCACTGGGGCTGACGGCGTGGTCGGCCGCCCCGCCGGTGTCCGCGGCGCCGGTCACCGGCGCGCCGACCCGTCGGTGCTCCCGGTTCCCCGCTGGCCCACTCGGTCTCCTGTCACGTCGGCCGGGGTGAACGCCATGCGTCCCACCTCCCGTGATCGATCGTGCCGACACTGTACCGACCCTCACCGGGCCCGGGTCAGACGACGCGTCCCGGGGCACCGCGTCGGGTCGCCGCTACCATCGAGCGTATGCCCAGCTCCGTCCTGATCACCGGCTGCTCCAGCGGCTTCGGGCTCGAGGCGACCGCGGCGCTGGCCCGGCGCGGCTGGCGGGTCTTCGCCTCGATGCGGGACCTGGCCAAGCGCGGGCGGTTGGACCGGGTCATCAAGGCGGCGGGCGCCTCCTCCCCGGTCGAGGTGCTCCAGCTCGACGTGACCGACACGGCGTCGGTCGGAGCGGCGGTGGGCCGCGTGATGGAGGCGACCGGCGGTCGGCTCGACGCCGTGGTGAACAATGCCGGGGTCAGCGCCGGGGGGACCTTCGAGGACATGGCGGACAGCGAGTTCCGACGGATCGTCGAGACCAACCTCTTCGGCGTGCTCAACGTCACCCGGGCCGTCCTGCCGGCGATGCGGGAACGACGGTCGGGCCGGATCGTCGTGGTCACCAGTGCCGGGGCGTTCTTCGGGACCCCGGGCCTGTCGGCCTACGCCGCCTCCAAATGGGCGGTCGAGGGATGGGCCGAGTCGCTCGCCCTCGAACTGATGCCCTTCGGGCTCGACGTCATCTGCGTCGAGCCCGGCGCCTACAAGACCGAGATCTGGGACAGCTCACCCCGGGAGATCCCACCCGACAGCCCCTACGCTGAGGTGGCCGGCTCGGTCGAGCGGTTCGTCGACCAGCGGCTCATCCCGGGCGCCCGGGACCCCCGCGAGGTCGGCCAGGCCATAGTCCGGGCCTTGAGCGCGCCCCGTCCCCGTTTCCGCTACCCGGTCGGCCCAGACGCCGTGGTCCAGCACCTGGCTCGGGGGAAGATCCCCAACCGGCTAGTCCGCATCGGACTGGCCAAGATGCTCGGGATCGAGCGGGCGCCGCGGGACGCCTGATCGGCGGTCCGGACCGGCGCCCGTCCGTCCCGTCCCCTCAGCCGGTCGGGGCGAAGGAGATCCGGATGCTCGCCGTGGAGCCCGGGGCAAGCGACCCCCCTTCATTGACCGCGACCACGCAGCCGGGGTGGGCGGCGTCGCAGACCCGGTGCCCGATACGCCCGGTGTGCACGGTGAAGGCGAGGTGCCCGGTGCCCCCCGGGTCCGGTTGGAGCACCTTGGCCGAGGTCAGATCACAGTCACCGGCACTGCTCGGCCGGCTGACCGAGCACTCCACGATGTTGACCGAGACCCCGGGGGTGTAGCCGGTCCAGGCCACGGTCACGCTCTGGCCGTCGGTCAGCGAGACGGCCGGGGTGACCGAGGCCCGCCGCTGACGGGAAGCGACCGCCGGGGCCCGGAGCCGGACGTCGGCCGAGGGATCGGCCACGAAGGTCAGGGTGCTCCGGCCGGGGACGGCGGCCGCCCGCATCCGGGCCACACCGTCGACCCCACCCTTGAGGTAACGGTCGAAGAGGCGGTCGTGGTGGCCACGACCCGACCTCGTGGGTCAGGGTGACGACCCCCACGGCGGCCATCGCAGAGATGGCGACCGGTCCTTCCCACGCCGCCCTCGCGCGGCGGGCCCCCGACGACATGACCACGGCGGCGTTCAACCACCGAGAGCGCAGAACAGACCGAGGGAGCGATTGCCGGTGGCCACCCCAAACCGCGAAGGGGGCGGTGGTGAAAGGGCGCCGGCCACCGCCTCTTGGACCTTGACCTAGCGCTCCCGGGCACAGAAGGCCTCGCTCTCGACCAGTTCCCAGCCGTCCACTGGGGCCATTGTCGGGCTTTCGGTGCCTGAGCGGCCCATGGACCCGCCCTGTGGACAACTCTCCCCCGGCATCCCCTAGGTGCGTACCCGGGGAAGTGGGGGGCGGATCCCGGCCGGTCCCCGACCCTGGCCGAGTGCCCCTATCGGGAGGGGGACGGCGGCCGGCGCCCGGGGCTGTAACCTCTTGTAGCGTTCTCGGAACGGTCTGAGTCCGCCCAAAGATGAGAGTGAGAGTTCGTTGGCTACTGGAACGGTGAAGTTCTTCAATTCCGAGAAGGGCTATGGCTTTATCTCGCGGGAGCAGGGGGACGACGTGTTCGTCCACTACTCCAACATTCAAGGAGACGGTTACAAGTCTCTGGCCGAGGGGCAGCAGGTCGAGTTCGACGTAGCTCCCGGTCGTAAGGGCGAAGAGGCGCAGAACGTTCGGCCAATCTGAGCTCTGACACCTCGGAAAGGACCGTCGGCCAAGGCCGGCGGTCCTTTCCGCGTCCGGGCGCCCTCCGACGGCACCGGCAGGGGTGGCATCCGATGACCGACCCCCGGCCGACCTGGCGGGCCCGCCGCCGAGGGCCGCCGCTCAAATGGACCCGCGGACGACTGGATCCGGAGAGCCATCCGGTCCACGGCGGCCAAGAATCGGGCCGAATCGGCGAGCCGACCGAAGGGCTGGACGTAAGGACGTCCCCTCGTGGGCCCTCGACGGTACCGGTCGGCCGGACGGGCGCCCCGCCATCGGGTCAGGTCATAGGCTCGCCCGATGGGCCCCCCCGAACCTGGTGAGTATCTCCTCGACAACCGGGCCTCCGAGGCCGGAACCCGGCTCCAGGCCCTGTCGGAACTCTTCGACCCCTCGACCTTCCGGCACTTCGTTTCTCTGGGCGTCGGCCCGGGGTGGCGCTGCTGGGAGGTCGGCGCCGGGGGGCCATCGGTGCCCCGGTGGCTGGCGTCCCGGGTGGGCCCGGCGGGCCACGTCGTCGCCACCGACATCGACACCTCCTGGTTCGAGGCGGCGTCCGGCGTCGGGATCGAGGTGAGCCGCCAGGACGTCGCCCGAGACGACCCTCCCGAGGGCCCCTTCGATCTGGTCCACGCCCGGTTGGTCCTGGTGCACGTGACCGACCGCGACGCGGCGCTGCGGGCGATGGCCGGGTCCCTGCGCCCGGGCGGTTGGCTGCTGATCGAGGACGCCGACCCCATGCTTCAACCCCTGAGCTGCCCCGACGTCGTCGGCCCCGACCAGCAGCTGGCCAACAAGCTGCGCAACGGGTTCCGCGAGCTGATGGCCGAGCGGGGAGTCGATCTGGCCTACGGCCGGACGCTCCCCCGCCGGCTCCGCGACGCCGGGCTGGTCGACGTGGGGGCCGACGGGTACTTCCCCCTCACCGGGCCCGGGTGCGCTCACCTCGAGACGGCGACGATCAAACTGCTCCGGGCCCAGCTGCTCGACCATGGCATCGCCAGCGCCGCCGAGGTCGACCGCCACCTGGATAACGTCGCCGACGGGCGCCTCGACCTCACCCAGCCGCCGCTGATCTCGGCCTGGGGGAAACGGGCACTGCCCGCCGGGACGGCCCAGAGGTAGCGTCGTCCGGTGGCACCCTCGTGGATCCTCGCCGTCGAGCGGGCGGACCTGAGCCACACCGAGAAGATCGACGGCACGGCCCGGACCCCGAGTGCCTAGGCGCCCGCACGAGCGCCTGACCGACCTGGTCCTCGGGGCGCGGGCCCTGGCCGCCACCGGCCTCCTGCGTCCGATGCGGCCCGACACTCTGGCGCGGGCCAGCCTCGCCGTCGTGCGCGACGGGCTCTCGCCGGCGGCCGCCTACGGGATGGCGGCCGCCCTCTACCCCCGCCAGCTGGCCCTGGTCGACGATCGGGGGACGATGACCTTCGCCGAAACGTCCCGCCAGATCACCGCGCTGGCGTCCGCCCTGGCCGCGGCCGGGGTCAGCCGGGGCGACCGGGTGGGCCTGATGTGCCGGAACCACCGCGGGTTCGTGCTCACCGCCGCCGCGCTGTCGAGCGTCGCCGCCGACGTCGTCCTCCTCAGTGTGGAGGCGACGGCCCCAGAGATCGAGGCCGTGTCGGCGAGCCAGCGGCTCGGCTTAGTGGTCCACGACGACGAATTCGGCACCCGGTTCCCCGAAGGCCAGGGGCCGCGCCGGCTGGTCCCGCACCGCGAGGAAGCGGAGGGCACGACCGAGTCCCTCGACGACATCGAGGGGACCAGTGGGCGTCGCCTCCGGATCGCCCGGTTCCCGGGCAGCCACTTCACCCTTCTCAGCTCGGGGACGACCGGGGCGCCCCGGGCCACGGCCAGGGCGGTGCCCCTCAGCGTCGACCCGCTGGCCACCCTGGTGGCCCGGGTGCCGCTGCAGGTACGCGACGTCACCCTGATCGCCTCGCCGTTGTTCCACGCCTGGGGCTTCGGCAACCTGGGCCTGGCCATGGTCTTCTCCTCCACCGTCGTCCTCCAGCGCCGCTTCGACCCTGAGGCCACCCTGGCCGCAGTCGCCCATCACCGGGTGCGGGTCCTCGCCGCCGTCCCGGTGATGCTCCAGCGTCTCACCGAGCTGCCCGAGCGGACCTGCCGGCGCTACGACCTGTCGTCCCTCGAGGTCGTGGCGGCGAGCGGTTCGGCGATGCCTGGCGACCTGGCCAACCGGTTCATGGATCGTTTCGGGGACGTCCTCTACAACGTCTACGGGTCGACCGAGGCGGGGTGGGCCTCGATCGCCACGCCGTCGGACCTCCGGACCGATCCGCGAACGGCCGGACGGCCGGGGCACGCGTCGGCGATGACGATCCTCGACCCGACCGGACGGCCGTGCCCCACCGGCGAGGTCGGGCGGATCGTGGTCGACAACGCCCTCACCAGGGTCCCCGGGACGGACCCTCCCCCCGACGTGCCCGGGGGAGCGGTGGCCACCGGTGATCTCGGGCACTTCGACGGGTCGGGCCTCCTGTTCGTCGACGGACGCCAGGACGACATGATCGTCTCGGGCGGTGAGAACGTGTACCCCCAGGAGGTGGAGAACATCCTCTCCCTGCACCCGGCCGTCCTCGAAGCCACCGTCACGGGAGTACCCGACGACCAGTTCGGGCAGCGTCTGCGGGCCCTCGTCGTGCTCCGGGAGGGCCAATCGGTCACCGAGGCGGGGGTGAAGGAATTCGTGCGGGCCCGACTGGCCCGCTACAAGGTCCCCCGGGACGTGGTGTTCGTCGACGAACTGCCCAGGACGGCTTCGGGCAAACAGCTCCACCGTGAGACGGGCGACAGCCCGGGACGAGCTGAGCAACGGTAACCGGACTGGGCATGCCGTCGAGACCTTGTTCGGGACCGCCGTTCTCCACCGTGGCCCGCCTGCAGCGGCGCGGCAGTCCGCTCGACGGGCGTACACGGCCGACCCCGGGGTCTCCTCGTTCCGCCCACCGGTCGGCACCCGTGCGTGGCGTCCGCCGATGCCGGGGGGGGACGCGCACCCTGAGGGGAATGCGACCGGGGTAGGAAGTCTGCCTACTCGGTCGAGACCGGCGACATCCTCGGGATCCGAACACCGTTGGAACGATGACCTGTACTAGCGTCGATGGCGGACGGCAAGAGTGGGCTGCAGCCGTGGAATGGCCAGGAGGCAACTTGAGCGTTGACGACACCTCCGCAGGTTTCGGTGTAGCGGATCCCTCTGCCGCCGAACTCGAGTCGGTCCTCGACGTAGAGTCGGTCCTCGACGTCGAGGCGGTGCTGGCCGGCCGCTCCCTACGTACCGCGTTCCAACCGATCTGCAACCTCGAAACCCGGGAAGCCCTTGGCTACGAGGCGCTGTCGAGGTTCGCTGGGTCGCTGGAAGTGAGTCCGGTTGAATGGTTCCGGCAGGCCGCGCGAGTTGGCCTTCTCCAGGCTCTGGATCTGCATGCCGCCACCACCGCGCTCTCTCAGGTAGCGACGCTCCCTGAAGACGCCTTCGTAGCGGTCAACGTGTCACCGCCGACGGCCGCCTCATCCGCATTCGGCGACGTAGCGGCCATGGTGACGCCGGAGCGCCTCGTTCTCGACATCTCGGCGCATGCCATCGTCGACTATCGGCAGTTCGCAGTGGCGATCGAGCACCTGCGCTCGCTCGGCGTTCGAATCGCCATGGACGATGCTGGTGGTGCCACGGATCTCGGCCTCCAGAATCTCTCGGTTGTGCGGCCCGATATCTTGAAGATCGATACCACGGTCATCCACGGCGTCGGAGACGACGAGGTGCGCCAGGCCGTCGTTTCCGCGTATGTGAGCCTCGCCCGCGGGGCCGGCGCGGGCATCATCGCCGAGGGGATCGAGAGCGAAGACGAGGTCGCCATGCTCCTGTCGCTCGGGATCGAGATCGGCCAGGGCTACCTCCTCGGTCGTCCCGAGTTCCGGAGTTGACAGCCCGACGTCGTCGTCCGACCTTGTCACCGGCCCCTCCGGGAACGATGCCCTCCTGATCGGCGGTCGGCACCACTCCCGGGCTGGCAGGTCCCCCCGGGGCGGGGTCGGTCCTCCCCACCAGGGCAATCTCCCGGCAAGGTCACCGACGCCGGGACGGATCTGGCCCCGACTGGGCCCCATTACCTGAAATCACTTGCTAGTTATTTGAATCGCACGTAGCATCTCGGCAAAGCCTCGCCCGTGGCGGTCGGGGGCCGCCCCCGGCCGAGCGGGGTTACGAAAGGCCCGGCAATGCTCATTGGCTCGATCGCGATCGCCGGAACGTCGGCCAGGAGCGTGCCGCCCGCCGTTGCGACCGAATCGAGTGGCTGTGGCCGATGAGCACCAGAGCTCAGTCGTGCTGGTGGAAGAGCTCGACGCCGACGCGGACCGATTCAACGCGATCCTCGAAGACACCGCTCCGGCGATGTTCAAGGTCGTGCGTATGACCACGCTGGCTGACGCGAGCACGTATCTCAACACCATCTCCCCAGATTGCGTCATCGTCGACCTTTCGCTCCCCGACGCACAAGGACTGGAGATCGTCGAAACCCTGGCCGCCCGTGCGCCGGCGCTGATCGTGCTGACGGCTCGGGACGACGATGAGCTCGGCGTGGCGGCGATCAAGGCAGGAGCGAGCGACTACCTCCCCAAGAGCGGACTGGAGCACAAGCAGCTCGTCCGTTCCATACGTTATTCCATCCTGCGGAAGCGCTCCGAGAACTCGTTGGCGGAGGCCCAGACTGTCGCAGGAGTCGGGAGCTGGGATATCGACCTTGCAACGTTCGACACCAGTTGGTCCCGCGAGCTGTACCGATTGCTGCACCTCGCTCTTGACGAGAAGCCGAGCTTCGATGCACTCCTCGATCGAGTTCATCCCGACGACCGGCAGTCGTTCCTCGAAGAACTTCGAGTGACACAAGCGACCTCTATCCCATTCGTCATCGACCATCGCGTGCTGCTCCCGGACAGGATCGTGATCTGGGTCCGCGCCCGCGGACACGTCGAGCTCGACGACAGCGGGGAACCAAACCGTTTCCACGGCACCGTGCAGGACATCACACAGCAGAAGACCGCCGTGGAGGCCGTATTGCACCAGGCGCTCCATGACCCACTCAGCGGCCTTCCAAACCGTCAGCTCTTCCTCGAGCGGTTGGCCGACGCTCTCAAACGCCTGACCAGCCATCCAGCGACGATCGGTGTGATCTACCTCAACATCGACCGCTTCAAGGTTGTCAACGACAGTCTGGGCCACGAGGCCGGCGATCATGTACTCCTCGCCATGGCAACCCGCCTCCGGGACCTCATGCGTCCGGGCGACACTCTCGCTCGGGTTGGCGGTGACGAGTTCGTTGTCCTCTGTGAGGATCTCTCCGGCGAGGAAGAGGCGGTAAGGATTGCTGACAGCATTTGTATGGCAGTGGCAGATCCACTCGCTTGGGACAGGGGGGACCTCGTCCTTTCGGTCGGTGCCGGGATCGCCGTGTCGGCATCAGCTTCGGACAGCCCTCACTCGCTTCTTCGGAACGCTGACGCTGCGATGTACCGAGCGAAGGACATCGGCCAAGGCCGGTCAGCGGTCTTCACCGAGACTATGCGGACAAATGCCGTCGGCCGGCTCACCACCGAGATCTCGCTCCGCCAATCCATCACCGATGGTGACATGCAGGTCTTCTACCAGCCGATCGTGACCCTCGCCGACGGGCAGATCATCGGACACGAGGCGCTGGTCCGGTGGTTCCACCCCACCAAGGGCCTTATCGGGCCCGACCAGTTCATCTCCATCGCGGAGGAGACCGGCCTGATCGTACCTCTCGGCGCCTGGGTGTTGCGGGAGGCCTGCCAACAGGCGAAGCGATTTCAGGACCGCGACCCGATGTGGTCGCATCTGACGATGTCGGTCAACCTGTCGGGTGGTCAGCTCGGTCAACCTGACCTCATCGAGCTGGTCTCATCAGCGCTGCATGACGCCGACCTCCGACCCGGTTATCTCCAACTAGAGATGACCGAGAGCGTCCTGATGGATGACGCGGCGACAACCATCACCATTTTGAAGGCCCTGAAGGGCCTGGGAGTACGACTGGGCGTCGACGACTTCGGGACGGGGTTCTCGTCCCTCGCTTATCTCAGGCGGTTCCCCGTGGACGTCCTGAAGATCGACCGTTCGTTTGTCAACGGCCTCGGCAGAGATCTCGAAGATTCCGCGGTGGCCGCCGCAGTGGCCAGTCTCGCCGACACTCTGGGCCTCACGACCGTTGCCGAAGGCGTCGAAACCCGGCTTCAGCGAGACTGTCTGATCGGTCTGGGTTGTTCGCGGGCCCAGGGATACCTCTTTTCCCGGCCGGTCGATGCCTCGGAGTGCGAGGCCGCCCTCGACCGTGCTTCCAAAGACGATCCGATCGTCAGCGGGATCTCCGACCCGGCCACGTCGTCGATCGGTCCTCGTTAGTCCGTAGGTTCCCCTCTCATTGGAGGATTCAACATGTCAGAGTCAACTTTGTCCCTCTCCGATCCGGCCGATGCCAAGATTCTCCTGGGCGTACTGGCCAAGGTGAAGGGCGGGGATTTCACTGCCCGCATGCCTCTCGAGTGGACCGGCCTCGCTGGGAAGGTCGCCGACAGTCTCAACGACGTCATCATCGCCAATCAGGGGCTCGAAGCTGAGTTGGCGCGGGTCAGCGAGGTGGTCGGCAAGCAGGGGAAACTCTCACAGCGAGTGGTCCTCGGCGGATGGACGCAGGGTTGGTCTGGCAGCGTGGAATCGGTCAACAGTCTCATCGAGGCACTTGTGCGCCCCACCAGCGAGATGCAGCGGGTGATCGGTGCGGTCGCAGACGGCGACCTGAGCAAGAAGGTCTCGGCGGACGTCCGGGGCGAAATGCTGGAGTTGAAGAACACGATCAACGCCATGGTCGACCAGCTCAACGGCTTCATATCCGAGGTGACACGGGTCGCCCGTGAGGTCGGGACCGAGGGCAAGCTCGGCCAGGCCGCGGCAGTCACGATTGAGGTTGGCGGGGTGTGGAAGGACCTGACAGACAACGTCAACCTGATGGCCGGCAACTTGACGGGGCAGGTGCGGAACATCGCCGAGGTCACGACAGCTGTAGCTAACGGCGACCTGAGCAAGAAGATCTCAATTGATGTCAAGGGCGAGTTCCTCGAGCTGAAGAACACCGTCAACGCCATGGTCGACCAGCTCAACGCCTTCGCCAGCGAGGTGACGCGGGTCGCCCGTGAAGTCGGCGTCGAAGGGAAGCTGGGGGGTCAGGCCCAGTCGAAGGAGGTGGCCGGCGTCTGGAAGGACCTCACGGACAACGTCAACCAGTTGGCGGCCAACCTCACCAACCAGGTGCGGGCCATCTCCGACGTGGCCACCGCGGTCACCGAGGGTGACCTGACCAGGCAGGTCCGGGTGGAGGCCAGCGGAGAAGTCGCCGTCTTGAAGGACAAGCTCAACGAGATGATCCGCAATCTCGGTGAGACGACCAGACAGAACGTCGAGCAGGACTGGCTGAAGACGAACCGCGAAAGCTTCACCCGCATGCTTCAGGGCCAGCGCGACCTGGCCACCGTGTCGTCCATGATCCTCTCAGAGCTCGCGCCACTCGTGTCCGCCCAGCATGGGGTCTTCTACTCGATGACCGGCCCCCCGCAGGATGGTGAGCCGGTGCTCGAGCTCCAAGCCGCCTACGGCTACGAGGAGCGCAGGCACCTCTCGACGTCCTTCCGGCTCGGTGACGGCCTGGTCGGTCAATGCGCCAAGGAGAAGAGACGGATCCTGCTCACCGAGGTACCGGGCGACTACGTCAGAATCAACTCTGGACTCGGTGCATCCCGTCCACTGAACATCATCGTTCTGCCGGTGTTGTTCGAAGGGTCGGTGCGCGCCGTGGTCGAGCTCGCGTCGTTCTCACCCTTCAGCGTCATTCACCAGACGTTCCTCGATCAGCTCACCGAGAGCATCGGCCTCGTCCTCAACACCATCGAAGCCAACACCCTCACCGAGAACCTGCTGGAGCAGGCTCAGTCGCTGGCTGGAGAGCTGGGTTCCCAGAAGGAAGAACTACGTGAGTCCTACGAGGATCTCGAGCGGCAGGCCTCCCTCCTGGCCGAGAAGAACATGGAGGCGGAGCAAAAGAACCTCGAGGTGGAGAGATCCAAGCGCTTGGTCGAGGACAATGCCAGCCAACTTGCCGTTTCGTCGATGTACAAGTCCGAGTTCATCGCCAACATGTCGCACGAGCTCCGCACCCCGCTCAACAGCCTCTTGATGCTCGCCGAGCAGCTCGAAGACAACCCGGACCACAACATGACCGACACACAGGTCGAATACGCAAGTGTCATCCTCGCGTCCGGCAGGGACCTGCTGAAGCTGCTCAACACAATTCTCGATCTTGCCAAGGTCGAATCGGGCACCGTCGATATCGAGGTGAGCGACATCGCCCTCGGGGAGTTCGGCGACGCCCTGGTCAAAGAATTCGAGCACGTGGCCAAGGGGAAGGGCCTCTCCTTCTCCGCTGTGGTCGCAGACGGCTGCCCGGATCACATCGTCTCTGATCCGCAGCGCCTCCGCCAGATCCTGAAGAACCTCCTCGCCAACGCATTCAAGTTCACCAAAACCGGCGAGGTCCAGGTACGGATCAGCTCGCCCGCAACCGGGTGGCACCAGGATGTGGGGACACTGGCACACGCGCCCTCGGTCATCGCCTTCTCGGTCCGCGATACCGGCATCGGCATCGACACCGATCAGCAGCGCCGGATCTTCGAGGCGTTCGCGCAGGGCGATGGGAGCACCGCCCGCCTTTACGGTGGAACCGGTCTCGGCCTGTCGATCAGCCACGCACTTGTTGGCCTTCTCGGCGGTGAAATCGCCGTCACCAGCACACGGGGCGAGGGGAGCACGTTCATCGTCTACCTTCCATCGGGGCGGCCCGACCATCTGACGTCGGGAGCGACACCGGACATCGTCACGCCCGCGCCGAACGGCACCGGCCCACCCGTCGATTCCAACGGGTGGGGTCCGGAAGTGCCAAGTGTGAAGACCACTCGGCCGATCAGCGGCATAGATGAACGCCCATTCGCCGGGGTGAAAGTCCTGGTCGTCGACGATGACTTTCGTAATCTCTTCGCCATGACCGCGCTCCTCGAGCGCGGGGACGCTGAGGTAATTGTCTGCGAGACCGGGGTCGATGCCATCACCATCCTGGAGAAGACGCCCGCTATAGCGATCGTCCTGATGGACATCATGATGCCGGGTATGGACGGATACGCCACCATGCGGGCCATCCGAGCTCTGGGGCAGTTCTCTGGCCTCCCCATCATTGCCGTCAGCGGCAAGGTCGTAGCGGGCGAACGCCAGCGCTGCCTCGAGGCCGGCGCCAACGACTACATCGCCAAGCCCGTCGACACGGTCGACCTCCTCGCAGCCATCGGGCCCTGGCTCCCGACCCGGGCCGGGTCCATGCCGTGAGCAATGTCTCACCGCCCGACGAGCCACGCCCCGACCGAGTGCCGCCGGCAGGGGCACCGGCCTCCGCATTCGTTTTGATCGTCGACGACAACGCGGCCAAGCGGCTGGCCCTGAAATCCGTGCTGCGACCACTGGGTTTCCCGATCGTCGAAGCCGATTCCGGGCGGGAGGCGCTGCGGTGTGTCATGGCCCAGGATTTCGCGGTCATCCTTCTCGACGTCTGCATGCCGGCGATGGATGGCTTCGAGACTGCGGCCCTCATACGTCAGCGTCGTCAGTCCGAGATGACACCAATCATTTTCATCACCGCCTTCGGCAATGACGACATCGTCAACACCGATCACTACTCGGAAGGTGCCGTTGACTTCATCTTCGCCCCGGTCGACCCCAGTGCCCTTCGAGCCAAGGTCTCGGTCTTTGTGAACCTCTTTCTCAGGGCGTCTGAACTTGCGGCAGACACCCTGCACGCGAAACAGGCTGTGGACCAGCTACAGCTTCTCGCAGACGCCGCGCCGATCGGGATCTTTCAGACCGACGCGCAGAACCGGTACCTGTACACGAACGCTCGGTGGTCCGAGATCACGGGCATCGAAGCTGAAGATGCGGCCGGAAAGGAGTGGGACATCGTCGTCGACTTGGGGCACCGTTCGGTCCTGAGAGCCAGACTGGCTGACAGTGTCGACAAACAGACAGAGTTCCGTCACCGATTCAAGATTCAGCACGAAGGCTCAGCAGATCGGATTGTGGAGGTGACGTCGGTATTCACTCCAGATACCAACGGTGCTAAGGCGGGTTGGGTTGGAACCGTCGCCGATGTGACTGTCGAAGCCGGATCGGAGATGGCCCGGTCAAAGGCCCGCGGCGAGGCGGCCGCTGCGGCGCAGATCGAGTCCGAATTTCTGGCCAACATGAACGATGAGCTCACGCTCCTGGCCCGTGGAGATCCCCTCACCGGCCTCGGGAACCGCAGGGCGCTCCAGGAGGATCTCGACCTGCTGGAAACACGAGTCACCCGTTATGGTCATCGCTACTGCATTGCCCTCCTCGATGTCGATGATTTCAAGTCGTACAACGACAGCTACGGCCATCAAGCGGGGGACCAGGTGCTCCAAGCCGTGGGATCCCAATTGCGACGGCAGATTCGGGACGGGGACTCGGTCTATCGTTACGGCGGCGACGAATTCCTGTGCATCTTCCCCAATCAATCGCTCACGACCGGTTCGATCGCGGTCGAGCGGATGCGGAGAGGCCTGGAGGAGCTCGCGATACCCCACGCTGACAATTGCCGAGGTGTCCTCACCTTCAGCGCCGGCGTGGCCGTGCTTGAGCCCGGCGACCCCCAATCGGCGGTCGAGGTGCTCAAAGAAGCGGACGAAGCTCTCTACCTCGCTAAAGAACACGGTCGCAATCGTGTCGAGCACGGCGAAACCAACCCAGCTGGTCGCTCCGGATAGTCGGCGCATTCCGGACTGCCGCGCCGTTTCGGTCACTACAATTGCCCGATCGATGCCGGCTCGCCGGCATTGACCAAGCGCCAAGGATGAGGCACGCGACCGGGAGGCAACAAGGTCCGACCGGTTCACATTGCGTTAGTGGGCGCTGGGGGACTCGAACCCTCGACCTCAGCCGTGTGAAGGCTGCGCTCTAACCAACTGAGCTAAGCGCCCGTCTCTTGATCCATCATTTGATCGGTAGCGAGACAACGACTTTAGCCATTCGGGCCGGATCCGCCGGACTCGCCCGGCTCGGGTGTGGAGCCGGGCCTGTGGAAGTGGGATCCCAGTACCAGGACGAGCACCACACGTCCGGTTTTCGGGGTCCGTCCGCCGACCACTAGCCTGGCGTGGGCATGCCCCACGATCCCTCGGCCACCGAAAGCGAGAGCGACGGAGCGGACGCCGACCCCACGTCCGCTCCCCCCCCAAGATTCCGGGACCGCCTCACCCAGACTTTTCTCAAGCCTCCTGCGCCGCGGGCGCCCAAACCTGAACCCGGGACGGAACCGGAGCACACCCTCACGGACAGAGAGTTGAAGGCCAAGGTCACCCGGATCGACCAGACCGAGCGCAAGATCGGCTACCTGGGTGCCGGGCTGGGCGCCCTCATGGCCCTCACCTTCACGGTCCCTTATATCAATAATCCGAAGGAAGGCGCCAAGGTCACCGACGCCTCCCACGCGCAGACGATCTCCAAGAGCTGCGATGTCCGCTACGAGTTCCAGGCCAAGACGGCCGCCCACGCAGCCCGCTGCGTGCCCATCATCTACTCGCGCACCTACTGGCTCGCCACCCTCCTGATCCTGATGGCCTTCCCGCTGGCCATCTTGGTGACCGTCCGGATCGGCCGCCGGGCCCCGCTGGCCTACGCATGCTTGATGACCGGCCTGGCTTTCGAGGTCACCCTGGGCCTCTTCGGCCTTCCCTTCCTCGCCGCCGGGGCATGGTTGTTGATCAGGGCCTGGAAGAGCCAGCGCTACGGGTCCCCCACCGCCAAGCGGGGCGATCCTCCGCTCCAGCAGAACGCTCGGGGGAGCACCGGCCGGACCACATCGAACGGGTCGGGCCGGTCGGTCAAGCCGTCGGGGACAGGTGGCAAGTCCTCGACGTCGAGCGAGGGGCGGAGATCCAAGAAATCGGCGCCCACTGAGGCCAACACCAGCCGGCGACCGACGACGGCCAACAAGCGCTACACCCCGAAGGCCCCGACTAAGAAGAAGGTCCTGCCACCCTCCTGAGGGCTCAACCGCCGGGCGCCGACCGGTTGGAGCCGGGTCGGGCCAGCCCCCGCGGACCCGGGGGCTCGGTCATGAGGGCCGACCGCAGAAGAGTGAGGACGTCGGCCCGGCGCCGGACCAGCGAGCGGGCCGTCGGTTCCTCACCGAGCGCCCGCAGCACCTCGACCTCGGTCACCATGCCGATCACCGTCGAATAGATCGCCAGCAACAAGAGGCGCGGTTCGTGGCGTCGCATGTTCCCGGCATCCATCTCGGCCTGGAGGAAATCCGCCGCCCGGTGGACGAGGGGGTCCAGGGCCAGCGTCATCTGGGTGGCGGCCGGCGGCCCCAACCGGGCCACCTCGCGCACGAGACCCAGCAGCTCGGGACGGCGGGCGGCCAACCTGAAGACCGAGCGAACCACCGCCTCGACCCGCTCCCACCCGGCGCCGGCGCCGTCCAGGGCGGATTGCATGGCATCGGCCAGCTCGGCTGCGCTGCGCTCGATGACCGCCTCCATGAGTGCCTCTTTGCTGGGGAACCAGTAGAGGATGCTCTGTTTGGCCAGGTCGAGCGACCCGGCCAGGGCGTCGAGCGACGTCACCTCGTACCCGCGGGTCCCGAAGGACAGGAGCGCCGCGTCAAGGATCCGGTCCGGGGTGCCGCTTCGCATCTACCACATGGTAGACAAGTTCCCTACCAGATGGTAGACCATCGGGCGATGGCCATCAGCGACGAGCTGGCCGGGAAGCGTTTCTTCGTCACCGGCGCCACCGGCTTCCTGGGCACAGCACTGGTCGAGCGCATCCTGCGCTGCCTGCCCGGCTCCGAGGTCGTGGTCCTGGTCCGGCCCGGTCGCCGGGCCAGCGCCGCCCAGCGCGCCGCCCGGGAGATCCTGAAGAACGACTGCTTCGACCGGCTGCGCCAGGAGCTCGGTGACGACTTCGACGACCAGGTGGCGGGCCGTCTGACCGCCGTGGCCGGCGACGTCGGCCGGGACGGGCTCGGGCTCGACGATGAGGGGCGGAGACGACTGGCCGCCGCCGACGTCGTCGTCCACGCTGCCGCCACGGTCAGCTTCGACGCCCCCCTCGACCAGGCCGTCGAGATCAACCTTCTCGGGCCGGCCCGGGTGGCCGCGGCGGTAGCCCGGGCCCGGGCGGACGCCGCGGCGGAGGCCCGGCCCGGCCCGGCCCATCTGATCGCTGTGTCCACCGCGTACGTCGCCGGAACCCATCAGGGGGAGGCCAAGGAGGAGCTGCTCGACGTCGACCGGTTCTCCTTGGAGGTGGACTGGAAGGCCGAGGTGGCCAACGCTCGCCGCCTGCGGGCCGACTTCCAGGCCGAGTCGCGGCGCAAGGACCAGTTGGCCCGGTTCATGAGGAAGGCCCGTGCAGAGCTCGGCGCCGCCGGGGACCACCTGCTGGCCTCGCGCAGCGAGAAACTGCGGGAGGAGTGGGTCAAGCGTCAACTGGTGGATGCCGGGACGTCGCGGGCCCAGGCCCTCGGGTGGCCCGACGCCTACCCTTTCACCAAGGCTCTGGGCGAGCGGGCACTGGTCGCGGGCCACGGGATCGGCAGCGCATCGGAGGCCGACGCCGTTCCCCTCACCATCGTGCGACCCTCCATCATCGAGTCGGCGCTGGCCGAGCCCAGGCCGGGGTGGATCCGCGGCTTTCGAATGGCCGAACCGATCATCGTGTCCTATGCGCGGGGACTGCTGCGCGAATTCCCTGGTGTGCCCGAGGGGGTCACCGACGTGATCCCGGTGGACATGGTGGTGGCGGCCATCCTGGCGGTGGCGGCCATCGGTCCCGACCGGTCCGGGCCGACCGTGTACCACGTGGCATCGGGGGTCCGGAACCCGCTGCACTACGGCCGCCTGGTCGAGCTGGTCCAGGACTGGTTCGGCCGCCACCCGCTCTACGACGACCGGGGCCAGCCCATCAGCGTCCCCGAGTGGTCCTTCCCCGGACGGGGCCGGGTCCAACGCCAACTGCAGCGGGCGACCGGGGCGATGGACGCGGTCGAGCGGCTGATCACGATCTTGCCGGTCCGGGGCCGCCAGGCGGCGCTGTCGGCCCGCCTCGAGGACCGCAACGCCCTGGCCAAGCGGGCCCTGGGTTATGTCGAGCTCTACGGGGCCTACACCGAGACCGAGGCCCGCTACCGGCTGGACCGCCTGCTGGTGCTGTGGGACGCACTGACCGACGACGACCGCGAGCGATTCTGCTTCGACCCCGCCGTCATCGACTGGGCCCACTACGTCCACGACGTGCACCTGCCCTCGGTCATCGAGCATGCCCGGGTCCGCACCACGTCGGCCAAGTCGGTGGTGGCCAGCCGCTCGGTCCGGGCCCGGACGGCCATCTTGTCCCCCGAGCGGCACCTGGCGGTGTTCGACCTCGAGCACACCCTGATCGCCTCCAACGTGGTCGACACCTACGCCTGGCTGGCCAGCCGCCACCTCTCGGCCCCCAAGCGGGTGAAGTTCGTCGCCGACCTGGTGCGTGAGGCGCCGTCGCTCCTGGCCCTGGACCGGCGCGACCGGGGCGACTTCCTGCGCTCCTTCTACCGCCGCTACGAGGACGCCCCCCTCGCCGTTCTCGAGGAAGACTCCTGGGAGCTCTTCCACCGCCAGCTGCTGACCCGATCGTTCCCGGCGGGCTTCGCCCGGGTCCGCGAGCATCGCCGCCTCGGGCACCGCACCCTGCTCATCACCGGGGCGCTGGACTTCGTCATCGCCCCCCTGCGTCCCCTCTTCGACGACATCGTCTGCGCCCGGCTCGGTGAGCACGGTGGGCGACTGACCGGGCGGCTGGAGGACCTGCCCCCCATCGGCGAGGCCCGGGCCCTGGTGCTGGCCGACTACGCGTCCGGGCTCGATCTCTCGCTCGAAGAATCGGTAGCCTACGCCGATTCGGCCAGCGATCTCGCCATGCTCGAGGCCGTCGGCTTCCCGGTCGCCGTCAACCCCGAGTCCCGGCTGGCGGCCATCGCCCGCCGGCGGGGCTGGCACGTCGAGGAATGGTCCAGGGCCTCCGGCGGCTCGCACCGGCGCCTCCCCCTCGGCCCCCTCGACTCGGTCCTCCCCGGCCGCCGACGCTCGACCGCCGACCGGGCGGCCGCCCGGGCCATCGTGGGCGGCCCCCCCGGTGCACGGCCGTGAAGGCGCTCCTGTTCGAGCGCAGCCTGCCCCGCTTCGCCGCCGCCCGGCTGGCCTCGGCCTTCGGTGCCGGGCGGGGGGCCGGGGTCGGCCCCCTCCGGCTGGTCGAGACGGCGCCACCGGACCTGCCCGGGGCCGGGTGGCACCGGGTCCAGCCGCTCTTGTCGGGGATCTGCGGTTCGGATCTCGCCACGATCGACGGGCGCAGCTCGCGCTACTTCGAGGACCTCGTGAGCTTCCCGTTCGTCCCGGGCCACGAGGTGGTCGGCACCCTCGGGTCGGCCGCCACCGCCGCCGACGGGTCCGGGCTGGCCGAGGGCGCCCGGGTCGTACTCGAGCCGGTGCTCGGTTGCGCCGCCCGGGCCATCGAGCCGGCCTGCCGGGCCTGTGCGGCGGGGCGACTGGGTGACTGCGAGTACGTCGCCTTCGGCCACCTCCGCCCGGGGCTGCAGACCGGGTTCTGCGCCGACACCGGCGGTGGCTGGTCGTCGGCCGGCCTGGTGGCCCACCGCAGCCAGCTCCACGCCGTGCCCGAGGGCCTGCGCGACGAGGACGCGGTGACCATCGAGCCGGTGGCCTGCGCCGTGCACGCCGTGCTGGGCGCCGGCATCGAGGACGGCGACTCGGTGGCCATACTGGGTGCGGGCACCCTCGGGCTCGCCGTGACGGCGTCGTTGGCCCACCTGTCGGCGGCCGGACGCTGCGCCGTCCCCGCCTCGGTGGTGGTCGGCGCCCGATACCCTCACCAGCAGCGCCTGGCCACCGACCTCGGGGCCACCGACGCGCTGCCCCCGGACCAGCTGGCCCGCTCCATCCGGCGGCGGGCCCATTCTCTCGCCCTCGGTCCCACGGGGAGCCGAGCCCCCAGACTGACCGGGGGCGCCGACGTCGTCCTCGACTGCGTCGGTTCGGCCGAGTCGATCAGCCAGTCCCTATCCATGGTGCGGCCCCGGGGCCGGGTGGCCCTCGTCGGGATGCCCGGACGGGTGCACGTGGATCTGGCCCCGCTGTGGCACCGTGAGGTCGCCCTCGTGGGCGCCTACGCCTACGGCACCGAGCAGCCGATCGGGGCCCACGAACCGGTGCGCACGTTCGACCTGGCCATGGAGGTGGTCGCCGCCCTCGGCACCGGACGCCTGGTCTCGGCCACCTACCCCCTGGACCGCTTCGAAGAGGCGGTCGCCCACGCCGGCTCGGCCGGCCGCCGCGGTGCCGTGAAGATCGCCTTCGATCTGCGCCCGCCGCCGGGCGCCGTCAGGAAAGGACGCCCATCATGAGCCCCAGACCCGGATTCGTGCTGGAGGTCGACCGCTCCACCCCGCCCACCCTGTTCTGGAACGGTGAGCGCTACGGCCTCGAGCGCCTGCCCGAGGGGAGCCGGGTGATCTACGCCCCCGAGCCCCTCGACAGGACCGAGGACCCCGTCGCCGCCATCCGCCACGCCCTCGAGCACCCCCTCGGTGACAGCCAGCCGTTGTCGTCACTGCTACGGCCCGGCATGCAGCTCACGATCTGCTTCGACGACATCTCCCTCCCCCTCCCCCCGATGCAGGCCCCCGACGTGCGTCAGCTGGTCATCGAGGAGGTCCTCGACATGGCGGCGGCGGCGGGTGTGGACGACGTCATGCTCATCGCCGCCCTGGCCCTGCACCGCCGGATGACCGAAGCCGAGCTCCGCCACGCCATCGGGAACCGGGTCTACGACGCCTTCGCGCCCCACGGCCTGCTGACCCAACACGACGCCGAGGACCCCGACAACCTCATCGACCTCGGGCGGACCGACCAGGGTGAGGAGATAGAGATCAACAAGCGGGCCGCCACCAGCGACCTGCTGGTCTACGTCAACATCAACCTGGTGGCCATGGACGGCGGCCACAAGAGCGTGGCCACCGGGCTGGCCAGCTACGAGAGCCTGCGGCACCACCACAATCCCGAGGCCATGCGCCACTCCAGGTCGTTCATGGACGCGCCGGCCTCCGAACTCCACACCTCCAACTGGCGGATGGGGCGCAAGATCGCCGAGAGCGTGAAGGTCTTCCAGGTCGAGACCAACCTCAACACCGACACCTTCCCGACCCAGTTCGCCTTCCTCCAAAAGCGCGAGTGGGAATGGTCCCTGCGGGACCGGGCGACCTTCGCCGCCTCGTCCTCAGCGCTGGAGCGTACGCCGGACCGGGTCTCCCGACAGATCCTCCAGTCGATCAAGTCCCCCCACGCCATGACCTCGGTCCAGG
>Ga0182024_10002574_pt1 | contig 44722 bp, 34 predicted proteins | sample P32metaG_FD_120480 | JGI IMG/M metagenome (GOLD analysis project Ga0182024, IMG submission 120480) | Permafrost microbial communities from Stordalen Mire, Sweden - P3-2 metaG (Illumina Assembly) | ecosystem: Environmental > Terrestrial > Soil > Wetlands > Permafrost | place: Sweden: Stordalen... | reverse complement strand
GCCTGCTGCATGTTGTGGGTCACAATCACGATGGTATACCGCTCTTTGAGCTGGAAGATCAACTCTTCAATCTTGCCCGTAGAAATCGGATCGAGTGCCGAACAAGGCTCGTCCATCAGCAGAACCTCGGGTTCGACGGCGAGGGCGCGCGCAATGCACAGGCGCTGCTGCTGGCCGCCGGAGAGGCTGGCTCCGGATTGTTTGTGTATCTGATCTTTTACTTCGTCCCATAGCGCCGCCGAATCGAGCGAACGTTCTACAATTTCGTCCAGCTTGCGTCGATTGCGGAATCCGTTCAGCTTCAGGCCGGAGGCGACGTTGTCATATATCGACATCGTGGGAAACGGATTCGCCTTCTGAAACACCATGCCTACCCGGCGGCGAAGTTGCGTTGCCGAGGTTCCGTTGTAGGCGTCGATTTCGCCGATATGAACGCGGCCCTCGACGCGCGCTTCCGGAATCGTCTCGTGCATACGATTGATGCAGCGGATAAAGGTCGACTTGCCGCATCCCGACGGACCAATCAACGCGGTGGCGCGGTTCGCACCCACCTTCAGATTGATGTCAAACAACGCCTGGCCCTTGCCATACCAGGCATTCAGATTCTCGACTTGGATTCCAACGCCCATGGTTATGCGGCTCCAAACGTTCCACGCCGGACAGCAACGCGCACGGCCGCGACCGACGTAACGATAAGAATGATCAGCACGAACGCTCCCGCCCATGCCTGGCGGTGCCAGTCTTCATAGGGCGAATTGGCGTACACGTAGATCTGCAGCGGTAGAGCTGCCGTGGGCTGATCGTAGCGGAGACTCCAAAACGTGTTGCCGAGAGCCGTAAAAAGCAATGGTGCGGTTTCGCCCGCCACTCGAGCGAAGGCCAGCATCACTCCGGTAATCACCCCCGAGGTCGCCGTGCGGAGAGTGATCGAAAGGGTCGTTCGCCAGCGCGGGACGCCGAGTCCATAGGCTGCTTCGCGCAGCGCTTGCGGCACCAGCAGCAGCATCTCTTCGGTTGTCCGACAGATTGTGGGGATCATCATGATCGCCAGCGCCACTCCGCCCGCAAGCGCTGAGAATCCCCGACCGCGAACCAAGATGGACCAAGCGACGATGCCAATGACGATGGAGGGCACTCCGTTCAGCACGTCCGCAGTGAAGCGAATGGCGCTGCCGAAGCGATTGCGTCCAAACTCGGCCAGGAAGATGCCTGCACCAATTCCCAGCGGCACGCCGATCAGACTGGCGATGCCAAGGATGAACACCGATCCCACGATCGCATTGGCCATGCCGCCGCCCGGTTCTCCCACGGGCTTGGGAGTCTGCGTGAGGAATGCCCAGTTAATCGAGCCCACGCCGCGGTAAACGAGGTAGCCGAAGATGGCAATTAGAGGCGCCAGCACGAGCACGATGGTCAGCACCGCAACGCCGGTCATGACGTGATCGGTAATGCGGCGGCGCCAGCTGATGGGCGGCATACCCTGTCGAAGGGAAACATTGTTCACCGGCTCAGGCATGTCCCCTCGCAGGCTGGCCGCGGGTCACGCTCCACACCAGCACCTGTGCCAAAGCGTTCACGATGATCGTGACCAGGAACAGGGCCAGGCCAATCTCAATCAGTGCGGAAAGATAAACATCGCCTGTGGCCTCGCTGAATTCATTGGCCAGAACGCTCGCCATGGTGTATCCGGGCGCAAACAATGACTTCGCGATCTCGGCTCGGTTCCCGATGACCATGGTGACCGCCATAGTTTCTCCGAGCGCACGGCCTAACCCAAGAATGATTCCGCCGAGAATGCCGGCGCGCGCATTGCGCAGCACGCCAACTCGGATCATCTCCCAGCGCGTCGCTCCTAAGGCCAGCACTCCCTCGCGCTGATGCTGAGGAACAACCATGAGTACTTCCTTCGTAATCGAGGAAATGATGGGAACGATCATGATGGCCAGAATGATCCCCGCCGCCAGCATGCCGATGCCGTATGGGGGCCCTTCAAACAGCCCGGTCCAGCCGAGGGTCTTGGCCAGGAATGGCTGGACGTATGCGCTCAAAAGCGGCACGAGGACGAACATTGCCCACAATCCGTAAATCACACTGGGAATCGCGGCCAGCAATTCCACGAAGAACGAAAGCGAGCCGCGCAGCGCCGCGGGGCACATCTCTGTAGTAAACACAGCTACCCCGACCGCAAGCGGAACTGCAATGATGAGCGCCAACAGGGACGAAACCAGCGTCCCGTAAATGAAGGGCAAAGCGCCGAACTGCTCGCTCACCGGGTTCCAATCGCTGCCCGCGAAAAACTTGAAGCCAAATGCGTGCCAGGAGAGGCCGGAACCCGACACGAGTTCGTAAACGATCAGAACCAATATGCCGAGGACGGCCAAGCCGCACACCGTCATGGCGAACTTGAAAATGCGGTCGGGCACCTCGCCGCCGGAAGCCTGCAGCAAAGGTGCAGCCCGGTGCGCCTGTTCCGGTGTAACCTTCGTCCCTTCAACAGGTTGCGGTCCGGGCATATCAGGCCGTGGAAAAGCTGGGTTGGCCATTCGTGTTAACCGTAGCAGAGGCTTGTTACAAAGGTGTTAAAATCAGACAGGCTTTTTCTGCCGGGGACCATCTGTCAACCTGAATCTCTAGTCATTGCTGTCTGCAACATGGGGTTTCTTGAGCTAGGTATTGATCCTCTCCTGTTATCAGGGTTTGTTTTTTATGTCGATTACACTTGATCGTAGCCGGCTTGTCTTTCAGAAGACGGAACGGGCGTTACTGAGGCTTGCATCCGGGCAGAGTACGGAAAGCGTCCATAGTTTCCGCACCACGAGCCGCAGGCTGCAGACGCTGCTGGAGCAACTCCTTCCCGAACGCGATCGGAACCAGAAGAAACTCCTGAAGATGCTGAACCGGATTCGGCGGCGTGCAGGGAAAGTGCGCGATCTTGACGTTCAACTCGCTGCCTTGCGCAGCCTGAAGGTTCCCCAAGAGCCGCGCCGCAAGACGCAGCTCATGCACGGGCTGATCGAGCTTCGGGGGAAACAAGAAAAGAAACTGCGCAAGATGTTGACCAAAGACGTGACGCGGGAGCTCCGTAGGCGGCTTAAGCGGGGATCGAAGGACTTTCGGCCAGAAACCAGCCGCGATGCCCTTAGCGTGGCCCGGTCGATGTTGAGAGAGGTAGTACGACCGGCTGGCCCGGTCAGCGAAGATGTGCTGCATCAGTACCGCACGGTGGTGAAGCGTGCCCGTTATGCAGCAGAGTTCGCCCCAAAATCCACCGAGGCTACGCAATTCATCACCCAGGTGAAGAGCTTGCAGGATGCCGTGGGCAACTGGCACGACTGGTTGACTCTGACAAGGGCCGCTGCCAGCCGGCTTGGCGATGTCGATCAATCGTCCCTGGTAGCTGCGCTGCACAACGTAACGGGAGGCAAATTCCGCCACGCGGTCGCTGCACTGTCGTCCTCCCTGACACCACAGAGTGTGGTAAAACCAGATCCCATCTCACCGGAACCCTCGCGCAAAGTGAGCACGAAAAGTCCCACGCTCGTGGAGCGGATCGAGTCTGCCGCATAGCTGGCTTTTGGCTGTTGGCTCTTAGCTAGAAGCCAAAAGCTAATAGCTAAGAGACGCTGGCGGTGACGGACTGGCGGCGTACATGTAAACTGTGAGCCTTTCCCATGCCCACGTTTGCCGCGGTCGATATCGGTTCCAATTCCGTCCGGCTAAAGATTGCACGCCTGCAAGCCGGGCGGCTTCGCGCCTTGCATGAAGACCGCGAAGTCACGCGCCTCGGCGAGGGCGTATTCGGTTCCGGATTCCTTACTCCCGATTCCATCGCGGAGACGGTCAAGGTTCTGCGCCGGTTTCATCGTGCGACGCAACAGATCGTGACTGACAGCGTGCGCGTGGTTGCGACCAGCGCCCTGCGGGATGCGCGCAATTCACAGGCGTTCCTGGAATGGGTGCGTTCGGCTACCGGCTGGCGGGTGGAGATTATCTCCGGCGTGGAAGAGGCGCGGCTCATTCACCTGGGACTCGTATCCAGCGGGCGCGTGGACCGCGCTCCCACTCTGATGATGGACCTGGGCGGCGGCAGTTGCGAACTGACGTTCTCGCAGGGAGGACACATTCGGGACGCGGTGAGCCTTCCTCTGGGCGCGGTTCGTCTGACCAATGAATTCCTGCGCCACGATCCCACGCGCAAAGGCGAACTGAAGCGACTGCGCGGTTTTGTCACCCGCGAGGTCAATCGCGTCATCGACCGCATCCCGGCCGCAAAGGTGAAGAATGTGATTGCGACTTCCGGGACAGCCGCGGCCTTGGCGGCTGTTGCCAGCCACATGCGTCGAGGCGCGGGCCGTCAACGGCTAGTAGTTTCCAGCACGGAAATGAATCGCATTGCCAAGCGCCTGGCGCGCCTGCCAGTGGCGGAACGCCGCAAGATCGAAGGCATCGGTCCACGGCGGGCGGAGATCATCGTCGCCGGCGCCACCGTCTATCAAGAACTGGTGGACCGCCTTCAACTCAAGGGCTTTCGCTATTCGCCGCTCGGCCTTCGCGATGGAATCCTCGCGCAGATGGCCGCCGATTACGATCGCAGCACGCGCTCCGGCAAGCAAATCGAATCCGAACGCTGGGAATCCATCCTGAACGCGGTCGATCATTACCGTGTCGACCGCAAGCACGCCCTCGATGTCCGCGACCATGCGACATTGTTATTTTCGGCGCTGCGCTCGCTGCACCGTCTGCCGCCGGAATACCGCGAGTGGCTCTCGGCAGCGGCCATGCTCTACGAGGTGGGCGACTACGTGAATCGGAACGGGCGCCACCGCCATAGCCACTACATCATTTCCAACTCTGAGATTCTGGGCTATACCCCGCAACAGCGGCGCATTATTGGGGCCATTGCCCGCTATCTGGGAAAGTCACGACCTGCCATGGAGGATGGTCCCATGAAGCTGTTGGACCCGGGCGATCGTGCCGACGTGCAGAAGGCGATTCTACTGCTTCGTCTGGCGCGAGCCCTGAACCTGGGGCGCAGCCGCGCCGTGGAAAGGGTACGCGTCGGAGTGCGCTCAGCGGAAGTGAAATTGACGTTGGTTCCCCGGCGTCGCATGGGAGTGGATCTGGAACTCTGGGCGATTGAGAAAGAGCGCGACTATTTCCGCGAAGTGTTCGGCCGCGAACTTTCCACGGCCGCATCGTAGAGAGTACGCAGAACCTTGGGCGTGACGCACCATTGCAGAGTGCCCGAGGCGCGGCGCATCTCGACCTTGGCGACTGCACCTTTCTTCAGTTCCAGCGACGCTTCGCAACCGGAATCGCTGATGACCGCTCCCAGGAATTGGCTTAAGTTCGGATTATGACCGACTACCATGATCGCTTCCTGGCGAGAATATTTTTCCAGCAGCTTGCGGAAGTCGGCGAGTCCGGCCTCAGGCCGCAGGCCGGGATCAATCTGTAATTTGCCTTCATACCCCAATTCGTTGCCGACCAGTGATGCCGTCTGCGTACACCGCTTTAATGGACCGGAAACGATCGCGTCCACCTGAGCATCGAGCGCGGCCAGGGCTCGCCCAATGTAACCGCACTGTTCGATTCCCTCTTTGTCGAGGGCACGTTTTTCGTCTTTTTTTGGAGTCGCGAGGTGTTCACCCGCGCTGGCGTGACGTAGAAAATAAAGGATCATCTGGGCTTATCGTTCCTTTCCCACCATTACTTTTGCTTTACGCTTTCGCGGCGGGACCGGCGCCGGGACCGCGTCAGGGGCCTTCCCTTCGGCAACGCCCATCAGAAACTCCTGTGCGCTGAAGGCTGCGGCTCCAGTCGGCGGTCGGCGGTTCCGCGTGCCGCGCAGGGGCTGCCACGCCCGCATATACGTCGCATCCTTCAGCAGAATTCGCGCCTTACGGTTGTCGGCCAGGTAGGCGTCGAGGATCTCGTGTCGCACCCGCTCCCGCAACATTTCGTCGCGCAACGGCACAAGCACTTCGACGCGCTCATAAAGATTGCGTGGCATCCAGTCCGGACTGCCCATGTAAATCTCTTCTTCGCCACCGTTGGAGAAGTAGAAAATGCGGCTGTGCTCCAGGAATCGGCCCACAATGCTGCGCACACGGATGTTGTCGCTTACTCCTCGAACTCCCGGACGGAGTGCGCAGATACCACGGATGATCAAATCGATCTGCACTCCGGCTTGCGAGGCGCGGTATAGAGCTTGCACGATCGTCTTGTCGAGCAGCGCGTTCATCTTCGCGATGATGCGCGCTTCCTTGCCTTGACGGGCGTGCTCGGCTTCACGATCGATCAGCGCGATGCACTTTTCCGCCAGATCGAGCGGCGCCACCAGAAGGGGCTCATAACTGGGATTCTCGGCATAGGCTGTCAGAAAGCTGAAAACATCGTGCACGGCGCGTGTAATCTCGGGATTGGCCGTGAACAAGCTCAGGTCGGTGTAAATTCGAGCCGTGGTCGCGTTGTAATTCCCGGTGCCGATGTGGGCGTAACTGCGGATCACTCCGTCCGGATCGCGGCGCACCAGCAGCGATAGCTTGCAGTGCGTCTTCAGACCCACGAGGCCGTGGAAGACTTGCACCCCCCCGTCTTCCAAATCGCGCGCCCAGCGTATGTTCGAGGCCTCATCGAAACGCGCCTTCAACTCCACCACGGCCGTGACTTCCTTGCGCGAAGCAGCATCCATCAGCGAAGGCACAATCAGCGAATGTTCGCTGGTGCGGTAGAGAGTCTGCTTGATGGAGAGAACGTTCTCATCTTCGGCCGCCGACTCAATAAAGGAAATGACCGCGTCGTAGGAATCGAAGGGGTGATGCAGCAAGATGTCATGCCCGCGCAACTCCTCGAACAGGTCCTTCGACTTCGACGTCAAACGCAATTCCCGTGGCGAAAAGGTGCGGTACTTGAGGTCCGGCCGCTTCACCTGCTCATAGACGTTGAAGAGGCGCGAAAGGTTCACGGGCCCGTTCACGGGAAAAACCTGCCACGGATCTAGTTCGAACACTGTACGTAACCGATCAATAATCTCGGGATCGGCGTCGGCTTCAATTTCCATGCGAACCGCATCCCCTTTGCGCCGGTTATGCAGTTCCGCGCGCACCGACTCCAACAGGCTTCGCGCCTCCTCTTCTGCCAGATAGAGATTGCTGTTGCGGGTCACGCGAAAGGGCGCCGAGGAAACAATGTCATAGCCGTGATACATGCGGACGGCGTGACGCGCCACGAGATCCGCCAGGAAAATAAAATCTGCCGTGCTCTCAGAAGGCAGCCGCACCAGCCGGGGGAGAGCCCGCGGCACCGATACCACGCCCGTGTAGGTCAGCGCAGAGCGCCGGCGCCGGCGCAAAAGGAAACCCACACATAAAGCTTTATTGATGACGCGTGGAAACGGATGCGCCGGGTCAACCGTGACCGGGGTCAATAGCGGGTCGAGTTCTTTCTCGCAGTATTCTTCGACAAAGCGAAGCGCGTCGGGATCCAGTTCGTGCAGTCCCAGTACGCGAATTCCGTTTTCCGCGAGCGCCGGTCGCAACCGGCCATTCCAGCAGTCATACTGGTCGTCTACGAACTCGTGCGTCAGGTTATTCAACAGATCCCGTTTTCCCGCCAGGGTCAGACCGTCGGGACCGGCTTCGTTGTATCCGTCCTCTATCTGCTGCATCATGGCGGCCACGCGCACCTCGAAGAACTCGTCCAGGTTGCTGGCGGAAATGGACAGAAACTTCAATCGTTCCAAGAGTGGATTGCCTTCGTCGGACGCTTCTTCGAGCACACGGCGATTGAACGCGAGCCAGGAAGTATCGCGATTGAGGAAGTACTGGGGATTGTCGAGTGAAATACGAGCCATGACGGACGCGCTGACCGCATTCTCTGTTCTTAGCGTGATTTCTTCGTGTCGATCGAAAACCACAGCCCGCACGAAGCCGGCGGGAAGATCAGTATAAAGCATTCCGCGGACGGGCGGCTCAAGGCAAACACCAGCTGCACGCACTCCTAAAGAATAAAAGCCGGCACTCAGACATCGGTTGCTCTGTCGAAGTGCCGGCGTGTGGTCGCGTGCGAACCGTTTTAGGGCAGGTAATAACGGAACGACGTAAACACCATATTGTCGATTCCCTGTGCCTCGCTTGGGAAGCCTGCGCCGTGCCAGGCGTTGCGAATCACGACCGAGTATTGCGGACCAAATTGTATTCGGCCCCAATTCAGTTTCTCTTTGGCTCCGTCGTATACCTTGAACCAGACACCCCCAGTTGCTTCGATGGCTACACGCGTGTCGCCTGTGCAATTCGCGAGCGCGCCAGGAAGAAATCCGCCCGCCCCCGGTCCAGTTTCGGTTAAGCAGCCGGTATTATTGAAGAACGGCGATCCGTAGCCGACATACTTTTTTTGGATCGGATCATAGTCCGCCGCACGACCAGCGTACTCTGCTCCGCCATTGAAGTAGACATCGGCCCTTGAGGTGTGGAATTCAAGAGTCGACAGACCCTGCAAGCTCTTAACGAGATAAAGCGTTCCATCGGTATGGACGGAAACGTCCGGCAGTCCTGCCGTGCCGTAGCGCCCCACTCCACTGCCTCCAAACCCATGCAATCCGAAATCGACATGTTTGTGCGCAAACGACCAGCGTGCGTTGGCCCCGAAGCCGCCACCGTTCTTTGAACTGTTAAATGCGCCAGTAGCATTCGAGCCAGCCTTAGTGCTGCTGCCGCAAACAGTGGTTGCAGCTATATTTTCGCAAGGAAAAACGCGATCCCGGAAGCGGCTGTATACGCCGAAAATCTCGTAGTGTCCAAAACCTGGTTCGAAAGCAAGCTTGGCGACCACATCGGGCGAGGGATTGAACGCGTAGTTCGCCTGGTTGTCATACAGGCCGCCCGTTACGCCAGCCGTTCCTACCAAGAAATTGGCGGCGTTGTTGTGGGATGTCAGGGTCGCTTGCGACTCTTCCGCCGCAACCGCGAACCAAACCTTGTTGCCGAAGTTCTTCGCCAGCCGCATACCATATTGCCGGGCCCAGGTGAAGCCGACGGTATACTGTGGATCGATCGTCATAGGAAGCGCTTCCGTGCGATTGTCCACGCCGTGCTTGGTTTCGGTGAGCAGACTCCACATCTGTCCGCCGGTAATACTCCAGCCGTTATCCATCGCGGCCTGGCCCCACGCTTGCCGCTGACGGAGCGTGTAGCTGTTGCTTTGGTTATTGTTGGAAGTCACACCAGCCGAGAGGAAGTCAGCTTCAACATAGCCCGACAACTTCGCGCCTTTCAGCCGGCCTTCCACCAGCATGGCAATTCGCGACTGGCGTCCGGAACCGAAGAACTCGGATATGTTGTTGGTTGAGGCGCCGGTGAAGGGCACAGTATTGAAGGGAGTATTGACGTCCGCCCCCAGCGCGCGCTGGCGGTAAACCGTTTCAGCCGCCAGAAAGCCGCCGGGCGTAATGGTGATTCCTTTCACGTGAATCGCGGTCGGAGAATCAGAAGAGTTTTTCTGCGCCTCCTGAACCGTCACGACCGTACTGGCCATGTTGGTCTTGAGGTCACTCATATCGCCCTTTAATTCGCCGACGGCCTGTTGTTGCTGGGTAGCTTGGGCCTGGGCTGCATCCGCCTTGGTCGCGGCGTCGCTGGCAGTGGCCTGTGCCTGCTGCGCCACCTGATCCTTGTTGCGCAGTTCGTCCCGCAATTCCTGAATCTCTCGCTGCTGCTGGGCCAGCGCCGCCTGTTGCGAGGCGATGGCATCCTTTAAAGCCTGCACGTCCGCCGCCGTAACTGTCGGGGTCGCAGGCCTCGGCTTCCGGGGTTGGGGCGGCGTGCTGGTCTGCCCGACCAGTCTTGTCGCCAGAAACAGAATTGCGCACACCTTCCACGCAGACTTCATTGTTGTCTCCTTTTTATTCTGCGATAAATGAAAAACATCCCGCGCTGGGACCATATGCCTCATAAGAATAATGAGTGATTCCATTTTGGGTCCACTCGTTCTTCTTCACATTCTGGTTTTGCTAATGCACGAGATGTGCCACACCGAATCATGTGAATCCGCTCTGCCTAAGCCACCAGACCGCTGCGCAGGTTGCATTTAAATGGGTTACGGCCCTTATGTACGGCGAAAGATTCCCGAAGATGCCTGCATTGACCCGTGCGATTTGCTCGATCCTCAAGGCTGCCGCGACCACAGGATGACACGTGACCGACAGCGGACATCAGTTCCGGCAGCCCAGTTGAAGTTGCAATCTCGCAACTCTCAATTTCCCCCCATCTAACTTCACTTGACCTGTTTGATTGCATCCTTCACTTTTGCCACCACGCTATCCGGCAAGGGTGCGTAGGACAGCGCAGAGGTCATCTTCTGACCGTCGGCAACCATCCAGTTCAGAAAGTCAGCCAGGATCTTGCCATTCGCTGGGTCTTTGGATTGGGCGGGAATCAGCAGCCAGGTAAAGCTGGAAATCGGGTAAGCATCCTTCCCCGGAGCATTCGTGATCGACACGCGGAAATCCGCCGGCATTTTCGGGGCTGAAGCGGCCGCCGCGCTTACGCTCTCCAGTGACGCCTTGACGAAGGTTCCTGCAGAATTTCTCACGCTGCCATATGGAATGTTGTTCTGAACGGCGTAGATCAGTTCAACGTATCCGATCGAACCCGACAACTGGCGAATGAATCCCGCAACGCCCTCGTTGCCCTTTCCTCCCATCCCGACCGGCCACTTCACCGAGGTGTCGCTGCCCACCTGGCTCTTCCACTCCGGGCTGACCTTGGAAAGATAGTCGGTCCAGATGAAGGTGGTACCGCTGCCGTCGGAGCGATGCACCACGATGATTTCCTTGTCGGGGAAATTTATGCCCGGATTCGCCGAGGTAATCGCTTGATCATTCCATTTTGAGATTTTGCCCAGGAAAATGCCCGCCAGGGTCTCCGGCGTGAATTTGACTTCGCCGCTCACTCCGGGAACGTTGTAGGCTGGCACATCTGCTCCCAATACGGTCGGAATATTCAGAATCTTCCCCTTCGCTTCCTGCAACTGCTTGTCGGTCATGGGCATATCGCTGGCACCGAAGTCCACGGTGCCGGCGATCACCTGGCGGATTCCGCCGCCGCTGCCGATGGACTGGTAGTTGATTTGCACGCCGGAATGGATTTTGTCGTACTCGCTAAACCACTTCGAGTAGATCGGATTAGGAAACGTGGCGCCTGCACCGTTCAGCGTGGTCTGGCTGAGTAGCGGCATGGCCAGAAGGACACACACCAACAGCAGCACGATTTTGCGCATCACCAGGTCGTTCCTCCTTAGATAGATATCCCGTTTTATCGGCGGCGTGTTACAGGAGGGTTACAAACGGATGAATTTCTGATGAAAGACCTGAGGTCGCCGAAAACAATAGCCGAAAACCGGTCCTGCGTTGGGCTAGTGCGCGGCCTGCAGACGTGTAATCTGGCGAGAAAAGAGCGTATTAGCCGGGAAATCGCGGCGCAGCCCGGTTAGCAACTGCAGCGCCCGCGAGTTATCCTTCTCCCGCGCATACGCAATCGCGAGCAGGATTCTCGCAAAGGGCGCGAGATAGTGTCCATGCGCGGCGGTGGTTTGCAGGTCCGCAATTCCGCCTTGTTTATCCGCAGGCAGTCCACCCATGCGAAGAATCCATCGTACGGGGGCGGCCATACTTCCAATGATGTATTTGCTGAAACCCGTCGCCAGCAGCGCGTCGTAGCAATCGTGACAAACTGCAAGGAGTTGCTGCGCCGATGTAGAAGCTTCCTTGGTGAAGTGCAGAGATGCCAGGTTGCGTTTCTCGATAAGGGCCGCGTAATCGGCTTGCAGGCCCGAGGATAGAGTCAGGGCAAACAGCGCGTCTCGATCTTTGGAGGCTTTGGCCAGTCGGGCGTGCGAAAGATTCTCCGCTCGCCCGATGGCGTCCATAAAATGTTTTCGGAGTACCGGATCGGGCGTCAGCTTCGGGCGTTCGTCGAATGCTTTATCGTTCTCGTAGAATTGCGCCTCCAGCACCCCCAGCCGGTTGAACTCGGAGAATAAAAAGCCCGCCGCTTCGCTGACCGGGCCCACCGGATCATCGGGATGCAGTTGTTGCCACGCCGCGAAGTCCCTTTGTGCACCCGCGAAGTCGAGATTGTAGAGTCCGGAAAATCCCCGGTCCAGCGCGGAGACTGGAGCTGATCTCGAAACCTCTGCGGCTCGTGCCATCAAGCTCAAAGCGCAACCGGCCCACAAGGCTGCTACTATGATCCCCGCTCGTGCATCGAATGTTTTGGGCATGTTACCGCGCTCGTCCTATTATCATTGATCATTGATAATCATTGATCTCTATTGAGTTGTAATTTTCCCGGCTCAAGGCCGCTAACCATTTGATGACTTCTGCCGCAAGGGCGCGAATCCCGGTTTGTAGTAAGTTTGTCTCCGTCGGGGACGCATCCCCAGCTCGAGGACAAAGTCTGCATGACTGATTCTTCCGCACGCTATGCTCCAGGCTGGCCCGGAATTCCGCCGCGTTGGACCTCGAGCGCCAAAACTGGCGTTGGTACAGCACTCAACCAGCACAGCAAAGTCTGGTTCACGCTGAGTCACGGAATTCTCAACGAAGTTTATTTTCCCCGCGTCGACCAGGCGTGTACGCGCGACCTGGGATTCATCGTCACCAACGGCCGTGATTTCTTCTCCGAAGAGAAGCGCCACTGCACCTTTGAAAACCGTCCCTTCGAGCCCGGCATCCCGGCCTATGAGCTTATCAATGCAGACAACAGCGGACGCTATCGCATCCACAAGGAAGTCCTTACCGACCCCTATCGTAACGTGGTCCTGCAGAAGGTCCGCTTCGAGCCGCTGCAAGGGCAACTCTCCGACTATCACCTTTACGCTGTGCTCTCGCCGCATCTGGCAAACTGCGGGTACGGCAACACCGGCTGGGTCGGCGACTACAAGGGCGTCCCGATGTTCTTTGCCGAGCACGACGGCGCCTCTTTGTCGCTTGCGTCCTCGGCGCCGTGGAAGAAAACTTCCGTGGGATTCGTCGGCGCCTCCGATGGCTGGCAGGACCTTTCCCAGCATTTCCAGATGGATTGGGAATACACTCGCGCGGAAAACGGGAACATTGCGTTCACCGGAGAGATCGACCTCGACGCCTGCAAAGGTGAATTCCTGCTCGCTCTCGGCTTCGGATCCATTTGGACGGAAGCGGGACAGCAGGGGCGATCGACGCTATTCGAGGACTACGCCGAGACTCGCCGGCACTACGTCTCCCAGTGGCGAAACTGGCAAACTACATTGCTCAAGCTCGACGAACCGCTGCGCGAGTGCGATCTCTATCGCGCGTCGACCGCCGTCCTGCGGACGCACGAGTCCAAAGATTTTCTTGGCGGCATCATTGCCAGCCTCTCGATTCCCTGGGGCTTCAACAAAGGCGACGAAGATCTTGGCGGCTACCACCTGATCTGGCCGCGCGACCTGGTCGAAACTGCGGGCGCGCTCCTGGCCGCCGGAGCGGTCACCGACGCGGTGCGTGTCCTGCGCTACCTGGAAGCCACGCAGGAAGCCGCCGGCAACTGGGCACAGAACCTGTGGCTCGACGGACGTCCCTACTGGAGCGGCGTCCAGATGGACGAGACGGCATTCCCCATCCTGTTACTGGATCTCCTCCTCCGCCAAGCGCGAGAGGCTTTAGGGAAACTCGACCGCTGGTGGCCGATGGTGCGCAAGGCCGTCAGCTTCATTCTTCGCAATGGTCCGGTTACGCAGCAGGATCGCTGGGAAGAAGACGGGGGCTATTCTCCGTTCACGCTCGCGGTCGAAATTTCCGCACTGCTGGCCGCCGCCGATATCGCAGACCTGACCGGGCATAGGGAACAGGCACCCACCATGCGGGATGCGGCGGACGCCTGGAACGACAACATTGAGCGCTGGGTCTACGCCAACGGGGGCGACCTGGCACAGCAACTCGGCATCGATGGCTACTACGTGCGCATTGCGCCGCCTGACACCGACGGGGCTGCGTCGCCCACGCAAGGCTTCGTTCCCATCAAGAATCGTCCGCCGGGACAGGATCCTGAGCGCGCTTACCACATCATCAGTCCCGACGCGCTGGCGCTGGTGCGGTTCGGCCTGCGCGCGCCTGACGATCCGCGCATTCTCAATACTCTTCGCGCCATCGACGCGCTGCTGTCGGTCGAGTTGCCTCAAGGCCCGTGCTGGTATCGCTACAATGGCGACGGCTATGGCGAACACAAAGATGGTTCCGCCTTCGACGGGACGGGGATCGGGCGCGCGTGGCCCTTGCTTGCCGGAGAGCGCGGCCATTACGCGCTCGCAGCCGGACACCGCGACGAGGCCGAAGCCCTGCTCGCCGTCATCGAAAATTCGCCCGCGGGACAAAGCCGCCTGCTTCCGGAACAAGTCTGGGACGCCGCCGACATTCCGTCATTCGAGCTTTTCCGCGGTAAACCGACTGGCTCAGCCTGTCCACTGGTGTGGGCACACGCCGAATATGTAAAACTGCGCCGCTCGATTCGTGATAACAAGATTTTTGATCAACCTCCCCAGACCGTCAAACGTTATCTTATTGATAAACATGTGCGGCAAATCTTCGGGTGGAGGTTTAACAACAAAACGCGCAGCGTCCCAAGAAACAAAACCCTGCGGATTGTGCTGCTCACTCCCGCCCGGGTGCACTGGAGCGTGGACGGCTGGAATTCCACACACGACACCGATGCGCGGGACACTGGCCTCGGCATCTACACGCTCGACTTGCCGACGGCGTCTCTACCGGTCGGAACTCAGGCCGTCTTCACGTTTTTCTGGCCTCAGGAGAATCGCTGGGAAGGCACGGACTATATCGTTACGGTAGAGAGCACCTGATGGGAGCCTCACATGTGCGTCCCCCTCTTGCGCTCGTTGACGGCTGGCAGCAGTCTATACCCGTACCGCCGCAAGCCTCCCGCGTTTCGACACATCTTCGCCGTCCTTGTTGATCACTTCAAAAGCGATCTCAAAAAGGGTCTCATTCAAGGCTTTCGGCCTGCGATATCGGCCCCGATCACGTTCAAGTAGTCGCCGGCGGATTGGAGCGCTTGCTCGGCATCATGGTGAGAAACAAACGAGGTGTCATCATAAAGCGCCATATTGCGTTTCCGACGGAGGCGATCAAAGACAGCCAGCAGACCGGCGTGTTTCTTATCGATGCGGGACCGCACAAAATCGATGGCGATGTGATGCCCAGGTTGACTTCTCGCACGGAATCCATGGCTGAACAGGAATCCGAGCGAAGCTTTGAGCATTGCTTCGTAGGCTTGTTGAAGACAAGCTTCTTCGTCAAAAGCGAGAATTCGGTGGGCAGAGGCGAGCTTCTTGTCCGCGCTGCTGAGGAAGCGTTCGATCTGCGCCCAGTCAACGGCGTGTGGTTTTAGCTTCTTCATCTCTACTTATGAGCGGAACACGCTTATTGCGCCAGACGTTTTCCAGAAACGCATCCTTTCGAGCACGAAGCGATTCGAATTCTTTTGGCGCGAGAACCGTGTAGTTGATTTCGCGCCCGAGTTGCCGCTCAAGCCTTCGCATGACCTGCGCTAAGACTTCCTCCGCAGGAGCACCAATCACGAGGACGTCTATATCGCTGGAAGCGTCCTGCTGGTTGCTTGCAAACGAACCGTACAGATATGCCTCGTGTATTGCATCAATTCTCTTGAGCGTCTGTGTGATTAGGGGAGCCGCACCAATAGTCTTCGTAACGATCTTGCGCACTTCGTCGAAAAGCGGATACTCGCGATTCAGTTGGAAATACTTTTGGCGGCCACTTACTTCCGACCGAAACAGACCCTCGCGCTCCAGGCGTCCCAACTCTTTCGACAGGTTAGACGGATCGATGCTCAGCCGCTTTGCCAAGTCCCGCAAGTGGAGACGAGCCGTCGGGTTCGTGAAGTAGTAGGCCAGCAGTTGCTGACGCGCCTTGGAGCGAAGATCAAGCATGTGGTATAATTCTACCACAAATGTGGTAATAGCTTACAACATTAAAAGAATCGTGATCCTGCGCGGACAACCTTCAAACACAAGCGGCGGCAAATGGATGGTTGGCTTGGAGGGAAGGCTCAGGCATCCACGCTGGTGTAGCACAATTCCACGACCGTGCAGTCGTCGCTGAGCGGATTTCCGCTGCAGAATGCGGTCACGGCGGAAAAAATTCCGTCCAGCGTGGGCGACTTGGCCGCCGCCGCTTCCAGCCGGAAGTCCTCAAAAAAGTCGCCCTTAGCGTTTTCCGCTTCGGTGACTCCGTCGGTGACCAGAATGAACCGGTCGCCGGATTTCATCTGACACCTGGCGCTTTCATAAGTCGCGTCGGGAAGCAGGCCTACCGGCACATTCCCATGCGGGGGACGCATCACTTCTCCCGCGCACACCAGAAGCGGCTGCACGTGGCCGCAATTTACATATTCGAGGTCACCATCGCGGCGCAGGCGCACCAGCAGCAGGGTCGCGTATTTTTCGCCACCCATCTTTTCGGTGAAGAACCGGTTCACCGCAGTCACCACTTCCAGCAGGGACATGCCTGAGATCAAGTTCGAATAAATCATTCCCTGTAGCGTCGAGGCCAGCAGCGCCGCCGAAACTCCCTTGCCGCTGACGTCGGCCAGCACTACCGCGAGCCCTTCCTTGGTGTTCACGGCGTCGTAGAAGTCTCCCCCGATGGCTTTACATTGCAGGTTCCTGCCGTCCATCCTGGCGAAGGGCACTTCGGGAATCTTCACCTTCATCAGCCGCTGCTGAATGCTGGCCGCGATGCTCAACTCCTGCTGATAGCGGCGCGCTTCTTCCTCGGCCTGCACCAGTCGCGCGTTCTCGATGAGGGACGCGGCTTCCGTCGCGATCACGTGAAGGATATCCTCGTCCACGCCGCTGATGTCGCGCGAGGCGAAGCGCGAGTCGACGTACAGAACTCCCATGGCCTCCGCGGAATTCGCAGCCGGCATTGGCGTTTGCGCATCGCGCGTCGCCTGGACCTGCATCTTGCGAAGCGGAATGCAGATTACCGTCCGTAAATCGTAGGCCACGATGCTCTGCCGGCCTGCAAGATCGAGGGACCGACTGGTGTCGGTCAGAAGAAATTCGGAGTTCGAGCGCAGCGAATCTTCCAGGATCGAGTGCGAAATCGTCTTGTCGTCGAGCAACGGCTCTTTCTTGGAATTGCGGCCGGCGGCCAGACGGAGCTTCCCTTCCTCATCCTTCAGAAAAACATAGGCGCGCTCCGCGTTCGTCAGTTGCAGCGTGGTATCGAGCATCGTCATCAAAATCTCGTCGAGCACACCCACCGTATTGAGTTTGCGCGCTGCTTCTAGAAAGATCTTGAGTTTTTCAAGGTCCGTCGCTTCCGGCTTGATCTGAATGACGGAGATCTGGCTGAGAAATTCCCGAGCTGTGTTGGAAGTGGCGGATCCGGGACTAAACAGAAGATAGACTGAATCGCGCGTCCCAAATTCCAGCCGGTCGCCGCGTTCCAATTTCTGCCGCTGGATGCGCTCTCCATTCACAAACGTACCGTGCTTGCTGCCCAAGTCGAGGAGGAAAAATTCTCGCCCCTCCTGCATGATCTGAGCGTGGTCGCGGGATACGCGAGGGTCGGCAATCACCAGATCCTTATCCACCTTCCGTCCGACGGTGAACGGGGTGCGATCCATGACCAGATTCTTCTGCTCGCTGCCCTGCACGAAAACAAGGGCGGGCAATGCACCCGAGCCAGAACTGTGATGAGTGATTGCGGTCAGGCCCATGATATGGTCCTTTAGCGCGCGCTTTGCCTTCGCCAGAAACGCTAGGCAGCGCTCAGGAAGTAGTTCTCTCAGCCGCAATCAGACTACTCTGCGGCCGCGCCTTCCCGCAAGCCAGTCGGTTCGCTCATCCACGTATCCAGCAGGGCCAATCCGAAGATGAAGACCGGCACCAGGAAGTTTGAGTAGAACGGCATCGGCCAGACCCGCTGCCTGACCGCAGGCGTCAGCCAAAGGTAAGCGAGGCTCAGCCCCACCGTGGCGATCCAGGGCCACACCAGCAAAAAGCCACCCACCCTGCGAGCCCGTCGAACCGCCGGCAGGATGGGGTCGCCTGAAATCTCGCTGCGTAACAATGCCAAGATTGCCGGCGCCAGAAGCACTTGATTGTAGGGAGCGAACATGGGAACAATCACGACTGTCAGTGCCATCACCAGGGCGAACGCTCGTCCAAACGCCGCACTGCTGGCGAGTTCTCTACGTACTGGCCAAATGCACAGGGCACAGAACAGGACGCTCACGGCTTCCAGAATTCGCCCTGCGATGGATCCAAACGACCAGACGAGCACCGATTGATTCTGGGTGTAGCGGTGATATTGTCCCAACGCCTCGGCGAACATCCGCAACCACCCCGGCAACAGCAGTTGCGCTCCCCCCAGCAGAAGCAGCATGACCAATCCAAACCCGAATACAAATCGTCGCCGCGAACGCCACGCGCTGCCCGCCCAGAGCAACAACCACAAGACCAGCGGCCAAGTCAGTTGCGGTTTGATCGTTGCCAGCGCCAGCAGTCCTCCCGCCAGGAGAAGCCATCCACCAGCCAGGCATGCGCCACACGCCGCCAATAATCCTGCTACCAGCAGACTGAGTTGCTGCAGTTTGATTCCCTGCACCATCGGCAACCAGCCGAGCATCAGCACGATGAGAATCAGCCCTGTTCCGCGCGACGGTTTCCAGCGCAGAACATAGAGCCACAGCAAAACGGTGGACATTGCCAACACTATCAATAGGCAGCGCAAGGCCTTCTGCACCGTGTCAAATGGGAGATCGATTGAGGGCGCCAGCAGAAACACGACATAGGCTGGGTAAGCGAATCCCTGCTGGTCTTTGGGATCCTCAGCACGCGCTGGATCGAGCGGTCTTCCGTAGTATCCCAGCTGAATCTCGCGCGTGATCTCCGCGCTATAAGGGTTGCGGCCATGCTGCAGCAGTTCGCGGGCTCCCAGCCACCGAGGGTAGAGGTCCGATAGATTGCCGCGTGGCCGGCTGTGGGCAACGGCATCGGCGACCTGTTGCGCCCGCAGAATCCGGTTCATGTAGAACCACGTACTTGCCGAAGCAACCAGGGACAAGGCGAGTCCGACAACGAATGGCGGGCGCTTGAGCAAAAGAATGCTTTCCCCTTCAACCACCCCGACAACGACGGCAGACCAACCGCTTCATGTTACAACTGTGTGGGCAACAATCCACCTCATGCGATGGCGCATCGCAGTCTCGGCCGCAATCGGCTTCGCCAGTGGTGCATTCTGCTGGTTCCTGATGAAACGTCTTCATCAGGACGCCGCCGACTTCCGCTGGGCGCTGCATCTAGTGCATCTCCTGCTGGATCGGCAAAATCCCTACGATACGCCGTTCGAACAATATCCGCTGACGGCGGCGCTATTTGCTCTTCCCTTCGTGCGGCTACAACCGGAACTGGCCGCCGGACTGTTTTGGGGAATCAGTTCATTCGTTCTTGCTTTCGGTCTCACGCGTCACGGCTATATGCGGCTGCTTATTTTCTTCGCCTATCCCTATTGGGCCGGACTCCTCACCGTGCAATGGTCACCCATCATCGCGGCCAGCGGATTTTTCCCGTTGCTGCTGCCGGCGACCATGGCCAAACCCCAGGTGGGGTTACCAGTTTTTCTAACGCGGTTCAGCCGGCGCGGATTGTTGGCGTGCGCCGTGGTGGGCCTTTTGAGCCTCGTCGTACTGCCGAAGTGGCCCTTGCTCTGGTTTGGACAGCTGGGACACTATCAGTACTTTATTCCGATCCTTGTTCTTCCGGGAGCGCTGCTCATACTTGCGCTGCTCCGATACCGCGATCGGGATGCGCTTCTTCTTTTCTTTTCCTCGCTCATGCCGCAGCGCTGGTTTTTTGACAGCTTCATTCTTTGGCTGATTCCGCAATCGCGCCGCGAAATTGTCTGGACCGTATTCTTCAGTTGGGGAGCGGGGATCTGGCGCTGGTATCACATTCCCTCGAGCTTCACCGAAGTTGGACGCTACACGGTGATCTTTCTCTATCTGCCCATGCTGGCCGTCGTGCTGCTGCGAAAGCGACAAAACCACGTGTCGGCGGCAAATGTTCCCGCCGGGCTGGCGCCCGTGTGAATGTTGGAGCGAGCTTGTTCAGACCGAGCTTGTTTTAGAGACCGAATCTCTTCAGTGGATATGGCAAAGCCCACGCCGATGAGCCCGCGTAACTGGCACTACTGGATCAGTCTACTGCTGGGTCTGGCTCTCGTACCCGTTCTGCGGAGCCAGCATCTTCCGTTGAAATTCGATTGGATGGCTGCCGTTTCTATGTTGGCGCTTTCCCCCGTCGGAATTGCTCGTCGCTACCTGGGCGCTAAGCCGGCCCGAGAACCCGCCAATTCTTTCCAAGTGCGAAAATGGAGACAGCGAAAGCGAACAGAATTAACGCAATCCAGCAAAATTGATCGACTCCCAAAGCCAAGAGCCATAGGAGCGGTGAGCAGAGCAATACGGAGGCGACCGCGAGGAAGAATGTTTCTGGCCAACCACCAGCATCTCCGCCCAGCACCGGTTCTCCGACCAGCAGCAACGGGAGCAAGAGTAAAGTCATGTCGTAGCTGTTTGCATAGTAGCTCGTAACCAGAATAACCACGATTGAGAAGGAAAAGGCTGCCTTGGTCGCTCGCTGCTCGCGCTGCCTCCACGATTCGGCTGCGATCACTACGCCAAGAGCAACACCGGCGATAAGGAGCCCGTGAACAACAAGCGAATGAGACTCACCACCCAAGAGCACTGCGAACATTCCGCGGAAATTCGGCATACTTTGAGGCTTTACTACCATCCCGAATCCCGGCACTCGGTTGAGGCGCCAAAGATATCCCGGATAAGCTAAGATGCCACTCCAGCGCACCATCCCAATCGAGGTCAGGAGACAGAGAAGGGCAGTGAGCAGAAATCCCAGCACAACCCTTCCCTTTCTTGCGAAGGCAAGCGTCAAAAGGAGGGGAATTATAAGATGGAATTTAAACAACCCCAACGCCATCACGGCGCCGCTCCGCACAGCGGCGCCCCTCAGCATCAGTCGCAAAGAGAAGGCCAAGATGATTAACAGCAGAATCGAATCTTGCCCCTGCAGCATATCAAAGCCGACCGGAAAGAATGCAAAGCATATGAGAGTTCGGAATACGTGAGTTTTCAGCATTCCGCACCCGCAAGTTGGAGGCGGCAACACGAATGGAAGTATTAATACCAGGGCGACTTTAAAAACGAGCCAAACCATCCATGCGGTTCGGTAGTTCAGGTAGGCTAACGGCAGAAACAGCAGCGATTCGAACGGGGGACGAATGTAAGGCAAAGGGCCACGGCGAATTTTGACTTTCGACGCAAACTCTTGTTGCACTTTCCACTGGAGGACAGGATCGTACAGTCTGGCACTCTGTCCCCTCCTGACAATGCTGCCTGCGGTGTAGAAGGACGCGAAGTCGCCGTAGCCTTCAAAGATCGAACTTCGGACCCGCCAAAGTATACATGCGTTCAATGAGGCGAAACCAAGCAAGCAAATGATGCATGCCCGCAACAGCGGGCAGATCCCTCGGCGACTTTGCGAGGCGGAAGAGGAGGGCCTGGGCATTTGGCAGACGGCTCGATTCTATTCCGCGTTCAGTCCGTCGGGCTCGATTATTTTCTTCTTTTCCAAGTGTCCGTCAATTTTAGGGCAACCAGGCGCGTCGGACGGCCCAGACTAGAGCAGTCGACGAGTTGGTAAGCGAGATAATTCTTTTTCTCCGGAATGCAAGAAATTACGACTTTTCTTTCATACGGCAGGGTATTATTACCCTAGTCGAGTAGACATTCTCAGGAGATTCGTCCCAGAAGCGGCGGGTGCGTTCCACTCGATCTCGAAACAAAAAAGGGGCAGGTCTATGGAGCTTGTACGCAGACTTTGGTGCGATCAGGAAGGACAGGATGTCGCCGAATATGCAGTCATGCTGGCGGTAGTCCTGATCATTGTCGTTGGAACTGTCCAGTTAATCGGATCCAATGCCAATAACGTATTCTCCTCTATCGCCAGTTCCATCCAGTAGCAAACAACTCGATCAAGGTATAAGACCGCAGGCACCACTTTGAGCCAGCGCGAGAGTTTTGGTTTCTAAGGGAGCAGTATGAACCGCACACGTTTGTTGATGATCGGAGTCCTGGCGCTCGCGCTTGGCTTCCTTGCCAGTGTGTACGTCTATCGGAACCTACAATCAAGAACTGGCTCTGGCTCCGAATCCGGGGTCGACGTGATCGTTGCCGCGGACGACCTGCAGGTGGGGGCGAGGATCGAAGAGCATGACATAAAAATTATTAAGATTCCCGCGGCCGATCTTCCTCCCGGGGCGCCCCGGAGGCGTTCCGACGTGTTGGGACACGGTGTCATTGTCCCTATCTCGAAGGGCGAATTCATTCTGCCCAACCGGCTGGCGGGCGAGAATGCGGGGTCGGGGCTTCCCTCGCTCATTCCTCCCGGCATGCGTGCCGTTTCGGTGCGAGTGAATGAAGTCGTCTCGGTTGCCGGATTCGTGACGCCGGGGACTCGCGTTGATGTCCTGCTGACGGGAACACCGGGCGGGAGCGGCGAACAGCAGACTACGACCGTTCTGCAAAACGTCGCAGTCCTGGCCTCGGGCCACACCTTGGAACGAACCGCGACCGGCGAGGCCCAGACTACGGCCGTCATCACACTGTTGGTTTCACCCGATGATGCCCAGCGCCTTACCCTTGCCAGCTCGGAAGGGCACATTCAACTCGCGCTGCGCAATCCCCTCGATACCAAGCAGGACCAGGTTCCGTCCTCCAATTCCAGAGGCCTGTACCGGGGAGTCGCGATGCCGGCGCCCGTGCAACCGGTCGCTCATCACCTCGCCAACAAGAGAATCGCACCGGCTCCCCCGGCCTCTACCGGCGTCACCGTTGAGGTATACCAGGGCGACAAAAAGATGGATGTGGTCAAATTCCCAGACGAGAATTCCGAAACCAAGTGATTGGAAAAAATTCGATTCTGCATGTTGCCTTGTTGCATACCGGCAAGCTTCCTCACGGGGAGAGAAATCTGAAAATGAGAGTTCGCACATCGTTCCTTGGGACTTTGCTGGTCACGGTTGCGTTGGCACTTCCCGCGTTTTCAGAGATCATGCAGCAGGCGGATACAACGGGCCAGTCCCAAAATTCCGCACCCAACAGCACCCAGACTACGACGCTACCGTCAGAGTCCCAGCAACCCCAGGGATCGGCTCCTTTGCGCGTTATGGTGGGCAAGTCGCTACTGATCAATACGACGGAGCGGCTCAAGCGCATCTCCGTCACCGACGGGGGAATCGCCTTCGCCCAAGTCATCACGCCTACGCAGATTCTGGTTCACGGCAAGTCTCCGGGAGAAGTTTCGCTCCTCATCTGGGATCAGCTGGAGCGCTCGCGCAGCTTCGATCTTCGGGTGGATGTCGACGTCAGCGCCTGCGCCGAAGAAGAGCATCGCGTCTTTCCCGACGAGCAGATTGCCGTCACGCCTTCGCGTGCCGCCGTGGTTCTCTCCGGACACGTTTCCACCGAAGACGTGGCCAAGCGCGCCGGAGAACTGGCCAGCGCCTATTCTCCCAAAGTCGTGAATGTTCTCACCTTCGGACCAGTCGGCGCTCAGGAAGTTTTGTTGCAGGTAAAGTTCGCGGAAGTGGACCGCACTGCTCTGACTCAACTCGGGGTCAACTTCATATCCACCGGAGCCGCCAATACCGTGGGCACCGTGACGACAGGACAGTTCGGCGGCTTCGGTCCTCAGACCTTAACCCCCAGCAACCAAAGTGCCTCGGGTACTACAGTCGCCACGGCGCCCGCCACGACCATCAGCAATGTTCTGAACCTGTTTCTGTTTCGGTCTGACATCAATCTCGGGGCCACGATTCAGGCTCTTGAAACTAAGAATCTCCTCCAGATTCTGGCCGAGCCCAATCTGATCGCCGTGAATGGCAAGGAAGCCAGTTTTCTCGCCGGAGGTCAGTTCCCGTTCCCGATTGTGCAGCCGGGCGCGGGCTTTACCGCGGTTACGATCTCGTTCAAGGATTTCGGCGTTCGCCTGCAATTCACCCCCGTAATCATGCCGAACGGGAATATTCATTTGAAGGTCGCTCCGGAAGTGAGTACCTTGGATTTTGCCAATGCGTTGACCATCTCCGGCTTTACCGTGCCCGCGCTCAGCACGCGCAAAGCCGAAACTGAATTTGAGTTGCAGGATGGACAGAGCTTTGTGATCGCGGGTCTCATGGACAATCGAGTGACCGACATCTACAACAAAATTCCTGGCTTGGGCGACATACCGATCCTGGGAAATTTTTTCCGCAGCAAGAGCCTGCAGAAGAGTAATTCGGAACTCATGGTCTTGTGCACGGTGCACCGCATTTCTCCAAACGCGGAGCAGCCTGCCCCTCCCAAGAATCCGAAGCCGTTCATGGATACCGAAAAATTCGACAAAAGAAACTAGGGAGAGATTCGGCGAAGCACACCGAGTGAGGCAACGGTTCGGAGGGAATTAGAAAAACGCAGGTCGTTATGCCAGAGTTATCAGTCGTCATCGTGGCTACGGACAACGAGCAACGCGCGGTGTTGCAAGTGCTCGTCGACGGTACAAGTGTGGCGCGCACTGTCCACACTTGTGCTAGCTTTCCGGTGTCCGCCTCCGATCCTGTGACTCGGCGCGTGCGAACCGCCAATCCCGACGTGACTCTGGTCGATATCCCTGCCGATAATCCCCCTCTGGCTCTGCGAGCCATCGAGCTTTTGCATCAGGAGATGCCCGACGCCGCGATCTTTGCGATCGGCAATTTGAACCAGGCTCAGGTCATCGTCAATGCCATGCGGGCCGGCGCTCGCGAATTCATTGAACGACCCACCACTACCAGCGATATGCTCGAGGCCTTCGTCCGCCTCACAGCCGCGCAGCGCAGAGGGCGTCAAGAAGGCATTCGCGGCAAGGTTTTCTCGGTCATCAACGCGAAGGGCGGGAACGGCTCGACCACGGTGGCCGTTAATCTCGCGCTCGCTCTGCACTCCGCCTATGGACAAACTGCGCTTGTGGACTTGGCTCCTCTCGGCCATGCGGCGCTGCACTTGAATCTCAAGCCCGTCTTCAATGTGGCCGACGCTACCCGCAATCTTCACCGCATGGACGCTTCCCTGCTCGAAAGCTTCATGACGCGCCACAGCGGCGGTTTGCAATTGCTGGCCGGAACCAACGTGCCCGCGTCTGTCGATCCTTCGGGCGCGGAGTTTGTTCGCCTCTTCGATATGCTGGTGACGCACTTTCGCTACGTGGTGGTCGACGCTTCTTCGCGTTTTGATCCAGCCAGCCGCCTCATCGCGAGTCTTTCAGAAGCCGTTCTGCTGGTCGCCTGCAGCGATGTGGCCTCGCTCTGGAGCGCTGCGCGGGTCCAGCAATATCTGGGTGAGGCAGGCGGCCGCGACCGTGTCCGGCTGGTCCTGAACCGATTCCGTAAGGTGCCAGGCTTTAGTGAGGCGGACGCCGAGGCGGCTGTGGGCGCCAAACTCCTGTGGCGAATTCCGAACCAGTATTTCGCCGTATCAGGGGCGATTGACCGTGGAACACCAGTGGTGGACCAGCGGACTTCGGAGATCGCCCGCTGTTTCACTGGATTGGCTCAGGAATTGACCCGCAATGACGCCGAGGTAAAGCGCGCCGCTTGGTCGTTGTTCAAGTCCGTCTAGGAATTAGGGAACTATGCCAAATCTTCAATCGTTCGAGCGCACCGATTACCAGCAGGTAAAAGCCGACCTGCATCGCAAGATCCTCGATCGCCTTGACTTGGAAAAACTGGGCAAAGTCTCCGGCGATTCCGCCCGAGACGAAGTGCTGGTGGTCATTCGGAATGCCGTGAACAGCGAAGTTGTGCCCCTGAGCTTTGCCGAGCGCGAGCGCCTGTCGCGCGAGATTCTCGATGAGATATTCGGCCTCGGTCCACTCGAGCCGTTGCTCAAAGATCCTAATATTTCCGATATCCTGGTGAACCGTTTCGACCGCGTCTACATTGAGCGCGCCGGCAAACTCGAACTGACCGGCCTGTCCTTCAAGGACGATTCCCACCTCATGCAGATTATCGAGCGCATCGTCTCCCGCGTGGGGCGACGCGTCGACGAATCTTCTCCCATGGTCGACGCCCGCCTGGCCGACGGATCGCGCGTCAATGCCATCATTCCACCCTTGGCCATCGACGGTCCTTGCCTCTCCATCCGCCGGTTTGGACGCGACCCGGTCACGGCGCGACAGATGATTGAGAACCAAACCTTGACCGAGTCGATGCTCGAACTGCTCTCGGTTATGGTCAAGGGACGTCTCAATATCCTGGTGTCCGGCGGAACTGGCGCCGGCAAGACAACTTTGCTGAATGTCCTCTCTGGATACATTCCCAACTCCGACCGCATCGTCACCATTGAAGACGCCGCGGAATTGCAACTCAAGCAGGAGCACGTTGTCCGCCTGGAAACTCGCCCGCCGAACATTGAAGGCAAGGGCGCGGTCCGGCAGCGGCAACTGGTCATCAACAGCTTGCGTATGCGTCCCGACCGCATCGTGGTGGGCGAGGTGCGTGGCGAAGAAGCATTCGACATGCTACAGGCCATGAATACCGGCCACGAAGGATCGATTACCACCGTCCACGCCAACTCCCCGCGCGACGCCCTGGCACGCGTTGAAAACATGGTTTCGATGGCGAACCTCAACATTCCCGAGCGCGCCGTACGTCACCAAATCGCGTCCGCCGTGCATGCCGTCATTCAGATCGCGCGCCTCTCCGACGGCACTCGCAAGGTCATTACCATCTCGGAAATTACCGGCATGGACGAGGATTCCATCGCTATGCAGGATATTTTCAGCTTCGACCGCACGGGCACCGATGAGAGCGGCAAGGTTCGCGGAGTATTCCGCGCGACCGGCATCCGTCCCAAGTTTGCCGACCGGCTGGCAACCTCCGGAGGCCGCTTGCGTCCGGCGCTCTTTGAATCCAGGACCGAGGTCTAAATAGCGATATGCCAGCAGTGCTGATTGCGTTTGTCGTGTTCATCCTGGTCGCAGCCGCGGCTTTCGCCGCAGCGTCGCTTCTCGACCAGCGCAGTGCCCGCGCCCGCCTCATCAAAGAACGCCTGGCCAACGAGCGCAAGGCTCCCGAGCGTGCCGCCGAGGAAGAAACCGCCTTGCTGCGGGATGAGCAACTGAGCCAGATTCCCGCGCTCGATGTCCTGCTCCGCCGATCCACCCGCGTCGCCAACATCCAGAAAATGCTGACGCAAGGGGGAATGTCCATGCGTGCCGGCAACTTTCTCGGGTTCTCGGCTCTCGCCGGCGTCCTCGCTACCATCGTGGTTTATATCCTGAGCAAGCGGGTGGAAGTCGCATGGGTGGCTTTGCCGATCGGCTTCCTGCTCCCGTATTCTTACGCTTCGTTCCGGCGCAACAAGCGCTTTGAGAAATTCGAGGCACTTTTCCCTGAGGCCATCGACACCCTGGCTCGCGCGGTCCGGGCCGGACACGCCCTCACCACCGCGCTCGAAATGATTACCAGCGAGGTGAACGAACCCGTCTCCGGCGAGTTTCGTCAGCTTTACGAGGAACAGAAGTTCGGTATGCCGGTCCGCGATGCTCTCGTCAACCTTACCGAGCGCATGCCCTTGGTCGACGTAAAATTCTTCGTCACCGCGGTAATGCTGCAGCGCGAAACCGGAGGCAATCTCGCTGAGATCCTCGACAACTTGTCCTACGTCATTCGCGAGCGTTTTAAAATTCAACGACAAGTCCGCGTCTATACCGCGCAGGGACGCCTCACGATGGCGCTGCTGATGGGGATGCCTCCCATCATCGTTACTGTCATGCTCGTGCTGAATCCCAGTTTCATTCGCCCGCTGTTTTCTGACCCGATCGGACACACGCTGCTGGTCGCCGGGATCACGCTGCAGACGATTGGATATTTCGTGATCCGCAAGATCATCCGGATTCAGGTTTAGACATGCTGCCGCTAATATTAGTCGTCGTCGTGTTCGTCACCATCGTGATGGCGGTGTTCGCCTTCGGAGCCGCTGCGGTGACCCCCAGTTCTGTCCTCGGCGCGCGTTTGCGCGCACTGGGCGGACAGAAACAACCGGTGGAAAACAGGCCTGCATTCCGGGAACGGATGGAGCAAGCGCTGGATCCCCTCAGCAAGGCCATTCCGCTTTCTCCGGCAGATGTGTCCCGCACCCGCGCCTGGCTGATCCAGGCGGGATTTCGCGATGCCATCGACGTCAACTATTATTTCGGCGCACGCCTTCTGATGGCTGCTGCCGGCTTTGCCGCCGTCGCTTTATTTTCCGGCTTCGACAATGTTTTCCTTCTCGCCGGCGTTCCCGGCCTCGGCTTCTTCCTGCCGCGCTTCATCCTGAAGCGCATGATCAAAGACCGGCAGCATCGCATTCGCATCGGCTTGCCCGACGCCCTCGACCTCACAGTCATTTGCGTTGAGGCGGGTCTCGCCCTCGACCAGGCCCTGATGCGCGTGGGGCAGGATCTGCACCACGCCCACCCGGATCTCAGCGAGGAGTTCCACCTGGTGAATCTCGAGATGCGCGCCGGCAAGCCCCGCGCCGAGGCTCTGCGCAACCTGGGGGAACGCACCGGGGTTGACGACATTCGCTCTCTTGTTGGTACACTGATACAAACTGATCGCTTCGGCACCAGCGTTGCCCAAGCCCTCCGCGTGCATTCCGACTCCCTCCGCACGGAACGCCGGCAACGGGCCGAAGAACAAGCTGCAAAGACCACCATCAAGATGGTTCCCCCGCTGGTGATATTTGTTTTGCCTTCGATTATTTTTGTCACGATTGGCCCGGCGATCATCGAGCTGATCCGGCAACTGGGGCCGGTTTCGGGCGGAAAGTAGAAGGCGCGCGCAAGCAGTAAAGCAGGACGGCGGAGCGTTGGCATTCATGGCAGTTTTTTCCTCGCAGGGACAGGCCTTCAATCAAACCCGCCAGGCATACCTCGCCACGGCGCTGGCGGTGGCCAACACGCATTGGACCCGGCTGCGTGGTCTGCTGGGAGTACCGTCGAGTGACTTTCGTAATGGTCTCGGCCTCTGGATTGTTCCCTCCCACGGCGTTCATACTCTGGGCATGGGGTTTTCCATCGACGTGGTTTATTTGGACGGCGCCATGACAGTAATCCATATCGAGCGCGACCTGCGGCCTTGGCGCTTTGCCCCGGTCCGGACACGGGCGGCGTCGGTTTTGGAACTGCCGTGTCGTACGGCGGCTGAAACCAGAACCGCAGTGGGCGATAAAATTGAAATCACGATCGAAAAGAATGGTAGAGTACCGCACGCGTGATTGAAACCCTCGAACTCGAAGAGTGCGTCGTCGAGCTTTACGACCCTCCCAAGCTGCTGGTCGAGTGGTCCTCGCCGTGGCATGAGTTCGTCACGTCCGTGCGCCCTGCGCTGGTGCACTCCCAACGTCGGCTGGCGGGCGAAGCTCCGTTCGGATTGATTCCCTTGCGCGTCATGATCCCCTCCTATGTGCTGGAGGCCTTTCTGATTTTTGTCGCGATCTTCGTGCAGGTGAAGATCGCTGAGTTGCAACCCTTCGTCGCGCCCAGATTTTCCAGCCACGACGTGATCTACTACAGCGGGGACGAACTTCCTCGCACTGAAGATCTCGGCGGCTCTCAGGCTGGAACGACCGGCCGGGCTGGCGGCGGCGAAGCTCACCATCGCGCGCAGACCATCAGGATCGCCCGCGGCGGCTCTCTTGTTCCCAAGGTCGTAGACGCGCCGAATCTGAAGCTTCCGTCCTCGCGCGATGCGGTGGCGAACCTTTTGGCCATCCAGGCGAATCCGGGACCGCCGCCCGCTGATGGGTTGCGCTCGACACGCACCGCGCCAAGCCTGGCGACTGCTTTAGTCGCTCCTGCTCCGAATGTAATCCGCGATTACACCCGCAACGGTGTTCAACTTCAATCAGTGATTGCTCCGGCCCCTTCGGTGTCGCGCGATCAGCCACTGACGGCGCCTAGTTTCAGCGCGACGCTGATTCCGCCGGCGCCCAATGTTGCGCGCGATCATACTCTGGTTGCTCCGGCTTTGGGACCTGCGGTAATTCCTCCAGCCCCCGGGGTCGCCCGCGAGCGCGCGCTGGTTGCGCCATCTCTTAGTGCGTCGGTGGTAGCCCCGACTCCGAGCGTTGCCCGCGATCAAACGCGCTCCGCCCCGTCACTTGCCGCCAATGTAATTCCGGCAGCACCCGGCGCAGTGAGCCGGGAATTTTCCCGCTCACCTGTGCAAATGAATGCCGCGGTAGTACCGCCGCCGGTCTCGGCACCGGAACGGGCAGCTATGCGCAGTCCTAAGCTGAACCTGCCTGCGCCATCGGTCATAGCGCCGCCGCCCTCGGCCGACATCTCGCAAGACGTGCACCGCCTCGCCAGCGCAAGCATGCCAGATTCGTCGATGACGGTTGTGCCTCCGCCGCCCACGCAAACGAGCAGCGGAACTTTCATGAGCAGCCTGATGGGCAAGATCTTTGGCGCTACCGAAGTGGTGCCACCGCCTCCATCGGTTCATTCGAACAGCTCAAGCACTGGAACCGGAAGCTTGCTTGCCGCCAATGTCGTGCCGCCTCCGCCCGCTGTCGGGACGAACCCCGCTGGAGGCAATCCGCGCGGCACTCGCAACGGCATGGGGGCAGCGCTCGGCCCGAACGTGGTCGCGCCACCACCCTCGACTGGTATGTCGAACGTTACGGGCACGCGCTCACTTTCCTCTTCCTCTTCGTCCACGCTTGGCACGCCCAGCGTTATTGCGCCGCCGCCTTCGCTCTCTGGAGCAGGTGGCGGCACGGGTAACACCGGCGGTGGCGCAGGGACTCCGCGCGGAACGCTGGTCGCAAACAATATCGTTCCCCCGCCACCTTCCGTAGGAGCAGGTACCGGATCCACTGGCTCCGGCTTGAGTCGTAGCGGCGCAGGCCTTGGGGCACCGCTAGACGCGGGCACAGGCCTCGCCCCGCCTACCACCGGTGGCAGCCGCGGCAACGCTGGCGCTGTAATTTCCAGCCAGCCCGGCCCCAAGGTTGGACTGCCCAGCAGCGGAGGCGCAGGTTCGCTCGCCATGTCGCCTACAGGCGGAGACAAGCCCGGCCTCGGTGGGGCAGGCGCCGGCAGTAGCATTGGCCATGGGAACGGTCGGGGCAGCGGCATGAGTGGCGCAGGGCCCGGCGCTGGAAAAGCCGCGGCCGCACACGGTTCTGATGCCGACGCGCGAGGCGGCATCTCTCCGACCGCAGGCCCGGGCGGCGCTGGAAACGCGCCCTCCGGCACTCCGCCGGTCCGCGGCGTCGATATCAGCGGCGGCAGCGGCATCGTCACGATTCCCGGCTTTGGGTCGAATTCCTCTACCAGCGATCTCCAGACTCCGGGTCATTCCACCGTCAAGCAGCGGCAAACACTGGGCGTAACTGTGGTTGCTACCGCGACTTCCGGAGGAGCTTTCGAGCCTTACAAGAAGCTTTTGCGGGGCGAGAAGTACACCACTTATTTCGATACTTCTTTGGGTACAGTGGTTATGGAATTTGCCGACGAAGCTGCCACGGGCCATCCCTATGGTGGGACTCTTACCGGCCCGACCGCGATGCGCACCGATCTGGCCTCTGGTTTGCCACATGCCCGTATGGTGGTGAGCTGCGCCCTTGACGCTTCCGGCAACGTGAAGAACGTCCGCGTTCTGGAAGCCGGGCCCGCCGAGATGACCGCCAAGGTCTTGTCTGGCCTCCGCAGTTGGAAGTTTCAACCTGCCATGCGCGGCAACCAACCTGTGGAAGTCACTGCTATCTTAGGTTTTGGCATCGATACCAACGACCGCTTCTAGCGCAGCTTCAAGATTGGCAGATCCCTGCTAGCGATGGAGTCTTGCCCTCTCTCAATCGAAATTACTTCGCGCTCTGTCTGCTCCTGCGCCGCGACGGCGGAAGCACGCCCTTCTCTGGCCGCTCCTTCTCGATGCTGTCCGACAGTCTGTGCAGCGGCTTGTCACCGGTCGATGACAACTGGCGCCCAGCCGCCGTCGCGGTCAGTTCCTGCCCTGTGTAGATCGCCTCGCTGAAGGTCGTTCCTGAATTTGCCGTTGCCACCGCAAAAACTCCGTGAGGGACGCCGTTGAGAAATGCGGTCGCAATGTAATCTCCCACCATCAACCCATTCTGCGAATTCGGCAGCCAGCCCAGCTGCATAGGGCCGGTGAGCGTGACCGGCGCATTCCAGGTCGAGCCTCCATTCGCCGATGAAATGTAGCCCACGACGAGCTGGCACGTAGACACGGTGCAGTTGCTCTGCGGATAGTAGTAGTAGTGAAGCGCCACGTGCGCCCCCGCGCCGGAAGTCGCCGGATCAATGCCAATGCCTGGAATGAAATGATCAACAGTACTCGAAATGTCATCGCTGGGAATGCGCGTAACTGCGCTCCAATTCACGCCGTCCGTCGTGGTGCTGTACACGAGGTCGTTGGTGGAGCACAGCGAACGAAACCGGCAATCCTCCCACACCGTCCAGACCGTGCCCGCGCCATCCACCGCCGCTGACGGCAATGGACCGCTGCGAATTCCTCCGGCATCGGCGTGGAACTGCACGTTCGAGATCATTACCGGAGCCGTCCAACTCAATCCGCCATTCCTCGAACTGAAGGCGGACATGGCATTGGTCTCAATGGGGACGACCACTGTGCCATTCGGCTGCACGAGCGGCTGGCCGCCGATCCCCGTGGCCAAATTCGCGGTAGGCGTAGCCACGCCCCACGTGAGTCCTCCATCGGTAGAAGTGCTCATCAAGATCTCATCAGAATTAAGGGGATCGTCCCACTCCACATAGCAATTGCCGTAATGCGGGCTGCTCGCCCAACTGTCGCACACGATCCAATTCTTATCGGAGTTCGGAGCGGTCGTGTCAGCGCTTACCGGGTTCTGCCAAGTGAGTCCGTCGGTGGACCGGCTCACCACAACAGCCGGAGTTTGGGAAGTATTCGAGAGCGGCAGCGAAGCGATCATCCAAACCCCATGCTTCGCGTCATACGCCACGGCGGGATCGCTGGCGGCGTCGTACTGACCTGATCCTTCGCCTGTCGTCAGGCCTGGCAGAAATCCGTGGCTCCAGGTCGTTCCGCCATCGGTCGAAGTCGCCCATCCAATGGCAGTCGCGCCGCCTTGGGAGATGCGCCCGGTCTGAAACGCCGCCACCAGTGTGGTTCCGTTCGCCAGCATATGGGGCTCGACTTCTGTCGCATGCTGCCCGGGGGCTACTGTGTAGGGATCCGAACTCACTGGGGTGAGGTTCGAACCCACGGGATTCCCTGGCGATGTGGGGGAAGAGGAAGATGAGGACGACGAACCGGAACACCCGGCAAGCGCCAGCGTGTACAAGGCAAGGAAACTGATAAACACGGTCCTCATCGATTCACAGGTTCCCGCACAAATGCTATTGTCACATTATCCGCGTAAATCTGTTTCCATCCCTTGGTAATGACCAGACGGTTCGCCAGGGCCGCATCTCTGGGCAGCAGCACGCACGAAGTCGGATGCGTCTCGAGGAATTCCTCCCAACCCGGTTCCACGTGCACTAACTTCAAGTAAGACTTGAAGAACTCGTCCCCGTACAAATCGTGCCGGTCATCCACCACGACCCGCGACTTCGGATAAAGGCGATAGATCAAAAATCCGCCCCAGTAGTCCGGACTTAGCACCGGACCCGCGACTTCATTTTTCTCCAGATAATTCACCGCGTCGACCGGCATCCGCTTAGGATCGAAGTGCGCATCCATCAACACACTGGACCCGGCCCGTCCGCCGTTTGCGGCGATGGCCAATGTAACGATCATCCCAAGACTCGGCCACAGGTGACCGCGCAGTCCCACTTCGATAGCAGCCATTCTCTGAGAGAATCCGCGAGCGAGGCCCGCTGCGGGCACCAACGGTCCCACCACAATGACCAGCAGAATGGAAGAAACCGGTATGTTCCGCGACGCATAAAGCCCCGCATACACGGCGAACAAAACCGCCAGCCCTTGGCTCATGCGCAACTCGCGGCCCCGCACCGCCAGAACTGCGACTGTGATGGGCAGCAGCGCAAGAAAACACTTCTGCGCCACTCCATGAAAGTTAGGCGACTGAAACTCATCAATGTGATCCATCAGGAAGCGGTTCGACAGATAGTGATACACATGTGAATACAGCTACCATCCATAAGGATTCACCAGACTCGCGGCCGCTGAAAGCAGCGACACCCAGGCAAGATTCCGCATCCTTTTCCTTGCTGCGATCTTCTGCAGCATTTCCTCGATCCGGTTCTGGCTTGCTTTAAACCAAGTCCACACCGCTCCCAGCAGAAAAATTCCCAACAGTACAAATCCCACGAGAAACCCGCCGTGCACGTTCACCCATACCAGCATCAGCAGCGGGAGCGCCCACAACCATCGCCGTCTCCGCCCGCCAAATCCGTCGAAACAATCTCGTTCCGAGGAATCGAGGATCCAGAACCACGCCAGTGTGAAGAGCCAACTCACCACATGCGGACGCGCCAGAAAATGAATCATCGATGCCGACGTCGCGAACAGCAGCAGCACCAGCGCAACCAGCACGTTCGTCCCGCGAGCAATGAGCAAACGAAACATCCCCGCGAACACCGCCGCGATCACCACCGCTGTAAACCACACCACCCCATTCAGTCCCAGCGTAGCTTCCAACTGGCCTACAACCAGGTCATACAGCCACTCCCAGGCAAACCACGGCTTCCCTGCCATCGTCGAAGAAAACGAATCCACCTGCGGGATGGCATGCGTCGCCACAATCTGCTGCCCGGTTCGGATGTGCCATCCGATTCCAGCATCGCCCAATAGGCGCACCGAGAGCGGCGTGAACACAAGCGCACCCAGCAGCGCGACGAAAATCAGATCCGCCGCCGAAGGCATCGCCACTCGAACCCAGGCCGGAGTATCCGCCCGCGCCGAACTTCTAGAACCGTCTGCCATCGCGCTGAATCTTATAGAGGTGGACCGTGTAACAGCAACCCGCGGCAAGATGGATAGCAAGGCGACACCTCGAGTCGTAATCGTCGGCGCCGGCTTCGGCGGGCTCAATGCGGCACAGGCGCTGGCTAAGGCGCCGGTTCAGATCACGGTCATCGATCGCAAGAATTTCCATACCTTCCAGCCTCTTCTTTACCAGGTGGCCACTGCCGGACTTTCCCCGGGAGAGATCGCCGCTCCCATCCGTTCCATTCTTCGCTCCCACAAAAACGTCGAAGTGCTCATGGCCGAAGTCACCGGATTCGACCTGGACCGTCGCACCGTGAAGACCTCTGACACCGACATTCCCTACGACTATCTGATCGTCGCCGCGGGTGCGGGCCACTCCTACTTCGGACACGACGATTGGGAACCTTACGCCCCCGGCCTCAAGACTATTGAAGACGCGCTCGAAATTCGCCGCCGCGTACTCCTCGCCTTCGAGTTGGCGGAGCGGCAAGCCGCGACCGCCGAGACCGAGGTTCCCCTCAACTTCGTGGTGGTCGGCGGTGGGCCAACAGGAGTCGAACTGGCCGGCACTCTCGCCGAGATCGCCCGCCACGCACTCGCCCATGAATTCCGCTCCATCGATCCCGCCCGCACGCACATCCTGCTGATCGAAGGCGGTCCGCGCGTCCTCCCGGCTTACGCGGAAGATCTGTCGCGCAGCGCACAGGAACAGCTGAATCGTCTGGGAGTCGAAGTCCGCACATCGACAACTGTGACTCAGATTGAACCCGGCGCTGTCTATTCAGGAAAAACGCGGCTTCCTGCAACGGTGGTCCTGTGGGCAGCAGGGGTCGCCGCCTCCCCGCTAGGCAAAATGCTGGGCGCACCGGTCGATCGCGCTGGACGCGTGCTCGTGCACCCCGACCTCAGCGTTGCTGGGTATCCGGAAGTCTTCGTAATCGGCGATCTCGCCGCGGTGAAAGATGCGCAAGGCAAAATGCTTCCTGGCGTCGCCCCGGTGGCCATCCAGCAAGGCCGCTTCGTCGCCAAAGCGATTCGCCAAGAACTGGACTCGCACACAGATTTGTCTGTGGGTGCCCCGTCCTTCTCGCGTTCTTTGCGAGAGGGCGGGGATTTTGACTCCCGTCCTCCGTTCCGCTACTGGGACAAAGGCAGCCTGGCTACCATCGGCCGCGCCGCAGCAGTGGCCGAGTTCGGCAAAATCCACATCTCCGGCTTCGTCGCGTGGCTCGCCTGGCTATTCGTTCACATTCTTTTTCTTATCGGCTTCCGCAACCGTCTCCTAGTTTTCATCCAATGGGCATGGTCCTATGTCACCTACGAACGCAGCGCGCGTTTGATCACTGGCAGCACCTACCTGCCCGGATGGAGCGCTGATCAAAACACTTCCGACGTGGGCGCGAAGCCTGCATCGCAAGAAATCCATACCGGCCCGCCCAGATAGAGGGACAATAGTAATGGCTCCGGATTTCAGATCCAAGCCCCAAGGCCAGTGCTTGTTGCATCAGGCAAGAGAGTTGTTATCTTGAGCGAAGCGAAGGACCTATGCACTCGTCGTCGACCATAAGGTATTACTCGAAGTTGCGTCTGATCGTCAGCATTGTAGCGGTCGTTCTTTTCTCTTTCCCCGCCTCCGGCGAGATCCTCAAAATCGTCGTCAATGATACCATCCAACCCATCAGCGCGGAGTACATCGCCCGCGCCATCGATGAAGCTCACCGTCGCAACGACCAAGCCGTATTGATCGAAATGAATACTCCCGGCGGCCTTGTCAGCTCGACGCGCGAGATCATCGAGAAGATCTCAAGCTCCCCCGTGCCAGTCATCGTCTACGTGACGCCCACCGGCGGTCACGCCGGTTCTGCGGGAATATTCATCCTCGAATCCGCTGACGTCGCAGCCATGGCTCCAGGAACCGCCGCCGGCGCCGCGCATCCCGTCACGCTCATTGGTCCAGTGCAGGTCAAGCCGGACGATGAGATGAATCGGAAAATCGAGAATGACGCTGCGGCCCTCATGCGCTCCGTCGCATCCAAACGCGGACGCAACGTCGAAAGTGCCGAGAGTGCCGTGCGGGAGTCGAAGTCTTTCACCGAGCAGGAAGCCTTGGCGGGGCATCTCATCGATTACGTCGCCTCCGGACCCGACGACCTCTTCCGCCAAATGCAAGGAAAGAACTTTAAACGTTTTAACGGCGACTCCGCTTCCTTGAACCTCACCGGCCAGAATGTCGTCCCTTTTGACATGACTCTCAAGGAACGCATCCTGGACACGCTCATGGACCCCAACATCGCATTCCTGCTTCTCGCCATCGGCGCGCTTTCACTCTACGTGGAATTCAACCATCCTGGCGCGGTCATCCCTGGCACGGTCGGCGTTGTCTTTATTCTGCTTGCGGCCTTCGCGCTTAATTTTCTTCCCACGCGTTTTGCTGCGCTGGGGCTCATCCTCGGGGCCTTCGCTCTTTTCGCCGCCGAAGCCAAGTTCGCCACGCACGGCGTCCTAACCATCGGAGGGATCGCGCTTCTCACTTTGGGCGGCCTGCTGCTGGTCGATTCGCCCATTCCAGAAATGCGCGTCCACCTCCTGACTGCGTTAGCCGTCAGCATCCCGCTCGGCCTGATCACCGCTTTCCTGATGACCATTGCTCTCAAAGCGCGACGCAACAAAGTGGTCACCGGAGTTCAAGGATTGCTCGGCGAAACCGGAGTTGCGCAAACCGCCCTCGCGCCGCAAGGCAAAGTCTTCGTCCACGGCGAACTGTGGGACGCGATCGCATCCTCCGCTCTGCCCCCAGGCCAACTCGTAGTCGTGCGCAAGATCGACGGCCTCACGCTTCAAGTCGATCCCCTTGGAGCAACTCCGCCGCCAGCTAGTCCAGCACCAACGATTCTCTGATGGGTGGGTAAACAACCACGTAGCGACAGCCGCCTCGGCTGTCCCGCTAGAGCCTGCCCTGGGCGAGCACAGCGAGTCGAACGGGCGTAGTCCGGCGGAACCGTGTGCAGCTCTGAAGGGTCGCAGGCCCTCTACTTCAAATTGAACAGCGCATTTACGTGTGCGGTAACCGTCACGGTCTGCGGCGTAAATTCTTCCGTGGGAGCAGGAGGCGCCGCATTGGACATAGAGGACATTGCACGGGCCATGTGAGGCATGACTAACCTGGGGTTCTCAAACGTGTCGACGGAAGCGTAAGAAAGCTCTCCAAGAGTGCGTCCACTGGCGCGAGCCAGGGTTTCGGCGGAGTTGCGCGCCCTTCGGTACGCATCCTCGACCGCCTTATTCTTGGCCTCATCTATGTTCTCCAGAGTGTAGCTGAGCGTCTGGGTCTCGCTGACATTGGCATCCGCGAGTTGCTGGGTGATGGGACCAACCTTGGCAAAATCCTTCAACTTCAGCGTAACGTCCGTGGTGACGCGGTATGCAATGACTCTCTGCTTCGGCCTCCACTCATAGACTGGCTGCACGGAAAGGAATCCAATGTTCGCGGACTTGGGATCAACTGCATTGGCGCGCAGCACCTGTCGTAGCGCCTCCACATTCTTCGAGGCGCGCTCAAAGGCGGCCTGCGCCTTGTCATCCTGCACGGATACGTTGAATTGAATCTGCGCCGTGTCTGGGGCACTTTCGAATTTGCCTTCCGCGCCTACATAGACAGTATTCGGTTGCGAGTTAACCGAAGGACGATCCTGAGCAAGAGGTGCGTTCGCGCCAAGGAAGAGAAAGAGTAAAAAAGCGAGGAAAAAACGTACTGATTCCATGCCGGCCCTCCCAGTGGACTATCCACGTGGGAAGGATACTCCCACCCCTGGGGTCCACTCTAAAGGAACGGCGACAAGCCTGGATCTTGCGAGGTCCGCGGATGCTCCAGCGGTCGCTTCGTAATCTCTGTTGCTCAAACCGTCTATCGCGACGGAACTTGCAGGTTGCGGTCCAGGCGAATCTCGAGAGCAGTGCTCTTTTCCAGAATCAGATCATGTCCTGATTCAAAGGCTGACACAGCGCCTTCAGCCGCACCGGAACCGGCCCCAGCGGCAGCTCCGCGCTTCCCGCCAGACTTTTCTCCTTCGGCAGCAGCTTTGCCGGCTCCCACAACGATAGCCTCGGCAATCTGTTCCTTGCTCATCCCTTGCCGCCCGATTTCTCCCTCTTCCCCGATCTGTCTCAGCCCATGTTCACCGGGGACGCCTGTAACCGTAGCGATGAGCGGCACCCATCCTTTCGCAGTCTCGATCTCGTCGAAGCTCAAAATCATGCGGGTGCGCAGCCCCGGTTCGACAGCGCTGACATGCCCTTTGATCTTCTTTCCCGACTCGATGGTCTGGCCATCCGCTGTGACCAGGGATTCGGCCAAGCGGGCATGAAAATGATCGCCTGCCTTCACCGTTCTGGTATCAAGCTGATCCGAAAGCTGGATGAGAAAGACAGTGCCTTGTGGCACAACATTGGCGGGCACCGCAGGCGCATCTTGCGCAAACCCCGACATGGAAAAGAGGAGGATCAGCGGGACAGCAACCGGAAAGAGCAAGCGAAGAGTTCGACTGGGCATAGTTATCTCCCGAGATTTCTAATTACTACCCGATTGGATGGGAAAAAGAGGGAAATTGCTGCCTGCTGTGCGGATTTAGTGCGCGGATTTAGCCCTTGGACCCTGCGGAATACGCCACCCGGTAGATCTGGGCGTGAATTTCCTTGCGCAGATCCTCCCAGATATTCTCCGGCATATTGAGAAACACTTTCACAACCTCGGGATCGAACTGCCGCTCGGACCATTTCGCGATTTCCTCACGCGCAGCCTGCAGTGATTGCGCCGCCCTGTAAGGGCGGTCGGAGGTAATGGCGTCCAGAGTGTCGGCGACCGAGAAGATGCGGGACCCCAGGGGAATCTGCTCTCCCTTCAGACGACGGGGATATCCACTGCCATCGAAGCGCTCCTGATGCGAGTACACAATCTCAGCAGCCTCGGCGAGAAATGGAATTTTCTTGACGATCTGATAGCCGTGGTAGGCATGCTCCTTCATGATCGTCATTTCGTCGGGTTCAAGTTTTCCCGGCTTATTCAGGATCTTGTCCGGAATCGCCATCTTGCCAATGTCGTGCAGAAAAGCTCCCCGGGCAATGGTATTGATCTGTTCGCGAGTCAGGCCCATGGCGCGGGCGATGGCAATAGTGAAGGCGGTTACGCGCTTGGAGTGGCCTTCGGTTTCACGATCTTTCAGGTCCAGTGCGTCGCCCAGGGCCTCAAGCGTGATGTCATACGAGCGCTCCAGGCTGGACATCGCAGCCTGCAGTTGATCGGTCCGGGCCTTGACCAGAGACTCCAGGTTCGTCTGATAGGTTCGGTTTTCCACCTTCAGACGCCGGTTCTCCAAGGCGCGGCTGACCGTATTGAGGAGTTGCTCGCGCTCGAAAGGCTTCAAAAGATAGTCGTATGCCCCGTTCCGAATGGCAGCCAGCGCGACAGAAATATCGTGCACGGCGGTAACCATCACGACCGGCATGTCGGGATACTTCTCCTTGGTGCGCTCCAACAGGCCAATGCCGTCGAGGTCCGCCATCATCAGGTCCGAGAGCATCAACTCAAACTCTTCCCCGGAGGTGAGCACGGCGAGAGCTTCCATACCGGAAACCGCCTGTTTGCAGGCATATCCGGCGGTACCGAGCATGGAGGCGACGATCTCCCGAATCGGTTCTTCGTCGTCAACTACAAGAATGCGATCTGGCATGGGGACACACGAGAGTCTATCGGCGATTGTAACCCACTCGCGAGATGCCGAAAGTAATCACTGAGGTCCGGAAACTCCATCGAGAAAGCGCCGGGCCATGATATTCAAAAGCAAGGAAGACGTACGTCCGCAAGGCGATGAGCGCATCCCTCTGGTCGATTTGGAATACGGTTGCAAGGCTTGGTCTCGCCAGGCCATCAGCGGCAGAATTGGCGCTGCTGATTCTGCTGGGCGCCTCTGTGCTCGCCCTGCATGCGTTCCGCGAAAACTATTTCAAAGTTTGGGTCCTGGGTCTAACCACCTTCGTGCTTTCGCGTCTGGCGGAGCATTGCTTCGCGGCTAAAATACCTGCTCCTTTCGATTTGCTGGCCGTGCAGGCGACGTTCGTGCTCGCCGTGGGGTTGATGGCGGGGGCCATTCTGCTCTACGCGCGCGCCCGTGATCTTATCCTTCCGTTGATGGTGATTACTCCCATCTTGGTGGGCTTTGCCGGCGCCCGCGTTCTGTTGTGGCCAGATTCCCTGCCCTTGCGCATGGCCGTCGAGGTCGGCTACCGAATCATCTTGCTGACGGCATCGCTGGCGCTGCTGCGCGCACGCCGCGGCCGCTGGGAGCCATCCGCATGGTTGCTCGCGCTGTGTTTGCCGTCGCTCCATCTTTCCTGGTCGCCCTTCACCGACAGCGTGCCCCCCGCGGCATTCCTGGCGGCGGAGATTGCACTCGGTGTAAGCCTGTTGCTGGTGGTCTTTGATGAGTCGCGGGCACGCACGCGAAGGTTGTACGCCGTGCAGGCTATCACCACCAGTCTGGTCAGCGCTCAGCAATACGGAAACGTGGTCCAGTCGGCGGTCGAGGAACTGAAGCGTGTGACTGGAGTGCGGGCCACATGGTTCCGGCTGCTCGAGGGCGGACACCTGGTCGCCACTCACGCGGTGGGGCTATCCCCGGACTTCCTGCGCGACGCGGGATTTGCCGAGATCAACGACGACATCCAGCAATTGCTGGCGCAGCCCGGTCCGCAAATTACGACGCGGGATGCTGCTGGTGCCGAACCCAAAGCATGTCTTAAGGCCGAAAAGCTTCGCCAGCTCGTAATGGTCCCCATCACCGGAAACAAATCGCCTATCGGATTGCTGCTGCTCGGCGATTCCGGGAGCCGACAATGGACCCCGGAAGAACTGGATTTTCTCCAGACCTGCGCCAAGCAACTTGCAGTGGCAGTCGAAAACTTCCGCCTGCTCGAGCAGAACCTGCGCTCACAGCGGCAGTGGATAAATACGTTCGATTCGATTCACGACATTATTCTCGCTCATGACGCCGACTACCGCATCATTAAGGCCAATCAGGTTCTTCTTGAACAGCTCGGCCAAGCCGCCGCGGATGTGATCGGCAATTCGTGCGAGTCTATGTTGCCGCACAGTTTGGGCGAATGGACGAGATGCCCTTACTGCGCCATGGGCGGGGGCGAAGAGTTCACCGAGGGTGCCGACCCGTGCTTCGGCGGCTTCTCGGTGGTTTCAACGTCTTCTTATACCGAGCAAGGTAGCCCGCAAAAAGGGACGATGCACGTGATCCGCGATATTACCGACCGTCGTTCCGCGGAAGAGAAATATCGCCTGCTCTTCGAGCAGGTGCAGGAAGGCGTTTACGTCGCCAACTCTGCGGGCCGCCTTCTCGATTGCAACGATGCCTTCGTGCATATGCTCGGTTACAGTAACCGCGAAGAGTTGCTGGTTCTGAACCTGGATTCAGAAATCTCCGTCGATCCTAAAGAGCGCGACGCCTTCCGCCGCGAGATTGACACTCACAATTACGTGCGCAACTTCGAAGTCAGCCTGCGGCGCAAGGATGGAACAGTTCTGCTGGCAGTGGAGAGCAGCTTCGCCAAACGCGATGCGACTGGCAAAATCGAACGCTACCAGGGATTCGTTCTCGACATGACGGAGAAGCGGCGCGCCGAAGACGAGATGCGCCGTCGCAATCGTGAATTGAATGCGCTGAATGCCATGGCCGTCGTTGCCGCGCAGTCCTTCGACCTCGACGAGATTCTGAACCTGACCCTTCGCCAGGTCGTCACCCTGTTTAGCGCCGAAAGTGGGACGGTCTACCTGTCTGACACTGACGCGACGACCTATCGCCGCCGCGCCGCGTGGGGCCCGCGCAGCCGCGACCAAATGCGGACGGCGGAGATTTGCCTCACCGAAGGCTTCGGTAATCTGGTGATGCGCTCGCGCACCGAAGTGGTCACGGCGGAATATCTGCCGCACCTGCCGCCCACAGTTGCGGAATTTCTGCGTTCCGATGCAGACCGCTCCTGGATCTGGATTCTGTTCTGGGGCAAGGATAATCCGGTCGGCATCATGGGGCTGTGCAACCAGTTGGGACACCAATATTCCAGCAACGACGAAAATCTCCTGGTAGCCATCAGCCGCCAACTCGCCACCACCATCGAAAAAGTTCGTCTGTACGAAGAGACCTGCCGCGCCTATGAAGATCTCCGCAAGACGCAGGAACAACTGCTGCAGAGCGAAAAAATGTCGGCCGTAGGACAGTTGATTGCCGGCGTCGCCCATGAACTCAACAATCCGCTCACCGCGATTCTCGGCTACGCGCAGCTGCTCGAAACTGAAGGCTTGAACACCCGCGCGCAAGACTACGTCAGCAAACTTTTCAAGCAGGCGCAGCGGACGCACCGGGTGGTGCAGAACCTTCTCTCCTTCGCGCGCCAGCGCAAGCCCCAACGGGATGAAGTCGACATCCGCAAGGTGCTTGACGAAACCCTGGCGCTGCGCGACTACGACCTCAAGATCAACAACATTCGCGTCGAGCGTGACTTTCCGTCAGAACCTGCCGTGGTCGTCGCGGACCCGCATCAGATCGAGCAGGTATTCCTCAATATCGTCAACAATTCGGTCGACGCCGTTCTTGAGACAGGGCGCGCCGGCCAGCTCAAGATTCGCATCTCCTGCCAGAGTGGACACATTTGTACCCAGTTCACCGATGACGGCGCCGGAATCAAAGATCCCAAACGCATCTTCGATCCCTTCTACACCACCAAGGGCATAGGGAAAGGAACTGGCCTCGGGCTGAGCATCTGCTACGGCATCGTCAAAGAACATGGCGGCGACATTACCGCCCACAATGCGCCCGATGGCGGCGCTGTGATCGAGGTTCGGTTGCCCGCGGTAGTGTCGGCGACGCCTCAACCTGAATCCCCAAAGCCGTCCCCCCGTCAGCACGAGCACGCCACTCACGGACGCGTGCTGCTGGTAGAGGAAGAAGAAGCCGTGCTTGAATTTGAGCGCGATGTGCTCGCTGGTGCAGGCGCCACTGTCGTGACCGCCAGGACCAGCGAGGATGTGAAGACGCGCCTGCTCTCCGAACCTTTTGACGCCCTCATCATGAGCGGGAACATGCCCGGACAGTGGAACGCCAAAGAGTCCCACCAGTGGCTCAAAGAGAACTGCCCCGGAATGGAAGGTCACGTTCTGTTCACGTTCTCTAACGGCGTGGAACCAGGGAACGGACGCGCCTACCTGCGGGAAAACAGCGTCCCCTGCCTGGTAAAGCCTTTCGAAGTGGCGGATCTGATCGCCCAAGCCCGTCGCCTGCTGCAACAGGCGCAGGCGGCGACAGCCGGCGCGAGTTAGCTCAACCTACCCAGTAATTGCCCCGTTTTCCTCCGTCCTGGTTGCGGTAGACTAGCTCTACCGAACCCATGTCCCGATTCGTCCACCTGCACCTGCACACGGACTACTCCCTGCTCGACGGCGCCTGTGATGTCGAAAAGCTCTGCCAGCGCGTCAAAGAGCTGGGCATGCCCGCCGTTGCGATGACCGACCACGGCAATATTTTTGGCGCAGTCCACTTTGTCAATGCGGCTAAGCAGTCGGGC
>Ga0182024_10002573_pt1 | contig 44723 bp, 40 predicted proteins | sample P32metaG_FD_120480 | JGI IMG/M metagenome (GOLD analysis project Ga0182024, IMG submission 120480) | Permafrost microbial communities from Stordalen Mire, Sweden - P3-2 metaG (Illumina Assembly) | ecosystem: Environmental > Terrestrial > Soil > Wetlands > Permafrost | place: Sweden: Stordalen... | reverse complement strand
TCATCGATTGGGTCAAGATTAGCGTTCGTCGCATTTCAATCGCATTTCAATCAACGCTGAAAACGGCGGGAAATACGTATACCAGGCAGTTTTCGACACGCCGACCGGTCTTGCCAAACGGAAACTCAATAGCGCCCACGGCCGAGGAAACGGGCACCAGATGCAGTGACTGCCCAGCTAGCCTGGATTACTATCTAATAGAGTTTTTAAGATAGCAGCATTAGCAGCAATCCAGGCCATCGCGCCAAGCCAAGCTTGGGACAGGAGGAAGTAATCATGAGGTACTGAAACTTGTCAAAAGGAGTCCAGCTGGTGAAAGTCCAGCCGGGTCAAAGCCGTAGCGGGCGGGCCGGTAGCCGCGTCTAGCTCACTAAAAGCTTGCGCACAACCGGATCCTTCATGCGCCAGATCGCGGCGTCGGTGAAATAGTGGTGCATATTAATAGCGCAATTCGCGACCAGTCCGGCCGTCGTGAATCCTGCCAGGACAAATGCAACGGGAAGGCAAACCGACAGAAGCAATCCCAGCAAAAATAAGAAGCCAAAATACTTCAAGGCCCTTCGGGACAATAACTGCGTTGCAATCTTTGAGTACGGAACGCCCTCAGGCAGACCTTTTTCTTTCAAGAAATATGATGCCGTGACGACGTTGTATTGAGCGCTGTGAAAGAAGCTTTGAATGAATATTGCCACGATTGGCGAAGTGAAGATCAGAGTCGGAAGAATCCCCGTCAATAAAGTCAACAGCGCCGGCAAGGGAAACAGCTTGCGCTCCTTCACCCATTTGCGCACGACCATGAAGACAAAGTATAATGCGGCGGCTTGAAAAGCCAAGCCGGCTCCGAAAAGCACCCAGTCTGGGAATCTACCTATATTTGGCAGCTGAAAACCCTTATAAGCGTGCGTATAGCTGAAAAATCGCACGACAAAGAATAGAAGCGCCGCCTGCGTCAGGAGGAAGAGACTGCGCTTCTCATGAGTATTCATTATGTATTGCCTCTTATAGCAATATATAAGAACAATGCCGTAGACCTGAGCAAGCACATGCTGCAGCCCCCACGACAAAGTGATCAGCAAAAAAAAGCCCAAGATCAGGTTGGAATACAGTGCCGCGGCGGAAAAGGCGATCACGAATGCGCCCCATGCTGTAACGAGAACGCCGACTGATTTGCGAGTCCGCTCACTTTCATAGACTCTGAACAAAGTCGCCGGTTGGTGCGGTCCTATGAAGAGCACGTTGCCGACGATATTCAGGATCAGGGCCGTGCCGACATCAACCTTAATGCCGATCACAAAAGTGGCGATCATTAAAAGCCAGAACAGCCCTCCACAACAGAAAAACAGATCGATGGCGGGGTGGAGAATCCAGGGATATGGAGCCTCCTTTTTGCTCGGCGCTGGCGGTTCACTGGGCGCTGAAAAGGCTGGCGCGGTTGCAGCTTGATTGCCCGCATGCACTCCGACCTCATCTGTGATGAACTCTCGACGAAAGCCAGAGAATGGCGATTTAAAATTCATGCAGCACCTTAGTAAATTTAAGCGACACGGCTCCGTCTTTTGACAAAGCCTATTTCCAAAATGCAAACGTCGTTGGAGCAACCATCTTATATCTCGTACCCGTTTTTGAGCGTCTCATATCACTCTAAACTTAACTCTACCACCTGCCTCCACCTCCGACCCACGGCGGTGGCGGCTGAAATGCTCCAAATTTGGCTGAAACAGAGGAAACCGTGGAACATACGGAAACAGATCCGACAAAGCTTCTTTGTCCGTGCTGCAGCGTCACGTGCCACCGCATGGGTTTGTTTCTTTGTCTCTTTCCAGTTGGAGCGTTCCCGCAACACCTAAATGAAAGGAACATATCGTCAGTGCTTCCAAACCTCTGCAACCTATCGACAAAGGCTATCCTACTCCAGGTCTCATCGCTCGTCACCAGATCTAACTTCGAACAACACCTCCCTTGCTATCGTCAGCAACAGATCTTCAAAAGCCTCGGCATCCCATAGCTCGATCCACCCTCAGCCGCTGGCTCCAGCAAGAAGCTGACCTGGTCAATATTCTTTGGGAACTTATGCGCCATCGACCAGCCAAATCTGCACTAGATGCGGTGGCAAAAGCGCGAGAAAGATGCTGGGAAAATGACTGGGTCATTGATGCAGTGGCGGGGATTCAGCAGAGAACCCTGCCACCGGATTCGATGGCAAGGCCCTCTTGCACGCGCAAAAACTATTGGCTGAAATTAGTGCCGGAAACGCCCGAAACCTCCACCACTCAGTCCACTGAAAACGAGCCCTGAAACAAGATTGGGCAAGCCGTAACGCAGAATATTTTGGCCGGGATTGCCACCACCATATGCGAGCGATTGCATAATAGGATTGCCACCGTAACCGCCGTATCCGCCACCGCCGTATCCGAATCCGTTGTTGCGGCCATATCCGTAGCCGTTGTATCCGTACGTTTGATTCGGTATGTAAGGACCGTTCACCTGTTGATATGAATAATCTGTCGGCTGGTTAGAACTGTCAGTGTAGCCAATATTCGCTCGGTTCCTTCCGCGCTGAATGCCGCATTGGCAGCCGCCGCCACAGGGGCAACCGCCTTCGTTTGCATTGATGTTTGTCGGCCAGCGATGAGACTGACCGTTGATGGAATCGAGCAGTTGCGGGTTGCGTTGAGCCATTTGCATATATGAATTGGCGAAGGTTGCCATCGTATCCATCAAATGCTGAACATCAGCTCTTCCCATGCGCACGACGTACATATCACCATCGGGATAGGCTTGGAACTGGTCGCTCAACCCGATTCGTTGCCTGTTCTGTTGAATGTAGTTAAAAACGTCTGCCGGATCCATTTGCAGCGACTGGGAACCGACCGGTGCCAATCTCAGATCTGAACCTGAATTGTCCGGCCAAGAAAAATTTGGGGCATAGCTAATCTCGTTACCCATAACAGGCCTCGGGTTGGGTGTGCGCCAAGCAGCAAGAACTGGCGTTTTGTGCGAAGCATCTTAGCTGTCGGCGTATGGGATGTTTGTGAGATGGCGGTGCGCGAAATACGAATGACTACGCAGTTCTCACACTCACCACGTCGCCGCGAACCGACGGTCCACTCTACGAATGGTGATAGCAAACCGCGGTGTGGCGAAAAATTACTGTTTGAGCCAGTTTCTATAAACCAGTGCTCTCCAATGCTTGACGGGCGTTCAGGGCAACTTTAATGTAGACTTTGATTTACATTATGGTAAGTTTTATAGTGAGGACAACCCAAAGAGTGGTGTTTGTTCCGACGGACGCGAAAATTATGTTCTGCACAAGTGTCAGCAAGGAGGCTATTGCTGCATATGAGCTTGTATAATCAGACTACGTCTCCAGTAGGTAGTAGTAGCAGACAGAAGGTCATGGGTTTGCAATTTGGCCGATTCGAACTGCAAGGTCCCTTCAGCAAACTGGCTGATTTGAAAGAGGCACCTGGAGTTTTCGCGCTTTTCTGTCATATTGGCGAGAAATACGACTTGCTGGATGTGCGCGAAGCGACCGATGTTCAAGCGGAAGTCGCCCGCACGATCGAGACGGGGAACTGGATCGATGTCTGCACCGGCAAACTGCGGGTCGGCGTCTATTACAGCTCTGACCCAGCCGAAGTCGAAAGCGTGCGCCGAGAAGTTTTGCTCGGTGTCGGCAACGGCAAATAGCAGTTTCGCAGGCTCATTTCCCCTCGAACGCAGACTCGATACCGAGCATATCTTTGACGTCGCCATCATTGACCATGATTTGCATATCTCTGTTGACGCGCTTGTAGGATTTTGGCAGGACAAACGCTGACGCCGGGATCTGCAACCTCTTGCACTGACTGGTGACCAAATATTCGTTTCGCAGATCGCCTGGATCGATATTGAGTACTTGCAGGGGAATCTTGCCTATGGCGGGAACACCTGTGTACTGACAAAACGCGTTGGCCAGGCGAGGGGCAACCTGGATCTGGTCGGCAATCCAAAATTCCCGGCAGGCGGGACCGTGTCTTGCCGGCCTTTGCGGCACCAATTTTGTCGCGCTTATACCGCCAATTTGTCCCTTTCCGGCAACTTTGAAATGCAGGGCACTGGGATTTAAGCCCATGATCAGCGAGACGCGCTGCGAAACCAGTTTGCGCACGTTGGTGTCAGCTGTCTCGAAGTACAGTTGGGTGCGCGGACTGAACATAACCAATTTCCAGTCAGCCGTATTGCAGAGCATGACGGTTCCTTGTTTCTTCCATTCTGCGCGAATTCTTGTCGGTGTGACATACACATCCTGGTCGCCCAAAACGATGCAATGTTGCTTCAGCAGCCATCCATTGACGGAAGGTTCACCGGCAGCCGGTTGTCCAGTACCGGAACAGAGAAAGAGAAGGGAAGCCAAGAAGAAACAGGAGCTGCGAATTGAAACCTCCCGCCACCCGCCATATCCGGCCAGCCACCGAATCTGACAAACTGCCTCAAACAACGCCTTGATCTGAGCCAAACGCGAGCAACGGGCACTCGCCCGTCAGTCGGAGAATTCATCTGTGACAGGATCACCGGCAAGAGGGGTGTAATCGTTTACCCAAATGGCAAGCGCTGAAGCACAAAGGATAACAACTAATCCAGTTATAACGCTCATACATATACACGATGGTGACTAAAGAATACCTGATGGCAATGCATTTGGAAAAAGGAAATTTGGACCAAGATGTTAAACCTTTCCCTTGACAACAGCAGGTCTGATCACGCTTGGCTCGGCGGTTTGCCAGTCTCCAGGCACCGGCTGTGGTGCCTGACAAGCAATTGTTCCGGCATCTGCTAACATGTTTTTGTCACTGGCATTGCCACCGAGTATGCTACCAGAATAATGCGCGAATTAGATGTACGCCGGGCACTATATGAAAGTGAAATTCGGCGCGTCGTCGAGAAAGACCCTTCCACCCTCGTGATCGACGAGCTCGGTCTGCTGCAAGGGAAATTCCGCATCGACGTCGCTGTGATCAACGGACGTTTTCATGGATACGAAATCAAAAGCGCCTCCGATAACCTCGATCGGCTGGCGGCTCAGCAGTCAACCTACAACCAGATTTTCGATCGCATGACGTTAGTCGCCGATGAACGGCATGTGGCGCAAGCGCTGAAAATCATTCCTGACTGGTGGGGGCTGATTGCTGTAAGCATGAGAGATGGACAACCGTTTCTCAACGAAATTTGGCCTTCGCGCCATAACTACTCAATTGAGCCGATCTCTCTTTGCCAACTCTTGTGGCGTGAAGAGGCACTGCAAATGCTGGCAGACATGGGTTTAGCCAGCAGCGTCCGAACCAAATCTCGCAAATTGATGTGGCAGATGTTGACTGCAGTTCTCACCCTTGACGAACTGCGAGCAGCCGTCAGTTACAAGCTCAAGAACCGCACGGGATGGCGTTCCGGCTTACCTGCACCGGCTCGAACTACTGGCACACCTTTCGAACTCCTACTGACGCCTAAGCCCAGACGAAAACGGAAAATATCAACTGGCAAGAAACGCCGGAAGGTTTACTCGGCGCGACCGAGTGGAAAATCGCCTGCCAGGCGGTGACTCAATTTCCTGGTCGATCGATTTACAGATACGACACCAATCTTCTCCCACTGAAAATCGCTCGCAGTCCTGTCAGCAAGTTCCGACTCCGATAGAGACTTAGCTCTTTAGAAAAGTGACGGCGATGTTTCTCTTGCGCGGCCCGTCCAGCTCAATCAAGACCACTCGCTGCCACGTGCCCAGTTTCAACTCACCCTCGTGCACCGGTACAAGAACACCTGGTCCAATGATGCTGGACATGATGTGATCGGGAACGTGCTCTGGATTATGCGGATGTCTGTATTTCAGCTTCGGTACAATCTGTTCGAATGCATCCAGCATGTCGAGGTCAGTTCCCGGATCGAGATCGGCAGTAGTAATCGCAGACGTAGTGTGCAGTGCAAAGACGTGGCAGAGCCCGTTTTCCGCCTTATGTTTTAGCAAAAGCTTCTCAACATCATCGGTGATGTCGACAACCTGTTTCTTCTTGGTGGTTGAAACAGTTTCCATGTATGCCATAAAAAATCCTCTCGCGTCACCGCTTCATTGTAGACTCGCCGTGACATCGCCATGCCCAGTCCTTAAATGAACCACGATTACTTTATTTACAAAGTGGTAGGTGGATTGTATACACGCCTCGGAGTAAACGGTCAAGATGACAGAAAAGCCTGTAGCGCCAGTTAAGAAGGGCACACTCAAAGGCGCAATGTTCGATCTACTCGTGCTTTTGCTAATGATTCTTGCAGCCGTCGGTGGCGGATATTATTTGGGAACACATCAAAAATTGGCGGTAGTCGAGCTGGTTCCCCCGGGAACGCCCGGCGCCAGGGAAGTCGTGGGCGCTGTGCCATCGCCGGCTGGCGCTGGACAGACCACCAAACCCGCCGATACCGCAGTGTCCACAACCACCGCAACCACGTCTGCTGCCTCGTCCACGGCACCAACCGACTCGACCTCCGGCAGTGGGAACACAACTGCAAGCAGCACCGCTAGCAAGGCGCCGGCCAAACACAGTGGAAAGCTTAAATATTGGGTTAGCTCAGCCGGCACGCGATTCATCGGTTATGCCATCGCCGTGAGCGTAAACGGGCAGCCCGTCGACAACTTCTTTGCACCAGGCAAGCAAGTCGACATCAGCGATCTCGTCAAGAAAGGCAAAAACTCAGTCGTCTTCGATGCCAAAGCGCTGGAAGACAAATTCAATCAGCACAAAGGCGACGAGCATGCTTCGATGACTGTTGCCATCGACAGCGGACCGTCAATCCAGGAAACCGTCAAGCCAGCAGACGTAGTCCTTACCTACAAGCGCAACGCCGCCGAAACCGAAAACTACACGGACACAAAATCGTTCACGGTGGAATAAGCGACGTGAAACGAATGTTCCTCTATTTTCTGCTGCTGTTAAACGCGTTTTTTATCAGCTACGCGTATGGTCTGAACAGCATGAAGGTCAAGGTCGTCGACCATTCCCTTCCACCGCTCAAACCCGCTGTCGTGAAGACACCGGCAAAGCCAACACCGGCAAAGACCAAGCCTAATACCACCGGCAGTGCCAAAACCGCCCCAGCCAGACATCCCACCACCGCCTCTGCAAAAGGAAAAGCAACCGCAGGAAAGAAACCGCACGGCGCTGCTCACCACAAAGCGATCGAGCAGTAGACTGAACGCCTGAGTTGCCAAAAAGCATTAATCAAACAACTGATCGATGAGATATTCTTCGACGGTCGGAGTTTCTGAATAGCTGTCCAGCTCGCCTACGCATGGCGCGCAGAAGAGCAAGCTCTCTGCCGACGGCACCAGAGCTGATGGATGGATGATGTAGAAGTGTTCGGCGAAGGCGGCGGCTGGTAGTGCCGCGATCAAGAGAGCAGCGACCAGTGAGCGCTTGAACGTGGGCATCGCAAATCGAGGTGTTAGACACCGCATGATTTATCCTCAAACTGCAAGCATACAAACCCCGGGTCTACAGATCACGCTGTGACCCTCATTGCGAGCCAGTTTGATCTGACTCCCTCAATATCATAGTAAATCGGAAATGTGCAGATTGCGTGAAGCAATAAGCGTCCAGCTATGCGCACAAACTGTGGCTGAGCAGGATTGAATTATTCGTCATTGCAAACGTGGCTGCTCAAGAGCCAATCACCAGCGTGGCATGACAACCAACATTGAATCGTTCTCATCTAATCTCATCGCCGGCTGAAGATCAAGACATCAGGCGGATGGAAAACGTTCCCGCAGGCAGTTTGCCGATATTCACTGAGCAATTCTATTGAGGAGATGCCGATCCCATATATACTTTATGTCTTTGCCGAGTGGAGGTTTCCTCATGGGTTTCAAACTGTTTCACGTGGACGCATTCTCCGCCCGCCCATTTGGCGGAAACCCAGCGGCAATTTGCTTTCTTACCGAGCCGCGCAGCTATATTTGGATGCAGCGCGTCGCGGAAGAGATGAATCTTTCTGAAACGGCGTTTCTGCTCAAAGAAGCTGACGGCTACAATTTGCGCTGGTTCACGCCAACAGTGGAGGTCGAGCTGTGTGGGCACGCAACATTGGCGAGCGCGCACATTTTGTGGGAGCAGGGTTATCTCAATAAAGATGAGGAAGCGCATTTCTCGACGTTGAGCGGATGGCTGCACGCCCACCAGACTCAGGGATGGATCGAGATGGATTTTCCGGCGGAGCCGGCAACAGAGGCGAGCCCACCAAAAGAGCTGACCAAAGCTCTCGATGTTCCGATCACGTTTGTTGGTCAGAACCGATTCGATTATTTGGTCGAAGTCGATTCGGAAACATCGTTGCGTGCCCTGATTCCTGACCTGAATCTGCTCAAGCAACTGCCTATTCGCGGAGTTTCCGTCACGGCACCTTCAGCATCGCCGGAATATGATTTCGTCTCGCGATTCTTTGCTCCTGGCGTCGGCATCAATGAAGATCCAGTTACCGGCTCCGCCCACTGTTGTCTCGGGCCGTACTGGGCCAAGCGCCTGGGTAAGTCCGAGTTGATCGGCTATCAGGCGTCGCGCCGGGGCGGCGTCGTGCGAGTGCGCGTTCACGAAGAGCGCGTTGGCATTGGCGGGCAAGCCGTCACCGTCCTGGCCGCCGAATTGTCCGACTCCACATTCCTTGCAGATGAGCGCCGCGAACGAACACTGGCAATGTAGTCTTGATGCAAAACGATGGCACCATATATGATGCCATCGTCAGTTCCTTCTTCGCTGGGAGGGCCGGCTTCCAGCCGGCATTGACCCAGATCCAATTCCGGAAGATGCCGCCAGGATGGCGGCGCTCCCAGGCAGGCGCTCCCAGGCTGAATGCACGTTAGATTCTCGCCACTACTTTACGGCTGAGGCCACTTCCAATTTCGCGTCCATCGTGATCTTCGCGTTGAACAGCTTGGAGATTGGGCAGCCGGTCTTGGCGTTCTCAGCGGCTTTGTTGAAAGCTGCTTCAGAAGCGCCAGGAACTTTCGCTTTCACTTCCAAATGAATTTCGGTGACGGCGAATCCGGAATCTTGTTTTTCCAACCGAACAGTTGAGGTCGTTTCAATCTTTTCTGCAGTCAATCCCTCGGTAGCGAGTTGTCCGGAAAGCGCCATCGAGAAGCAGCCTGCGTGCGCAGCTGCGATCAGTTCTTCAGGATTGGTCCCCTTTCCTTCTTCAAAACGAGTGCTGAATGAATACTGAGTCTTGTTCAGAACTTCGCTGTCGGTGGTGATCGTTCCTTTGCCGTCTTTTAGTCCGCCTTGCCAAACTGCTGAAGCTTTTCTCTTCATGATTTCTCCTTTGTGCGCCGATGTCGGCGCGAAGATCGTATCAAGATCAAACATTAATCACGTGAACCGGGCGGCACGGCGATCAAGCCAGCTGAACGAGCAGCTGAAGCCGACTGGCAAAGAATCAGCCTATTGTTTACGTGAACAATTACAGCTCAAAACTTTACAGTCGTAGGTAAGCTCTGCAGCAAAACTAAAAGTGCAAGTTCTATTAGAGCAAGAGTGCCAGAGGATACCGAAGCTGTTCAACCACAGACTCAGGGCAGATTGAAAGGCAATCAATTTTAAATCGCCCGTCGGCTTCGTCCCTCGCCTCCTCCGCTCTGTCCCCGCTGCGGCTGTGACGGCTCCTCGCCGCCTTGCCTTCGCTTCAACTTCGATCAATTGATCTTCGCGATTGGCACGCGGTAGATCCTCTGATGCCTGCGAACTCGGAGAACCGCATTATAAGCCAATCCAGAGCAAAACTCTTGCAATCTGGCAACCGATCCGAATACGCGATCTCACGCGAATCTCACGAAGTTATAATGTCGAAACCAGCTCTGGCTGCGATACACACGGGGGTTGAACGATTCTACAGTTGGCTCTGCTGCCAACTGAAAAAGGAGCATGCGCATGGCCCCAATACCACAACATCGAGAAGTCGCGGACGCGTTACCAGCAAATGGTTCTCACCACGACGATCAACAGCCATTTAGTTTCATCGATCTTTTAAAAAGCGCACCGGTGACCAGACCCGAAGTAGCGGCTGGGATTGGCATGGCTGCCGGTGCAGCGGCAGCTGTAGCGGCGATGACCGGCAATCGCACCGCCGAAGCAGCGATAATTGGTGCGGCGGGGGCAGTAGCTGGGGGAGCTCTGGCTGCCAATGGTCATGCCGAAGCAGCGATAGTAGGCGGCGCCGCGGCGGCGGCAGCAGGTGCTCTGACTGGCAATGGCAATTTGGAAGCGGCTGGCATAGCGATAGGAACAGCAGGAGCGGCAGCCGCTGCGGCCGCAGCTCTGGCTGGCAAAGGCAAAGCAGAAGCAGGAATCCTGGGCGGCGCCGCAGCAATAGCAGGTGCTCTGGCTGGCAATGGCAATTTGGAAGCAGGAATCATAGGCGGCGCCGCGGCAATAGGTGCTCTGGCAGGCAATGGCAATTTGGAAGGTGCGATTATTGGTGGCGCGATTGGCGGAGCAGCTGCGGCTGCGGCAGCGGCTGGAGCGGACAGACGCACCCCTGCTGCTGCAATCGGGGCTGCTGCGGGGGCGGCGGCGGCGGAAGCGCTGACAATGGGCAGATTGGCTGCCGGAATCATAGCAGTCGGTGGCGCGGCAGCAGCTGCAGCAGAAGCGATCCGACGCGGTCAGCGCCCAGGTGGTGCCGGTGGTGGAGAGAATGGTGGCAGCCGACCCGAAAATGGTCATGCACCGCACGGAGACTCGCCTTCGCCACCAGCGAACGCGCCTTCTGACACGAATCCGATGCAGCCGCGCACTCCGAGCCGTCCGGGCGACGCGAGCCCGCGACCACAACCGTCAACCGGCACCTCGGGCGACTCTCACAGACCTTCTTCTAACCTATATCCTCTGGAACTGCCAAGGATCATATGGAAATAGCTTAATCGCTGCAAAAACCACCGCAGCAATCTTGACCAGGTCAGCATCATTCAACCCGTTGAATCGATGCTGACCTCGTCACAGGTTCCAATCCTCACAAGCTCTCTATCTGGGTCATGTTTGAGAATCATCTGACGCCCCCAGATGACCGCTGCCTCAGGGGTCGCAGCAAATAAACCCGCCTGTTGACATTCACGAAAAGTGCACGAATCGCTGATTTAATGTACACGAACCTGAACGAGGTCGCTCTCCATGGCCAAACCTAGAATCGAGTCGTTACTAACTGCGGCAACCATTATGGCGCTTACCATTGCACCATCGACCTTCTCTCCCGCGCTGGCTGAAAAGGTTATCCAAGGTGAGGTGTGCGAAGAAAACGTGCACAAGCTGACCTCAGACATTGAATGGTACAAAAATCTGCATAAAGCCGAAGACGCAGCCAAGAAAGACGGCAAAATGATCTTCTGGCTGCACATGGTCGGCAAAATCGACGGCGCCACTTGAAGCGCCGGCAATAGCCTGAGAGCCGTGTCGCTCTCATCCGAACCAGCATTTTCAATGTTAAAAGACAACTTCGTTTGCGGATACCGCAACATCGCCAACAAGGGCTATGCCGGAGCATCAGGCAAGCACGAAGTGGGCGGCAACGCGGTTGACACCACCAATGGTGCCGGCCCCCACAACATCCAGATGTTTATTCTTGCCTCTGACGGTACTGTTTTGACGTGCCTGCCGGGATACTGGCATGCCGAGGATCTGGCCAACGAGCTCAAGCTCGCTGTCCAACTCAATCAAGTTTGGACCGATCCCTCTCTTTCGCGCGAGCAAAAGGATGCTGAGTTTCGCCAGATGCAACTGGGGCATATTCAAGAGCACTCGAAGGCGGAACACAACAGAAGCCGCATGCAGGGATTCGACGTCCAATATGAGATCGCACACCGGCTCTACGCTAGTGACGTGTTCAATGATCCGAGAATGATCGACCCGGCATCCAAGAAAGCACCACCGGGAGCCGTTAAGACGACCGACGTGATCATGCACGAGCGCATGGCGCAGCGTCCGTTCGAGCCTTACGAACGCTTCGACGTCGCCGCTTATGCCGATTACGGCAAGCCGTTCTACGACAAGCATGAGCAATTCCGCATGGCCGACGGGCAGGTTGCGCCCGGCGCCAAGCTTTCCAGCGAACCGATTATCGGCAACGATCCGCGTGCGCATCCAGTTGAGCGCCAGGTGAAACGGGAAGGTACTACCGTTTTGCGCCAGGGTTTGATGACTTTCCTCCGCTACGGAATCAGGTAGCAGGAACCGAAATTCGCCACCAGCGAAGCAAGTATCGGCGTGGGTCTCGATCCACGCCGGCACTTGTTTGTACGCAACACGCCCGCCGCATCCGCAGAGCTTCTCGCCGGCATGTTGAACAACCGGATGCAGCCCTGCCACCGCACAACGCCATAACCTGCTATGATCCTACGCCTGGTTAACGAGAGTAGGAGCAAGTTTATGCAAAAGTTGTTTGTCGTGGCGAGCGCAACCGCCGCCAGTCTCATGGTTTTCTCGGCAACCCAGAGCAGTTATGCACAGCAGATTTCTCCCGTGCCCGCACAGGTAGCCGCTGCTCCGGTCGACGCCGACACGGCCACTCCAACCACCACTGGAACCCCTCCAGATGAAACGCTCACCCCCGAAAAGCAAATGCAAAAGCTGGACGAGCAAAAGCGCAAGATTGATGAAGAACAGACCAAACTGCAAGAACAACGCCTGAAGTTGGACGAGCAAAACCAACAGCTTCAGGAAACCAAATTGAAACTGGATGAGCAAAGTGAACCGCTTCAACAGCAACGGTTAAAGCTCGACGAACTACGCAGCCATGTAGACGAGCAGCGCCAGAAGTTCGAACAAGACCGCCAACAGCTGGACGAAGCTGACAGAAAACTTGATGAACAGCGGCGCCAGATGGACACGGAACGACGCAAGGTAGACGCGCAGCGTCAACCGATCGACGAGCAATACCGCCATCTGGATGAAGCGCGGCGTCACATCGATGAGCAGCGACTGCCACTGGACGAGCAGGGCAGGCATCTGACAGAGGCAAGATTACACATCGAGCAACAAGGTCGAGGGCTGGAAATTAAGCGAATCGAGCTGGACAAACAGCGACGCCTTCTGGATGAACATAGACGCCAGTTGCAAGAGAAGCATCAGTAGTTCCCCAGCGCACTGTCATTTCGAGCAAGTGAACGCAGTGAGCGTAGCCGAGAAATCTCTCATAGCCTTTGTTTACGAGAATTTCTCGCCACGGTCAACGTGCATTAACTGAACGGATTGAGCATACTCAATCCATCATAGATTTCGTGTCCCTTCAATACAACGCGTTTTATGCAGGCGTTTCCCTCAGAGTCAACAGATACATCGATGCTGAGCTGCGCTGCATTGTTTTGCAACTCGGCGCTCTTCCCTTGCGGCGTGTACAAATGCTCGATTCCGTAATTCATCGGTACGACAACCTGATTGGTTTGGTATTGCGGATATGGCGCTCCATCAACCTTACCGGCAATGACTATTTGGTTAGCTAGCGGGCGCGGTTTCTCCTTTGAGATGGATGTCGCCTTCCATTCGTTTCCTTGCTTCGTCAACAAAACATACGCCTTGTCGCCGGTATAAAAATCTCTGCTGCCATTCACCAGAGAAAGTTCCTTGTAGCGGAGACTGGCATATTCGCCCCTGAACAAGTCATAAGGATCGACGGGTTCCGCCTGCAGCGTCAGCACCTGCCCGGTGGCTAATGTATAGGCTTTTGGTGCGGCGAAACCAGCAAGCAACAGAATTTGCGCGCAGACAACAGCAATGAATTGTTTGCGCACACTATCGTAAGCTCGTGACTGTTTTCCTTCACTTGGCTCAGCAACAGGTTCAGTCCGTGCCTCAAAGTTCGCTTGGGGCGTCCCTCCCGTTCTGGTTGCGAGCGAGACACCCGCACTTGATGTTGGCACGCCCGAGCCAGATGTTGGAACGCCTGGGCTCCCAGTGGCATCACCCTCATTGTTAGCAGTTTCGTTCATCTCAAGAATCCTCTTTCGTTTTAACTGAAGGAGCCCATCAGGCGGCGTCTGTTTCTCTCGGCGATGGCACCGGCGCAAATCAGGACGATCCCACCGAAGACGAAGAACATGGAACGATCCAGCATGGAATAGAACATATCAAAGTAGCGGCAAATGATATCGATGACGCCAAACACGATTGCGATGTTGACGAGAGCGCCCTTATGTAATCGCGCTCCCGCCACTACCAGCGATACCAACATCGCCAGTAACATCAAATTGCCGAAGCTCGCTTTCAACAGATCGCCGGTGAAATGTGAAATCAAAGGACTGGCGATCGCAAACCCCAGGCAGCCGAGCAACTCCGCCTGGTGGGCTGTACGTTGTTCAGCCACTTTGAAGCAAGGAACAATCGCCAGCGCCATCAAAACAGCCAAATTGAATTGGCTAACCAAAATGTCGGTGCCGGATTTGTCGAATGTGGCCATCAGTCCGCCAATCAAACCGCTGACAGCTCCCATATAAAGGAACGGTCCGGCGAGAAGGTCGGATTTGTCGCGCAGCCAAAGATGCGAGGCAAATAAGAACGCGCCGAAGACAATCATCCCAGCCCAGAAGGTTCCCGAGAGCGCGCCGACCCAAATCAGCGCCCCAAGCAACAGTACGTATGTGGCGGCGCGACTGCGCACCTTAGCGGAGATCCACATGGCTGCAATCATCGATCCGATAAACGGAAAGATCGAACCTATTGGAATATACGAGCTGTCATGCGTGAAATTGTATTGCGATAGATTCCATGCAGGCACGAGAAGTGCCATCAAAATGGCGTTGGGTTGCGATTTTGTCACTAACGTGACAGCAACTGTTCCAGCCGCCCACAGGAAAAGTCCCTGAGACAAAGTGGTATCAAAATTGAAAATCTGACTGATCAACCAGATACCGGCACCATAAAGCAGCGAACCGAGAAGCATCAGTGCCGAACCCAATTTCGGTCGATTGCCAGGCTCGTATTTAAAGTACCAGGCGCCAATGTACGAAGACAGAATCGCTCCAATTACGACCACGACTTTCAAAATGCGCGCCATGTGTTCCCAATTGGAACCGACAAACAAAATCACACCCAACCCAACCAGCACAGCTCCAACAATCAACGCTATCGTCACCAGGCGCGATCCTTGATTGGCAACCGGATAGCGCGAAAATAGACTGCCAGCGAGGTCCGAGCCGATCAGCCCTTCCTGCTGCCACTGAGTAATCTCCTGAGCCAGTGTGGCTCTGAACCGTCGTGTTGTCTGCTCTGACATGGCTGGCTCTCCTATCAACCACACTGATTGTGATTGAAACGAAAGCACGCCGGCCGGTTGACCTAACAGTTAATCAAGTCATTGCCAAAGTTCACTATGCAACAAATGTGGACTTCTTCAGCTCCACGCGCTCCAGTGTCTTTCGCGCACTGAAGGCCACATCAGGACTTGAGTCCTGTGCCAGACAGTTAAGAAGAGGCTTTGGTGAGTTGTGATTCTCAGCAACGGCGAATCGCACTCTGGGGTTTTTGTCGCGTGCGATCGACTGCAATGCTGCCAGCGGAGTGAATGTGTTGTTCGCGACTGCGATGCGAATTTCCGGATCAGCCTGCATAGATAGATGCGTTAGAACCAATTGAGATGTTGTCTTGTCGTGCGCCAGTCTATGCAACCAGGATGGAACCAAGCCAATCTGATTACAGCATTCGATTTGAAACAACTGTTTAAATGAGTTCAGCTCTTTCATAACCAATGGGGTCACGCCACCGCGCATAGTGCAATGGTCTGCTCGCATGCGTATTCTAGTCTGCATGGGAGCCAATAACCTGAGCCAGATTTGCACGATGATCGGTGTATTTATGCCTTGAATTACAGTATGCACCGTAAACTGAACCGCTCCTGCTCGCCACCAATCGAATCCATGGATTTCCAGCGCACTGCCGATTGCAACGATTACCAGATCTAAATCAAATACGACATCGAATTCCAGACCAGGAGCATCAGTTCCGTTATATGCAAATTGACAATCAGAGAGATAGGTTCTGGACTGGGTAATCATCTTGTGACACCTCAAATACCGGACCAATAGCGGGGCAGGCAGGCTGTTTCGACCAGCTAACACGTTTCCCTTTGATCAGGGGAATGCAGAAGGAATCAGTGATCTCCGAGACGCCTTTGTCGATGCAGAATACTTAACGAGTGTGACCAGCTAGGGTCAGCGGTATGTGAAACTCGTGAGATGCCGCTCTCAAGCTGACTCCTGCTATCGTGGCGACATTTTGGAATTCGTTGTGCTTCGAAGCCGGCTGGAAGCCGGCGCTCCCAGGAGCGACACTCACTCTGGTTTTGGGTTGCTATCTGAGTTGCGCGTTGATAACCGCAGCAGGCGGAACACTGGATAGCTGACGGCAAGCATGAGCAATGCCAGCGGGGCGTTTTCTCTGTCAGTGATTATCGATCCGACGAGAAAGCATAGCGACCCGATCAGTGCCAGCGCTGGCACCCACGGATAGCCCCAGGCGCGATAGGGACGTTCCATTGCTGGTTCCTTTTTGCGCAAGACGAACAGCGATGCGTAGGAGAGAGTGTAATTCGAGACAAAGAAAAAGGAGAGCATTGCAACAAGGCGCTCGAACGATCCCAAGACGAAGAGCACGCTGACGACGGTGCTAAGAAGAAGGGCGAGTTCCGGCGTTCCACCTTTATTTACCAGAGAGAATTGCCGCGCGAATAAACCATCACAGCTCATCGAATAGAGAACACGCGAGCAAAACAGTTGAATCGCATTGATGCAGCTAAGCAGAGAAACAATCATGATCGAACGGATGATCGGATCGCCAAGCTGACCAAATACCCGCTGAGCAGCGGTTCCAAGAGCGAAGCGATTGCCGGCGATCTCGTTCATAGGAAGAACGTACAACAACGCCCCATTGAGAAGAAGGTAAATTGCCATGATGGAGAAGACGCTGCCGAAGATTGCCCGAGGCACATCGCGCCCTGGATCTCGAACCTCTTCACCGAAATAAATAATGCCGTTCCAGCCGTCGATTGTGTAAAAGACTGCTTGCAATCCAAGCATGATTGCCACCACAAGCGACCATCCGGATGCAAGCGGAACCGACACCGGCGCAGTCGATACGTTGCCGTGTCCGCCCATGAGAAAGCAGGCTGCTACCAGCACCACGAATGCTGCAGTTTTAAGTCCAGCCGTCAGCAGTTGTGCGGCGCTTCCCCAGCGAACTCCCCGCCACTGTAACAAGGCAAATCCGACCAGCACGCTGAGCGCAATCAGCTTTTCCGATCCTGAGAACGCAGGAATGAGTTTGGCAGAGTATTCACCAACGACAATCGACACCGCCGCCAGCGCACCGCAACTTGAAAGCCAGTCGCTCCAACCGACGATGAATCCGGCATAGTCGCCCATTGCTCGTCGAGAAAAATTGTACTGCCCGCCACTGCGCGGAATTGCTGCTCCCAATTCGGCTAACGACGACGCCCCGAACAAGGCATAAAGTCCGCCAATCAACCAGACGCTCATGTACAAAACTGCGCTCGGCAAAAGCTGGGCTATCTCGCCCGGCACTCGCACAATCCCGGCTGCGATGGTGTTGCCGATCGCCGCCGAAATACCAAACCACATTCCCAGCACCTGCAAAAGGCGCCCGCGGCCCGTAGCACCACGGGTGATGCCGGAATCGGCGGTAGATGTATTCGACTGGTCCGACAAAGGCTTCCTAGCTTTCAGAGCGCATGATCCCACTGCCAACGGCTCAAGTAAGCCGAAATCATACAGCTTCCCGGCTTACCTTCAATGAAAAAAAACTGAAATCCATAGCTAGGCGAGCTTTGCCTGGAGATTCGCGATCAGATAGCGGCGCAGGGAATTGGTGTCAGCCTCGCAAAAGCGGCGCGTCGGGATAACATCACAATGGAATTCTCACCGAGTCTAAAGGCACCGCGGGAACATAGAGAGACATCTGGTTCCAAGTCTGTAAAATAGACACTATGAGTACGAGTCATATTTCCAGTGAGCGGTCACAAGCACTTAGATATGTCGACCTTTGCTTTGTGGTCGATACTACTGCCAGCATGAGCCCTTTCATCAACGCAGCCAAACAGCAACTGGTGCGCACACTTGAAGAGCTTGCCAAGAAAGTGCAGATTGACCTCAACGTAGGCATAGTGGAATACCGCGATCACCCGGCGGACAAGATGGGCTTTGTTACCAAAGTCCACCATTTTCAAAAGGATCTCGACAAGCTGCAAAAAGCGATTCAATCGCTTACTCCTTTCACTGGCCATCCCGCCGACACACCCGAGGCCGTTCTTGATGGGCTAAAAGCGGCTTTTGAGAAGCTGCATTGGCGCCCGCGCAGTTGTCGATTTATTATCCTGGTCGGTGACGCACCACCACACGCATATGCCAGATGGGCACAATCCAGGGGGCTGGGCACAAATTTCCCCGATCCTTTCCCCGATCACTTTCCCGAGCAATGCCCTAGTGATCTGACGATCGAGTCTGCGACAGTTATTGCCGAGCAGAAACTGATCAAGATATATAGTATGGCAATGGGGAGGGACCAGCGTACGTTAGCCTCATTCGAGGTTCTGGCATCGGCCACGGGCGGCATGGGTTGCCTGGCCGACGCATCTACGGTAATCAAAGACATTCTCTCTCTACTCGACGCAGAAATGAAAGATCTAGTTTTGGACGAGAAAGTGCTTGATGCGGTGACAGCAGCTCCGGATTTCGACGCAGAAACTCTTGCCACCACGCTTGGTTGCACACGCTATCAGGCAGCGTCCTCCCTGGGACGCCTCGGACGGCGAGGTTTTCTCTCATAGCCTTAGCGAGAATGTAGCAGTTACGTCCTTTAACCATAACTGCTGTCTAAGATCGTTGTCCACAGGCACTTTAACCGTGATACAGTGTTAGAGTTACCCGAGTTACATTAGAATGGATATGCCATGCCATCGAAATCTTCCGCCAAGCGAAACAAATCCGAAGTCGTCAGTATTCGGCTCCGAGCAGAGCAGCTCCAACGCTTGCAGCGTTTCGCTAAACGGTTGGGTAACACAGCCAGCGAAGCAGCGGCACTCCTGGTTGAGGAGGGGTTGCGTCGTACCCAATTTGCTTTTATTGATTTTCGCAGTTCGTCTGGTGGACGTCAGGCATACCTGCAAAACAGCCGCGTCACGGTCTGGCAGGCAGTTATGATCGCTAAAACCTATAAGATGGACGTAGACAAAACAGCGGAACACCTTCAGTGTCCTACTGTGCGTATACAATCCGCGCTGAATTATTACTCGGCATTTCCTGGTGAGATTGAAGAGTCAATCGAAGAAAACGCAGACTACGGCCTTGATAAGCTGCAACAAATGCTACCGCAGATTCAGGCATTCACCGTAGAGTCCTCAAACATTGTTGCCGAGCCTCACGAGGATCAATTTAATAAGGTCAACATCAGTTCCGCTTCCCGAGCGACAAGAAAAAAGCAATTGCCTGGCAAAAAACGGACACGCAGGCAGTAAATGTTGCAGTTGCTTCTCGATGCACATATTTCCCCAAAAGTGGGTTCGAGTCTAACCGCGATTAACTCAACTATAACTGTTCATGACTTGATCCACTGGCAAGAAGGCAGGTTTCGGGAATCGTCGGATGAGGAGCTGCTCGAAGCCGCGTTCAGACAGGGATTTACGTTGGTGACATTTGATCTCACTACAATTCCGCAACTTCTGAAAGACTGGACTGAGCAAGGGATCAAACATGGTGGCGTGATTCTTGTCGATACACGTACAATCTCGCCTGAAGATATCGGCGGTCTAACAAGAGCGCTCGACCGGCAATATAAGGATCAACCCACGCTAACTTGGACGAACCGGGTTCTGTTCCTGCGTCGAGCTCCTAAAGGGATCTGACCATAACTGCTTTCAGGCGGACGGCGCCAACGAAACAGCAGGGGCATCCATCCCGAATCAACCAACGGAAAGCTTAGAAGGAGTTCGCGGTAAAAGGATGTGCTGCTGGATCGCCAATCATTATTACGAGAAAGTTGTCTCGATCTGATATGGCCTTCTCATCGTTAAGCTGTTGGGGGTTAAAGATAAGGTCTTTAGTCGATATTGGCGAGTGTGCAATGACAACGTTTAGCACGCGCTGGTAGCTTTGACCTACGCATTCTCCCTGAAGGAGGGATTCCATGGCTATGAACATTATTGGAAAGCCCGGGTTGAGCCTCATGTGACCGTAAAACACGCGCGCACCATTTTCAATTGCTCGTCCAAAAAAGCACTCGCTATCTACACGAGAACATGGTGGCAGATCGGAATACGGTGGATAACAAGAAAAACAAGATCCGCACAAAACTATCTTGTGCTCAAACGGTATCTGTCGGAAAGCCGCAACTTGCAGGCTGCACGTCATCCCTGGTGATCCATGCCCGAACATTGTCAGGAGCCGCGCGTTCGTCACCGCCCGATTAGGGGCCGGGGCCAACTCATGCACTAATCCATCTTTTCCGACATCAAAACAACCCAATGTCGCAAGTTGCGGATACCGCTCCGGGGACGCGTTTTTCATGCGCACGATCATAGTGTCACATGGGACTTTCAATTGTTTAAACAGATCTTCTACGAAGGCAGCCTTTTGCACCGCTCGAGTTCCGCCCGCCGGTTGACCGGCCGACTGAGCTATGGTGACTGCGCTAAACGCGGTGTTGGTGGCAGTTTGGTCTCTATCGGCAACCAGCGATTGATCGATCAAGCGTTGCAGACCTTCCGCATCGCGCGCAACCAGAAACGCAGGAAAGACATTTATCTTTCCGTTTCCTACATTACAAAGCATTTGCCAAAAGGAAAGAACAACGTTTTCGGTAAAACTTCCCAGCCGCGGCGCGATGGCTACGAATTCGGGTTTTGCCTCCCGCAACTCTCTGACAATGCCAGCCCTTATGTTTATATTGGTCGGCAACAAGCGAAAGTCGTCACAATGTATCAGTCGACCGTGATGCAGATTGGCTAGCTTTTCCAGCGCCGCATTGCAGCCCGAATCTGTTTGATCCGTGATGATGATGTAAGCGTCGCCTGGCGGTTGAACCAGCATACTGCTGTAGGTGAATGAGTTGCTAGAAACTTCCTGCGGATCCTCTAGCCGCTGACTACCGCCCAATCTAGCGATCTTGTGTTGCTCCAAAAGCGTATTGATATTGGCAGAAAGTCTATCTGATGCTCGTACGGATAGTACTGTCGTTGTTGAGAACAGAATCGACAACAGAACTATCAGCGCTAGCATTCGCCTAGCTCTTCGCTTGGACCGATTTTGGCTGGGCGTTTGCATCTGTGAGCGCTACTAAGTGACCGACAACGATAACCTGTTTCATGCTTATGAATACGTTATTCCGCGCAACACCTACCCATTATTGCGACGGCGAACCTCAAAGGCAATCCTGCACGTCGTCGCGAAGATAACCGAGTTGTCGTGCTTTGGTCAAGTCCTCGCTCGCTCGCAGATCGCCCTGCTTGGTTCTGATTTGATAACGAATGTAGTTAGATTCAGGATCCTTAGCATTAAGATCCAAAGCTGAATTGACTGCCACCAGAGCCTCATCCAGACGCTGCTGCATGAGAAGGATCTGCGCCTTGATGTTAATGCCGTAGATAAAACCTTTGGATCTATCGAGCACTAACTGAACATTTTGGTTGGCTGCCCCAAAATCGCCCATCATGCCGGAGATGAGCGCGCTCGTTGACCAGGCGTATCGCCACGGATGAGAATTTTCTGGCGCCAATCGAACTGCGCTATCGCAGAGCTGACGCGCTTGATCGATTCTGCCTTTTCCGTCGCCGCCGCCGCCCCCTCCCCCGGCCAGGAATTTCGCTTTGATGCACTTGCATTTAGCTACATACATTGGTTGCTTCGAGAATTTGATCGACAGATCAGCATCAGCTAAAGCTTGTTTGGTTTTATTCAAGATGAAATTTGCCATTCCGCGATTGCAGTACGCAAGAGCAGAGTCTGGTTCGATCGTAATCGCTTCGTTGCAGACTTTGATCGCCTTTTCAGGCTGCCCTGTCGTCCTGAGACACAATGCTTTGTTCACCAGTGCCGAAACCTGTTTAGGCTTAATCGACAAAGCCTGCTCGCAATCGGCAAGAGCTTTCTCCATCTGCCCCAAAGACGCATATGTGGCGCTGCGGTTTATGTACGACAAGGGATCACGCGGCGCCAGTTCGAGCGCTTTTGAATAAGCCACAACAGCTTCTTGATCTCGGCCAAGTCTAGAAAATGCAATCCCCAGATAGAAATATCCCATCGCTTGTCCTGGTGTGACAACGAGCAAATCATGTGCAGCCGTTAGCATTTGCTCATTTCGATCCAGCCGAACCAATACAGCGAAGCGTTTCAGATGTGCATAGACCTGCTTATTGTCTATGGCGATGGCTCGCTCGAAGTCTTCCAGCGCCTCTTCGGCTCGATCAAGAGCTAGATGCGCGGTAGCTCGATCGACGAGCGCCTGATAGGAGTTGGCGTCAATCGAAATAGCTTGGCTGCAGCGCTCAGTCGCTTCTGCATATTTCTTAGCCTGCAATAGCCTGGCAGCATACCGTGCCTTGAATTCGGCATTGTTTTCCGCCTCAGGTAACCTGGCTGCCTGTTCATATATGGGTAGCGCCTGCTCCAGCTGACCCAAACCTGCCAGCGCCTCTGCTTTGAAGAACAAGCCAAGAAAAGAGTTCGGCATTGACGCAAGAAACTGTATGCATGCAGAATGCAGTTCCTTATAGCGCTTTTGTTGCAAAAGCTCTTCAGCAGATTGCAGAAAACTGCTTAACGAGTCCGTAGAAACAATTTTTGCCATAACAAACCGCCCTCCAGCAACTTCTTTGTCTCGTTGTACCCGCCAGCGAAAGATGCTTAAACAGCGATGTCCACAGCGAACATTCGCACATTCGTGCCTGCAAGCCCTGATCAATAGGGCGCATGCATTGACCGTCCGGTATACTACGACATTGCCGATCTGGATAGAGCGCCGGAACTCGGTGCTGGAGACGATTCATGTTCGCAACAAACGCTCCAAAATCGGTGCTTTTCGTCACCCCCCAGATGCCGTCTTTCCGCGGAAGCGGTTTGGCTATGCGCGCCGCAGCCACACTGAGACTGCTTTCGCTGTGGAGTAGGGATGTCCATCTGTTGGTGATCCCTATTCACAAGGCTGGTAACGCTCCTGAGCCAGAGCGGGCTGTGGCGAGCATGGTGAGCTCTTGGCAGAGTCTGGGAAATCAATGCGTTGATGATGTTGCTCAAGTTTCGACTTACTGGAACCAGGCGCTCCGGGGAGCTGTCCCGGCGGAGCTGAGGCACTGGAATCAAGCATGGCAAGAGCGAATCAGTTTAGCGATCGCAGCATCGCCGGCGGAGCTTGTTGTTGTGTTTCGCTTCTTCCTGGCTCCATATGTTCTGCCGCAGCTTAAGCCATCAATTCCCATATGGCTCGACGTCGATGAACTGGAGTCAAATGCCAGGGCGCGTCTAGCAAAAATCTACGCGCCGAATGACACCAGGGCCGCTCAGTCGCGTATGGAAGCAGTAGCATATGAAAAGCTCGAGAAGGATCTTCTGCCCCGCTTCTCCCGACTGTTCGCCGCTTCTGAACTGGAAGCGAATTTATTGCGAGCGCGCTCCCCTGCCGCTGACGTTTGCGTTCTGCCCAACAGCTATCCACTAACCCTGCCGCAGCCAGATAGAGAGCCTGACGGCAACGCTCGCCTCCTCTTCGTCGGCACGTTCGGATATTATCCAAACGTCGATGCCATATTGTATTTCGCTAAATACATACTGCCGATCATCAAGGAGCGCTGCCCTTTACCGGTTGAAACCGCTGTAATAGGCTCAGGACTCGAGGCAGCTGGCGAGCGCCCCGAGCTTCCAGGAGTCAACTTGATCGGGCCGGTTAGCGAAACAACACCTTATTATGCTGCCAGCGATGCGGCGATCGTGCCGTTGCGATCTGGAGCCGGAACGCGCATAAAGATTTTGGAAGCGTTCAGCCACCAGCGCGCTGTGGTGTCGACACCTCTGGGTGCCGAGGGATTGAATTTGACAGACAACGTTCAGCTGCGCCTGGCAGGTGACGCCGAACTGTTCGCGCAACACTGTTTGGATCTGATCAGTGACAGCAATGCGCGCAAAGCGCTGGCGCAGCGAGGACACGACTTCTTTCTCCAGCACCACGGTCCAAATAAGCTCGAAGAGATGATACCGGCGTTGTTCGGCGCGTGGGGCAACCGATAATGATATCGCTGGCGGTGACTGGCAGCTACAGGGGAATGACCGGCCACGATCACCATGTTCGTTCTATCGTTCGTTCCCTGCACAATCGCGGCATTCAGATTCAGCTTCACGATCTGCCCGGCTGGAGTGCGGCGAAACTTCCCCAACCACTTCAGGATCCATGGTTCGAGCAACTTGAGCAACCCGTTGATGCACAGATACATCTATATTTCTGCATGCCGCATCAGGTGCCGCCTGCAACCGAGCAGAAGATTATCAATTACACAATGTTCGAGGCCGATCGCATTCCAGAGCGATGGGTGGAGTGCAGCAAGCTGTTTGATCTGACAGTGGTTCCCGTCTCTTCCTGCCGGACAGCATGGATCGCCAGCGGCGCGCCCCCGGAGAAGATCAAAGTCTGTCCACTAGGGGTAGACGTAAACCGTTTCAGGCCCGGCTTGAAGTCGATTAAGCTGGTGACGCCTGATGGACGGAATGCGGCTGACTATAAAGTTCGTTTTCTAAACGTTGCTGAAGTGAGCGAGCGCAAGAATCTGATTGGTCTTTTGCGAGCGTGGCTGACGACGACAAGCAGAACCGACGACGCAGCGCTGATCCTAAAACCGGGGTTTTATTCGCCCGCAGCGCATCAGCGTTTGGCCCAAAAGATCGGCGAGCTTGAACAGGACGTAGGGAAAAAAATGGATCAAGCAGGTCAAATCTTCTGGATCACAGGAGTGCTCGCTGAGAATATGGTGCCGTCGCTGTATGCCTCAGCAACGCATTACATCAGCGCCTCCTTCGGTGAAGGCTTCGATCTGCCGATGGTGGAAGCGGCAGCGGCTGGCTTACAACTTGTCGCTCCAGAGCACACTGCCTACCTTGATTATCTGAACGACGAAATCGCTTTCATGATACCAGCAAATCTGGTGCCGGCCGGATTCCCAGATGATCCCGCATTAGACAAGCTGTTTGCCGGAGCGCAGTGGTGGCAGCCGAATGCCGAAGAATTGTGCGCCACCATGGGCAATATCATAGCCGGCACGGCAACTGCGAAACGCTCTGCTAGAAATGCAGTAACCGGGCTCAGCTGGTCTAGCACTGCGGAGTTGCTGGAGCAGCTGCTGCTTGACTAAAAGACCGCGATCGTTCAGGCCGCTCCTGCAAGACTGACGTCTACAGCGACCCGGCCGTTCCTGCAGCATATCCGTTGGGCTTTGGGGACCACCCGGGTCCGGCCGTTTTCGGCACTGTTGATAATGCGAAACAGCAAACCTTTGCCTGAGTTCCGCTTAGAATTTCCTCACTCCGCCACGCCGGTAATGATATAGATTGATCGCCATACGTTGTCCAGGCGTCAATCGCATGAGTGAACCGATACGAGCCGAACAGCCGTGCGCCGCCCGTCCAACGGTGCTGATCTTAACGCCGGTCAAGGACGCCGCCCAATATGCAGCGGGACATTTCGAGCGGTTGCGCGGACTGACATACCCAGCCGAGTTGATATCAATCGGCATCCTGGAAAGCGACAGCCATGATCACAGCTTTCTGAAATTCAGCACGCAGTGTCAGGCACACGAGTCTCGTTTTCGAAACGTCTCGTGCCTGAAGAAGGACTTCGGCTTTCGCCTGCCTACCGGAGTTCCGCGCTGGGAGCCGAGCGTACAGCTGGCTCGGCGAGCGGTGCTAGCGCGCAGCCGCAACCATCTGCTTTTTCACGCGCTGGATGATGAAGACTGGGTGCTCTGGTTGGACGTCGACGTGATCAAGTTTCCGCGCGACATCATCGAACGTCTCCTGTCCTACGACAAAGACATCTTACATCCGCACTGTGTCAAAGAGTACGGCGGTCCCAGCTTCGATCAAAATGCCTGGCAGGATCATGGTCGCCTGCACATGCATGACCTGAGGGGCAAACAAGAGTTGGTACCACTCGACGCTGTCGGTGGAACGATGCTCCTCGTGCGCGCGGACTGCCATCGCGACGGTCTTGTCTTTCCGCCGTTTCTTTACGGCAGGCGAAACCCTAAAATCAGGCAACGCCAGGATATCTGTTTGCCTGATCAAGAAGGGGAGGTCGAAACGGAAGGTTTGGCTATGCTGGCCGCAGATATGGATTTGCAATGCTGGGGAGTGCCCAATCTCGAGATCATTCACGCGAACCGTTAATGACGTCAGGCGACCAGAAACTCCGCTGAGCAGTGATATCACCAGCGGAGCCATAGGGTCAAGATCTGACGAAGAAAAGCTACGATGAAGAGTTCACGTTGCCGAAAATACCTGTGCAATCGCTCGAGAACGATTGCACTTCAGGAATCGGAAGAATGCCGTCTATTTGAAGATCATGCGACAGGTCGATCGTGTCTTGGAATGAGTTGCCACACGTTGCACCGTTGTCATAAATGAAGATGCTGATGAATTGATCTCCCTTGAATCCCAGGTCAGGTCCGTTGAAAGTAGCAGAAACATGGCCGCGGTTGTTGCTGAACGAGGAGACATTATGCGTGAATACCACTCCCGATGGTGTCTGGAGCTCCGTCACGAAAAACGGGTTGCCCCCTTGGGTCTGCAAAGTTATTGCCCATGAACGCGCCGGGTACCCGGAAGCATCAATGCGAGCACCCACGAATACTTGGGGTTCCGAATCTGTCTCGCCGAAGCTGAGGAAGTGTCCGCCGTGGCTAAAGAAATTTGAGAATGCACCACTACACTCCAGATTGCCGCCGCACTCTACACAATATATGGGCGTCAGAGTCGGATGAGGCAGATGCCCCGTATCTGCCATCGCTGGTGTCAGACTGGCTGTGGTCATGGAAATGCCTACCAGAGCGCCTAGCGCTAACGCTTTGAATTCCATTAATTTACCTTCGGTTGAAGTAAATGACTGCCGAGATTGACAACACTATCATACTTTATGCTTGACAACACCCGGTAAAATTTTTTAATAATTTTGGTTGACCAATTTGCATCGCAAAGACTTTGGGCGTGACTTTGTCAAAATCAACCCGTCGAACTATACTGCCAGCGTATGAGCGAAATCGCGACAGAGACCGGCTCGCAAGAGCGGTACCGTTTTAACCAGCAGATAGTTCGCGTTCCGGTCGGCAACAACCAGGAACTTCTTCATTGCGACTTAACCGGTGCTACGAGCCTCGTGCCGAAAAATGAGGTTCGCATCTTGCAAGCATGTCAGCAGTTCGCGACGCTAGACGAGCATGCCGGGCGGGTTTGTTCTGAATTGGGTCTAGGAGTGCTTCACGTTGCTGCTGTGCGGCAGCAACTGAGCAAGTTCGCCGACGCCGGGCTAGTGGTGCCATATTCGTCAATGCTCGCACGGTGCAAGAACGGCACCACATTTGATACTGCCTCTCGAATCTCGTATTTTGGCGTTCTGACGCGCAATCGTCCTCAATACCTGCATCAATGCCTTGAGAGCTATGCGCAGGGCGCCAGCCAGACCGAGAGAAAAATCGTCTTTGTGGTCGCTGACCAATCCGATCGCGAATATAGTGCGGCCAATGCCGAGGCCATGGATGCGGTAACGTCAAAGTTCGGCGTCGAGGTCTGGCATATTGATTCAGAAAGGGCGGATAAAACCGCCTGCCAGCTGAGCGAACTTTCAGGGGTGCCTTTCTCGCTTGTCAAATTCGCATTATTAAAGGATGAAGGCGTTCCATTCTCCGGTGGAGCGAACCGAAACTTGCTTCTGCTTAGCAGCGTCGGCGAACTAATGCTGCAATCTGACGACGATAGCGTTTGCCGCGTCATGCCGGCTCCGGATATGCGCCCAGGACTGGTTCTGTCGTCAGCGATCGATCCGGCCGAGTTCTGGTTTCCTACTGAAGGCGAGATGTCCGCGATGGAAGAACGTTTTGTCAGCGAAGATGTGTTCGCATTTCACGAGCGGTTGCTGGGGAAAACAGTTCAGCAATGCGTGCTTGAGTCTGATGGAGCTGTCGATATTGACTCCGCTGCAGCCAGCTTTTATCGGCGTCTCGATAGCAAACAAGCGAAGATCCTGGCGACCAATTCCGGTTTGGTGGGCGAGTCGGGCAGGGGTGAAGCACAACCGATCATTGTTTTGGATGGTGACAAGAGAACGCGACTGACTGTTTCGGAGCAGCACTACCGCTATGTGCAGAAGACGCAGCGGCTGTTGCGCGGTGTTACTCGCCCGACGATCACGGAAGGCGCGGTGTGCTTCGGCTTTAATCTGGGGCTCGATAATCGTGAAATTGTGCCTCCATTCATGCCGATCTTGCGCGGTGAAGATTCGATGTTCACGCCAATCTTCCGTGCTGCCACCACCAATGGTTTCTTTGCCATTCTTCCCTGGCTCGTTTATCATGCCGGCGCTGGAGCCAAGAAACGCCCGGACAGGCTCGATGCAAAGAAGATCGCGCGGCTCGTATTCGCCGACTTGATCAATTTGATCCTGCAATCCTATCAAGCGCGAACATTCGAAACTGAGACAGGGCACCGTTTGCTGGCGATCAGCTCATTGCTGGTCGAAATTGGCAGTCTCCCGGCGGCGGAGTTTGAACGAGTGATGAGAACGCTGTGGTGGCAGACAGCTTCGAGGCAAATCTTCAAGCTGGAGGCTGCCTTGAAGCTGCATTCGAACAAGCCCGAGTTCTGGAGCAAGGACATAATCGATTACATCGAGCAGTACCGCAGCACTTTTGTCGACCCACGCTCCATAGTCGCTGCCGACATCGTGACAGTTTTCGGTGAAGCAGCAGCGTTCGAAAAGCAGCAGGAACTGGTGAGACAGTTCGGAGCGCTGCTTGGGGCATGGGCTGATCTGCGCCAGGCAGCAGCCGAACTGCGCCGACGCGAGGGCTCGTTCGGCCGAAGAATCTAGCGAATGCCGCCGATAGTGCTGACGCACCAAGAGACAGACAAGCCGTTGGAAACTCATTTATGCGCACGGTGCGGCAGTTTCCGTTTTTTCCGTAACAGCAACCCAGGCGCCGACGAAGGCAGCGATAGAATGCACTAGTTGCCTTCCGGCAGCCCCATGACTGAGACGTTGCGGCCTTGGGCTTTGATGCCGGTCGGCTCTACGTACACAGCACCGCATTCGTCTTCGGGAACTTGCCAGCGATCGAAATAGTTGCGTACGACCCAGCCTGAGAAGTCGGACGACTTCATTCTCTTCCACGTCCATCCGGTGGAACTGTCAATAGCGGCGACGGAACCATCTTCGCCGTACGCGAATGAGAAGGTCATGTCCTGCGCGTTGTATTTGAAATTTGTGATTTGACCATTGTCATTGACGACGTACTTGTCGCCCGAGCCGTTCATGTATGTACTCTCGCTGGGACAGCGTTTTCGTTCGTCGCTATTGTTTTGTTGATTTGCCATCATGACTCTCCATCTTGTCGTATATTTTGGTATTCGCTACTTACACCGTGGCTGGTGCTTTATTTTTTGAAACTTGTTCGATTCGATCGATGATTGCCTGGCCCATCTCTCCCGTTCCAACAACCCGCGTCGTCTGGGATACGCCGGACGTACGCACGATGTCTCTGGTGCGATAGCCATCATCAAGCGCGCGCTCGACTGCAGCTTCGATCGTGAGCGCTTCAGTTTCCAGGCTGAAAGAAAAACGCAAGAGCAATGCAGCAGAAAGAATTTGGGCAATCGGATTGGCAATGCCTTTGCCGGCGATGTCTTGAGCAGAACCGCCTGGCGGCTCGTACAGCCCGAAGCCGGCATCGTTGATGCTGGCGGACGCCAACATTCCCAGCGAGCCAGGCAGCACGGCGGCAGCATCAGAGAGGATGTCGCCAAACATATTGGTAGTAAGCACCACATCAAAATGCGCTGGATCGCGCACGATCTGCATCGCGCAATTGTCGACGAGCATGTGTTCCAACTCTACGTCCGGATATTGCGTCGCAATCTCTGTTACGACTGTTCGCCAGAGTCTTGATGCTTCCAGAACGTTTGCCTTGTCGACCGATGTAACTTTCTTGCGTCGCTTCTGTGCCGCTTTGAACGCGACATGAGCGATAGCAGAAACTTGATCTTCGGTATAAGTGGAAACATCTCGTGCTGCACGTTTGCCATTTTCCTGGTTGAAGCTCGTATGCTCGCCGAAATAACAATCGCCCAAAAGTTCTCGCAAGAACAGCATGTCTATGCCGCGTTCGACGATTTCGGGACGCAGCGGACTGAGCGAAGCCAATTGCGGAAACACACGCACAGGGCGATAATTAGCGTGAAACTTGAAGGTCTTGCGCAATGTCAGAATCGAGTTAGCCTCGCATCCTTTCCACTTAGGCAAATTCATCTGGTCGACTGGACCGCCGACCGAACCGAACAAAATGGCATCGCTGTTTTTACAGACCGTCAACGTTTCCTCAGGCAAATGAAAGCCGAATTTTTCAAAGGCAGCACCGCCCGCATACGCATGATTAAATGCGAACTCGTGCCCAAATCTTCGTGCCACGTTTTCGAGCACTTTAATCGCCTGTGGCATCACCTCTACGCCGATACCGTCACCAGGCAAGACAGCGATGATTTTTTTCATTTATGAATTCCTCTGGGTGGTCGCGACATATGTCTGGTTCACTCGATTTTGGCGATGTTTGTCGATCTCTTCCTGGTGCGACAGGATGTAGTCGATATCGTCCAATCCATTCAGCATGCAGTGCCGGCGAAATTCGTCAAAATCGAATTTATGTTTCTCGCCTGTAGGCATGGTTACTTCTTGTCGCTCGAGATCTATGGTGACAATCAGCTCGCCGCTTCGTGCTTCCAGCAGCAGCCGATCAACCACTTCAACAGGCAAGGTAACCAGCAGCAAGCCGTTCTTCGGTGCATTGTTGTAAAAAATGTCGGCGAAGGATTTTGCCACCACAGCGCGAAATCCCGCACCCTGCAAAGCCCAGACTGCGTGCTCGCGCGAAGAGCCGCAACCGAAATTACTGTCGGTAACAAGAATTTCAGCGCCCGCATACTTAGGCTGATTGATTGGAAAATTCGGGTCTGTTTGTCGCAGACGATAAAACAGATTTTGGCCGAAACCTTCGCGGCTGATGCTGGTGAGAAATTGCGCCGGGATGATCAGATCGGTGTCCACATCTTTCATCGGCAGAGGAACGACTTTTGATTTGATTGTTCGAACTGGTTGCATAATGGCCTCTTTGATACGACTGGCTCGGCTATTCTTAAGGTCTTTCGGGTTGCTTTTCTGTGTTCTTTCCTGGGGCGCAGGCGTCCCGCCCGCTTTTTGTGCGGGCAAGATGCCCGCGCCCCCAGAGAACTCCACAGAGCTAGAGGTACTCTGCCGGGGAAACGATCTGCCCTCGCACCGCGCTGGCTGCCACCGTGGCTGGTGAGGCCAGATGCGTGATGCTGCCTGGACCCTGGCGTCCGACGAAGTTTCTGTTCGAAGAACTGATGCAGCGCTTGCCGGGTGGAACTTTGTCATCATTCATCGCCAGGCACATGGAACAACCAGGCATGCGGAACTGAGCGCCTGCCTGCTCGAAGATTTCGCGCAAGCCTTCCTTCTCAGCTTGGGCGCGAACGGCTTCCGAACCGGGCACCACATAGAAGGTGACGGAAGGATGCACTTTGCGACCCTTGAGCACGCTTGCGGCAACGCGCAGATCCTCTATGCGTCCGTTTGTGCAAGAACCGACAAATGCCCAATCGACAGGCGTTCCTGCAATTGGCTGTCCCAGTTGCAACTTGGTGTATTCGACTGCGCGCTGCGCTGAGGCGCGTTCATTCTCAGCAAGCTGCGCGTTTGTCGGCAAGCATTCGTTGATTTGAACAGCTTGCGCGGGGTTGGTTCCCCAGGTGACGATCGGTTGCAGTGCGTCGAGATCGATGACAACTTGCTTGTCAAAAGTGCAGTTTTCGTCGCTGCAGTAATCATTCCACTGCTCGACGGCTTGCTCCCATTGAGCCGACGGTGCATGCGGACGACCTTTCAAATAGGCGTAGGTGGTGGCATCAGGAGCGATCAAACCGGCGCGAGCACCACATTCGATGCTCATGTTGCACACAGTCATGCGCTCTTCCATAGACATCTCTCGGATGGCTTCGCCGACGTATTCGATCACATGACCGTTCGCACCACCGATCCCAATCTCAGCGATCAGTTTAAGGACTGCGTCTTTAGCAAACACACCCTTTTTGAAGCGACCGCGAAACTCGACTTTCATCGATTTGGGTTTCTGCTGCAGCAGGCAGCCGGTGGCCATCACATGTCCGACCTCGGACGTTCCCACACCGAAGGCCAGTGCACCGAAGGCACCGTGCGTAGCCGTATGCGAATCGCCGCAGACGATCGTCATGCCGGGCTGCGTCACGCCGAGTTCCGGACCGACGACGTGGACAATGCCCTGATTGCCGCTGCCAAAGTCGAGGAATGGAATGCCATGACGTTTGCAATTCTCTCTCAGCGTTTCCACCTGAATGCGCGCTTCTTCGTCGTAAATTTCAGTGCGGTTGTCGCGAGTGGGGATGCTGTGGTCGATGGTCGCCAGCAGTTTGCCGGGATCGAACACTGGTATACCCTTTTCTTCAAGCGTCTTGAATGCCTGAGCCGAGGTGACCTCGTGAATGAGCATGAGGTCGATGGCAAAGACCGCCGGATGTCCGGGCAACTGCTTCACCACATGTCTTTGCCAAATCTTTTCAATGATATTACGAGCGGTGCTACACTCGGAGGCGGCGGGTTCGATGCCACTGCCGGGAGACTTCTTACTTACGCTACTTGCCATTATGCGACTACCTCAGTCTGCTTAGTTTCTAACTCCGCCTGTCTGAGCAGATACAGCTCGAGGCTATCGGCGAGAGCCTGATAGCTGGCGTCGATTATGTTCTGCGAGCAACCAACGGTAGACCAGCGTTGATCACCACATGTCGCTTCAATCACAACACGCGTGGTGGCGTCGGTGGCACTATCGGGGTCGAGAATCCGTACCTTGTAGTCGGCGAGGCGAACCTGACTGAGCAAAGGATACGCGGGCAAAAGCGCCTTGCGCAGCGCCAGATCGAGGGCGTGCACCGGTCCGCGACCGCTGGAGGCGGTGTGTGAAACCTCTCCGTCGACGAGGACCTTAACCACTGCTTCAGCAGACATGCCGGTGCGCGAGCGGTCGGAGGCCTGCACCATCATGTCCACCAGTTTGAATGGTGGCACATACGACGGTTGACCGCGGCGCAGCATCAGCTCGACTGTGCCCTCAGCGTTTTCGAATTGATAGCCTTGACTTTCAAGCTCCTTAATCTCTTTCAAGACCGCGGTTTCATTTCCGTTGACTGCCACGCCCAACTCGCTGGCGAGCATGCGGATGTTGCCGCGACCGGACAGTTCTGAAACCACGACCTGGCGCACATTGCCTACTGTTTCCGGCGGAATGTGCTCGTAGCTGCTGGCGATCTTTTCGACGGCGGCGACATGCAGCCCGCCCTTATGCGCGAACGCGGACGCTCCGACGTAAGCAGCAAACGGATCGGGGCTGAGGTTGGCGATCTCGCTGACGGTGCGCGACAGCTCCGTCAAGCGGCGCAGGTTGCGCGGTGGAACGCAGCTGTAACCCAACTTCAACTGCAAGGTGGGAACGAGCGAGATCAAATTGGCGTTGCCGCAGCGCTCGCCGTAACCATTAATGGTGCCTTGCACCATTGTCGCTCCGGTGGTCACAGCCGCCAGCGAGTTAGCGACGGCCAATTCGCAATCATTGTGGGCATGCACTCCGACCCGGCAGGGGATTTTCGTCAGAACGTGGTTGACCACTTCGTTGACGCGAGATGGAACCGAACCACCGTTGGTATCACACAGCACCAGCCAATCAGCACCGGCTTCGCTGGCGGCTGCTAACACTGATAATGCATATTCGGGCTGATCGTTGAAGGCATCGAAAAAGTGCTCGGCATCGAAGACGACCTCTTTGCCCTGGTCCTTCATGTACCGGACGCTATCGGCGATGATGCGCAGGTTCTCTTGCGCATCTGTTTGCAGCACCTTGGTCACATGCAACATCGATGTCTTGCCGACGAGCGCAACCACCTTTGTGTCCGCTTCCAGCAACGCGCGCAAATTAGCATCGTCTGCGGGATTTGTGCCGACGCGGCAGGTGCTGCCGAAGGCTACGATCTTGGCGTGCTTAGGCGGGTTTAGCCGCATACGCTTAAAATATTCGAGATCCTTTGGATTCGAGCCTGGCCAACCACCTTCAATGTAATCGACGCCGAATTCGTCGAGCAACCTTGAAATTTTTACTTTGTCTTCAAGAGAAAAGCTCAGGCCTTTTCGCTGACTGCCATCGCGGAGCGTGGTGTCATATAGGCATACAAGCTTCGATTTCTCGCTGATTTTGGAAGGGCCTGTAACCATTGTTCGTTTCCGCCTCTGCGTAGACTTTTACCAGTTCGACGTCGTACAGTTTCCCGATTTGACGGATGATCGGCTCGGTGGCGCGGGTTCCTTCGACGGTAATTCGCGCATCAATTGAGCCGTGTTCACTGTTGATGGTGGCTACGATGCCGCAAAGCGTGAAGCTGCGTTGGCGTAACCTACCGAGAATGCGCTCCAGCGCCCCCTCGGTATTCTGCAAACGAATTTCCAGAGTGAACTTCATCGTGCGGCCTCCATCATGTGCTCGTTCGACTTGCCGGGTGGGACCAGCGGCCAAACGTTTTCTGCGGGATTAATCGGGACGTGCACAAGCAGCGGTCCCTGGTGGGCGAAAATTCTTTGGACTGCATCTTCGATCTGATCGTCTCGTGTGACGCGGAAGGCGGGGATGCCGAAAGCTTGCGCCACTAAATCGAAAGCGGGATTATCGGACAGGTCGACTTCGGAGTAGCGCTCGTTGAAAAACAGCTCTTGCCACTGGCGCACCATGCCCAGCGCCTGGTTATCGAACAGCACGATTTTGACCGGCAGATTGTAGCGCTTGAGCGTAGCCAGCTCCTGAATGTTCATCATGATCGAGCCATCACCGCTGACAGTGATTACTTGCGCATCGGGCACGCCGTGCACGACGCCGATGGCGGCGGGCAGTCCGTATCCCATCGTTCCCAGCCCGCCGCTCGTCAGGTGCTGGTTGGGGAAGCGGAACTGATAATGCTGGGCCACCCACATCTGGTGTTGGCCGACATCACAGGTGATGTATGTGTTCTCCGGCGCATGATCGCTTAAACAGCGGATGAATTTGGGGGCGTAGATCGACTCGATCGGAGCATCATAACTCCAGGCGCTGTCCGCTTTGGCGTCCATGCATTCCTGGGTCCAGCCATCGATCTGCGTTTCCACGTGCAAGAAGTTCAGTGCCACTTTGATATCGCCGACGATGGCACACTCGGGCGCGCGCAGCTTGCCGACTTCGGCGGGATCGATATCCATGTGGATAACTTTTGCATGGGGCGCGAACTCTGCCAGTTTGCCGGTGACGCGATCGTCGAAGCGCGCGCCGACACAAATGAGCAGGTCGCTCTGTTGCACAGCCATATTAGCGGCGCGAGTGCCGTGCATGCCGAGCATACCAAGAGAGAGTGGATAGTCGCCTGGCACGGAGCCGAGTCCCTGCAAAGTCATGACGATAGGAACGCGCGTGGCATCGGCGAAAGCGCGCAGCTCATCCCAGGCTTTAGCGATGCGCACGCCGCCACCGCAATAGATCACGGGACGGTTGGCATTCGAGATCATTTCGCGCGCGGCGGCCAGTTGCTTTGCGTCGGTGCGACCGGGGGGGGTCTGGACTGAACCTTCCAGATTGTCTCCATCAATTTCAAACTCGGCGTTGGCCACATCTTTCGGCAGATCGATCAACACCGGACCGGGGCGGCCGGAGCGCGCGATTCTGAATGCCTCGCGCACCGTCTTGGCCAGATCCTGCACGTGGCGCACGAGGAAACTGTGTTTCACCACCGGCATCGAGATGCCGAATATGTCGACTTCCTGAAAGGCGTCGGTGCCCATCAACGAAGTCGACACCTGTCCGGTGATGGCGACGATGGGCACGGAGTCCATATACGCGTTGGCGATACCGGTGATGAGATTGGTGGCACCCGGGCCAGAGGTCGCCAGGCAGACGCCGACGTTGCCTGTGGCCCGGGCGTACCCGTCCGCAGCCAGAGCAGCGGCCTGCTCGTGGCGAACCAGTATGTGCTTGAATTTCGCGTCAACAAGCGCATCATAAACCGGCATGATCGCACCGCCGGGATAACCGAATACGGTGTCAACACCTTCGGCTTCCAACGCTTTGACTAGAATTTCAGCACCCTTCAATTTCATATGTTTGCGTTTGCGTTTCCTTCCTAAGCGCTCCGTCGGCTTCGTTCCTCGCCTTCTCCGCGCTTCTACCCGTTCGCTGCGACCGGCTCCTTCGGCTGGGCAGCTTGGCTGCATAAGCCACCCTCGGGCGCCGCTCTTGCTCACTTTCTTGGAGTAGTTCCTGCCGTGGCGGCAGTTTTTTCGGTTTCTTTCGCCGCCTGCATCCACGACATGTTGGCGCGGAGCTTAGCACCGACTGCTTCAACCGGGTGGTTGAGGTCGGCTTGCAGCAATTTGTTGTAGTTCGGGCAACCGTTCTTGGTCTCTTCCATCCACTCTTTGGCGAATTGGCCGCTGCGGATTTCATCGAGAACCGTTTGCATCGTTTGACGAACGTGTTCGTCGACGATGCGCGGACCGCGCGTCAGATCGCCGTATTTGGCGGTGTCGCTGACGTACTTGTGCATACGGGCGAAACCACCTTCATAGATCAAGTCAACAATCAATTTGACCTCATGCAGACATTCGAAATAAGCGACTTCAGGCTGATAGCCTGCTTTCACCAGAGTTTCGTATCCCGCGGCGATCAGTTCAGTGACGCCGCCGCAGAGAACTGCTTGCTCGCCGAACAGATCTGTTTCCGTTTCTTCAGCGAATGTTGTCTCGATCACACCGGCTTTGGCGCCACCGATCTCTTTGGCATAAGCGAGAGCAACTTTGTCAGCGTTACCGCTGGCGTTTCTGTGCACGGCAAACAGGCAAGGAACGCCTTTCTTCTCTTCGTACTGGCGGCGAACCAGCCCGCCCGGTCCTTTCGGCGCGACGAGGATAACGTCGATGTCATCGTGCGGTTGAATATTTTTGTAGTGAATGTTGAAGCCGTGCGCGAAGAGCAGAGTAGCGCCTTGCTTCAGATGCGGGGCGATCGATTCGCGATAGAGTTCAGGTTGCGCCATGTCTGGAGTGAGGATGGCGACGACATCAGCGCGCTTCACCGCTTCGTGCGGTTCGACTGGCTGGAAACCATCTGCCGTAGCCTGTTCCCAGGTCTTGCCGCCCTTGCGCAGTCCAACTACGACGTTGCATCCACTGTCGCGCAGGTTGAGAGCATGTGCTCGTCCCTGGCTGCCGTAGCCGAGCACGGCAATGGTCTTATGCCAGAGCACGCTTGCGTCTGCATCTTTTTCCCAGTACATCTTTACCATCAGCTATCTCCTTGTTTGATACTTGCTCGCGGTCATCGCCTGTTGCTCAGTGCCGCCTAGGCGGACCGGCCGCGGCCGGCTCCTGCCGCCGCTTTCGCCTCGTTTGTAATTTCGGTTCCACAGGTCACTGCGCCTTGGGAGGCGGAAGAAACGGTGCGCCAGTATTTGGCAAAAACACCAGTTTTGTAGCGCTGGGGCAGCGGCTGCCACCCGGCCCGGCGCGGTTCTAGATTAGCTTCGCAGTCTAGTTTTCTGTTTTCAACATCGATGTTGATAATGTCACCGTCCTTAATCAAAGCGATTGGTCCGCAAACTGCCGCTTCGGGGGCGACATGACCGACGACCAGTCCGTGGCTGGCGCCGCTGAACCGCCCATCGGTGATCAGAGCCACTTTTTCAGCCAGTCCGGCACCGACGATTGCGCCTGTGACACCAAGCATCTCGGGCATTCCCGGAGCGCCTTTAGGTCCGACATTGCGAATGACGATCACGTCGCCGGCTTTGATTGAGGCAGTCTTGACGGCATCAAAAGCGGCTTCTTCCGTGTCGAAGACGCGTGCCGGTCCTGAGAACGAAAGGCGCTCGTGTCCGGCCAATTTGATCACGCAGCCTTCAGGGGCGAGCGATCCTTTCAAAACGGCGATACCGCCCATCTTCTTGAGCGGATTGTTGAGCGGACGGATCACCTGTTGTCCCGGCGTTTCGACTGCGTGATCGGCTTCCTCGAACAGAGAAAGTCCGGAAACCGTTGCGGCATTTTTGATTAGACCGGCCTCCTTCAAACGTTTCGCCACTAATCTCATGCCGCCAGCGCGCTCCATGTCGGGAGCAACAAATCGGCCATACGGTTTGAGGTCGGTCAGGATAGGGGTTTTCGAGGAAATGCGGTCGAAGTCTTCCAACTCCAATGGGATGCCGGCTTCGTTGGCGATCGCCAACAGATGCAGGACGGCGTTGGTGGAACCGCCGGTGGCTGCCGTGGAAGCGATGGCGTTATCGATTGAGGTGCGAGTGATGACGTCGCTGGGGCGGGTGTTGTTGGCGAAAAGCTGCATGACCAGCTCACCGCACTTCTCGGCTGCATCTAGCTTTCGGGGGTCGGTGGCGGGGATGTCGTTGACGCCCATTGGACAAATGCCGAGGAAGGCGCCAACCGTAGACATGGTATTGGCGGTGAATTGTCCGCCGCAGGCGCCAGCAGCGGGACAGGCTTGATTCTCCAGTTCGCGCAGATCGCTCTCGCTCATTAGCCCGGCGTTGCAGGCGCCCACTGCCTCGAACACGTCCTGGATGGTGACATCGTGCCCCTGGAACGTTCCCGGCATGATCGAGCCGCCATAAATCATCAGCGAAGGCAGGTTGAGGCGCAGCAGCGCCATGATTGTGCCGGGGATAGTCTTGTCGCAGCCGGACAGGGCGATGACGGCATCGAACAAATTGCCGCGCACAGCCAGCTCGATCGAATCAGCGATCACCTCTCGCGACACCAGGCTGGCTTTCATCGCCTCAGTGCCCATCGAGATGCCGTCCGAAATAACGATGGTATTAAACTCCAACGGCGTGCCGCCAGCTTTGCGCACGCCGTCTTTGACTTTTTGCGCCAGGGTGCGCAGGTGGAAATTACACGGACCAACCTCCGTCCACGTGTTGGCTATCGCCACCAGCGGCTTTTCCAGGTCGGCATCGGTCAGACCTACCGCTTTCAGCATCGCCCGCGCGGGCGCTCTGTTTATGCCTTTCTTGATTGCGTCGCTCTGCATTTACCTGAATACCTGCTGGTGGTTGGATGGTTTTTCAGAAACGGGCGGACTGGTCTCTGGTTTGCCTTGGTCATGTGTGCTGGATCGCCCTTAAACAAAATCCCCGCGCCTTGTGTAGATGAGGTGCGGGGGGCATTTAATTTGATTGCTTGATGTATCTAAGCAGCCGGCCCGCACCTCTTGTGCATAATAAGCACGAGAGCCAAAATTCCGGATACTACTACTACGAAGTTGGATGCCACGGTGGGGCGATTCCTTCACTTTGTGGGTTGTGTGGTCGACGAGTGGGCAGTTCACACTGCCGTATTACCAGGATACCTGAATGCGCTGAGGCGTCAACGTTATGTTGCTGGTTGTTTATGAATGGCGCTGAATCATGCCACAGAGAGCGGCTTTTGCGGAACGTCCCAGTTTTCGGCGACCGGTTCAGGTCTCGACATAGAATAATGTTTCTCAATATATGCCTTGTTTGTGGCGTCAATTAGCGCCCTGATGGCGGAAATCTCGATGTCTTGATCTTTTCCTTTACCGGAGAACTGATTCTTCTGATCGTCTTCGAGAATGATCTCAGAGACGCTGCATGCATCGAAACCGACACCCTGTGACTGGCTGCGATGATTGACGATTTCGATCGCACCGAATCGTTTCTCAATCGCTTTCTTCACAGCCGCAAGTGCGGAGTCGCGACCCTCGTGATCTTCGAGGATTGTGCCGTGTTCTTGGAAGAATGAGCCGTGCAGCGCGACTGAGGATCGCTCTGCGTTCTTCGAATAGTCGACTCGCACGATTTTGATCGGCTGCCGGAATTCGAAATAAGCCTTCATCAACTCGTCATCAGTGATTCCTTTGCGGCGTTCCGCATAGTGGTCTTTGATGAACTGAGCGACTTCAGCCTTCTCGTTATCGTTGCATCGATAACCTGAATTTTCAATAATAGACTTTGCGTGATTCCCCCCGGAAAGCGGGCCGAAAAGAAACGAAATGTTTCGCCCGACCTCGCTGGGATCGAACGGCTGATAAGCGAGCGGATTACGCAAAATGGCATTTGTGTGCCCGCCCGACGAGTGTTTGACGGCGTTTTCGCCGCACACCGGCCAGTGCGGTTGGCGTGGCAACATATGAGTATGGACGAAGTCAGACACCGTTTGCAGATGCTCGGTCGCGATATCAGTGGTGAATGTCTCACCATTGCCGGTTTTCTCGCCGAAATGTTTGAGCACCATAATGCATTGCTCCAGAGCAGCGTTGCCGGCGCGCTCGCCAATGCCGTTGATGCAACCTTCAATTTGCCGCGCTGGTCCCTGAAATACGCCGTTGACTGTATTCTGGACCGCCAGCCCGAAATCGTTATGGCAATGTACCGACCATGTGATCTCTTTGTCGGGAAATTCTCGACTGATAATGGCGGCATGTTCATTCATTTTCTCGACGAAGTATTCCTTGCCCTCGAAAGCGCAGGCACCCCCAATAGTGTCCGGGCAGTTGATGATCGTTGCTCCGGCCGAAACAGCAGCGCGGATCAGCTCCGTTGTGAAGTCGAAGTTCTCGCGCATTCGCGAATATCCCTCGGGGCTGAATTGAACCTCCAATCCGGCATCGGCCGCCATTTTCACGAGCTTGTACAAATCCTTGATGATCTGATCTTTCTGGTTGGCGAATTTGCCCAGAGAAGCCCCCATCAATTCAGGATCAACGGGAACGTATGTATGCAATCGCGCTTTGCCCATGGCGATCACTGGCGCCAATGAGTCGATTGTGCGAATCACCTGCTCTTCGCGAAGCTGGCACAGAGCGGCAATCGTCGGTGTGAAACCTTTTGAGTCGCGCGCTTGTTCTGCGATTTTGTGGACTATGTCGAAATCGAGATTACTGGCTGAGGGAAATCCCGCTTCCAATATATCGATCCGCAAAATTGCGGCGAGCCGCGCATACTCGAGGTTTTGATGGAACGTCATGCCGGCGCCCGGACATTGTTGTCCGTCTCTTAGAGTTGTATCGAAGACTTTGATCTGCGTGGTGCTCATTGCATACCCCTGAAACGATGACCAGGCTTCTGATTGACAGAGCCTGGTCGAGATTGCTTGTGAATATGGCTCTGTTTATGTGAATCTGCGCAAAAGAAGCCCGCCAAGGAGCAATCCCAGGAGTGGCAATTGAGCACTAGCGACTAGAGCCGAATGTGTCATGCTACAGTTCTAGCCGCTGACGGCTGTACTGTCAACAAAATATTTCGAATTCGACCGCAGCGCAGAATGTGCAAGCAGAATCACCCGGCGCAGAAACCTGATGAGAAGCAGGTCTTACAGGATTCAGCAGCGCAGGTCGTCCATGTTTCAAATCTTTAGGCGAATCAATCGAGCCAAATAATTTCACATACAATAATGATAAAAGATGTTCTCTGTAGTCACCAGTGTCATTTCGACCGCAGTGAGCGCAAGCGAACGCAGTGGGGAAATCTCTCATACTGCTGCGAGCCAGCTCCCATCGTGGACAGGGCCTAATTCATGCGGATCAACGTAATCTACAGCTGCTACGCAGCGTTATGAGAGATCTCTCCACTGCGCTCACTGCGTTCGCTTCGGTCGAGATGACTCGGTTGGGTTCGAGCGAGAAGGTTGCGAGCCAAGCGCCGCTACGTCACGATTGACTGGCTGGTTTGTATTGTTCTGGCTTCATATTGAAAGTCCAGGCCACTGCGGCGCGCGCGGTCGCGATATGAGGAGGCACCCGTAAGAAGTAGAATTTGTGCGTGCCATCGGGTTCAGGCGTGGGATTAAGGACTCTTACCACGACAACCGGTTCATCGTTAGGCAATGTTTTCTTGTAGAGCACACCGAATTCGTCAGCGTCTATCTCTACGGCACCTGAATCTTCGAGGTATTTATCCAGTCCGTACTGTTGAATCAGTATGCGGCGTACCTCTAAATTCTCTTGCTTGTCTATTTGTTCGACTGTTATGTTCCGGGTGGCTTCTATCGCGACGGCTGGAACTACGACTCCGTTCCATGCATAGACTCTGCAGCCGTCTCGAAATTCCATGGCCGGACCGTGGGCGTTGTGTAGCTGATTTCTTTCGTTCAGCTCGACTCTGACTGGTGCTTCACATGCCATGCATAATTTTTCAAAACACTCAATGTGAAACACATTCTCTTTTATCGTTAGCCAATCTAATACTGGCTGGCGAATCTCTTCCGCCACAATCACGGGCAGATACTTGAGCACAAATGCGACAGGATCAAGGTCATGCAAAGTCGCCGGTGAATTCAAACTTTCGTTTTGCGTTTCAAAAAGTTGTGCCACAGGCTCTTTGTCCGGAGGGGTGAACCCAAATAGACCCGGAGCCGGAGGCTTCAGGCGCGCTTTGCATAAGTCGTTTATTGCTTGTTGCGTCTCGGCAGTTAGCTGACTGAGAAACTGTTGCGAAAGATCCTCGCCTAATAATTGGCGCAACTGAACAATCCCAAATTCAGTAGTGATTAGTGGCGTTCGCTCCATCCATCTTAGCTCGCCATTATTGTCAGTTGGCGCACGAAAAACCTCTCTCAATCGGAGCTTTATGTGCAGAGACAATTGGTCTGTAACCTTATCCTGGGCTGCTCCGACTTTGCTGCTTACCGACAGTTTAATGTCCGAGGTTGCATTAGCGCCAAAAGGTTTTTCAATATCTCCGTCAACCACAGCAACAGGCAGGTTATCTATCTGTGCAGTCAGCTTCTGCCACATCTGCTTCCATAGCGGGTCTTGCAACTCGTTTGCCAGATTCTGCCGTATGGTATTGTCGGCATCAATGCCGATCAGCCCGAGCATCGCCCTCATCGTCACCATCTGCCATGGGCTCTCACACCACAATATTAATGGCACCTCAATTTGGGCAGCTCTGTACAGTCTGGCAATGGCGGTCCCAACTTCGTTTCTGTCGGGAGGTTGCTTGCGTACCACATGGTGCCAATGCAAGGCAAACTGCTGAAGCTCCTGATTCTGCTGCTCAGAGAGATGAGCAAGCACGGCCAAGCTTGGTTCTGATAATTCAGATTCCGATACCTCAGGCACAGGTACATCCGCCATTTGTTTAGCTCTCCTTGAGATCGTCGTCCTTCTTCTGAGAGGATTTGGATTCCGCAATCTTGCGTCTGATCGATTGCCCCAGAGTCTCTGCCATTTCTTCTGGGAGCAGCGTTTCGTTCTCTTCTGACTTTTCTGGCATCTTCACCGCAGCGGACTTCGAATCCTCAGTCTCGCGTCTTGCAGGTGCAGTTGGCTCGCCGCTTGAGTCAACCAAACCAGTCTCGCCCTCAGCTCCTTCCTGGAGAGTGGAAAGTCCCTGTAGCAGCGAGCCCATTGAGCCAAGTGCTTTCTGCATTGTCAGTCGCATTTTTTCATCTCGCTCGGCGCGAGTTGCCGTCGGCAAAGCTTTCATCCGTTGCTCCACAACGCCAGCTTCGTCGCTCTTCAGTTGTGCTTCCAAACTCTTCTGCAAAGCCATGAGCGGACCGGCGAGCGACCAATGATTACTGCCTTTCGCTGCTTCGGCCAATTCAACTGCACGACGTGCGCTGCTTTCGGCGTCATCGAATCTTTTGATCATGCTGTAAGCAGAAGATAGCCGCTCCAGTGAGGTGATCAGATCGCCATTGTCGTCTCTGGCACCAAGCACTTTTTCTTGTATACCGACAGCCTTCTCTAATAACGCGATGCCTTTATTCACGGCATCCTCATCCACATCAGGCGCTCCGTTAGCTTGAGGCAAAAAACGGAAATGCAGGGGCACAGTCGTGAGCGCCTTCATCATCAGCTCTTGGGCGAACTCCAGGCTATCGGCACCGGCTTGCTCCTCACGCGCATTCAAGTACTCTTGCTCCAACGCCTCGGCTTGCTTCGTTTTGCCACGCATGCTGTATACTTTGGCAAGCAACCGCATGTACTGCACAACGGATGGATCTTTTGGTCCTTTAGCGTCACGCAGTTGGTTATAGTGCGTGCGCATAGCTGTAATATCTGGATCTTCAACACCAGCTGCAGACTCAATTGCCTGTGCCTGTTGATTGAGCAATGCAGCGATATCCATCTGTCCTTGACTGAATAAACATCTGGAAATGCTTCTGAGAGTTTCAGCAACGCTAGGATGCTTTTTGCCCAGTTGCTTCTTGCGTATTTTGAGAACAGACGTGAAATATCCCTTCGCTGTTTCAGTATCACCATTATTTTGTGTGATGACCGCTAGAAAGCTTAGGACCTGAGCGGCCCTC
>Ga0182024_10002572_pt1 | contig 44729 bp, 38 predicted proteins | sample P32metaG_FD_120480 | JGI IMG/M metagenome (GOLD analysis project Ga0182024, IMG submission 120480) | Permafrost microbial communities from Stordalen Mire, Sweden - P3-2 metaG (Illumina Assembly) | ecosystem: Environmental > Terrestrial > Soil > Wetlands > Permafrost | place: Sweden: Stordalen... | reverse complement strand
CTATTTCGACCGGCAGATCAGCAAGGTCAGACAAAGGCTTGGTCAGCTTGGTCGGAATCTCAGTCTCGGCGGCGGTCCAATATTCTTCCGTCACGCGGCGGACGTTGTGATCGACATTTTCGAACAAATACTGAACCGCAGCAATTCCTGCCACCTTTCCGGTTTTGCCCTTTTTGATTTTGCGCTGCTGCTTTGTGCCGACCTTAATAAAATGGCTGACCCATTGATCGTAGGTCAGCGTGCAGTATGCTTTGGCGTCGTCTTTGTAAACGATCACCTTCTTCCCGGGCGCATCGATAATGGTATCAACTAGCTGAGACTCGAGCTTTACTCCCTCCGGACTGACATAGCACTTTTGCGCCCCGGCGTAGTTAGTGCGCAGGCTGATTTCCCATCCTTTGACCGTGTCGGCAGACGGCGCAGCCAGGGCACCGGGCACCGTTGTGGCTGCCAGGAACAGAATTAAGGTCGGCAATAGGGTTCGCATTGGGTGCCTCAGGGTTGCATGCATTTTACTGCGTGGCGGGTAAATTACGAACATCGGCAAGAAAACGCTCCTGATGGACGAAAACAATCAAAACAAGCACTCAAACCATCCAGACGCGCGGTCTGCGGGCGGCGAGCCCGGACCCGCCGACAGCCACATCGTCACTACTGATGGATATGAAGACCCGTTCATGGACGGCGCTGAAGAGGAGGATCCTTTTCTTGGCAGCGTCATCGACGGCAAGTATGAAATGACCGATCTGCTGGGCGGGGGCGGCGCCGGGCTGGTTTACAAAGCGACGCATGTGCTGATGAAGAAGACCGTGGCCGTAAAGGTACTGTTTCCCCACCTTTGCATGCGTCCGGAGATTGTCAGACGGTTTCAGCAAGAGGCTGAATCGTCTAGCCGCCTGAGCCATCCGAACATTGTTTCCGTGCATGATTTCGGCGTTACCTCTCAGGGGCAGCCGTATCTTGTCATGGATTATGTGAAGGGGCGGGCTCTCGATGAGGTGCTCGAAAAATACGGCTCGCTGCCAATCGATCGGGCGGTCAATATTTTGGAGCAGGCTTGCGATGCCCTGGCGCATGCTCACAGCCGCAATGTCGTGCATCGCGATTTGAAGCCGAGCAACATGATGCTAACCAAGGGAGACAATGGCGAAGATGTGATCAAGGTTGTCGACTTCGGTCTGGCCAAGGCGTTCGATCGCGAGGGTCAACCGATCGAGAAGCTGACGCAGACCGGCGAAGTCTTCGGCAGCCCGGCTTACATGAGTCCAGAGCAGTGCAAAGGATTGAAGGTCGATTATCGCACCGACATTTACGCGATGGGCTGCATTTTGTTCGAACTCTTGTCGGGGAAAATGGCTTTCACGGCTGAAACAGCAGTGGAAACGTTGATGAAGCAAATCAATGAAGCGCCACCGCAGTTGACCATTCCCAACGCCGATCCGCAGTTCGTCAATCGCTTCGAAGAGGTAACGCTGAGGGCGCTGGCCAAGGATCCTACCAGGCGGCAGCAGTCGATGACGGAGTTGAAAGAGAACATCAGCGGGGCGATGAAGAGCACCATGCTTGGTGCGGCAAAGAGCGGTCTCAATGTTACATATCTGAAGTGGTTTGGTTATGATCTCAACGTTGTCCTCAGCCGCAAGAAGATATTCCTGATCCTGCCTGCATTGCTTGTTGTCGGCGCCATCGGCATGTTCATGTACGTCGTATTTGCCGATAACGAGACTCAGAACAAAGGCACGGCAGCCGAAATTGTCCGATGGCAAGTTTCAAAACCGAAACCGACTCAATCCATATCAACGGACAGCGGGCAGTTCAGCGAGCTGGTTTTCTCGCTCGAGCAGGGGCGCAATCGCAAGGAGGCGCTGCAAGAGATGGGACGCAAGTTCATGAAAGCGCAACAGTACGATAAAGCGGAAGCGAAATTTCGCGAACGTTATGACATCTGTTTGCGCGAAGACGGGGCATCGGCGGAGTTGACCTCGAATGCGGCTCTGGATCTGGCCAATTGCTATTTCGAGCAAGGGAAATACAAACTGGCTCAAGACAGATATGCCTCCGCTATCGGCATTACGAAAAGATTGTTAGGCAGGAATTCTGAATTCCTGGCGCTGCCACATAGCAGGCTCGGTCAGTGCTATTTGAATGTGGGCATGACGCGCCTGGCGCAAGATGAGCTGACAGAGGCGATCAGAAACTGGAGCGACCACAAAAAGACCGACACCGTGGAATACGCCATGGCGCTTAGCGCGTTGGCGGAAGCCTATGACGAGGATCATAATGGACCGGATGCACTGGAATTTTACCAGCAAGCCGCCCAGTCATGGCTCAAGTTTGGCGGTGTGGAACGGCGTAATGCGATCCGCTGTTACACCTCGATCGCCGCGATCGCAGACAACATGAACAAGCCGGATCTAGCGCACCAAGCTTATGTTCGCGCTTGCCAACTGACTGCACAGGAATTTGGTCAGAACAGCCCTGAGCTTGCCATATTGCTGAACCGAGACGCTGGAGTACTGCTGCACAAGGGCGACGTGCTGCAAGGGTTGCCGGAAAAAGTGCGCGCCAAATTCATTCTCTGGAACAGTCCACATTCATAGTCGCCGCGCGGAGGCTGCAGGCTGCAACCCGGCATTTCTGCGCAGCTTCAAGATATCATCAATACCGTCGATTCGGTTATACAGCCAACCCTGCGCGGACAGCCGAGGCGCGACGAAACCCTTTCGATCGAAAACGAAAACGGTATCTATAGATGGTGGCGGCAGGGAGAATCGCTCAGGTGTGACCCTCTCGAGCAACACGCTATCGTGAACGAGCCGGCTCATCTCAAGAGTTTCGACGTCAGCGTAGCCAATCCACATCGAGCGTTCGTTATCATTGAGCAAGCGGGCCACGCGCAACGGCCACTCGGCCCCTTTGGACCACCATGTAGAGGCGCTGGCGATCACCAGGCACGAAGCGACTCCGGACGCAATCAACAAGGCGCTGACGAGTAAGCCCAATCGCGGTCGCTGCCGGAGCACCGCGACGACACACGCTGCCACACAAATCTGCACCAATGGGAGCACCGGAGTCATATAGCGCATCACGGTCAAACGCCTGCCACCACATACGAGGTCAAACAAAGCAATGGCAATGGCATACAACACTGCTGCTTGCATGACCAAACGTCCCTGTTCAGTCGTCTGACGATAGCCAACCACTGAGCATGTCGCCGCCGACAGAAAGAGCAACGAGTCTGTGGCTTTTAGAAATACGGACGGCTGACAATTAACATCCAGGAACAACTTTGCCGCATGCTCGATACAGGCGAACGCATAACAACGCGGATCGATCGGGGAGTCAAGCCAGAAATGGTGTCCCGAGTTGAAGCAGCCAGGACCGCCCCAAACTATCCACGGCGATATAAACAGACCAGTAAAGACAATTGAGAGCGCGCCGCCCAGTACAAGTGGGCGACGACGGGTAAGAAACGTTGACGCGGCCATGGCTGCCACGGCAATAAACGATGAGTAATGCGTGAGCGAAGCAATCGCATTGACCAGCCCGCTGGCGCACCAATGTTCGCGCTTTCCGGACTGATGAGCGCGCACAAAGGCAATCCACGACACCAACGCAGCACAGAGCCACATCGAGTAAGGGCGAGCCTCTTGTGCATAAAGAAGATGGAAAGGAGAGCATGCTATCAGCGCCACGCTCAGCCAAGCTGCATCTGTATCGAACAACTGGCGTGCCAGTACGAACACAAGTGGAAAGGCCAAAAGGGAGAACAGAATAGAAAGAAGCCGCAACGTACCACTGGAATGGCCGAATGATTGCATCCAGGCTCTTGCGAAAAGGTAATAGATCGGCGCCTGATCCTGATGATCTCTCCGAATCAAGTTATTGAGCACCTCAACGGTTGGAGCGCTGCTGCTCACTTGCTCCAATTGGCGCCAGGACGCCGCGATCATCGGCTTGCCGGAATAATCCTTGAATTGTGCGGAGGTTTTTGAAGAGCAAAGCATGGACGTGATCTCTTCATCACACCAGAATAGCTTTGTATCAAGATGATACAACCGGCAGCAAACCGCGAACGCTACCAATGCGAGAGCGGCCGAAATCAGCCACTTCGTTTCAACTACTCTGTTAGCACGATGTACTTGCTCGACCGAAACATCGGGCGGAGCAAAATTGTCGACGAGAATACTGCCAGCCGCCACGAACTGCACTCCTTAGAGGCGAGGGTGAATTGTAAAGGATCAGCGGATGACAAAAATTATGCCGAGTTCAGTCTTTGCAACCATGACGAAAACATAGGCAACCGACTGGACACGGCGCTGTGACGTTGCCACCGCATGCGATATCAATACACGCAGCAAACAACGCCGGATGCAGCAAACAATTGTTTACTTTCTCGATGACAAGCATCTAAACTTTATTCGCTGTATTGTCCAGTAGTACAGCCTGTTTACAAGAGAAAACAAATTCCGGAGTGCACTGTGAAGAGACCCATTCTAACTACTTTCATACTTGCTGCAGCCGCGTGGATGATTGCTTCCCCATCGCAGGCACAAGGACACAACCAACAGGGCACCGTTGTTCCTTACGTCTGCGATGACAGCGACGCCGGAGATGTTACTGCAAGATTCGTCAACTATTTTGGACATTTTCTTCTCAGCATTCATGCCGACCAGGAGAACAACGGCGACAATGCAGGTGCCACCGTAGACGGCATTGACGGCGTTCCTTTCAGAAGGCTGGACATGGATTTTAAGGGAACGTGCGACGGCACAATCTCGATTATCTATTTTGGTGCTGCCAACGTTCAAGGTGCCACGGCTACTTGCGATCAGGCAATTCAGACCCCCGCACCGGGCGGCTACACTCATCTAACTTTCACGCCTTCTATGTTCGGCGTCGCAGAGGGCTCGAAGATTGGACAGTTTACCGTGGCCCAGTTTACGTCGGACACGGAGCCGCGCAACGACCTGATCACCAATGTCCGAGTGAACGGTGCGCCTATAGCACCGAACACACAACAAATTGCCAAATGCCAATTCACCAACTGAGGAATCATAGCGATGCGCAGATTCGAGCCCAGAAAAATCCTCTTACCAGCCCTTTCCCTCTTGCTTGCCGCATTGCCGGCAGGAGCACAATCCCATAGCAATAGCCATGGATTGCTGACGCCGTTTGTTTGCGAACTCAACGGCGGCTCCGACGTCACAGCGAGGTTCATCAGCACTGGGGGAACGTTTGAACTCAGTATACGCACCTCACAAACGGGCGACGGTGACAACGCTGGTGGCGTTGTCGATCGACTTGACGGCACGCCGTTGAACAGCCTGGATATGGACGTCACAAATGCCTGCAATTCGGGCTTTGAAGTCGTATTTTTCGGCAGCGATCCCATTACGGGACTATTTACCGCTGCCGGAGCTAGATGCTCAAACGCGCAACAGACGGCTGGCAAAGGTGGGTTCACTCACCTGCACTTCACGCCGGCATCTTTCGGCTTTGCTCAAGCGCCTGTGATTATCCAGATATACATACAGCAAACTGCCACAACATCCGGCGCTCAAAATGTGCTGATCAAAAATGTTGCTGTCAATCAAGGTCTGCTGACCCCGACTGGGCGCCTTGGCGGTTGCCAGATTTAGTCGCGAAATCGACCAGCTCAGTCGGCTCGACGCAATGCCAGCAAGCAATTCTTGGTAGCAATCTCGAATACTTCGAGGACGACGCCTGATTTGGGATCGACAGCAAACACCTGATTGACACATTCGGGATCAGATTTTGTCACCAGGAGCCGGTCCGCTTTCGAGTCCTTGTCCTTCATGAAGCCTACGATGGAAACATCGTTGAACAACAGTTTTTTCAAATGATATTCGTCATTCATGCGGGCCATTCGCGTGTTGTATTTTTCCGAAAGCTCAACTGGATCCTCGGATTCCAGCTTGGCTTTCATCCACTCCATCCGGGCAATCTCAACCGCTTTCGTCAACGCCCCCTGAGCGATAATCCCGTCAGGGCCGACGATGCTGCCTGAAACTGCATCAGGGACTTCTTGTGCGTACTTGTTGATTTCCGAGTAAATGTCGCTGGCCTTGCCGATCCACGCGCTGATCTTGGAACTCTTATTGTCTTTCAGATAGTTGAGATAGCTCTTGTAGCCCTTCTTCTCATCGGAGCCGCCATCGCTGCCACCGGAGGGATTCGGATTATTCTCTTGCCCGTTGCTCATTCTTGCATGCCTGCTGACGCCGACTATTGGAGTTGTACCCGATCAAAGCCTTAGCATAGCTTGTCTGTAATTTTAATATCAGGCGCGCAGCTAATCCATCCTCTTTGCTTCCCGGCTATCATAGCGCGCGGCGCCTGCTTTCGAGATAATCATGCCGAAATGCTGCAATTTCATCTTGCTGTCGGTGTCGTGCCAGCGGTCCAGCAGCTCGCGTTCCGGAATGAACGTGTAATTTCCCAGAGTGGATGGGTCCATGAAGAACAGGTTACTCCGGTCGTAGCCGACAGCTACCACATAGTGTCCATCGTCCCAATCGGTCTTGTAATTAACCTTCCGCTCCGGCCAGGCTTGAATCAGCATAATTACTGGGTGACGCGCATCCAACTGCTTTTTCAACGCATCGATGGTCATCGCCGTCGTGGTCGTTACCGTGTAACCGTGTTTGCGGGCGAATTTGACTATTTCTGCAAATCCAGTCCCATCTTTAGAATTCGAGTGGAGCTGCTTCGCGAGCGCATCTTCACGCACCTCCTCCCCGAAGTAACCAAGCACTGACTGCAACGCCGCCACGCCGCACGTGTAATCCGTTGCCTGCCGCGCTAACGGAACGCGGATCAGATTAGCCGGAAGCGCTGGTTGGAGTGCGTTCTTCGGCGGAGCGGACGAAGCGTCTCCGGCGGCGCGCATTGCCGGAGCGGCAATGATTGAAGCGATGATAAAAAGTGCCAGCAAGGTGATCCGCATCATTGGGATATCAAAACATGCGGCTGCGATTTCCACCCAAAAGCGCAATGAAAATGACAGAATTGACCTCGACGTGGCAATGGAAACCGAGATATGGACGGGCAAAACGCGCAGAAACTAAATCCCAATCTGATTTTGCCTGTCGGCACTCAAGTTGTGACATTGATCGACTTGCCGGAGAAAGCGGGAAAAGCCGCACGCAGAGCCGGCGCAGTCGGAAAGATCGTGCATTCGCCTGTTGATAATCAACACGCATACATCATTCAATTTCCCGATAGCGAACAAGCGACACTGCACAGGCCGGAGATCGCCATTCGCAAGCACGTACAAAGTGTCGTATTCGATCGCGCCGCCTTATGCGATCGCGACTTGCACGATCACATAATCTATCGCTGTGTCGTCGGCTCCCGCGCCTACGGCCTCGACGTCGAAAACTCAGACACCGACCGCCGCGGCATTTACCTGCCGCCCGCCGATTTGCACTGGTCGCTGTACGGAATGCCTGAGCAAATTGAGGATGCGGAAACTCAAGAGTGCTACTGGGAGCTGCAAAAGTTTCTGGTGCTGGCATTAAAAGCCAATCCCAACGTGCTGGAATGCCTGTACACGCCCTTAGTAGAAGAAGCAACGCCACTGGCGCACGAACTTCTCAGCGGTCGCCAGAATCTTCTCTCTAAACTCGTTTATCAAACATACAACGGCTATGTCCTCTCTCAATTCAGAAAACTCGAGCAGGATCTGCGTACCAGGGGCGAATTGAAATGGAAGCACGTAATGCATTTGATCAGGCTGCTGCTCTCCGGAATTACCATTTTGAAAGAATCCTTCGTGCCTATTCACATCGATCATAATCGTGATGAATTGATGGCAATTCGCCAGGGCACTCGCACATGGGAAGACGTAAACAGCTGGCGCCTGGAACTGCACAAACAATTCGACGACGCCTTCGCCGTCACGACCTTACCTGAACGTCCCAATTATGATTGGGCGAACGACTTCTTGATCAAGGCCAGGCGGAGGATGGTCGACAAATGAACTATCCAACTACCACGACGCTGTTGCCGATCATCCGAGTGAGGATGAATTCAGGCGTAAATCAAGTGCCGATGGATCGCAGTACCGGCGGGATTGTATAATTCTTCTTCGTCACAGCAACGTCGAGAGTTTGGAGCAAACAGCAATGCGCCTTCATTACATAAACGGCAAGTTTGCCAAAAGCAGTGGCAATGAGACTATAACGGTCCACAATCCAGCAACTGAAGATGCACTGGATACGGTTCCGCGCGGCACGGCTGTCGACGCCGAAGCGGCTCTGATTGCGGCTAAAGACGCGTACCAGAGATGGCGTCGCACATCCGCCAACATCAGAGCACAGATGATGCACGAAGCTGCCGCAAAAATGCGCGGGCACAAAGAGCACATCGTCCGGTTGCTCACGCTCGAACAGGGCAAGCCCGTGCCCGAGAACGAAGAGGAGTTCGAGTGGGTAACCAATACCTTCGATTATTATGCCGATCTCGGCAGGCATGAACGGGGGCGAGTTCTGCCATCAGGTGAGTATACGCAACTCAACATCGTGATCAAAGAACCTTACGGCGTCGCGTTGTGCATCATTCCGTGGAATTATCCGTTGTTGCTCATGGCATGGAAGGTGGCACCAGCCATAGCCGCCGGCAACACCGTCATCATCAAACCGAGCGAACTAACTCCGTTGGCCACTCTCTACATGGCAGAGCATTGCTTCGATCATTTCCCCGCGGGTGTAATCAATGTGATTACCGGCTTTGGCGCCGAGGTAGCAGAGCCACTCGTCAAGCATCGCGACGTTCCAGTAATTGCATTCACAGGCAGTCTCGCCACCGGTCAGCGCATCGCATCGATCGCCGGACAGATGATGAAAAAACTGCACCTGGAACTAGGTGGCAAAGATGCGTTCGTAATCGCCGAAGACGCCGACCCCGAGCTGGCTGCCAGAGCGCTTGCCTATGCTGCTTTGACCAATGCCGGGCAAGTTTGCACGTCAACGGAAAGGGTCTATTTGCCGCGCAAGAAAGCGGCAGTTTTTACAGAAGCGCTGATCGAACACGTGAAGAGCTTACGGCTAGGTCCGGGAATCGACTCCCAAACTGATATCGGGCCGATGATTGGTGCAATCTACAGACAAAAAGTAGAAGACCATATCTCTGATGCAGTCAAAAGTGGTGCCAAAGTTCTCACCGGTGGAAGGCGTCCGGAGCGGCTGACCAAGGGCTATTTTTACGAGCCGACCGTGATTACGCATGTCAATCACTCAATGCGGATTATGCGAGAGGAAACATTTGGACCGGCAATTCCATTGATGGAATACGATTCGTTTGAAGAAGCGATCGAGTTGACGAATGATTGTGATTACGGGCTTGGCGCCTGTATTCTAACAAGCGATCCGCTGAAAGCGAAGTTGTTTATGGAAGAGGTGAAAGCGGGAACGGTATGGATCAACGACCCACTGACAGACAATTATGCCGGCCCATTCGGCGGCATGAAACTGAGTGGTGGCGCTCGCGAACTGGGACAGGAAGGGCTGGACGAGTTCCGCGAAACCAAGCATGTACACTGGGAGTTTGCGACTGCTGCTAAATCGTGGTGGTATCCTTATGGCAACGGCGGCTAAGAATTTACTGGCGATCGCTGCAGCGTTAGCAGCCACCTTGATACCATTGAGTGCCACCGCTGATGGTTTCCCTGGCAAAGGCAGCAACAGCCAGTGGAGCGCGGCGTTGCCTTACTACAACCGCGGCAATCGATACTTGAATGAGGGTCGCTTCGATGACGCGGCAGCAGATTTTCGTAAAGCGGTCTCGCTCTATGAATACGATCCGGATTTCTACACCAATCTGGGAATCGCTTATAGGAAACTGGACCAATACGTAGAGGCAGAACAGGCGTTCAAGAAGGCGACTGAGCTGAATCCAGACGACTGGATGCCCTGGAGCGATCTTGCCAATGCTTATTTGAAACAGAACAAGTTGAAAGAAACCATAGACACGTTCAATCGCACACTCAAATGCAACCCGCCTCCAGCAGAAAAGGAAGCGATCCAAAAAGACATAGCGGACATGCAAAAGATTTTGCGCATGCAAGGTGGCGGTGGCAACGAAGATGAAACATCGTCCAGCCCGACTGACAGCACCTCAGCAGAGAACGCCAGCTCCCCGCCGACTGCAAAGTCAGCAGCCGGAACCAAGAGTCAATTGTCTAGAAAAGCGCCGGCGCGCGCACAGAAGGCCGCTCCTGCTTCCCCAGCCCTGTCCGCCCACAAGGCTGCTGTGAAAAAGTCCGTCAACGATACCGGCGCAACGCAACCGGCTGCATCTTCAGCCGCTGCCGAGCAAAAGGCAGTCTCTCCAAGCGCTAAAGCTAACGCCCAGCAAAAGACAGCTCCATCAGCCGATGGCAAAACCCTGAAGCAGTCCGGCTGGGATTATATTTACAAGTAACAGCAGATTAAACATTATGGGCAAGTCTCGACTTATAATGACAATCTTATACGGCGATTTTTGGAGTTTTGCGCCTGAATTATGTCTGGGAATGATGTCGAATGCCCTTGCTTATCCGTTGTGGTTCCCGCCTACAATGAAGAGAGAACTCTGGGCGCCGTCATTGAGAAGCTGATCACCATTCCCCATTTGCTTGAAGTGATCATTGTCGACGACTGCTCGACAGACCGCACCAGCGCCATCGCCAGGGACCTAAGCCAGCGTTTCTCGTCAGTTCGCTATCTCCGTTGCGAAAAAAATTCAGGCAAAACAGCAGCGCTCAAGCTCGGATTCAGTGCCACCACCGGTGATATCGTGATTGTGCAAGATGCGGATCTCGAATATGATCCCGCCGAAATCGCTCAGGTGATAGAGCCGATTCTCGGCGGCTATGCCGACGTCGTTTATGGCTCGCGATTCTTGGTGCGCAAGGCAGCACGCGTTTTGTACTTCTACCACTTCATCGCCAACAAGCTTTTGACATTTTGCTCCAACCTGCTCACCAACGTCAACATGACCGATGTGGAGACCTGCTACAAGGCGTTTCGCGGAGAGATCATCCGCAGCATGCGCATTGTTTCCTCTGGTTTCGGATTTGAGATCGAAGTCACGGCCAAAGTAGCGAAATTGAAATGCCCGATTTATGAGGTTCCCGTCAGTTATTACGGGCGCACTTACGAACAAGGCAAGAAGATCCGCGCCTCCGACGGAATTGCGGCGCTCTGGTATATTGTTCGCTTCAATCTCTTCACCAGCACCAAGAACTCATTCGACTGTTCTCCAGAAAGCCTGGTCACAGACAGGCATAGCGAAACGCTGATCGCCAGCCGCTCAGCAGCTGGAGAAATGAGAGAATCGGCCGAACAATCCAACAGTTGAACGAAGTCTTTATTCTCGTTGCCTGCGTTCTACCGCGATGCTCTATGATGATTCAGGGCAGCAATGTTCCTGCCGTAGACGTAGCAAATTTCGTTATGGCAAAGAGGTTTAGTCGCCGAAGAATCGTAGAGCAAACGAAAATCTCCACTTGAGCGATCGGGGAAAAGTGGATGATCGGAAATCAAATAGAGCGGGCATGACGAGCCAAAAAACGCGGTTGTTCGCATCAACAACTTTTCACGTGACCACTCCTGAAATTCCTCTCGCGTCCATTGCATGTGCGTTCCGTAGTCATTGATACCGGGATAGAAGAAACGTTTGCCTGGCATGTACGGCAGCATCGACTCGGATGTGAATGGAGAAAGCGCAGCGACTGGCGCATCCGGCATCGAGAGCAGGAATTTTGCCGCTGATTCTGCCGCTGAGAACGGTCTGGTGAGGTCCTCAATGCAGAAATTGAGACCGACGAATGCAGAATAACAAATGCTGATGAATAGCGGTATATGCAACCATGTCATGGCATTATTGCGTCGTTCTCTTGCAGACGGGCCCGCGCGCTCACGATCTTCCTCTACAAAATGTTCCTCCTCCTTCTGACCATCAATTGCTGCGGAACGACGTTCTGTATCGGAGATCCAGATGGCATAAATAGCCAGTACAACATAGAAACCCCAGTGTCTGTATCCGCCTAAATAATTCAAGAAGACCAAGTTGATGAGAACGCAACTGGATACAAAACACCAGATTGCGTTCTTGGAACGGCGAATCAAATACAGAATCGACGCTACGATGCCGGCAGCTGCCAGCGTCAATATCACTTTCTCGAACAACGCCCCGTGAAAAGCATAACTGTGGTCTATCAATAATATCGATGGGAAAAATGCTTGTTTCAGCGCGATAAGCGGTGCGTAGACGACGCTGTGGGGCGCGTTGAATTGTCCATTTGGCGGAGGAATCAGCTGCAAGGTACTCAAAAGGAGTCCAATCATGGCGAGGGAGCAAGGCAAAAATTTCTTGCGGTCCAGCAGTAATCTGTACGCAAAGGGAGACAGGATCGTCAGAGAAATACACAACCCCAGCACATTCGAGTTCGCCAGAAGACCCAGCAGCAGGGAGTAAATCCATGGACGTTTGAATCGATTGGCGTGCATATCCGCGAGCGCGAATATAAGCAAAACGCTGAGCGAATAACTGCGTGCAACAACTGCATACTCATACAGAAACAGGCACGAGATCGGCAAAATGGCCTTGAATGGAAACGGCAGCCGAGAGCGGAACATCAACAGAAAAATTGCAAGCGAGGCAAATGCCAGATTGAGCAGATTCATTGAGTAGTACGGTGCGCCCAGCTTGACCAGCGGAACAACGCACAGGTACCAGAGCGCGGGCGTACCGATATAACACATCCGCGAGAGCAGTCCGGACATTGATTCATCTCGCACATGCAGCCAGACGTCGGCCTCGTCGCGCCATGGCTCATGGTTCAGCGTGGTGACCGCGGCGAGCGTCACGCAGGCAAGAAACAACGCAACCAACAAAGCTTTGCCGTAAATCTCCAGACGACGTTGACCGCCGGTGCTCGGAGCTACCGCCACGGCTGGAGTTAGCGTTTTAATGGGCGCCTGGAGTACAGGCATCAGCGGTATACCTGCCATGCTGATCTAGACGTGACAAGTATACAAACTCAAGTTTTCTTGCTGTCACGGCATTGAGTTAACGTAGCAACTTCGAAGTTGTGCTGGCTCACAAGGATTCCAGGCGTATTGGCGACACCGAATGATCAATCATTAACAAAACTGATGAATGGCACTTCTCGCGCCTTACTGGACCATTCCGCTGGGAACGCCGTTCGGATATTTCTCAGCTATAGCTTCCTTGATGCGCTCGATTCGATGAGTTGGATTGGGGTGAGTGCTGAAAAACTCAGGTGTGCGGGTTTTACTGAGTTTATCCAAAATCTCCATGACTTTGATCATTGAGCGGGGGTCGTACCCGGCATCAGACGCGAAGCGAACGCCGAGCTTGTCGGCTTCCAATTCGTCGTTCCGGCCAAATTTCAAATTGACCACGCTGCCGATCAAGACTGCAACTTCAGCAGTATTCTGGCTGTTTCGATTGTTGGGATCATAACTGGCCAGAACAGCCGCGCCAGTCAATCCTTGCGTCAATTGTTGCTTAGCAATCTGTTGCGCAGAGTGGCGCGCAACGACGTGTCCAATTTCGTGTGCCAGAACGCAAGCCAATTCTCCAGGCGTGTTCAAATGTTTGTAGAGCCCTTCGGTAATGAAAACTTGTCCACCAGGTAACGCAAAGGCATTGATCGTGTGATCGTCTGCCAGCAAATGAAACTTGTACTTATAAGGAGTCTTACCGGCATCGGATTTTGCAACGATGTCTTGACCGGTTTGAGAAACCTTTGATTGCCCAGCTGGATCATTTGCATCGCCACCATATTGATTAGCCATCTCGGGAGCTGATTGCATCCCCAGAGCAATTTCCTGATCGGGAGTGATCGCGACGTGCTGTTTCTGCTCAGTCACCGGGTTGTACGAGGTGTGGCTGAAATAGCCAAACAAAGCGAATGCAGCGATTGCCAACGCGATGAGAATCTTGAGGCTAAACCCCGAACCGCGCGACGATGATACTTCCTGATCCTGTCTGTCTGATGTGAGCAATCCCATAGTTCTACCTCGGCGTGAGCGACCAGCGTTGGGACGAGATCAGATTGAATCAAGTGCCGCCAAGAATATTAAATCCAGGACTTCTTTCCATGCCGCAAAAAGGGCCACACTTTCGAATATCTCCCATATTGAGAATGCTCGAAAGCGTGGCCCAGAATGCCTTGAACTGAGTTCAAAAATAAAATGGTGGAGGCGGCGAGAATCGCACTCGCGTCCAAAGAAGAAGAGAGGCAAGCATCTACAAGTTTAGCTCAGAATTTTTCCAGTCGCCGTGTTACCGGCCCGCTGGGAATGGCCTGAACAGCCATCCGGGATCGCGATTATGGCTTAGGCTACGCTCTCAATCGCTAATTTTGCGTAGCAGCAACCGCCGGGGTTGACCCACTAGCCGCGGGCAGTCAGGCAGCTAACGAGTTCCGCGCCTAGTGTTTAGTTAGGCAGCAAGCACCAGCTTGGAGCTGCGCTTGGCGGAGAATTCATGCACGTTATTGGCATTTATTGTTTTGCTTAGTTTGATAACGAGGTCCCAAGCAACCCCGACCTGCAGCTCACGACCCAACAACCCTGTCGAATCTAAACGCCCCCATGTTTTGGTGGCTGAGCAGCTCTGTTCCAGCTATGCAATTGTCAGAGTTCGATGAAAAGCCCAGTAAATAAGGCTCTTAAGTAGAGTATAGCAGTATCAGTTGACTTGAACCTTAGAGCGGTTGGACAGTTCAAAGGATTTCAAAGGATGGCTCCCAGGCTCGTCTGTCTCTGTTTCCTCATTCAATTTCAGGATCGTCTGAATTTCAGGCGCTTAGACCCTGTAGGCACTGCCAACAGAGAGCAAGCGACCTTGAGTGCGCTATCATCAACGACCGTAACTAGTTCGGAGTTGGTGAATGAAGAAGCAGTTGATAATGTTGGCGCTCGTTGCAGCAGCAACAGGATTTTTCGAACCGGCAACCAGGGCCGAGACTGCACCAGCTGAACAGGTGCAGCAGATCATTTCAGCCTTTAACGATCGAAAAGGTAAGCTAACCGCAACAACAAATGAACAGCACTTCGACGACGTCGTAGCTGAATACAATCGGCAGGTGCAGGAGTGCTCGCAACATCTGATTCGGATTGTGCTGGCCGATCCTACTGCCCCTACATCAGAAGAGGGACTGAGGTGGGTGATCGCCAACTCCCAACCGTCGGCTGCAGAGTTCGAGCAGTCCTTGATTCTCTACGAGCGCTATTTCGCCACTTGTGCAAAATTTCGGCAAGTCTGTCCTTTCTTGAAGCCCGTGCAATCTAAAGCCGCTGAACCGCTGCTTCGCAAAGTGATGAAGAAAAACGAAGCGGAAGACGTCCGCGGCACTGCTTGCTTTATTCTGGCCAAAAGGCTTCAACTGACCAATCCCAAAGAATCGCAACGGCTGTTCAATCTGGTCGTTCGGAAGTATGCCGATGTTCGTGCGCCTGACAAAACCAGCACGCTTGGTTTTATGGCACAGCAAGCACTCTATGAGATACAGCATCTGTCAATCGGTAAGACGGCGCCGGAAATATCAGGTACTGACGTGGAGGGAAAGCCATTCAAGTTGAGCGATTATCGCGGCAAAATCGTTATGGTTGATTTCTACGGAGATTGGTGACCGCCATGTCGGTCAATGTACCCACACGAGCGGTCGCTAGTGCAGAAGTATCCGGCAAACCAATTTGTAATGCTAGGAGTAGACAGAGATCCAGTTGAAAGGCTGAAAAGCATCACGACCAATGGAACGGTTCTCTGGCGCTGCTTTTCGGACGCTGAAGGCTCAATCGCGCAATCATGGCACGTACGAGGATATCCAACAATCTACATATTGGACGCTAATGGAATCATTCGACTTAAGAATGAAAACAGCGATGCCAGCATGATCGAACCGATGATTGATTCATTGTTAACACTCAGTGCGAAGAACAAAATCGATTGATCAGTTTGGGACAGCAGAGACAAGTCCGATTTTAAGCGCTGGACCAGTCCGGCGCTTAACTGCCGGCAACGCCGGCTTCGCTTGTTTCAAAGGTCCGCCACCGCTCAGCCTTGGCCAACTCAAGTTCAGGCGCACTCCCGCCAACGGAAAGGGTTGACACTCTTAAGCTCATGGCGCGAGAGTAATTGAACGTCTGGAAAAATATCCAGGAAGCAGCCAGTACAACAAGCGATACGGTGAGCAGCACCGTCACGATCACTGCGGAAACTACAGCAGCTTTGAAATCAACGAGTGCCACTGCACTGGCAGCCAAACCCGCAACGATGGTGAGCAACAGGAGCATGAAGGAAGCAACTATAGCTCTCACAGCAATGCGCTCGGAGAATGGCAGAAGCATTCTCAAGCCGTGCGATATCAAGCTTGTCAGAGTCATTTTGCTCAACCCGAAATATCTCGTGCCCCGGGCTAGCGGAACGTTGTTAATTTGCCGTGCCAGCGCCAGAAGCGAAGATGAGTAACAGTAGTCAAAGTAAGGGTGGAACAAGGCGTTTTTCACGAACCAACCCCGGCAGGCGGCGAAATTACCGTTGCGCACCACGGTTCCCGTCAGGGTCTGGAAGAACAGTTTGAAAAATCCGTATAAAACCTTGAACAACAGGCCTTCCGAACGCTTGGTTCGCTGCGCAACCGATACGCCAAACAGATTATCGACGCGCAACAACAGCGGCTCAATTAGTTGGCGGATATCCTCGGGACGGTCTTCCCCGTCGCAGTCCAACGTAACTACGTAATCCTCGTCTGAGAGAAGTCCTGCAAGCTTTCGCAATCCAAAGACGATCGCACCCTGGTGCCCGAGGTTGTAGGGAACCGTCAACAAGATCGTGTTCATGCTCTCGACATTGATGGCGAGTTCTGGATCTTGTCCGCCTGTGTCGTCAACGACGACAAACCGCAGTTCAGCGCCTGGGAACGCCTGCGATAGTTGAAGTTTTGCGCGCTTTCTCAGCTCGGCGAACGAGAGAAAATCATGAAAGCATGGCGCTACTATCCAAATCCTTGTCAACATTCCCGATAATGTAGCGTTCCATGACACTTAACGTCAACGAACGCTGTCTCACCTATCCTTTTAATAACTTTAATCTGCTCTTGATTATTAGTATATGCCGCCAGGCTGGATCCTTTCGGTCTTTAGCGTGGAGTTACATATGCAGCGATAAGATCGCCAACTGGGGCAATTGCGCAAGCGTTATGAGAGATTTCCACTGCGCTTCGCTCCGGTCGAAATGACACATCCGAATTAGGCGTGCGGGTTTCATTTGAAGCTGCCTTCAATGCGTCAGTTTCGGCGCAAGATCAAACCGCACCACATGCCTTCGGTTTCAGCGCGCTCAATGCTAAAGCCGTGGTGAGGAATTGCCGCTTCAAGCCTGCCCTGCTTCTCGGCAAGCACGCCGGCGCATATCACGGCGCCTCCGGATGCTAAAAGCTGCCTGTATGAAGGCAGAAGCGAGATAATGTCTTCGCAGGTAAGGTTTGAAAGAATCGCATCAAAGCGACGGCCGGCTACTGATTCCGTGCTGCCTACAATCAGCTCTATCCTGTCACCAACGTTGTTCAGTGAGCAGTTGCGTCGAGCTGCATCGATGGCGACTGGATCATTGTCGATTGCAGTAACACTGATGTTATCGTTGAGCAGCACGGCGGCGATGGCTAGAATGCCGCTGCCTGTGCCAACATCCAGTACGCTTGGGCCAAGCTTGGCAGTTTGAATAGCTCGCAAGCAGAACTGCGTGGTGGCGTGCAGACCAGTGCCGAATGCCATCGCGGGATCGATCACGAGCACCACGCCGGGGTCGGCACCGCTAACGGTATCGTTGCGTTCCCAGGGAGGACATATGGTGATGCGATCGCCGACTTTGAAGGACCTGAAGTTTTCCTTCCATTTTGCCAGCCAATCTTGCTGCTCGATGTTGCCGCTGCGCAGTGTTTCTACGCAGTGTTCCAATCCATGTTCAACCAGGAACTGAGCTATTAGTTCCAACTGTTCGGGAGAAATCGACTCCTGCTCAAAACTAGCTTTGATCAATACGCGTTCTTCGCCCGCCGGTATGACCTCGCATCCGGTGGCACCGGAAATCTGCATCAAGCACCACGAAGCCAGCTCCTCATGCTCATTTGGCACCAACACCTCGACCAGCCCCCACAACTTAATTGCATTGTTCACTATTTGCTATGCTCCGAAGAATTTCCCCAATATTTATAGATTCGCGCCGTTCCGCGCCAATGCTGACGTTGCGTCGTGCCGATCTGACGAAAGTCCCTCTCCAGATCGAAACCATGGCGGTTGAGCAATTCGCTCACATTCGGACTTTTGATTTTGATGACATAGATAATCAGGTAAAGCGGCCCGGCTTCATGGCTGGCACTTTCCATATACCGCTCGTTCTTAGGCATGTCGCGAACATCGCTGTAGTACCACGCGCCGCCGGGAGACACAGCACCAACGGCATATACCAGCATAGGCAGATCAAAAAGAGCCATCAGTCTATCGCCGGAGTGAAATCCGGACTGCCGCAAAATCTTATCTGTTTCCTGAACGAAATTGAGATCACCGGGCGACAGTCTCAATCCAGCGATGCGAGCAGGCGTGTGAGCAGTCTCAGTTTGCTCGAAAAGCGAGTCTGTGCCGTGCGGAGCAATAACATATCCTTGAAAGAGGACCGCGAAGAATGTAGCGAACAAACAAGCGCTTGCCACAGCAAAAAACATTGGGCTTCTTAGATATCGAGCGATTGCCAGAAAAGCAATCCAGTAGAACATGGTGAACGGTGCAAAGTAGTTGATCATCTGCCAGCCGAGTACATTGTTGGAACCAGCAGCCGTCGCCAAAGAAAGCAGCATCAGGGAAATCACTATATATAGTGGCTTGCAATTTTCCTGTTTCAAGCAGGCAAAGGGACCGGTTTCAATGACATACAACGAAGCCGCGAAGAATATCGTCAGCATCGGCACATACAGAAGCAAGGTGTGCGCATAACCGATTTTCAAGAACGACAGCACAGTAAAGCCGATCGTCGTCGCCATCATTAATGACCAGATCAACGCTTTCTTCAAGACCGGATGGTCCGCGGGTTCAAGCACAATTGCCAGCAACTGCACCACAGCAATCAAAGCAATGGCGACGAAAGTTTCTATCCAATGTTTCTGCAAGCTTTTTACAGTAGCACCAAATACGACACCAGGACCGTGAGCACCGGATATCTCGAGCTTGATTGCCTCTGCGAATGATTGCCACCACGACTGGGGCGCTTGCACTAGACCAAAAAAGAAAAGAGTACCGGAAATTGCACCCAGCGAGAACCAACTCACTACCGCTCGTGCATGTCGGGGACGCGCTATCAGAACTATCGACACAGCAATGGCAAGAAATAGAAGAGCCGCACAAAACTTGGCAAAGAATCCCAACGCAGTCAACGCACCACAAGCGACCAGCGCGTATTTTGCCAGGACAGAATCTCTGGGCTCAGAGAAACTCAGTGCATAAAACAACAAGCCTGCGGCAGAGAAAATAAACAATGCAGTCAGTCCGTTATAACTGAGCGCCGGTGAAAGAACAGCGAAAGCGGTCAAGCTGCCGATGGCAGACACGAACCAAAGTCCGGCAGTGAGAACGCCATTGAACTCGATTGATTTGCATTGTGTAGTCAACCAGCGAGCGAAACCCAAAGCTAAGACTGAGGCACCGACCAGCGACGTGATCACATGCAGCACGCGCAAGTTAATGATGTCGTTCGGCACCAGATGCGGACAGAGGCGAAGATAGTAGCCGAAAGCCTCCGGCTGCGCATAGAGGTCCGGGTTGGCCATGCACAAAAGCGCCAGCCCATCGTCTCGAAATTCAATCCCTCTGTCGATTCCCCAAAGCAACGTCACAATCATCGCAAGCAACACTACGGCGCAGACGGACAAAGCTATTCTGGCGGCCAAGCCTGCGTCCGCTACATTTGCAGCTGTTGGCGAGCGCTGTTCTTGATCTCGGGGATCTTCCACGGCTGAATGTTCTTCCTGACTGTCCGCGTCCGGCGATCTAGCTGACCGTGCCTCCCGACTGTGCTCATCGACAGTCGCAGCGATTAGCTGTTCCTCAATGGGATTATCTGCGTGATTGGACATCGAAACCGACCGCCGGAGCCTCTTCCAGGGAAATCAAGATAAAGATTACCCTGGAATAACCTTGTTGGCATGAATTGTTGCACAACTAATAACCCAAATACTGTGCGCACGTCGCCTTGCCGAGACGTTGCATTCATCAACGGCTTTGTCTTGTTGATTAGGGTTTCGCCATCGATCACGGGTAACAAGTCCCAATCAGTGGTCGAGGAATCGGCTAAAATCCCCAAGTGGATTCCGAATCCACCCGAGTTAACCACGTAATTGATGGGGTGTTAGAAATGAAATTGATTGTGACTTTATGCGCATTGGCAAGTCTAGTGGGTGGGTACACCATGAATTCTCTTCCCGCATCGGCAAAAGATGCTGCCGCTGACGCAGCCAAGAACGAAGCCAAGGCCGCAAGCGAGACCAAAAAGGCGAATGAACAAGTAGCGAAGGGACATACGCGTAGAGCCGGTCGGGCCGCAAAAGAGGCCTCAAAAGATGGACAAAAAGCAGCCAAGGATGAAGCTAAAGCGGCAGCCGGCAAATAATCTGTCACATTGAAGAAGCTGCTCGTAAGTACCACGCTTAGTGGCAACGGCCAGCAGCCAATCATGACAGTTGGACTCAGGAAACAGCATTGTGCGTGCCAAAAGACAAACGCCTGAATCGCAAATAATGTCACCGTAATGGTGGCATTATTTGCAACAGACGTTGGTCAAGTTGAAAACAAAGCTAGTGTGCCGCCGCCGCCGGGCTGAGGGCTTTTGCCACTCGATTGTTCCTGGAAGAGTCAGCCTTCGTTACCCGCAAGCACGCGCCTTCCGGTACCACAGTGTCTTTAGTTTTCAGCTTGGCGAGATCAGTAAACATATTGCTGATCTTGCTTCTTTGTCCTGATTTTTCAGTAACAAGCTCCAGCCCTGCGCCTGGAGTACCGGTAAAAGACATGTTGCAGATCAATTTGGCCGGCACGGTGTGTCCAATAGTACCGGTATCGAGAGCAGTGAAATCAATGGTCTGCATTCGCTTCTGTGTGGCACTCAGTCTTTGAGCGAATTCCGCTTCTTGGGCCTTCGTTTCATCGGCTTCGCTAACGTTGCTTTGTCCAGACAGTGTCTTTGTCACCCAGCCTCCAATCGCATCGGCTTGCTCACCGAGCCTGGTGTATCCTCCATGCAACAACTGGGAAAGAGCCAGCGCTTTGTCGCGACGGGACATATACAATCGAATCATCACGGTACCTTTGACGCTGAGATAGCGCCTGGCATAATGCTTGACCAAGCCATCATCAACATCTGGGCAGATCAGCGACGCCTCGATCACATAAGGCTTCTCGCGAAGCAGTGGAGTTGCTCTTACCAGCAGCCTCGTTCCCATGCTGTGTGCGAACAGCCTCACTTTGACGGAAGGATCTTCGGTACAGAGCTTTTCCAAACGGTTCAACACATCATTAAAATGCTCCTGACTCCATTCGACATTGTTTTCATCGGTGGTATAAGAACGCAACTTATCGGCTGACGGCCATGAGTACAGAATCAGTGGTCTCTCGGCATTGTAAGCCAGTTTTGCAGCAGTCGAGAGGGCACCATGAAAAGGGTTTTTGTAGCCGTGGGCAAAAAGAAAAAGATTTTTGTCGTTCGTTAGAAGCGCCGCCTCATGGACTTTGCCATAGAACTGCTTTTGGATTTCATCAAAGTTTTCGCCAGTAATTGGCGTAGCTTTGAAGGAACCTAATTTATCTTTTCCCTCCGCCTTCGACCAACCCAAATCTCTCAGATGGTCTGTCAATCGCTTTCCATCAACATTTTCAACGACACAATAAGCCGAGCCCATGAAAGGATCATGTTTGCATTCACCAGTGTATTTCCGGAACCCTCCGAAATCGACATCGCCGGACTTCGTCGGCTGCAGGTTTCTGTCGGTAATGAAGAAAACCGGAATCCTCAAGAAGTGATCTGGAAGTCCAGCGGCATCGTCTGCATGAGCCCTCGGCGCGCTAAGGCACATGAAGCTGAGTAAGGCGAGCAAAATGAGAGCCCAAGAATTTTTCAAATGTGTGATCACCAGACGATACTCACTTTCGCGCTAGCGGTAAGGGGTTCGAATCGTACTGGATTTTCGAGCGAACTCTGCCAATTAGATGCAACGATCGTGGGTGATGTTTTTAACCAGGTGCGCCGAGCACTTGTTTGATTTACTTAATCGGATTGCCAATCGGACGTCATATGCGACTATGCGGCGCTTTCAGCCAGATGTCAAGAGAGGGATCTGAGAGTTCGCTCACCAACAAAATTGCTCAGTTCAGTTACCGTGGAAACACTAGAGGAGCTTAATCATTCCGTGCAGGTTTTCAGCACGGAGTTTTCAAACTCTTTCTTTGTCTGGACAAATTGCGGCAACAAATTTGAATTCCGGGGAGTGGAGAGTCGGACAGGCAACCATTTTTAGATTTCGTCACACGGCAGGATCCATATGAATCAATCAACTCGATACCCGTTCCTGGGGCTTTTCAGCCTCGTGCTGTCCTTGTTGTTTAGCACAGCAGCCTTTGCTCAGGCCCAGCCCGTACAAAACGGCTTGCCATCTGCGTCCACCAGTAGCGACGGGCAATTTGTATTTGTTCCACTCACCGACATCTCCAAGAAAAATCCGAACGATAGTGCAACTGATCAAAAACACCGTCCGAGAGTAATACTCGCACTCGGCGGTGGTGGCATGCGTGGTGCAGCTCACGTTGGCGTGCTTAAAGCGCTCGTGGAAGCAGGTGTGCCAATAGACGGCATTGCGGGAACTTCAATGGGAGCGATTGTCGGTGGACTCTATAGCGCCGGAGTGCCGCTTGACGAACTTGAAAAGCGTTTCGTCAATGGTTCGATGATGAAGTCATTCATGGTGATGCCGTTGCCTGTAAGAATCGTTATCGCCCCTATTCTTTCGTCGCCACGGCTGATTGGTTTCCACCCGTACGACGGACTGTACTTTGGTGGCATCTTTCACAATTATCTCGAAAAGGCGTTGCCTGCAGATAGACAGACCATTGAGAGCCTGCGAATTCCCTACTGCGCCGTTGCCATAGATTTGTGCGATGGGCACGCTTATGCCATCAGAAAAGGCAGTCTTGCGTCGGCTATGCAAGCTAGTTCTGCCGTACCGGAGCTGCGAAAACCGGTGGAAATAAACGGCAAACTCTTCGTCGATGGTGGCGTTCTGGCCAATGTACCAGTGGGGTATGCTCGACAGCTCGGAGCCGACATAGTGATTGCCGTACAAATCGATGAACAGTTTCATAAAGAGCCAACCAAAGATTTTCGCAAAATAGGAAGCGTGACCAAACGAATGATCAACTTGCAGCTCACTGCTCTGGATTCTTTTCACGAACAGGGCGCTGACATCATAATCCACCCGGATGTAGATGGAATCAAGCTAATCTCAACCAAGGTATCTGACGCCAAGAAGGCGATCGCATCAGGCGAAGCGGCAGCCAAAGAAGCATTGCCCGCCATCAAGCTAAAATTGGAACAGGCTGGTTTGGCTGGGCTGCCGCAGAGTCAATAGACGACAGTCTTGGAGTCCTCTTCCCTGAAACCAGAGCAAAGAGTTCGCAATTTTTGCCGAGCATTTCACGGATAAACGGCAAGTCATTTCCAGACCTGGCGGACATCAGACGTTGCACCTGCCAAATCCGGTATGATTGATACTTGAAAGAATGTGCCGAAGGTCGGACTCGAACCGACACACCCGGTAAAGGGCGGCTGATTTTGAGTCAGCTGCGTCTGCCATTTCGCCACTTCGGCGTGGGAGATTTATTTTACACCATGACTAAGAGTAATCCTCAACCACGACCGCAAAAAACGTCTGCTAGCGCCAAAAAAAGGCTCACGAAGCAGTCAGCCAAAAACACTCTGGCGAAGCAGTCAACCATAACTTGTCTGATGAGCGGCTTTGACGCTTTCGGCGACATCAAACACAACCCGACCGAGGCGTTAGTGAAGTCTCTGCCCGCCGGATTCGACTTCAAGAATGGACGGGCCGTTCTACACGGCGTCGTGCTGCCGACGTGCTGCAAGAAGGGCTGGCGAAAACTGCGGAACAGCCTGTCAGAGTTGAAACCTGACATGTTGGTGTTGACCGGGCTGGCAAATGACCAGAATAGGCTGTTACTTGAGCGCTTCGCACTCAACGTGCGAGATTACCCTATAAAGGATAACGGCGGACACAAGTACGACGGCGAACAGATTATTAGCAACGGTCCGGAAGCCAGAAGGACTGAGGTTCTGCTGAACGAGCTGAGAGATCATTTACAGCAAACTGGCTATCCATGCAAGATTTCATACCATGCCGGCGCATTCGTGTGTAATGACATCTATTACCAGGCGCTGTCTTACCAACCCAGCTTCCCAAAGCTCAAGATCGTCCTCTTTGTTCACGTGCCACTTCCGGAAGCACTTGCGAGCGCCGCGCTGAAGAAATTCCCAAAGCGTACTCACCCTGATGGATTCGAGAGTAAAAGAAAGTTGCAAATGCAGTTTATGTTAGAAGGGGTTCTGGAAATCGCCAGGTTTTGTGCGGAGTCGCACCGATAGCTTCGCTTGAACAATTTTAACTGGTGGCTCCGTTATGTTCGCACACACAGCATAGCTCGAAACACAAGCTGTTCCATAGGGAAACTAATTCGATCGCCTAAAACAAAGGTGGAATTGGTGGAATAGTCGGGGTCTTGCACCAGCTATCGCGCCCTTCCGAGCACTGCACACACATGCGCTTGGAGGCGCTGAAGTGTTTGTGACAGACCGATTTGCCGCAGCTCTTACAAGTTGAGCTACCGCCACCGAGCGGATTGGGCACGCCGCTGAGCAAGCCGACGGGCTCGCCGCACACGCAGCAAGTGGATTTCAGCGGATTGTCAGGCAAAATTGAATTCATTTATCAAGTTTAGCGCGAACCGCGGCTGGCAAGAGCATAAGATTTTCTGGTTAACCGAGATTTTTCAGCATGACCAAGCATATTTTGAGCATCGACCAGGGCACGACCAGTTGCCGCGCCATCGTCTTCGACAAAGCCGGAGTGGCGCTGGGCACAGGGCAAAAGGAGTTCGAGCAACATTTCCCGCAGCCGGGATGGGTCGAACACGATGCAACCGAAATTCTGCGCGTGCAAATCGAATGCATCAAGGAAGCGATCAAAAACGCCGGTATAGCGCCAGGCGATATTGCCTGCGTCGGGGTAACGAACCAACGCGAGACTACCGTCGTCTGGAATCGCGAGACAGGAAAACCCATACACCATGCGATTGTATGGCAATGCAGGCGCACGCATGAGATCGCTCGCGAACTCGGACAAGAGTCGGACACGTTTCGGCAAAAGACGGGCTTGATACCAGACGCGTATTTCTCGGGACCTAAGGTGCAGTGGATTCTCGACAATGTAACCGGCGCTCGCGAGCTGGCGGCGCAGGGCAAGCTGGCGTTCGGCACCATAGACACATGGCTGATTTGGAATATCACCGCCGAACACAATCATGTGACCGAGCCAAGCAATGCCTCAAGAACGATGATGTTCAACATTCATTCGCTAGATTGGGATGATGAGCTTTTGAAACGTCTCAACGTTCCCCGCAATATGATGCCGAAAGTGGTGCCAAGCAACGGTGATTTCGGTTTGACCGATCCGAAACTACTCGGGTTTAGCGCGCCAATTTGCGCGGATCTCGGCGATCAGCAAGCAGCTTTGTTCGGACAAGCTTGCATACATCCGGGCATGGCCAAATGCACCTACGGCACCGGCAGCTTCTTGTTGGCAAACATCGGCGCGCAAGCGAAGATGGTCCCCGGATTGCTGACCACAATCGCCTGGCAGTTCGAAAATTCTCCAGCGATGTATGCTTTTGAAGGCTCAATCTTCATCGCCGGAGCCGCCGTGCAATGGCTGCGAGATGGGCTGGGAATCATTGGCTCCAGCGAAGAAACGGAAGCCATGGCCAAGTCGCTCAAGTCTAACGATGGCGTGTATTTTGTTCCTGCGCTAGTCGGACTCGGCTCACCATGGTGGAACTCAGATGTGCGCGGCACAATAGTCGGCTTGACGCGCGGCAGCACTAAAGCACATTTGGTGCGGGCCGCGCTGGAGTCGATGGCTTATCAGATTGCTGACGTCGCAAACGACATGACCGAAAGCGGTATCACACTATCCGAACTGCGCGTAGACGGCGGAGCAACGAAGAACAACTTCATGCTGCAATTTCAGTGCGATCTCTTGCAAGTGCCGGTGGTGCGATCGTCGCAAGTCGAATCCACTGCCTGGGGAGTGGCAGCGCTCGCCGGTATCAAGAGTGGATTGTTCACAGACAAAGAATTCGAGTCACAGTGGAAACGCGATCTGACCGTTCATCCCGCAACGAAGCGGTCAATGGAGTATGCGGGCTGGCGAAAGGCACTGAGAGGGGCATTCGCTTGCGCCGGTGTAGAGCGCATGGTGCCCTGAGTAAGAACGACTTAAGAACATTTGCCGCTCGGTGGAACAGTCATGGCTGGTTCCGTCAGCGAGTTGCCAGCGCGCTGACAATCAAGGGCAAAATCGCTCCGGATGGTCCCGACAAATGCAGATCCGCAATCTGGGAAATTGGCGTCTCGGTCGGGTTGACTTCGATCAATTTGGCACCGGCTCTTTTGGCTCTGAGCGGCAAAGAGGCGGCCGGCTGCACCAATCCTGATGTGCCGATCACCAGCATTACATCGCAAGACTGACTGGCCTCGAATGCGATGCTAAGCTCTTTCTCCGGCAGCGCCTCTTCAAACCAGACTACGTCAGGACGAAGCAGCGAACCACATACGGTGCAGGATGGCGGCTGGTCGAGACCGAGCGAAACATGATCTGCGAGATGATCGCGATCGAAGCATTTCGTGCGAGTAATGTTGCCGTGCAACTCCAGTACGTTCCGGCTGCCAGCTTGCGCGTGCAGCCCATCGACGTTCTGTGTGACTATCATCAGGTCAGGGAGCTGCTTCTCCAGCGCGACAAGCGCATGATGCCCGGGGTTCGGTTCAACATTTACCAGCGCCTGGCGCCTCATGTCGTACCAGCGCCAAACCAATCCGGGATTGCGGCGAAAGGCTGAGGGCGTGGCCAATTCCTCAGGATTGTAGTTAGCCCACAAACCTGTTTGCGCATCTCGGAAGGTCGGGATGCCGCTTTCCTTCGAGATCCCCGCGCCCGTGAGGGCCACGACTTTACGTGCGCGACTGAGCATATCTGCGGCAGCGCGTATATTCTCATCCATGTGTGCCACCTCCCCAGTTCCATCGCAATCATGCAATATAGCAGAGTAGACTGGCGCCGGTCTGAGCAGTAAAATTGTTCTCGCTGGTAGCGGGCAGGACAAAATGATCGATCGCGGTGCCACGCGCGAAAAAATTCGACAAATTGGCACAGCAATTTGCTGTGCTGTGATCTGTTGCCAGGCTGGACTGGCAGCGGATGGATCTATAAGCAGCAGCACTTTATCCAACCTGGACAAAGAAATACAAGCCGTGCTTCCTACCTCAAAAGAAGACCAGTGGCAGCAGATTCCCTGGCGACGAAATCTAATGCAGGCGCGCATGGAAGCGCAGCAACTCCATCGACCGATTTTCGTCTGGGTGATGAACGGCAACCCATTCGGTTGCACTTGAAACAATGGTCAGATGAACCGGCGGTTCACCTTCAGCGATGCCACTTTGATCCAGCGCCTTTCACAGCAGTTCGTGCCCGTGTCTGGCGATTGCTCGGAGTTACAATTTGGCAAAACAAAAACGCGCGACTGGATCATGTCGGCGGTGAAGAAAATAGACGATGCCGAGCTGCGAGTACAAATGAATCCGCTGAAGGACAACACTGTTCAAGGGTTGTTCGTCGTCGGCTCTGACGGCACACCCTATGGATGGATCAATACCAACGATGTTAAGGAAGTGAACGACTTCCTTTCGCGCGGGCTGGCTCTGTTTCAACATGCAGCACCGGATACGGTGCCAGTGGCGCCGGAGCTGGTGCAGGAGATTTGGTCGCAGCGCCCACCGGCAGGTGGCTGCGTAGCGCGAGTATTTTCCCGAATCAGTCCGTTACCTCCAGGCTGCGATCCGTTGAACGCCAGCATCGGCCGCGATCATCTCTGGATCTATCCTGCTGAAATCGAAGAAATGATCCGCAGCTCCGCGGCTTCTACCGAATTCGAGTTGCCCAAAAATCTGGTAGCCAGGCTAGTCAGATTTCACCTAATAGACAATGTCAGAGGCGAACCGGACATGTGGCGGCCAGAAGAAATCAGAATGGCAACCTTTCTCGCTCACACTGTAAACGATGGCAATGCAGCCAATCGAGAAACATCCTTCGCCGGAAATGATGGCAATTCGGCCATTCGAGAAATATCCTTCGAAGGAGTTTTTTCTCAATCGACTGCCAACGACAAAAGGAGGTTGTCCGGCAAACTGACAGGCATAATCAAGTTGGATACGATCAGCCGCACGATTACTGCATTTCGGGCCTTCGGTCGAGCGCAGGCATGGGGTCGCAGCACATTCACCCCCAAGCAGCCGCGGGGAAGGTTTCCCATTATATTCGCAATGATCGAAACAGGCGACCAAGTGGCGGTGGAGGTGCCACCAGAGGCGGTATCGTACGATTACGAACAGCCACAGATCGCCGCGTCGGCGTCGATGGCAGTTTCAGGCGCTAACAGTGCAAATGAGAATCCGTTGATTCTTGACGGTTCGCAGGCCAAATGATGAAGCTTTTCGTGATACTGATTGGTTTTTGACCGCCAATTGAATATCATTGTTGGCGAGGCGTGAGCGGCGACGGTAAACCGGCGAACGCGACCCTCGCATCAAAATCGCGGCGAAGAGCCGTCTGGAGGATTTGTCATGGCTCAAGTTCAAGTGAAAGCGCACGCCGCCGACCAATATCGTCAGTCGATTAAGACAAGCGCCCATTCGTTCGTCTCTGATGCTCCGCAAGCATTCGGCGGCAAAGATGCCGGTCCTGATCCGCATGAGCTGCTGCTCGGAGCGCTTGGATCGTGCACTTCGATTACGATGCAAATGTATGCGCAGAAAAAAGGCTGGGATTTGCAAGATGTAACGGTTGATCTGACCGAAGAGCAGGTCGAAGATGCCAATGAACCAGGCAAGAAGGTCACCAAGATCACCAGAAAGATTTCAGTGGACGGCAATTTGACGCAAGAGCAAGTCGACGGGCTCAAGGCGATCGCCGATAAGTGCCCGATTCACAAACTGCTTTCCGGACAACAACAAATCGCTACCGAGATCAAGCGGCTGACGAGCGTGTAGCATGCACGCCGCTTTCGAAACGCTGGCGCTGGAAAAGATAGAGAAAAGACTGAAGACCAGCGTGGTCGGCCGTTCCAGCTGGCCAAACGAGCTGTGGGAATCGATCGACTCGACCAATACTCGAGTGGCTCAATTGGCGTCGCAAGGGGCGCCCGAGGGCGTGATCGCCGTCGCCCGCCAACAAACAGCAGGACGAGGAAGACTGGGCCGAGCCTGGGTTTCGCCCCTGGACGCAGGCATCTACTTCAGCGTCTTATTGCGCCCGCTGGAACTATCGCCTGCTGAACTAGGACCGATCACGCTAGCTGTGGGCGTGGCAGTATCGAGAGCTGTCGAGCAATGCGCGGGCATCCGGTTGGGTCTAAAATGGGTCAACGACCTGGTTTTCGAAGGACGCAAGATCGGAGGCATTCTGGCCGAAATGCCAAGCCTTTCCAGCAACGATGACCCGAGCCGAAAGCGCCCTGTTGTAATCGGCGTCGGACTGAATTTGCGCCTGGACGAGAGTGTTCTGCCGCCCGAGCTGGTCGGTAAAGTCGGTTGGCTGGAACAAATCGCAGCCATGCCTCTCGATCCGAACGAAGTGGTGGCACAACTCTGTTACGAAATCGAATCTGTATACGAAACGCTGAAACTGAAAAACGTCGATGCCATCATCTCTCAATGGCGCTCGCGTTCAGTCACACTCAATCAAGAGATCGTCGCCACTTCCGGCAACACATCGATTGAAGGAATCGCAATCGACATCGATAAAAGCGGAGCACTGATGGTTAAAATGCAAGACGGGCGGGTGCAGTCTTTGCACGCGGGCGAAATCACTATTCGAGCCAAGGACGGCAGCTACACATGAAAGTTCTTCTAGCGATCGATTGTCTGCCCTGCTCCCATCCTGAATTGGCGATGGTGGTATCACGCGGCTGGCCGCCAGGCACGATCATCAGATTCGTCACTGCCATAAACCGAACCGAATCGATTTCAGAATTTTTCGTCAAAGATCCATCGGATTCATGGGCGGCGGAGCAAGAGCGAGTCGTTCAGGCACGCCGTGCGCTTGCAGCCGCGATCGGCGGTGCAACAGCTCGACTGTTGCCGGCGGTCTTGCTGGAAGAACACGTGCTCTTAGGTCATGTCAAAGAAGAATTGCTGCGTTTTGCCGAAGATTGGCGAGCCGATTTGATCGTTATCGGAGCGAACGCGAAAGTAAGACCGGGCTTGCCATTTCTCGGCAACGTAGCCCAGTCGGTTCTGCAACATTCATATTGTCCGGTACACATCGCCAGACTAAAGAATGCCGACGTGGCACCAGAGCATCAGCCCCCGATCTCCAACATTCTCGTCGCCGTCGATCATTCCCCGCATTCCAACGCCACCGTGGATTGGGTCTTGAGACAAGGATGGATCCCGCCTTACCGGGTGAAATTGTTGACGGCACTGCCGGAGGTGGCAGAACAAATTTCCAAAGAGAAGAATGCGGAGAAAGCCAGCAAGTTGGTGAAGGAACAACAAGAACTGAAATCGAGAGTCGACGAGAGATTGAAGGCTTGCGCGCTTGGAATGGAAGCCCGGATGGGCGCAGGTCTTGTCGAATACGAATCGATCGAGGGCCCACCGGCCGATGTGATATTGCAGGCAGCTCACGACTGGCCCGCTGATTTGATTGTGATCGGATCTCATGGACGAAGTGCCATCACCAGATTTTTGCTCGGCACCGTGTCGCAATCGGTAGCGATCAATGCGCCTTGCCCCGTGGAAGTGATTAAGCTGAACAGCTACCCGATACAAGAGAAACCGCATGAGGAAATCCACCAGCGCACAGACGAAGATCAGGATCGAATGCCACACGTGATGATGTGATTTAATAGGCGGTACCGAAGATGACGGACTACTGGAATATGATCCGGCAAAAAGTGAACCAGGGATCGGTGCCTGATTGAAGCGGAGAAAACAATGAAAAATCAATTTGCCACGCTGATCGCTCTCTCCGGCATGGTTCTCTTGCAAACCCGGGGTGCGTCCGCAGCAGACGCACCCAAACAGGTTATCTTAGTGCCGCGGGCTGAAGTCGTGTCCCGCAATACGCAGGTGCAAAGATTCAACATCAATCTGCCGATTACTTCGGCTCAAATATCCATGCCCCTTACGCTTACATTGATCAACGGCGGCACGAGCAACTACAAAAAATTCGCTTGGACCCGCATCTTTCTCAACGCCGGCATGAGTGGCAACAATGCGGTATCTCGCACTCCTTCCGGGCGGATGATTGTAGACGTCGGCAGCTTCAAAGGATCCAACATAGTTGTGCTCGATCTGACCGGACAACTCTCTGCCGGCAGCAACGTCTTGATGGTTCAAGCGGCAGGTATGCCTGGAGCGTCGCTGTCTTATGAACTGACCAGTCAATCAGCCGCCGCTGGAACTGTAGGCCCTCTCAAATTGAGTAGCGTCGACCCCCCAGAAGTTCCTCCCGGTGGAACCATCACCGTGAAAGGGACTGGCTTCGTCGAAGATTCAAGCAAGGACATAGTTTCAATTTACAACAAACCTTGTCCGGTGTCGAAAGCTACGGCAACTACTCTTGACGTCAAAACGCCTGCGGGACTGGGACCACATTCATACAGCGTCGATGTCACCGTCAATGGTGTCAAGAGCAATTCGCTGTCTTTCACCGTCACCGGCGTTCCGGAATTGGGGAGCAGCGCGGTGGCATCGATGATGCCTGGTTCTACATTCGAATTCTCGGGCAAGAATTTCTCTAAGATCCCGTCCAAGAATGTGGTCACCATCTCTGTCGATGGCGTTCCATCAAAAACTGCGACCGTGACTAGCTGCACTGCTAATTCCATCACCATCACCTGTCCGGAATTTCCCGAGATCGACGGAAAAATCCAAGGTGGCATCAATACAAATGGCGACTTGAGCGTTTCAGTCAACGGTGTTCCGGCAGCAGGGTCGATGTGGGTGTCAATCGGAGTGCATCCCATGGCGCGCTAGAGCGCATAGAGGCACGAAGTCACAGCGAAGAAAGCTTGGTCCCCAACGGGCTCGCAGCTTAGTTTCGCCGAGACTGACGATGTCTTGTTGCTTAGAGCTTTTACAGCTTCTTCTTGCCGTCTGCGTAAGCTTCAACGGTTTTGCTCAGATCGGTGAGCTTCTCGTCAAAGCCTGCGGCCTTCATTTCCGACAGAGCATGCTTGTAGGTCCACCCTTCGCGAGTCACGCGCCAGATACCGATCATGCAGCCCGTTCCGTTCTCACCGTTGACGCCGTGCACATAAATTGCCGGAATCCAATCCATGTTGCGTTGTGGCTGAGCGGCTTCGACATGCTGGATAAACATGCTGACCTGTTGTTCAGTGGGAGCGTTATCGCCCATCGGAATGGCGGTGTAGTGCATTCCCAATCGCTCGACTTCTGCTTGTTCTTCTGATGGACCAGGCCCGGGCATCCGCAAATCGATCACTTCGCCGAAGTTGCGCCCGCGCAGTTGTTCCAAACCACGCCCCGATGGCGCCCCGCCGCGGGCAAGATAATTGTGCAGTTGTTGGAAGTTAGGCAGATCCCTGTTCGTAGATTTTGCGAAAGAGATGGGGGAAACGAGATTGAGCAGGAGCACGCTTAAGGCAATGCCGCTAGCGATGTGCTTGGAGTTCATTGATATTGTCCTTTAACCAATCCAACTGAGAATGCTATTACATCAAAGTTGACGGGGTTTGTGAGCGAACGTGGACGATTTCTTATCGTCGCATAACTGTTTCGAGCTAATGGCGCTAGTCGTAGTTAACAAGCGTAAACACATCAGAGTCGCCCGCTAGTTTCGAGCGACCCTTGAGGAATCCAAGTTCTACGATGAATCCAACACCGACGACATTGCCGCCCAAAAGTGTCAGCAGTTGGCGGGCCGCCCCTGCCGTTCCTCCCGTCGCCAACAGATCATCGATCAAGACAATGCGGTGTCCGTGGGCAACCGCATCGGCATGGATCTCGATCGTATCGGTGCCGTATTCGAGATCGTATTGGAGTTTTTCTACTTTGTAGGGAAGCTTGCCAGGCTTGCGAATGGGCACAAAACCAAGACCCAGCTTGTATGCGATCGTGGGAGCAATAATGAAGCCGCGGGCCTCGATTCCGGCAATCACGTCAGGCTTCAACTGTTTGCAACGCTCAGTCATCACATCGAGAACGTACTGGAACCCCTGTGGATCAGCGAACAAGGTGGTTAAATCCTTGAAAACGATGCCTGGTTTTGGAAAGTCGGGAATGTCGCGAACCTTGCTTTTCAGCCAGTCGATTTTGTCCTGGCTGAGGGGCAAACTTAATCCTGCGGACTTTTCCGTCTGAGTGCTCATCCTAAATATATCCTCATATAACCGCTGCCCGTAATCCTGGGAGCGCCGGCTTCCAGCCGGCATCGGCAACCCAATCAATTCCGGCAAATGCCGCCAGGATGGCGGCGCTCCCAGGAAGCTGCCTAGTCTTCTTCAGCTTCACCGTCGTCGCTGAGCTCTGGAGTCGCGCTGACCTGATTGGGCATAACGGCTAATTGTATATCCTCAAGCCTGCCGGTCGTGCACCAGAGGCGGAATTCCTTAGTCGCCTGCAATCCATTCAGCAGTTGCTTGTATTCGGGCAGGTCCTCAGCCTCGCGCTCCGGATTGCCGAGCAAATCGAGGTAGATGCAGCCGTCTTCGGTGAACCAGTCGATCACATTAACCTTGCGCAAGATTGTCAAACCGAGCGCCACTGACATCTTGCTGGCACCCATCAGCGCGGACAATTTTTCTCCTTCGATCTGTCCATCGCGTTTGTTGACGGCAAATTTGATCACGCCGAACAAGCGCTTCAAGAAATTGGCCGCTTCATCGCAATCCGACTGATCGGCGCCGAGCAAGTAGATTTGAGAGTTGGCGTTTTTCGCCAGAATCTCCTGGAAGATTTTGGCGCTTGGTGGAATCTGCCAGATGATGATGTGCTCTTTGTTTTGCACAGACGTGCGATCACCGAATTTGACATCATCGAGCAGCGTGCACGATTCGCCGAAAACGGCCACCTTCGCTCCCAACTTTTGCATTGCCCGATTGACGATGTCGATGGGCCGATCGTGATCGCGCAAATCTTTCCAGGTGTGCCTGATTGAACTGACCCGTGCAACCTGGGTGGCAGTCGGCAACTTGAGCAGGTCTTCTTGCGAGCGCGATTTCTCGGCAATCTTTTGCAAATCCGCCTCGCGATTTTTGTCGCGTGAAACTTCGACTGCAGCAACGATTTCATTGAGCGGTTTTGGTTTGATGGAAACGACTTTTAGCGCCGCCTCATTAATCGCTTGAGCAGAGATCTGATCGATGAATACAGGTTCGTTGAGAACGGCACCGGCTTCTAGTTCGGCCGCCGCAGAGGCGGTGAGGCGCCAATCAGCCAGCACCAGTTGTAAGCGATCTCGGCCGTTGAACGAATTGATTTCAGGAGTGAAGGCAATATCGATCAAAGACGATTCAACGGGAACGCGCCCGCGGCTGTTCCACATCACACACTCGAAAGCTTGTGACTGGTTGGCATCGAGCACCATGATGCGCGAGTGTTTGCCTTCTTTGCCCAGCGGACGACTGGCAGAGCAAACGACGTTCTGCACGCAAAAGACCGGCTTTTTATTGCCCATACCAAATGGTGCCAGTTTGCCGATCACCTTGACCAACGGCATGTCGACCTCGGCAGGTTGAACGACAACGTCGATATCGAGAGTGGGGTTCGACGCCTTGCTGGCCAGCATTTGATTGCACGTGTCTACCAGCGCTCGGCAGGCGACTTCCGCGTTGGCGGCTTCCATGGCGAAGCCGGCGGCCATTTTGTGGCCTCCCCATCTGGTCAGCAAATGCTCGTTAGCTTTTAGCACTTGATATAAGTCGATGGCGTCGACAGAGCGGGCCGACCCTTTGACGATGCCTTCAGCAGCGTCCAACTCCCCGATGAACACCGGCTTGTGATATTTCTCCACCAGCCGAGAAGCGACGATACCGACGACGCCATGATGCCATCGTTCATCGAAGATGGCGATCGCCTTATCTACGGTGATATCGATTCTGGTGGCAACGTAGTGATCTGCCTCCGCGAAGATGCGCTCGCATAGCTCCTGCCGGCGGATGTTCTCGGTCTGCATTTGATGAGCAAGATTCTCGGCCACCGCAGCATCGTCGGTGGTGAGCAACTCGACCGCCGCGTTGGCATCAGACAGCCGCCCGACAGCGTTGATGCGAGGAGCCAAGCCAAAACCTACCAGATCCGTATCTTCAAAGTTGCCCAGCTGAGCCAGCAACGCTTTGATTCCCGGTCGCGGAGATTTGCCCAGAATCGGCAAACCGATCTTGACCAGGTAGCGGTTCTCGCGAACGAGAGGCACCATATCTGCAATCATTCCCAGGGTGACATAGTCGAGCAGCAGCGGCACTTCTTGATCGAGTCCGTTATCGATCAAAAGCGCCTCGCAGACCTTGTAAGCGACTCCGACTCCAGGCAAATCGAAAAGCGGATGCGTTTCCGGCAGGCGCTTGGGGTGGACTATTCCCACTGCCGGCGGCAGCAATTCCGGCATCGTATGGTGATCGAGCACGAGTGTGTCGACCCCCAGCGATTTGGCGAAGTTGATCTCAGCGAAGTTGGAGACACCGCAGTCGCAAGTGATGATCAGCCTGGTGCGGTGCTTGCTTGCCAGGATACTGATCGCTTTGAGGTTGAGCCCGTAGCCTTCAGTTGCTCGATTGGGAATGTAGAAGTTGACGGCGGCACCCAGTTTCTTCAGCACCGTATACAGTACCGACGTTCCGGTCACGCCATCGACGTCATAGTCACCATATACGGTGATCTGTTCCTTCTGAGCGATCGCCTGGCTGATTCTGACGACAGCCTTATCGACATCAGGAAGTTCCATGGGGCTGGTAGGAATGTAATTTTCTAGATGGAGAAACGCCCGCGTCTGTGCAGCGTCGCTAAAACCGCGTGCGCACAAGAGCCGCGCCAACATGAGCGAGCCTTCGGCAGCCTCGATTACGGCGGCATCGGGCTCTGAGCCGCGCGGCATTTTCCATAACTTTCCCAACGCCGATCTGCCAGCTAATTGTCCTATATCTGTTTGCACCGAAAGTCCCTCAAACGCCTCGCCCATATACGCCGCATATCCACTTGTAGAGACCAGCCACCACCTGCGATGCATAATGCTGCAGCACATCCAAAATACACTGGCCACGCGAGTTTAGCCAGCTTCATTCGCATACCTTCAGATGGGATCCCAGAGTCACCACTCTATATACGCTCGAGCGGGTCAAATAGTTCAATGCAATAGATAAAAACGATCAGACCGCCATGCAACGGCGATCTTCAAGGATTCAACTTGGGATCGCGAATATCGAAAATCTTCTTAGGAGTTTGGGCGTGTTTTGGCCAATCGCTCAGATCGAACTCAATGATCGTCGTCACCACCGGCGGTTTCGGCCAGGGCAAAGCCCATCCGGCGGCCCATATAACCGGGAAGCCAATCACGTGCAAGCTGATTGCCACCAGAAAAGCCTCGGTCAGAGGAACCTGCTCTTGCAACCACCAGAGCACCTTTACACCGAAGCTGTCGTCTTTTCGACCGGCGAGTCCACGCGCTAACTGCACAGCTTCGGACGATTGCTTCTTTTCTTTCGGCGTGTTCTGTTGCACTTCCTTCTCAGACCGCACAGCGAGTGGTACCATGAGTGGCTATTGCCTAGCATACACTCTAACATCGACCAAATATCAACCATCCATACCGGCAGTCGAGGAGCGTTGAACTTGGAACTGAAAAAAATGACCGCGAAGCAAACCGGGCACTCAGCACGACGCTGCTCCAAGCGGGCAACAGCGCTGGCAGTATCAATTTTTCTCAGTCTGGGCGCGGCAGCAGCGTTAGCGGGTGGACCGAAAAGCGAAAGCGCCGCTCCGGCGCCGCTGGTGCCGATTCTGCCGCAACTGCCGGTGGCGCTGGGGCCGAATCAGACACCAACGGCTCAATTGAAAACTTTGAAAACACCGTTCGGCAGGCAGGAAACGCCCGAAGCTCAGTCCGGCTCAGATGATCCACTAGCAGGCTTCAGTCTGGGCGGCTCAGGCGCCAGCGGCACTCACCACTTCAGCCTGCAAGACCGATTGCTGGCTCCGAGACTCTACCTGCCCGGACACATGGTGCTGGGAAAAGTGGTTCAGTTTACAGTCAAGGGCAAAGCAGGCAGCTGGGTGGCGCTGGCAATGGCTGACAAAGATAGCGGTGCAAAACCGGTTATGGGGCACAAACTTCGGCTGGGCCCGGACCGCAAGGTAGTGGCAGCCGGGCAGATCCCCGCCAACGGCGTTCTGGTCCTCGATCTTGAGACACCGGTAGAAGGAGATCTAATCGGTCTATGCCTGTATTTCGAGGCCGCAATCTGGTCCAAAGACGATATGTCAGACACTGAATTTGCCTCGGTCGTTTCTTCAGAAGCCCAGCCATCAGCCGCCAACGGCGTTCTCATTGCTGCCGACACGACCGAAAAGAAGCATGGACTAAAACTCGTTCCTGACAGCGGCATGCCTATCAGCGCCAGGCAACAGCAGTCAGGTTCGTTGGGATTAGAGTCTGGGAAACCCTGATGAAAGTTCTGTTCTTACCGCTTGATGACCGCCCGGTCACTTACGTTTATCCACAACTGTTGGCAAAAGCGGCCGGGATCGTACCGATCGTTCCGCCCCGCGCCCTTTTCGGCTCGCTCAACTCATCGGCAAAAGTAGAAGCGATCATCTCGTGGATCGATGCCGCCATTGCCAGAGAGCGGCCCAGCGCGCTCCTGCTTTGCCTGGACACCTTGCTCTACGGTGGATTAATCGACTCCAGACGCAGCAGCGACAGTTTAAAAACGATCCTCGACAAGCTTGCCATCCTTAAAACCTGGCGCAAGAATGCCGGGCCGCTGGCGCCAATCTATGCGCAGGCAAGCATCATGCGCATCTCAGACAATCATGACGCAGCGGAAGAAAAGCAATATTGGTCCCGATTCGGCCGCGAAATCTTCGCCTGGTCTTCTTACTTGCACCGGCTGATGCGCGGCGATGAACTGGCCGCGGGCGTTCTGGCCGCCGCCGAATATCGCATTCCGCCCGACATTCGCCGCGATTACACCGACACTCGCTTTCGCAACTTTCAAGTGAACACCAAGTTGATCGACTGCGTCAGCGGAGAAACCATTCGCAGGCTGGTTTTTAGTCTCGATGATTCGGGAGAGACAGGTCTGAACGTGATGGAGCGGGACAAACTGTTGCAACAGGTGCGCGAAAATCAACTGACGCAGTCAGTCGCCTGTTATGCCGGCGCTGATGAAGTTCTGTGCTCGCTGTTTGCGCGCTGGCTCGTGGACACCAAAGGCAAGCGCCCCACGGCGCATTTGCGCTACTCGTCGGAAGAGGGGCGCCAGTGTCAGAGTCGATACGAAGGACAAACGGTTGGTGAAACAATCCTGGCTCAAGTCGCCGCTTGCGGCATCGATTTAAAAGCGGAGGGCAGCGCCGATTTTCAGATCATCGTGCATGCCGCGCATCGCCAGGGCGACCACATTCAACTGTCTGGACATGCGGATCTCCGTCAAGTCGACACCTTGGCGGCAGTGCGCTCGACACTCAAGACTCTGGAAGAGGTTTCGGGAGCTTGTGTCCTGCTCGACGCAGCTTACGCCAATGGCGCCGATCCAGCTTTGATCGAAGAATTGTTGAAACGCAAAGATCTGCTCGACAAGCTAGTCTCTTACGGCGGATGGAACACGACCGGCAATGCCTCCGGCTCCGCCATGGCGCTGGCGGTAGCGCGCTGGGCGCGCGGCATCCCGGGACGCGATGAAGCCTTAAGCGAATGCCTGTTCACACGATTCGTCGACGACTGGGCTTACCAGGCTTGCGCCCGAGGCTCAATCACGGCGGAGACTTCGACAGCTCAGCTCGCTACACTGATGACTCCATACGTCACACGCATCGCCGAGGCCATGAATTATCAACCGAAGTCTCTCACTCTTTCATTCCCCTGGAACAGAACCTTTGAGATCGAAGTCGGCATCGATACGCGCCTGGCAGGCGTCACTCACTGAACCAGCGCAACGTCAGGCGCTAGTCCAAGGATTATAAATTTCAAGGCCAGTAGGCTCAAAATCAGCCCAATACGTAACTCAGCGCAAACGTTTCAGCACAGATTCGCCGGCCGGTAGAAGCCCTTCAGGCACGGTGGCTCGAACTCGATGTCTTCGACACCTGGCATTGCCAGCATGTCGATAATCCTTGTGTGAATACCAGTCAATTTCTGGTACTCCTCGATGGTCAGCAGGACGTGAGATGGCCGGCTCCGATACGTTATGAATACCGGCCCAGCCTTTGCCGCCTTTTTGGCCCCCGGGCGTCCTGATTGAACTCGCGGCTGGATAGTGTGGTGATGGTCATAGTGGCACCTCGCAGTCCCGATGTAGCTACACTACTACAATCTTGTGCTTGCGCGTGAAACGCACCGACCAATACATGGACCACGACCGTAATTGAAATCGCACCAGGATGGAATCCCGGCCCCGCTACTAATTCCAAGTGCTTAGGAAAGTTGCTACTGGCTTTTGTTGCCGCTTCTCAGGATTTTCCGTAAGTTGCGTTTGCTATGCAATACACGAGCGATCTCAACCGTGTGTTCCTCGACAAGCCGATAAACGATCAGGTAATTACTTTCCGCGGTACACCGAACCCCGGGCTGTAGTTCGTCACGCTTTTTGCCAATGCCTGGATGTTCTCGCACCATGCTGAGTCTCCCATCAAGCCGTTCAAGTAGACGGCTGGCAGCATCCGGATTGTCTTTGGCTATGTAGTCGTGAATTGCTTGTAGATCCCGAACCGCTAACGGAGCGATAATGAGCCGGTTCAACTCTTGCCTTTCTTTCTGAATGCCTTGTTTCGTTCTCGAAGTTCGGCAAACACCTGTTCGGCTGGGATGCCCTCGCCGCGGTCTAGCTGATCAATTCCTTTCTGGATCTCGTGCCGCAGATCCGCCCAGTCTTCTGGCGTTCGCATTGCATCGACAGCATCGTGAACGTCAACATCTGTCGCTGGTGGCAGTCCCTGGGCGGCTCGTTGCTGGTCAAGCTGTTGCCGCACTTTTTTCCACTCTTCGTCCCAGAATCGAAACTGCAGGTGTGTGTAAAGGCGTCCACGTTCCTCGGGGTCAAGGGCATCGACCAGCTTGAGCACCTGGTCAAATGAGAGGTTGTCGTCTGATTTTTGCTGAGCCATTGGCGTTTTTCACCTCTTGTGACAATTATAACCGCCCGGCGACAAGGTTGATACCGCTTATTGGATTGGCGGCCCCGTATCCAGAAGCAATGAAGGAGTGGAATTGCCAGCTCGGCGATTCCGGCCCCGCTATAATTCCACTGGATTGCCATGATCAAAAGGATAGAGTTTTGATCCGAACAAAAGCAGCGAGGAGCGTTTGAAACACGGCTTGTCGTTGACAGCTAGAGAACGAAAGAGAATGAAAGCGGTGGCAACGGCACTCTTTTTGTCGGTGTCATATTTGATTGCTCAGCTGTCCGCGATTGCTCCTGCATATGCAGTGGAAACTTGGGAGAAGCTCGACAAACGGCTGAAAGGACAGGTCTATCAAATCAACGTCGGTTTGAAATTGCATCTGAAAGACGGCGCGTTCATCTATCTCGCCGACATGTCGCCGAAATATCACTACCCCGTATTTAGTACCACCGGCGAAGACAAGGGTTATCGCATCATCGAGTTCGGATCGACTTTTCCGGTGAAAACGGTGCAGCACGATAAAACCTATTTCCTCACCAGCGCCCACGTGGTCGACAGCGCCGGAGAGATTGTCAAAGAGTGCGAGCGCTTCTATGCAGCCATGCGTCTTTATGCAGAGCAAAGTGGTAACGGCAACACTTACCCGCGCTTCAAACAGCTTTTGCAGATCGTCAATCTAGCTGCGAAGGGCAAAGATTTGACCGGCAACGAGCGCACCCTCTATCAAAACACCGTCGACGCCATCTGGGATGCGTACGATCGATATCTGGATCTGCGCGCCGATCCCGCTCGTGTGCTGTTCAACAAATACGCGGCCGCTGCCGGTGTGGAAAGCGAGCTGGGATATTTCTTGCACCCGCCTGGTCCGGTTTCGCTGCCACCACTGAAAGCGAAGTTATACAAAATGGCCCAGAATGAAAACGATCCGGATCTGGCCATCCTCACTGTTGCCGACGCTCACATTGCACCGCTAGAATTCGATACCATCGCCGCCAGTGAAGGACAAGAGATCCAGGCGATCGGCTACCCTGCCGCTTCCGAGCAGATCGATGTCGACTCTGGAAAGTATTTTGCCCCCACATTCAATACCGGCAGAATCAGCCGTGTGGCACCACATGTTTTGCAAATCGACGCTCCGATCACTGTCGGAAACAGTGGTGGGCCCGTCGTCAGCCTGCGCGGCAAGGTGCTCGGTGTGGTGGCAGTGCGAGCTGTTTCACAGAAATTCCACAGCGAACTCACCGGCTTTGGTGGCGCGGTGACAATCCAATCGATACAAGGTTTTGCCCCTGAGTTGTTTGGACCAACTGCTTCTCGGTAATCGGATCTGGGGGCGCGGACGTCCCACCCGCTTCGAATGCTGTACTGCTGACTAATGCGCGCCTGGTGCAGCAGTGGTCGCCCCAGGCTTTTTCTTGGGCGCCGTCATAAAGTCGAGATCGCTGTCATCAACCATCAGTTGCATCTCGTCATCTACTTTCTTAAACCCTTTGGGCATCTCGAAGGCGGTTTTGGGAACTGGCGCCTTCTCGACTTTGGTCGTATCCAAAATTGTCGCGGGTTTGCCGGTGTCACGGAACTGCGTCACTCGAAGCGGCATGCCCTGGTCGGTGGGCACGTTCAACATGTTGTGCATCAATTCCACAAATGCCGCAGGCGGCACAACGCTATCGGCCATCCAACATTCGGCCACCTTCTGCGATGGCGTTCCGTTCTTGAAAACGAAACTGATCACGACAAGGTCTGCCTTTTGTCCGGCAATCATGGTGGATTTGCCGGTCTTGACCGATTTCATTTCATGTTTGATCGAAGCTTTCTTGCCACCAAAACGGCTGGCGTTGAACTTGTCTTTCCATGTGTTGTGGGGCATCTCCATGTAGCTTTTGTTGGTTTCGCTGAAGACCAGAGCATCCCACTTTGGTCCTTTGGTGATCACGGTAATTCCCAGCTTGTCAAAGCTCATGCGCACTGCATCAGGGCTGAACTGAGAAGTGACACTGCCAGCAAAATTGCTAGAAAAACTCAAACTCCAACTGCCGCCTTTAGCAGCCGGTGGATGAGCGCAATCTCCACTTCCGGCGCCAATGATTGTAGTCAACAGCGCGCAAACCGATGCCAACCACACCTTGTTAAATCGATTGCCAGTTCTACTCAATGTCTCTCCTTCCCTGACGGGCAAGCCATTGGAAATCATTCCACATGTTGCAGGCGAATAATCATACCGGTAGTCCTGTTGTCAAACCGCAGCGGCAACATATCCATCAGCCGATTATATGCCTTTGCCACGGCGCACGATCGAAAACCGGACAGAATCAGGAGATCTAGACAGTCAAAAACTGCTTGAATGCCGTTACGGTCAAAAACGTGTGCCTGAAATCCGGCGAAGGAAGTTGTATTCATTGAAGGGCATGTCATCTGAAATCTTCGCGCTGTGGTTATCAAACAAAGAGTGTATATCCACGCCCCGCGACAAGACAGCCGCGACCATCTTCCTGCCGTCGGGCATCCATTCAAAAAGATCGGCGATAGCGGCAGGCGGCATTCTTTCGAGCATCTGAGCGACGGTCGGATCATAGATCGGTTCATCCGAGGCCAGAAAATGATAGCCCCAACCTTCAACAGATCCGAAGCAGCGCACATGCGGGAACGCCTCCGCCAGCGAACGCGCCACCGCGGACAGTGTCGGTCCTCTAGGATTCGGATACCAGGTTTGCAGCACGCCTCCAGGCTTCAAGTGCTGACGTACTACGCGATAAAAGTCAGTAGAATACAGGAGGCTGGAACCGGCAGCCCCAACGGGCGGCGGCGGATCGATGACAATGACGTCATAGAGTTCATTTGTGCGATTGAGGAATCTTCTGCCGTCATCGATAATAATCCTGCCATTGCTTCTGCGTAAGACCGAATCGGCATCGTCATGGAAGAAGGCAAAAGAGTCCTTGACGCTGGGAACCAGTTCCACTGCCGTGACATCGATATTCCAGCTCATCAAAGAGCGATATGTGGTGCCCATGCCGAAACAGATGACCAGAGCCTTCGTCGGTTTCGTATCGCGGCAAGCTAAAGGCAGATGAGCCATGAATTTGCAAATTGGGGTGAGATAAGTCATGGTCACCCCGTTCACTAACAGGCGTTTGTGCATGCCCTGCCCGGTACAGGAGACGGTGGCAACATAATCGCGTCTGGTCTGCCAATCGGCCGAGTTGAACTCATCACTTCCTCCAAATACAAGAGAGAGTCCGAACGAAACGAGCAGCAAACCCGCTAAAGCAAATCGATGGGGAGTTGCAGATTTGTGCTGAGCCCACAAGTAAAGCACCAGATATGGTATTGCCAACATGATCAGCGCCAGCCGGTGACTATATGATGGCAGCAGAAAATATCCAGCAACTAACGGTCCTGCTACACAACCAATCACATTCAAAGCATATGCTCTGCCAGCTACGGCAGCCCGTCCGCGGGAAAGCCGGTCGATCAGCAGTGGTGTGAGATAACCGAGCACAGCAGAAAATGGAATGATGGAGCCGTGATCGCTCAGTTTGGAGGGGATGACGGAGACGACCAGAGCAGGCAGAAGCGCGAAACTTCCCGCCAATGCGAGCAAAGTCGCGATTGATTTGATATTGTCCCGTTTGGCATCGCGGCGATACAACAAGGATCCGACACAGGTTGCCACCAGATATGTGGCGAGCAGTGCGGCAAATGAATAGACGACGCTGCCCAATTTCTCAGTGAACTGCCGAGTCCAGACAACCTCCATCGCCATCGAGGTGAAACCGGTGACAAAGAGAATGCAATTTCCCAGTGCTGGTGCGACAAATTGCTCATCGCTCTGATCCGGCTCTCTGGCAGCACGAACCGCAGATGGTGCCTTGTTCTGCCTCAGCTTTGCCCAACCGAGCGCAACAGCAGCTATGCTCACATTGAGCAACGCCGCTAGTGAAAGG